>Ga0075471_10000113_pt1 | contig 39357 bp, 33 predicted proteins | sample DEB19_08_DNA_2_FD_74787 | JGI IMG/M metagenome (GOLD analysis project Ga0075471, IMG submission 74787) | Aqueous microbial communities from the Delaware River and Bay under freshwater to marine salinity gradient to study organic matter... | ecosystem: Environmental > Aquatic > Marine > Coastal ...
TGCTCGACATCACCTACCGCCCCCACGGCGAACCGTATGCCGCGCAGCACACGATCAACGGCGCCGCGGTCGAGTACGACTCGTTCCCCCTGCTCGGCAATCCGTGGGTGCGACAAGCCCTCGACGGCGCCGACCTCGTGATCGAGCACGGCGACGAAACCCTGCGCTACGACTTCCGCACCTGGACCCGCCGCGCGGAAGGGGCCTGGCGCCAGTCCGCGACGAGCGACCAACCCGTGACGGCGACGGGCACGGCCAGCCCGGCGACTCCGGCGGCGAGCACCGCGGCCGTCAGGGGCGTGGTGTCGAACCGTGCCCGACCGAGCATTGTCTGCGCGATCGCATAGACCGTGACGAGCACGGTGCCCGCGGTCGCCGAGACCACGAGCCGCCACCGCAGGCGGTCGCCGAGACCGGCGCGGCGGGCCGCCCAGGCGATCGCCGGCAGCCACTGGATCGCGTGGATGGCGATCCCATGTGGAAACTTGGGCACGCCTGCCGCGCCGAGCCGCGTCGGTTCGAGGCCCTGTTCCTGCCGCAGCTCGCCATGCACGCCCACCCAGATCCCGAGCAGGCAGGAGATGACCAGGAGCACGAGGCCGGCCCGGGCGGCGAGGAGCATGTCGGCGGGCATCGCAGCCGGCTGGCGGCACAGGCGGATGGTGAGGTCGAGCGACACGAGCGTGACGCCGATGATCAAGGCTCCCATCGCGTCGAAGAGAAAGGAGTCGAGGTGTGTGTCGCGATTGAAGTGGCTACCCACGCCCCGCCACCGCTGCAGATCGATGAGGGCCACCTCGACGAAGAGGGCCCAGGCCGTCGCCACCGCGAGCCAGGCATCACCCCGCCGCCACGGGAGCTTCGACCAGACCCAGCCCAGCGACAGGCTCGTGAGCCCTCCCGAGATGCCGAACAGAATCGGCTTCCGCCAGGTGACGGGCCCCTCCCACGGACCGCCGAGCAGAGCCCACACCGGAACGTGGGCCAGACCGCTGCCGACCATGATGGCACCCAGGGCGGACAGCGGCCACGCCCGGGGGTCGCGCCACCAGTGGCCGGCATCGTTCGTGGCAGGGGCAGGCGGCATGGAGTGGAAGTGTAGACCTTCTTCGGCGACACTGCTTTGATGAACTCACGTACCTTCGGAAGGACCGGCTGGAAGGTTTCCGAGATCGGCTTCGGGGCCTGGGGCATCGGCGGCGGCGCCTGGGGCGGCGCCGACGAAGAGGAGTCGATGCGGGCGCTCCATGCGGCCCTCGACTGCGGCATCACCTTCTTCGACACGGCGGACGTCTATGGTGACGGCCTCTCTGAGCGGCTCATCGCCCGGCTCCGGCGGGAACGAACGGAGCCCTTCCGCGTCGCCACGAAGGCCGGCCGCCGGCTCAACCCGCACGTGGCCTCTGGATACACGGCGGAGAACATTCGCGGGTTCGTCGATCGCAGCCTCGAGAATCTCGCGGTCGAGCGGCTCGACCTCCTGCAACTCCACTGCCCACCCTCCGAGATCTACTACCGCCCAGAGATGTTCGCGGCGCTCGACGACCTCGTGACAGCCGGGAAGATCGCCTTTTATGGCGTGAGCGTCGAGCGGGTCGAGGAGGCGCTCAAGGCGATCGAGTATCCCAACGTGCAGAGCGTGCAGATCATCTTCAACGCCTTCCGCCTCCGGCCGACGGAACTCTTCTTCGAGCAGGCCGTTCGGCGACGGGTGGCGGTGATCGCCCGGGTACCGCTCGCCAGTGGCATGCTGTCCGGGCGGTTCACGCGGCTGACGGAGTTTCCGGCCGAAGACCATCGCACCTTCAACCGCGAGGGTGCCCGGTTCGACCGCGGCGAGACCTTTTCCGGCGTCGACTACGAAACGGGCCTGGCGGCGGTGGAACGTCTCAAGCCGCTCGTGCCGCCGGGGGCGAGCCTCGCCCAGTTCGCACTTCGCTGGATCCTGGCCTTCGACGCGGTGACGTGCGTGATCCCCGGCGCGCGGCGGGCCTCGCAGGTGATCGACAATGCTCGGGCGGCTGACCTTCCGACCCCCGATGCGGCGACGATGGCGGCCGTGCAGGCGATCTACGACGACGCCATCCGTCCGCTCGTCCACCACCGCTGGTAGACACCCCGCGTGACCGGACAGGCCGACATCCTGGTGATCGGCGCCGGTGCGGCAGGGCTGTTCGCCGCCACCTGGGCCGGCCGCACCGCCGCCAGGGCGGGCAGGCCACTCGCCGTGGTCGCCGTCGACGGAGCCCGCAAACTCGGGGCGAAGATTCTCGTGGCCGGTGGCGGCCGCTGCAACGTCACGCACCATGCCGTCAGCGAGGCCGACTATGCCGGCGCCACCCCGCCGGCGATCCGCAAGGTGCTGCGCCGGTTCGGCGTGGAAGACACGACTCGCTTTTTTCGCGAGGCCGGCGTGGAGTTCTACCGGGAGGCCGAGACCGGCAAGCTGTTTCCCGTGACCGACTCCTCCCGCACGGTGCTCGACGCCCTCGTCCGTGAGACCCTTGCCGCCGGCGGCCGGCTCGTGCATCCGGCGCGCGTGTCGCGACTGGAACGCGAGGCGATCGGGTTCGTCGCGACCACCGACTCCGGCCCGATCCGCAGCCGCCGGGTGATCCTCTGCACCGGCGGGCGTTCGCTTCCAAAATCGGGCTCCGACGGCGGCGGCTTCCAACTCGCTCGGTCGCTCGGCCACTCGCTCACCGATCCGATCGTGCCGGCACTCGTGCCGCTGCTCCTTCCCGCCGGCCACTGGATCACGTCGCTCTCGGGCCTGGCGCTGCCCGCCACGCTCACGCTCCGTGCGGGCGGCGGCAGGCGGCTCTTCACCACGACCGGCAGCACGCTCTGCACGCATCTGGGTCTCTCGGGTCCCGCCGTGCTCGACGTCAGCCGCCACTGGACAATTGCCCGTCATGCCGACCCGGGGGCGACTCTCTCGATCAACTGGCTGCCCGGGGAGTCGGAAGCGTCGATCGATCGCCTGCTCCTCGAGGGCCAGCGCCGCGGGGCCCTCGCCGTGCTGCGGGAGCGGCTCACCGAACGCCTCGCTCGCTGCCTCTGCGAAGCGGCAGCTGCCCCGATCTCGGGCGATCTCACGCGTGACGGGCGGAGGTCGCTCGTAGCCGCGGTGCTCGGCACCCCGCTTCCGATCGCCGGCGACCGTGGCTTCACCATCGCCGAGGCGACCGCGGGGGGCGTGCCGCTCACCGAGGTCAGGCTCGAAACGATGGAGAGCCGGATCTGCCCGGGGCTGTTCTTCGCCGGCGAGGTACTCGATGTCGACGGCCGGATCGGCGGCTTCAACTTCCAGTGGGCCTGGGCCAGCGGTTTCGTCGCGGGCGCAGCGGCGGCGACCGCATCGTAGCCAGTGTCAGTGACCATGGCCCGACCGCCCTCGGTGCCGAAGGGCTACCCGATCGCCCGGTTCGCGACTAGATTTCACGAACCTTCAGGAGAAACTCACCGCCATGCTCAGTTCAAAGATCCAGGATTTGCTCAACGCCCAACTCAATCGTGAGTACTCCTCGAGCTATGCCTACCTGGGCATGGCCGCGTACGCGGAGTCCGTGTCGCTGGTCGGCTTCGCCCAATGGCTCCGGGTGCAGCACCGCGAAGAACTGGAGCATGCCCTGAAGTTCTACGACTACATCAACGCCCAGAACGGCCGGGTGATCCTCGACGCGATCGCCAAACCTCGATCCGACTACGGGAGCATCGTCGAGGTATTCCAGAAAGTGCTCGAACACGAGCAGGCCATTACCCGCTCCATCCACGAACTCTACGCCGTGGCGGAGGCCGACAAGGATTACGCGACCAAGACCTTCCTCGCCTGGTTCGTCAGCGAGCAGGTCGAGGAGGAAGGGGCGGCCCGGCTCATGGTCGACAAACTCGCCATGATCGGCGACAGCAAAGGCTCGCTCCTGTACCTCGACAAAGAAGCGAAGAAGCGGGACTGACCCCCGCCGAGTCGCCGGCGGGAGCAGCGTGAGTCGCTCAAAACGGCACGTCGTCGTCGCCGGCCTCGGCGAGGGCGTCGTTGGGGTCGATGGAGTCGTCTCGGCCGGCGCTCGCCTGGCCGCCCCCGGAGAGCTGCCTGAAGGAGAGGCCCTCGGCGCTCAGGAAATACTTGGCCTCGCTGGCCTCATCCCGCTGCCAGCGGCGGCCGCTCAACCGGTAGGTCACTTCGATCTCGTCGCCCACGGCCAGATCGTCCACCGCGTCGCAGCCATCCTTCACGAACTCGACGGGAATGTAGTTGGTGAACGCGGCCTTCGACTGCTCGAGCACCACCAGACGCTTCCGAAAGCCCTTCTGTCCGAAGGTCTTGGTCTCCTCGATCAGGTGAACGACGCCGCGGACGGTTGGATCTTTCATGGTGCGGTGGCCGGTGTCTCTCTGGGATCGGGTTCCGGCACCGCCGCCGAGTGGACGGTGACCTCGTAGCGGAAGGAGCCCTGCCGGAGATCGAGCGTCTTGAGGGCGGGCGGTGGCAGGAAGCCGTCGACCGCGGCGACAACGTCGTCGTAGGTGATATCGTCGACCATCGCCCTGCCGAGCGGCCAGCGAAGATCGGACGCCGACCCGATCGTGGACAGGAGCCGTTCCGACAGGGTTGGCCACACCCGGTCCGACCGAAGGATGATAGACCGCGTCTGCCAGGGCGCCCAGCGATTGGGATCGGTGGGACCGACGAGCACCACCACGGGCACGCCCACCGATGCGGCCATGTGGACGAGGCCGGTATCGACGCCGATGCAGAGATCCATGCGGGCCGCGAGCGCGGCCGCCTCCGAGAGCGGCACCTCCACCGACCAGTCGTGCACATGCCGCCCGACCTCCGGACCGACCGCCGCCCGCAGCTTCACATGGGCCGGCGCATCGGCCGGGCCGCCGCAGAGCACGATCTCACAGCCGCGCTCTTCGACCATCCAGTGCATCAGCCGCCGCCAGCGATCCACGGGCCAGTGCTTGAGCGTGTCAGTCGAGCGGGGCGCGAGAAACACGCGGAGGCGTTCCGCAGGCAGGCCGGCCATGAGCGGGGCGATGCGGCGGGCGGCCTGCGGCGAAATCCAGTTTTCGTTGTGGCCGTCGTCGACGGTCATGCCGTCGCCCCGCAGCAGATCGAGGTAGGTCTCCACCTGATGCCGACCGCGGCGCCGCCGCACCCGTCGCGTGAGCAGCGGGCTGCTCTCGCCCGCGAAGCCGATCCGCTGGGGGATGCCGGCGAGCCTCGCCAGCGCCGCCGCGGAGAGCGACGGCTTGAGCAGGTAGGCGCGGGCATAGCGGCGGGCCCGGAGCCAGGCCGCCTGGGAGGCCAGGGCCGACAGGCCGGCGGCGACCCCGCCGCGGCGGTGCCGTGGCTGCCGGGTCCAGGAGATCCGCTCATCGACGTAGGGGCAGTGCTCGAGAACGGCCCGCGCCGCCCCCTCGGCGCAGACGTCGATCACGGCGTGGGGGTGGGCCCGCCTGAGGTTCCGCAGGAAGGGGATCGCCAGCAGGGTGTCGCCCACGTACCGCGTGCAGACGACGAGCATGCGATCGCACCTCTCGGCGGCGGCATGGTGGGCGATGATGGTCATCGTGCGAAGCCGACGAAGAAGCTGAAGAGTTGCTTGCTGTCGTAGGGGGCGTAGGCGACCGGAACGGCGAAGTCGAGCGCGATCGGCGCCGGACCCATGGCGGGCAGCGTGATCCGCAGGCCCACGCCCGGGGCCACGCGCATGTTGTTGATCGAGACGTTCGACTCGACGGTGCCGACGTCGGTGAAGACCACGCCACGGAGCGTGTCATCGGCCGTGATCGGGAACATGTACTCGATCGTGTTGAGCCACTCGAACGGACCGCCGACGATCGCCTGGCCGCCGCCGGGGGCGTTCTGGCGGGGGCTCGCCCCACGGAACACGAAGCCGCGGATGGTGTTGTAGCCGCCCGCGAAGAAGTTGTCGTAGGCCGGTGTGTCGCTGCCCGAGAAGCCGAGCACCGATCCGACCGAGAGCACGTGGCGGCCCGAGCCGTCGGGCCGCTCGTTGAGCAGGAAGTATTGCCGGGCCTCGGCGATGCCGCGGGGATAGACGAAGGTGCCGATCACTTGCTCGAACTCGAGCGTCGCCAGATGGCCCTGCGTGGGTAGGAACGGGCTGTCGCGGGTGTCGTGGACGAGGCCGGCGCTGAAGCCGTACACGCTGTTGGTGCCGAGCATGTCGACGATGTCGGGGGCGAGCACGCGGGGATTGAAGACGTCGACGCTTTCCCCGCGGAAGCCGGTGTTGACCGAGAGGTCGGGGGCGAACTGGAACTGGTAGCCGAGCCCGATCCGGCCGCCGGTGCGGGCCTCCGCCCAGTCGTAGAAGTAGCGGGTGAAGTACGAGGCAGACAGCGACAGGCCGATCCGGGTGTCGAACAGGTAGGGCTCCTGAAAGGTCGCCGAATAGCGTTGCAGCTGCGTGCCGGGGGCGGCCTCGAGCCGGAACCGCTGGCCGGCACCGCGGAAGGCGGTGCCGTTGCGGATGTCGTCCCAACTCCTCGGCAGCCGCAGGATGTCGAAGTTCTGCTCGTCAACGACGATGTTTCCCACGAGCCCGGCGTTGGAGTTGACGCCGGCACCGATCATGAGCCGGCCCGTCTGCGTCTCCTCGGCGTCGACGTCGACGATCACGTAGGGCTCCTGGCCGGGAAACACCTGCGCGGGATCGGCCGCAAAGTCTGGCATCAAGCCGGGCTGCTGGAAGCCGCCGGGCTGGTTGGGATCCATCTGCGCCACGGGAGTCGCGCCGAAAGGGCCGCCGCCGGCGACCGCCGGCTGGAGGATCGGCTGCTGGCCGGGCACGCCGGGAAAGCCCGGCTGCACCTGCTGCTGGACCGTGTACACCGGCGGCGGCGGGGCGACCATCCGCGAGTAGTCGATCGCCGTCGGTGCGGCGGGAGCCAGCGGCGCACCTCCCCAGGGCTGCTGGGGAGGCGACGGCACGGGCGGAAAGGCCTGAGCCTGCTGGGGGGCCGCGGCCTGCCACGCCTGCTGGGGCTGGACCGGCTGCTGGTAGGCCGGCGGATACCCCGGCTGGGCGACGGCGGGAAAGGACGGGCTCTGGCCACGCCACACCGGCTGCCGCGCCAGCGCGGCGGGCGGAACCGGCCGCGATGTGGCGGGGGTCGCTGCCGGCGTGGGGGTCGCTGCCGGCGGCGTGGGGCTTCCCCCGGCAGACTGCTGTGGCTGATCATTCCATTCGGCCTCGAGCGCGAGGTCGATCACGCGGTCGCTCTCGTCGTCGACCAGCCCGTCGGGGCTCTGTCCACGAAATCCCGGCGGCCGCTGCGGCTCGGGCTCCCGGGCCACGCGGGTGTCGTCGGGCTCGGGCTTCGAGAACACGATCTTCGGCCCCTCTCCCTTCGACGCATCGGCGAGGAACAGGCTGCTCGACTTCAGCCGTCGCTCGTCGTCGCGGAGCTTGCGGATGTCGAGAATGTCGCCGGGGCGGAGCGAGAGGCGATTGAGCACGGTGCTGTGCCGCGTGTGCGGGTGTTCGCCGCGGATCCGCACGTTGATCTTGCCGACGCGATACCGCTGTCCCTCGGTGACGTTGTAGACCAGGTCGAGCTGGCCCGGCTCCTCCAGGAATCGGGGATCGGCCCGGATGTCGGCGAAGACGAAGCCCCGGCCGCCGTAGATGTCGCGAATGAGATTGAGGTCGGCGTCCATCTTCGACTGGTTGAAGTGCTCGCCTCCCTTGAGCTTGATGTCCCGCTCCAGGAATTCCGTCTTGAACCGGCTGTTGCCGATGAACGACACGTTGCGGACCGTGTAACGCGGCCCCTCGTTGATCACGAACGTGAGGTGCGTCCAGTCACGATTGCCCTCGTGGACGACCTCCACCTCGCGGCCCACCTTGGCCTGGAAGAAACCGAGGCTGCGGTAGTAGGCGGTCAGGGCCTCGACGTCCTGCTCCACGACCGTGCGGTCGATGTTGCCGCCGATCAGCCAGAAGACACCGGGCTTGGACTTGATCTGCGTGAGTAGGCGGGCATCGCTGGCGATCGTGTTGCCCACGAACGACGTCCAGAGCGACTTGCGATTGCGGCCCTCGTCGACGAGAAACACGGCGCCCTTGTCGCCCGGCTTGTCACCCTCGACCGTCGTGACCTTCGCGGTCTCGTAGCCCTTCTCATGGTAGTGTGACTCGATCCGCCGCCGCGCCTCCTCGACCACGTAGGGATCCATCGCGTCGCCGACGTCGATCTCGGCCTGCTTGCGAAGGGCGCGGGTGGTGATCCGCTCGTTGCCCACGTATTTCACATATCGGAGCATCGGCCGCTCGACGACCTGAAACACGACCACGATGCCTTCGGCGACACGGACATACTTCGGGTGCACGTCCACGAACTTCCGCGAACGGTGGAGCGACCGCACGTCTTCCTCGATCGCCTGGGCGTCGAAGATCTGGCCGGCGCGGGTGACGAGCTTCGGCAGTTTCGACACGTCGGTCGCGTGATTGCCCTCGATCCGCACCTCGACGATGACGTCGGCTGGATTCGTCGCGGCGACCGTGTCGGGACCCGCCTCGGCTCCGACGGGCGGCAGTGGTTCCGCGGCGGGCTGGGCGGCGGCGGGCGCGACGGCCAGGCATGCCGCCAGGGCGACGAACAGCCGCGGCGGCAGACCGCGGATCGTGGTGGAACGGATGACCATCGAGGGTGCCGGTGCCCGGGGGAGTGCGGCGAGGCAAGCCCCGGAGAAATAGCGGAGCCGAGCCGGCGGCCACAAGCCGAAAAGTGTCTTCCGAATGGCCGGTGGCCACGAAGGGCAAAACCCGTCGTCCGCGACCCGAAAAGCCGGGGTCCTGGCGCGGCCTCACCGCGTCTTACCCAGACGGCGATGCTTGACTCGTCCGCTCAAATACCGGTAGTTTTGCCTGAGACCAGTGATGCACAGCCGGTTTTCACGAACTCGGCGCCCCCGGACATCGGCCGCCACGGCAGCCGGCTTCACCATGCCGCCGATGGTCATCGACCTGCGCCGCACCGAAGATGCCCGGGATGTCGTACATCGCGCGGTGCAGGCGCTCGCCGAAGGCCGGTGCGTCGCGTTTCCAACCGAAACCGACTACGTGATCGCCGCCAGCGGCCGCTGCGGCGACGCCGCCGCCAGGATCGGCGACATCGCCGCCGCCCGGTCGGGCGAGCCGCAACTCACGCTCGCACTCAAGAGTCCCGACGAGGCGCTCGACTGGGCGCCCCGCATCACGCCCGTCGGCCGCCGGATCGCCCGCCGCTGCTGGCCCGGTCCGGTGGCGATGATCGTTCCCGACGACCATGCCGAGAGCCTGGTGCACCGGCTGCCGGAACGTTCACGGCGGGCACTCGTCGAGGGTGGTCGGCTGCGGATCCGGATTCCCGGGCATCCGATGCTGGCCGACTGCATGCGGATGCTTCCGGGCCCGGTCGTGCTCGCGGAGCCGGTCGCGCAGGATGGCGGGCAGTCGGTGACCGCCGAAGCGCTCCTCGAGCGGGCGGCCGGCGTGCTGGCGATGGCCATCGACGATGGCCGCACCAGATATGCGCAGCCGCCCTCGACGATCGAGCTCACGGCGGACTCGTTTCGGATGGTGCGGGCCGGCGTGGTGAGCGAGGACACGCTGCGTCGTCTCTCGAGCCTGATGGTGCTCTTCGTCTGCACGGGAAACACCTGCCGCAGCCCGATGGCCGAAACCCTCTTCCGAACCCTGGCCGCCGAGAGGCTGGGCTGCCGGCCCGACGAGATCGAGCAGCATGGCGTGGTCGTCTCGAGCGCGGGCCTGGCCGCCTGGGGCGGAGGCCCGGCGAGCACCGGAGCCATGGAGGCCATGCGGGAAATGGGGGGTGATCTCTCCGGCCACGAGAGCCAGCCGCTCACCGAGTCGCTCGTGGCACAGGCCGACGTCATCCTGACAATGACCTCGGCACACCGGGCCGCAATCCTTGCCCAGTTTCCCGAGGCGGGGGGCCGCGTGGCCATGCTCTCTCCCGAACGCCGGGACGTGCTCGATCCCGTCGGGGGCACGCTCGAAACCTACCGGACGTGCGCCCGGCAGATTCACGGGCATTTGACCGCCAGAATGGCTACACTCGGGATCGAACGGCGGATCGCGTGATCCCCGTCACGGCATCGGGCCGGCCGGCGAGCGAGAGGGAGTGTCGGGACTCATGCGGATTGCAATCGGCAGCGACCATCGGGGTGTGGCGTCGCGGAGGCGGCTGATCGGGCTGTTGGAACGGCTCGGCAGCGAGGTGATCGACTGCGGTTCCGATGGGGAACAGGCCGTCGACTACCCCGACGTGGCGGCGGACGTCGCCCGCCGGGTGAGTGCCGGAACCGTCGATCGTGGCATCCTGCTGTGCTGCACCGGCGTGGGGATGGCGATCGCGGCCAACAAGTTGCCGGGCGTGCGGGCGGCCACCTGCCATGACGAGGTGACCGCCGAGATGAGTCGCCGGCACAACGACCTCAACGTGCTCTGCCTGTCGGCCGAACTGATCGGCCCTGAGGTGCAGGACAAGATCATCCGCACCTGGCTCGCGACCCCGTTCGAGGGGGGCCGACACGCCCGCCGCGTGGACAAGATCGCGGCCCTCGAGAGCGAGTGCAGCGACCGGAAGGCCGCCCCATCTTCGGCCGGCGGCTGACGTCGTCGTGGTCGCCCGGTGCTCGGCCGCCGCGGGGCGGCACAGGGGGATCGGCGAGCGTCGGCCTGGCAAACGGGGCCGCGGCGGGGGGCGGCGGAAAGTCGTCGTGTCGTAACGGTCGTACCGCCGTCGGCCGTGAAAAGGCCCGGGGAAACGGCTCGAAAATCGTTGAAGCGACCACGAGCGTTGGTATTGTCGGGGATGTTCGGTCCGGCGGGCGACGCGTGTCGCCGGCCGGCGACAGCCCCGAGGAATCAGCCCGGCATGCCGCTCGCACACCATCCCGAACCGGAAGAGATCGAGTGCCTGATCCGCAACGGTGAACTCCGGACCGCGATCGAACCCTTCGTGGACGAGTCGATCTGGGAGATTGATTTTCGCAATCTTCCCACGCCGGTCGAGAACCGCTTCCTCGAGTCGATGCTCGCCTGGGAACTGGCCCCGCTCACGCCGGTGGCCCGCTGGTTCGAGCCGCAGTTGGCCCTCCAGCCGGCGTGCACGCTCGACGACGAACAGCTGCACGAGCGGCTCTGGCAGACGATCGAGACGCTCTACGCCAAGCGGATCGTGCTCGACTTCACCGATCATCTCTCGGACCGCGAGCTCTACTCGCTCGTCCGCCGCGACATCCTTCCGGCGAAGATCAAGCAGGTCGATCTGCCCGACAACTACGTGCACTGGGATTGCAGCGCCACGATCGAGAACGACCCGACCGTCTGGCTGACCTTCTACGCCAGCGACGACGAGCGGGAGGAGTGGCGGCTCGAGGAAGGCCGCGAACCGCCTCCCAAGCAGGTGCCTGCCTTCCCGCGGGCCCTTCCCGTGGCACCGTAGCCCGCGGTCGCCGCCGGTGACAGCCCCTTGATGTCCCGTCGTGCCAGGATGGCGGCTCCTCGCGTATGCTTGCTTTTGACGGCATCCGTTGTGGATCCGCCTCATCGCCGGGAGCCAGCCATGCGACTCGTCCGCTCGCGCATCGTCGCCGGCACCATGCTGGCCATGGTTTTCGGCTCCTCCTCTCATGGAGCCGATCCCGCCGCGATTCGCGCCGCGATCGCGAAGGGGGTCACGTTCTTGGTCGAGCGAGAGCAGGCCGCCGACGGTAGCTTCTCTGCCGACGTCGGCCCCGCCGTGACGGCGCTGGCCGTGACGGCGCTGGCCCGCTCGGGCTCGCCCCCTGACGATCCTGCCGTGAAGCGAGGCCTCGCCTACCTGATCTCGTTCAAGCAGCCCGACGGCGGGATCTACGCCCCGGGTTCGCCGGTCGCCAATTACGAGACCTCGATCGGCCTCATGGCGCTCGCCGCCTGCAACACCGACGGCGGCCTGGATGCCGAGATCGAGGCGGCGGCGGAGCATTTGAAGAAACTCCAGTGGGACGACGGCGAGGGCACGGCGAAAACGGATCCGGCGTATGGCGGCGCCGGCTACGGCAAGAAGTCACGGCCCGACCTCTCCAACACCCAGTTCATGATCGAGGCCCTGCGAACCGTGGGCACGAGCGAGAACGACCCGGCGATCCGGCGGGCGCTCGAGTTCGTGTCGCGAACCCAGAACCTCCCCGGCCCCCACAACCCTCTGCCCTTCCCGGAGAAGAATCCCGACGGCGGCTTCTACTACACCCCCGCCGCCGGCGGCGAGAGCCAGGCGGGCACGACTCCCGAGGGGGGGCTGCGGAGCTACGGCTCGATGACCTACGCCGGGCTCAAGAGCATGATCTTCGCCGGGCTCACGAAGGAGGATCCCCGCGTGAAGGCGGCGGTCGCCTGGCTCGAGAAACATTACACGTTCGAGGAGAATCCCGGCATGGGCGATGCCGGGCTCTTCTATTACTTCCACACGGCGGGCAAAGCCCTTGACGCTCTCGGCGAGGAGTGGTTCACCGATGCGGCCGGCGAGAAGCACCGGTGGCGGGACGAGCTCTCGACCGCGATCCTGTCCCGCCAACGCGACGACGGCTCATGGAAGAATGCCAACGAGCGGTGGATGGAGGGCGAGGAAGACCTCGTCACGAGCTACGCACTCCTGGCCCTGGCCTATTGTCTCCCGAAAGACTGACGGTGGCAGTGCCGGAATGGTTCGCCGGCGGCGGGCATGCTCGGCATCGGAAGGTTTCAGCATTCGCTGAGCAGAGCACGAACTCAGCGAGGGGCTGCCCGTGCCCCGAGAGCCGGCCTTGGCGGCCAGCGGAGACAGGATGTCGGAGCGCAGCCGGCATGGAGCGAGCGGAGGGCAGGATGCCCGAAGCGAACGTCCGGCGACGGGGCACGGGCGGCCACGAGCCCTGAGGACGGCGTCACGCGGCCTTGGCGGCGGCCTTGTAGAGATAGGGATTCATCGTCGGATCGTTGTACATCTTCATCTGCCGGAAGACGCGGAGCGGACGCTCGCCGGCGAAGATCTCGGCGAGCAGCCGGTTCGTCGATGCGACGAGGTGCTGCCGCTGGAGATCGAGAACGGCCAGCCGGTCGGCGGCCTTCTCCCGATGCTCGAGGGTCGCATCCTTGCGGTCGATCTGTTCCCGCATGTGGTAGCGGCGGAGTTCCAGGATCGAGAGCCGGTCGATGGCGGCGCCGGGAGTTTCGGTCGCGGCGGGCGCGGCGGGTGCGGCCACGATGCCGCGTTCGGTGAGATCGGCGATCAGCCAGTCGTCCACCTTCTCGATGCAGTCGTTCCGCGCCTGGTTGTAGCGGTCGATCGCCCGCTTCACCTGGGCGATCCGCCCGTCGGTGACGCTCGGCGACCGGGCGACGTCCTCCTCGTGCCAGAGGAGGAAGTTGTAACGATGCAGGTCGCAGATCCGGCCCCGCAGACCCTCTTCGGAATGCTCCGGCTCGAAGTGATGCCAGTGGTCCACGAGATGGGCGAGCAGGGCGCCGACGGTGGTGACGTCGACCGGCGGCGGGATGAGGGTCGTCATGGGAACAAACTCCTGCGATGGGACATTGGACGGATGGGCGTGGACGCTATCAGGCGGCCGCACGGATCACGAGGCAGAGGTTGGAGCCGCCGAAGCCGAACGAGTTGCTCGCGGCCACGCGGACCCGTCTCGGACGGAAGACGTGCGGCACGTGGTCGAGACGGCACTGGGCGTCGGGGCGTTCAAGATTGACGGTCGGCGGCACCGCCTGCCGCTCGATCGCCACCAGGCAGGCGACCGCCTCGAAGGCGGCCGCTCCGCTGATCATGTGACCCGACATGCTCTTCGTTGAACTCACGGGGATGCCGTCGGTCGCATCACCCAGCGCCATGCGGATTGCACCGGCCTCGGCGACGTCGCCCACCGGGGTGCCCGCGGCATGGGCATTGATGTAGTCCACCTCGGCGGGATCGACGCCGGCATCCACGAGGGCGGCCGAGATGGCCCGCGCCGCCTGCACGGGATCCGTGCTCGGGATCACCATGTGGGCTCCGTCGCTCGACATGCCGACCCCCGCGAGCTCACCGCGGATGCGGGCTCCGCGGGAGCGGGCGGCGGACTGTCGCTCGAGCATGAAGAAGGCGCCCCCTTCGGCCATCACGAAGCCGTCACGGTCGCCATCGAAGGGTCGCGAAGCCTTTGCCGGATCGTCGTTGCGGCGAGACAGGGCCCGGAGGTTGTAGAAGGCGGCGATCGCGGTCGGGCTGAGGATATCGCAGCCACCGACGAGGCAGGCATCGACCCATCCGGCGTCGATCCAGGTGCGGCCCATCGACATGGCATACCCGCTCGACGCGCAGGCGGCGGCCACCGTCACCGCCGGCCCACCGATGCCCAGACGCCGCGCGAGCCGGTGGACGAGGGTGCGGTCCCGACCGTCGCCGAAAACCCTGCCGCCCCCGTCGAGAAAGTCGAGTTCCCAGGTCTTGAGGTGTTCGGCACCCAGGCCGAGCACGAATCCGATCCGGGGCCCCGCGACGCGAGAGAGCCCGGAGTCGTGCAGCGCCGCGGCGACTGGCGCGAGGACGAGCTGCTCGAGCCGACCGAGCTCCTGAAACGACTCCGGTGAGAGCCCGCAGGCATCGGGATGGGGCGCGGGAATGGCCGTCACCGGCGCCGCGAACTGGACTGGCTCCCGGGCATACTCGCCGGGGTCGATGGACCGCACACCGGACCTGCCCGCGAGCAGGTTGTCGGCGATCTCTTCGAAGGCCGCGCCCAACGGCGACACGGCGCCCACGCCGGTGATCACGACGGGCTCACGGTCGATCCGGGGGTAGACGCTCATGCAGCCTCCCGCAAGGGGCTGCTTCCGCTCGCCGGCCGGCGCCTCGGAACGGCAACGGCGGCCGCTCGTCGCGTCAGTCGAATCTGGGTCCCCCACGGACAGGTCACGGTCCACGACGCGAGCGCGGAGCCGGAGCCGCACATCTCGATCGCCTCCGCGAAGGCGACGAGGTCACTGCCGTCGTCGTCGATCAGCGAGGCGGCTGGGGTGTGCAGCGATAGCGTCAGCGACTCCTGCGCCGTCGGGCCGTTCGGCGCCAGGAGCATCGCCAGCGCGCGACAGACAGGATCGCCGACGGCGGCCCCGGTCGCATCGAGTTCGGGCTCCGAAGCCCATTCGGTGACGATCAGCCAGGCGGCCTCGCAGCCGGAGGCGGCGGCGGGCTGAAAGAGCGACATGGCCGCGAACAGTCCCTCCGCCAGCGCGTCCGGTCCGCCGCCGACGCCGAGATGCGGCCCGTGCATACCGAGCGCCACGCTGACCGCACCAGCGAGCGAGTGCAGCGAGCATTGCGGCACGATGTGCGGGGAGACGGTCACGGCCCCATCGGTCTTCAGCATCGCGAGAGAACGGGCGGTCATCATGCGGCCGGCCTGACAGGGGGCGGCGACGACTCCACAGCGGTCGAACGAGGGAGCCTGCGGCATCGACCCCAGGGCCACGAGCACGGCATGCACCGCGGCGACCGTGTGCTCGTCGCTGTGCCGGAGAAATCTCGGGGGGAGCTGCAGCGTTGCGGGTGCCGCCGGCGCGTCCCGCAGCGCCGCCAATCCCGACAGGGAAGATTCCACGAAGGCGTGGCCGAGGATCGCGCAGCCGGCCTGGTCGCCGGCAGGTTTCCGAGGTGAAGCGTTCATGCGGCGACGTCCGTGTCGCGAGGGGAGGGCCGGCGATCCGCCGGAGGATCGCTCACGAGGGTCGTCAGGCCGCCTGCTTGCCGGCCTTGGCCGCGAGCTTGCGATCGAGCATGTCGAGCATGTCGCCGACGGTCGCGATGCCCTCGAGCAGTTCCGTCTCGATCTGGATGCCGAACCGGCTCTCCATGTGGAGCACGAGACCGGCCATGTCGAGTGAGTCGAGATTCAGTCCCTCGCGGAGCGACGTCGACTCCTCGAGGCCCGGATACGACTCGCCGGTCTCCTTCTCCAGGAGTTCATGGACGACGGCCGACAGTTCCTGACGATTCATGGTGCGGACCTCCAGCATGTGGGTGGGCGGGAAGGGCGGAAAGGTAGCGGAATAGGCCTGGCGGGCGAAGAGCAAAAACCCGAGTATTCTGAGGGCTTCCCGACGGCTTCGGGGATCGTCTCGCGCTCGGCTTTACCACCCAACGGCTTTCCCGCCCTATCCGCATCCATGGCGAATCCCTGCTTGTCCCGCGACCGCTCCCACCGCCTGTGGTGGCTGGCGCGAATGCTGGCGGCCGCGACGGTCGCCTACACGCTGGTGCTTGTTTTTGCGACCCACCACCCGAAGCCGGAAGGGCTTATCGGCCCCAACGCCCCCTCCGACAAGACGCTCCATTTCCTGGCCTACGCCATGTTGGCGATCCTCGCGGCCGCGACGCTCGCGATGCGGGGCCACTGGTCGGCCCGCGGCGTCGGCAGCCTGGCAGCCGGGCTGACGGTCTTCGCCGCCCTGGACGAGATCACTCAGCCGTTCTTCTCCCGCGATGCCGAGCCGCTCGACTGGGCCTATGACTGCATCGGCATCGCAGGCGGCCTGCTCGCCGTCGGCCTGCTCGTCGCCATCGTGCGGATCGCCACCCGTGCGGAGTGACCGCCGTCGACCTGAGACGACGGTTCGCCGCTCCTGTTGCCGCCCGGGTGTCAGTAGTTCGGGGTAGGCGCCCGAAAGTCGCCGATATTTACGGCCGAGAACCAGTCGATCGTCTTCTGGAGCCCCTCGCGGAGCGGCACTTTCGGCTCCCAGTCGAGATGCGTGCGGGCCAGCGTGATGTCGGGCCGCCGCCGTTCGGGGTCGTCGACCGGCAGCGGCTTCTGGACGAGCTGCGACTTCGAGCCGGTCATTTCCAGTGTCAGATCGGCCAGTTGCCGGATCGTGAACTCCCCGGGGTTCCCGATGTTCACCGGACCGACGAACTCGTCGGGGCCGTTCATCATCCGAATGATTCCCTCGACCAGGTCGTCGCGATAACAGAAGCTTCGGGTCTGTTCGCCGGAGCCGAAGATCGTGATCGGCTCCCCGGCGAGCGCCTGCCGGATGAAGTTGGAGACGACACGGCCGTCAAAAGGATGCATCCGCGGCCCATAGGTGTTGAAGATCCGGACGATCCTCACGTTGACGCCATTGGCACGGTGGTAGTCCATAAACAGCGTTTCGGCCGCCCGCTTGCCCTCGTCGTAGCAGGCGCGGGGGCCGATGGGATTCACCGACCCCCGGTAGCTCTCAGGCTGGGGATGAAGCTCGGGATCGCCGTAGACCTCGCTCGTCGATGCCTGCAGCACCTTCGCTCGGCACCGCTTCGCCATGCCGAGCACGTTGATCGCCCCCATCACGCTCGTCTTCATCGTCTTGATGGGGTTGTATTGATAGTGGCCGGGAGCGGCGGGGCAGGCGAGGTTGTAGATCTCGTCGACCTCCAGCCAGAGCGGATGGATGATGTCGTGCCGCAGGAGTTCGAAGTTGCCACAGCCGAGCAGGTGGGCGACGTTCGACTTCTGACTGGTGAAGAAGTTGTCGACGCAGACCACGTCGTGGCCGGCGGCCACGAGCCGCTCGCAGAGATGGCTGCCGAGGAAGCCGGCACCGCCGGTGACGAGAATGCGTTTGAGCGATGGCATGGATGACCTCCGCGAGGGATTCGCCGCCGCTGCTTTCGGAGGCTTTCCGGAAATGATACCGTTTCGCTACGGCGATCGAAACCGCTCCGACCGCCCCATTCCGCTGAAAGCCACGCCATGCCGCTCAAGGGACACATCAACCACTCCGTCGTCTTCTGGTGCTTCAACATCGCCGGCGACCACTGGGACATCGAGAGGACCTGCCGGGTCGCCACGCAGCTGGGCGTGAAATCGATCGAGCTCTCGGGGCCGGAGACCTGGCCGACGATCCGGAAGCACGGCCTCACGATCGCCCTGGCCCCCAACGGCATGCCGGACGCGCCGTTCATGAAGGGCTTCAACAACCCCCGCTACCACGGGCAGGTGATCGCCGCCACGACGAAGATGATCGATGCGTGTGCCGACGCCGGAGTGCCGTCGGTGATCGCCTTCACGGGCTACAAGTATCGCGATGCCGACGACCCGACGAGCGGCGAGATCTCGCTCGAGGAGGGGGCCGCCAACTGCGTGCAGGGCCTCAAGGAGATCGCCGGTCATGCGGAAAAAAAGGGGGTCACGATCTGCCTCGAGCATCTCAACACCCGCGACGACACCCATCCGATGAAGGGCCATCCGGGCTACCAGGGCGACGACGTCGACGTGGTCGCCGGCATCGTCCGCCGCGTCGGATCCGAGCGGGTGAAGTTGCTCTTCGACGTGTATCACGTGCAGGTGATGAACGGCGATCTCATCCGTCGGCTCGAGGAGTGCAAGGACGTCATCGGCCACGTCCACACCGCCGGCAACCCCGGCCGTGGCGAGCTCGACGAGCATCAGGAGATCAACTTCCCGGCGGTCATGCGGAAGCTCGTGGCCATCGGCTACCAGGGCTACGTCGGCCATGAGTTCATCCCGACCCGCGACCCCCTCGCCGGCCTCCGGCAGGCGGTCGACGCCTGCGACGTCTGATCCGGCGTTCCCTTGAACCTCGCGTGTCCATCTGTCCAAGCCCAATGCCGTAAGGCGTGGGGTGAATCCGAAACGGACTCGGGGCCAACGTGGGACTCGAGGGCCAACGTGGCTCCGCTCACGGCCGGTCGGCTTTCACAGGCACGAGCTCGGTGCGTGGCTACGCCCGGGCGAGGATGAGCCGCACGTCGGCCACGTTGGTGCCGGTCGGCCCGGTGCGAACGAGGCCGCCCGCGGTCTGCAGGGCGGGATAGGCATCGCACCGCGCGAGGGCACGGGGCACGTCGATCCCACCGGCGACGAGCCTCGCGGCCACCGCGGTGTCCACGAAGCCGCCGGCCGCGTCGGTTGGGCCGTCCTCGCCGTCGGTCCCGATGCTCGCGATCAAAAACTCGTCGGACCACCCGCGGCCGGCCCCCCGCCAGGCCTCGAAGGCGGCCAGGACCGTCTGCTGGTTACGGCCTCCGAGCCCATGGTCCGGCGGCAGGCGGACGACGGCCTCGCCTCCCTCGATGACCGCCTGCGGGCGACCTGCTGCTCGCGCGGCGGCGAGGAGCCGTGCCGCATCGTCGGCAAGCCGGCGGCCCACCGCGTCGGCGAAAGGGTCACCCGGCTGGGCATGCCGCAGGGTGACATCGTAGCCCAGAGCGCGGGCCTTCGCGGCGGCCGCATCGACCGCGGTCGCATTCGTGCCGAGAAGCAGGTGGCTCACCCGACAGCCGTGCGGCGTCGTCCACTCGCCCGCGCGGGCGGCGGAAACGATTCCGGCGAACGCGTCCCCGGCCTGGCGTGGGCCGGCTGCCGCGTCGCGATCGAGCAGCCGCGTGACGCTGGGCACGGCATCGAGGCCCCGGTACCGTCGAAGCACCTCGAGCGCCACCGGCGCGGCAGCCGCTTCCGGCATGCATGGCCCCGATGCGATCGACTCGAGCGGATCTCCGATGACGTCCGAGAGCACGATCGCGAGCAGGCGGCCGGCGGTGCAGCCGCGGGCCAGACCACCCGCCTTCACCGCACTCAGCGTCTGCCTGACCACATTGAGCTCGCGGATCCCGGCCCCCGCTGCCGCGAGAAACCTGGTCATGGCGACCTTGTCGTCGAGCGAGATCCCCGCCCTCGGCTCGGCGAGTGCCGCGGAGCCGCCGCCGGTCACGAGCACCACGGCCAGGTCTGCTGGTCCGAGTTCGGCGAGCATCTCCCGCATCCCCCGCGTGGCCTCGACGGCAGCCGGCGTGGGAAGATTGACGGCCGGAGGACGGGTCTCGCGGACCTCCATGCGGTCCAGCCGCAGGCCGCAGCCGATCGGCACGCTCACCAGCCCCGTCACCGGATGCCCGGCCGCGATCGCTGGAGCCAGGAGCCGCTCGATGGCCGCGGCCATGCCGGCCGCGGCCTTGCCCCCCCCGACGACGACCGTTCGCCCACCGATCGTGACCGCCGGGTTGAACGCGTTGCCATCGAGCAGGACCGCATCTCCGACGAGGGCGAGCCGCCGGGGCACGAGGGCTTCCGGCCGCACGGCGTCGATCGCGGCCTCGCGGATGCTCGCGGCATCGGCGTGGAGGTGAGTCGCTGTCATTCGTCGCGCGACGTCGGAAAGTTCTTGGGATCGAACCGCGAGAGGTCGATGCCCCCACGGGACTCCTCTTCGAGGAGCTTCACCCGCATCTCCAGCCGCTCCAGCCTCCGGGCGAGCAGCGCTGGAGACTCGGCCGACGGGGCGACGGGGGCGACCCTCGGCACGGACGGATAACCGAGCTGCCGCTGCAACGCGGCGAAGAAGAACAGTGGATCCTTGCCGCGATTCGCCCGCGCGATCCGGCCCTCCTTCTCGCCGAAGAGGATCGCGCGGTCGGGCTCGGGGACCGGACGACCCGCCACGAGCGCATCGCGTCTGCCGACCCGCCAATATTCGGGGCTCCGCACGTAGACCAGGTCGGCGAGGTCGATCAGCCCCATCTGCCGCGAGACGGTCGCGATCCACGCCCTCCACTCGGCATCGAAGATCGCGTCTGCGGCGGCGGCGGCCAGGCCCTTGGCGTAGTCGAGGCGATTCCGCGACAGGCACTCGAAGCGGTAGAGGAACAGCCCTTGCGGCGTCGCCCCTTCGGCACGGTAGGTCGCCTCGCGCTCGAGCATGGCGAGCGCCGTTCGCATGTCGAATCGCCCCCCTTCCTCCTCGGCGGCCGCGATGACGAACGTCTGAAATTCGGTGAAGTAATGGGGCAGGCGGGCCATGGCGGTGGAGAACGTGCCCACCAGCTTCAGTTCACCCGCCAGGTAGTCGAGGGCCATCGGCAGCTTCGAGGTCGCGAGCACCTCCTGCCCAATCGCGGCGAGCGCCTCCTGGGCGGCGATCCCGGCGGTGATCCGCTCGGCGAACGACCGGAACAGGTAGGCCTGTTCGATGTATTCCTCACGGTCGAGCATGACGGCACCGATGATCCGGGAAACCGGCCCGGCGGATTGTCCATCGGCCGCGGCCGGGGCGATCCTGCATCCTATAATGGATTTGGTTCACACTCACCGGGATCTCCGGAACGTCGCGATGCCCCCCCACTTTTCGACCATCGAGGCCGCCGTCGCCGCCATCGCCCGGGGCGACGTGGTCATCGTCGTCGATGCCGAGGATCGCGAGAACGAGGGTGACTTCGTCTGCGCGGCGAGCAAGGCCACGGCCGAGGTCGTCAACTTCATGATCCGCGAGGGGCGGGGTCAGGTCTGCCTGTCGATCCTCCCCGACGTGGCACAGCGGCTCGACCTGCCGATGATGGTCGCGACCAACTCGACGCCGCTGGGCACAGCCTATACCGTGCCGGTCGACCATCGCACCGCACGGACGGGCATCACGGCGGCGGAGCGGGCCACGGCGATCGCGGCGATCATCGATCCGACGAGCAAGCCGGCCGACTTCGTGCGGCCCGGGCATCTCTTCCCGCTCGTGGCCAAGGAAGGGGGCGTGCTCCGACGGGCGGGCCACACCGAGGCGGCGGTCGACCTGCCGCGGATGGCGGGGCTGGCGGCCGCCGGAGTGATCTGCGAGATCCTCGACGAGTCGGGGAACCGGGCCGACCGCCACTCGCTCTTCGCCCTGGCAAAATCGCACGGGCTGGAGATGATCTCGATCGAGCAACTCATCCGGCACCGACGTGCCCGCGAGCACCTCGTGGAGCGGATCGCTCAGGCCGACCTGCCGACCAAGTGGGGCCGCTTTCGGGTCATCGCCTACGGCGTGAAGTACGAGTCGCAGCAGCCGCTCGTGCTCGTCATGGGAGACGTGGCGGCCGCGGCGGCACCGCTGGTGCGGCTCCACTCGTCGTGCTTCACCGGCGACGTGCTCGACAGCCTGCGGTGCGACTGCGGCGATCAACTCCACATGGCCCTCGACATGATCGGCCGCGAAGGATGCGGCGTGCTGGTCTACCTCCCGCAAGAGGGCCGCGGCATCGGGCTCATGGAGAAGATCCGGGCCTACGAACTGCAGGATCAGGGCCTCGACACCGTCGAGGCGAATCTCGCCCTGGGATTCAAGGCCGACTCCCGCGATTACGGAGTCGGTATCCAGTTGCTGAAGGATCTCGGGCTTCGGAAGGTCCGGCTTCTGACCAACAATCCGAAGAAGACCGACGCCTTCATCTACGGCGGCTTCGACCTGGAGGTCGTGGATCAGGTGCCGATCCTGCCGCCGGTGCACGAGTTCAACGAGCGGTATCTCGCGACGAAGCGCGAGAAGATGGGGCATCGGTTTCCCGGCTGAGTTCTCGGCCAAGACACCGCCCACGAAAGTTGACCATGCTGCTGCCGCGGCCGTAGCATCGGGCATTTCCCTCGCTCGAGAGGCACGCATGCCCTTGATCCACTCCGCCGCGGCTCGGGCCGGCCTTCGGCCGATCGTCTCCGGCTGGCTGGCCACGGCGTGTCTGGCGATCCTCGGCACCTGCGGGTGTGGCCGCAGGGGCGTCGAGCCGCAGTTCACCGCCGAGCCTGAGGCGCCGACCGGCCGGATGGCCGCCGCGGATTCCGGCGGCGCACCGCCCGAGGCGGCCTTCGAACCCCCGCCGCTCGAGTCGCTCGACCGGGATGTGACCTGGATCGACCGGCCGGTGAAGGACGCCCTCGCGGTGCTCCGTGAGCAGCAGTCGAACGAGGGGCCGCTGGCGACGGCCGCCGAGGCCCTCGCGATCGAGAACGACTCCGCCGAGTCCAATGCCATGATTCTCTCGGCGCTCGGCCGGCTGCCCGGGGAGGGGCAGGCCGACCTCGGTGCTCGAATCGACCGCCACGTCGCCGGCGATCTCGGCAGCACCAATCCGATCCTGATCAGTTCCGCCGCGGAGTTCGACATCCTCGGTCTCACGGGCTTCGGCCTGTTTTCCTTCGACCGGAGCCTGGAGCCGCTCGCCAACGCCGAGACGGTCGAGAGCTGGCAGACGAGCGCCGACGGCCTCTACGACAAGGTCGTGATGCGGGACGATCTCGTGTGGAGCGACGGCACGCCGATCACCGCCCACGACATCGCCTTCACCTATCGGGTGATCATGGACCCACGGGTGCCGGTGCCGGCCGTCCGCAGCGGTACCGACCAGATGCGGGGTGTGCATGCCTATGACGACCATACCGTCGTCTTCTTCCACAAGGAGCCGCTGGCCACCAACGTCTGGAACATCAACTTTCCCGTGCTGCCGCGGCATGTCTACGAGAAGACCTGGGAGCAGGATCCGACGCTCAAGGACAGCCCGGAGCACGTGGCCCTCGAGGAGAAGCCGGTGTCGGGCGGCCCCTACGAAATCGTCTCCAGGAAACGCGGCCAGGAGATCGTCCTGCGCAGACGAGCGACCTGGAGCACCGTGAAGGGACGATCGGTCCGCGAGGAGCCCTTCTTCAAGGATGTCCGCTTTCGCATCATCGAAGATCCCAACACCGCGCTCCTGGCACTCAAGTCTGGGGAGATCGACGAGATGGTGCTGCAGCCGGAGCAGTGGACCACCCAGACCGTCGATGCCGACTACTACACGCTCAACACCAAGGCGACGGCGCCCGAGTGGGTGAGCTTCCACTTCGCGTGGAACATCGCCACGCCGTTCTTCGCCGACCGCCGCGTGCGGCGGGCCATGAGTTACGCATTCGATCACGACCGGATGCTCGAGAAGATCTGCCTGGGCATGTACAGTCCCTGCGCCGGCAACTTTCCCGCCGACTCGTGGATGGCAGGTCCGAAGAAGCTGCAGCCGTACAAGCAGGATCTCGACAAGGCCGAGGCCCTGCTCGACGAGGCCGGCTGGATTGACCACGACAACGACGGCATCCGCGACAAGGAGATCGACGGGAGGCTCGTGCCCTTCGAGTTCACGATGCTGGTCAACCAGCAGCCGTTCCGGATCGCTCTCTGCACCCTGCTCAAGGAGAACCTCGACCAGATCGGGGTCATCGTCAACGTGCGGCCCGTGGAAGCTACGGCGCTCCAGGACATGATGCAGAAGAAGAACTTCCAGGCCTGCATCTCCGGCTGGGGTTCGGGCACCGATCCCGACAGTTCGGAGAACATCTGGAAGACCGGCGAGATGCGGAACTACTGCGGGTATTCCAATCCGGAGGTCGATCGGCTGTTCGCCGAGGGCCGCCGCGAACTCGACCGTGGCCGGAGGGCCGAGAAATACTCCCGGATTCAGGAGATCCTCTACGAAGACCAGCCTTATACCTGGCTCTTCTGGCGAAACAGCTTCTACGGCTTCTCGAAGCAGCTCCGGGGCTACGTGTTCAGCCCGCGCGGCCCCTACCACTACTCGCCCGGCTCCGGCAGCTTGTGGAAGCCCCGGCAGGAGTGATCATGGCGACGTACCTCCTGCGGCGACTTCTCCTGGGATGCCTGACACTCGTGGCGATCACCTGCATCGTCTACGGTCTGGCCCGCAACATGCCCGGCAATCCGCTGACGGCGCAGCTCGGGGAGGATCCGAGCCGGAAGATCACGGCCGCGGACTACGCACGGATGCAGCGGGCCTACGGACTCGACCGGTCGTGGCCGGAGGGCTATCTCCAGTGGGCCGGCAATCTCCTGCAGGGGGATCTGGGCCGTTCGATCACCCGCAAGCAGCCGGTGACCACGCTGATCGGCGAGCGGATCGGGCCGACGCTGCTGGTGTCCGGCACGGCCTTCGTGCTGATTTGGCTGGCCGCGGTGCCGCTGGGGCTGTATTCGTCGGCCCGCAGCGGCAGGCCCGACGAGCGGATCGTGAGCCTGCTGCTCTACGCACTCTATTCGTTTCCGACGTTCGTGGCGGCGCTGTTCCTCCAGGTCGTGTTCGCCGTCTGGCTCCGCGGCACCGCCTGGGAGTTGCCCCTCTTCGGCATGAGCGACCTCCCGGTCGACGCTCCGCTCGGCCAACGCATGCTCGACGTGGGCAGGCACATGATCCTGCCGGTCGCGTGCCAGACCTATGTGAGCCTCGCCTACGACAGTCGCTTCATCCGGGCGAACATGGAGGAGGCCATCCGCCAGGACTACGTCCGCACGGCGCGGGCCAAGGGGGCGGGGCCATGGCGGGTGCTCTTTCGGCATGCCTTCCGCAACACCCTCATCCCGCTCGTCACGCTGCTGGGGCTTTCGCTGCCTGCGCTCATCGGCGGCTCGATCATCATCGAGCAGATTTTCACCTGGCCCGGCATGGGGCGGCTGTTCTTCGAGAGCATCCGCGAGCGCGACTACCCGACGATCATGGGGCTGACCCTCATGTTCAGCGTGCTGACGCTCCTCGGTCAGCTCCTCGCCGACGTGCTCTATTGCCTCGTCGATCCCAGGGTGAGCGTGGAGTGATGCACCATTCCCCGGGATTCTGGGCGGAGGCCTGGCGTCGCTACCGACGGCGGCCGCTGGCGCTGGCCGCCCTGGCCTTCGTCGGGTTTCTGGGGGTCGTGGCCGCACTGGCCCCGGCGATCGCCGGCACGAAGCCGGTGCTCTGCCGCTACAAGGGGCATCTCTACGCGCCCTGCCTGGGCTACTTCGACCGGCGGCTCGAGCCCGCGATCTTCACGAAGGACAAGTTCCGGGGCACCTATCCCAAGAACCTCGCGGAGAAGGATCCCGCGAGCTGGGCGATCTGGCCGCTCTTCTTCCAGGATCCCTACCGCAGCGTCCGCGGCGACGAATGGCCGGGTCGGCCGGAGAATCCCTCCATGGACCAGGGCCGACCCAGTTGGCGGAATCCCTTCGGCACCGACCAGGCGGGCGTCGACGTGCTCGCCAAGATGGTCCACGGCACGACGGTGGCGCTCCTCGTGGGATTCGTGTCGATGGGAATCGCGGGCACGATCGGCGTCATCGTTGGTGCGATCGGCGGCTACTTCGGCGGCCGCATCGACATGCTCACCAGCCGCATCACCGAGATCGTGATGTGCATTCCCACGCTCGTGCTCATCCTCGCGATTCTCGCCATCATCGAGAAGCCCACGATCTGGCATACGATGGCGATCATCGGCATGACCGGCTGGACCGGCATCGCCCGGCTCACCCGCGGCGAATTCCTCCGGCTGAAGGGGGCCGAATACGTCACCGCCGCGCGGGCCGCCGGCGCCGGGCCGGCGCGGATCATCCTGCGGCACGTCCTTCCCAACGCCCTCGCTCCCATCCTGGTGCCGATCACCTTCGGGATCGCGTCGGCGATCCTCACCGAGAGCGGGCTGTCGTTTCTGGGATTCGGCCCGCCGCCTCCATCCGCCAGCTGGGGATCGATTCTCAACGGCGCCCGGAGCAACCTCGGCATGTGGTGGCTCGTGCTGTTTCCGGGCGTGGCGATCTTCCTGACGGTGCTCGCCTACAACCTGATCGGCGAAGGGCTGCAGGAAGCCACCGACCCGCGGCTGCGGGAGGCCCGGAAGTAAGCCATGCCGCTCCTCGACATCCGCAATCTCGTGACCGCGTTCCACACGCCGGCCGGCCGCGTGCCTGCCGTCGATGGCGTGTCGCTGGCGATCGACCGGGGCAAGACGCTCGGCCTCGTCGGCGAGAGCGGCTGCGGCAAGAGCGTGACGGCGATGTCGATCCTCCGGCTCGTCTCGGCCCCGGGCGTGATCGAGTCGGGCTCGATCATGCTCGAGGGACCGGCCGGCGCGGTCGATCTGGTCTCGCTGCCGGAGCCTCAGCTCCGCAGGATCCGTGGCGGCCGGATCGGCATGATCTTTCAGGAGCCGATGACGAGCCTCAATCCGGTGTTCACCGTCGGCGATCAGGTGGCGGAGGCCGTGCTGCTCCACCAGGGCTGTTCGCGGGAGGCCGCCCGCGCCCGGGCACTCGAGATGCTTTCGCTCGTGCGGCTCGCCGACCCGGAGCGGCGGATCGATGAATACCCGCATCAGCTTTCAGGTGGCATGCGGCAGCGAGTGATGATCGCCATGGCGCTGGCCTGCGAGCCCGATCTCGTGATCGCCGACGAACCGACCACGGCTCTCGACGTCACGATCCAGGCGCAGATTCTCGACCTGCTCGCCGACCTGCGCCGACGGCTCGGCACCGCGATTCTGTTGATCACCCACGACCTCGGCGTCGTCGCCGAGACCTGCGACGAGGTGGCGGTGATGTATGCCGGCAGGATCGTGGAGCGGGCGCCGGCCGACCGCCTCTTCAGACGGCCGCTGCATCCCTACACCATCGGCCTCTTGGCTGCACGTCCCGACCCCGACGCGGCCTCCTCGCACCGCGCCGGCCAGCCGGCACGACCGCGGCTCATGACGATCCCCGGCATGGTGCCGGCGCCCCAGCACTTTCCCTCAGGCTGCCGGTTTCATCCACGGTGCGGCCATGCACGGGGCACGGGGGAATCGGCCGGCCCGGCCTGCGATGCCGCCGTGCCGGAGCTTCGGGAACTCGAGCCGGGGCACTTCGTCCGCTGCCACTACGCCGGATCACTGGGCGAGCCGCATGCCGTGGGGGCGTTGCCACCATGACCAGCTCGGCTCCCGATCCACTCGTCGTCGTCACTGGTCTCGAGACGCATTTTCCGATCCGCCGCGGACTCCTCCGCCGCCAGGTCGGCGAGGTGCGGGCGGTCGATGGCGTGACCTTTTCGATCCGTCGCGGCCAGACGCTCGGACTCGTCGGTGAGAGCGGCTGCGGAAAGACGACGGTGGGCCGCAGCCTTCTCAGGCTCGTGGAGCCGACCGCCGGCAAGGTGTCGGTCGCCGGCCAGGACCTCGGGTCGCTCCGCGGCGGCGAACTGCGGCGACTCCGCCGCAGGATGCAGATCGTCTTTCAGGATCCATACGGTTCGCTCAATCCCCGGATGACCGTGCGGCAGATCCTCGAGGAAGGCCTCGTCCTGCATGGCATGGGGAATGCGATCGGGAGGCTAGAGCGGATGACCGCAGCGCTCGACCGCACGGGTTTGGCGGCCGCGGCGCTGCATCGCTATCCGCACGAGTTCTCAGGAGGCCAGCGGCAACGGATCGCCATCGCCCGCGCCCTCGTGCTCGAGCCCGACTTCCTGGTGCTCGACGAGCCGATCTCGGCGCTCGACGTCTCGATCCAGGCACAGGTCATGAACCTGCTCGTCGACCTCCGCGAGCGGCTCGGCCTGACCTACCTCTTCATCTCGCACGACCTCGCGGCTGTCGAATATGTGGCCGACGACGTCGCCGTGATGTACCTCGGCAGGATCGTCGAGCGGGCAGCCGCGACGACGCTGCGGCGGGAGTCATTGCACCCCTACACGATCGCACTGTTGTCGGCGGTACCCTCCGTCGACGTGCGACGGCGGAGACGCCGCATCGTCCTCACCGGCGACGTCCCCAGCCCCGCGCGGCCGCCGGCGGGCTGCCGCTTCCATCCACGGTGCCCCCTGGCCGAACAGGTCTGCCGAGAGATCGATCCGCCGATGTCGACGGTCGGGAATCATTCGTTTCACTGCCACGTGGCGGCTCGGGAAGTCGCGCGGTGCGGGGGCGATGTGCGGGCTGCGTCGGAGTCGCTGGCCGCCGCGATGACGGCGGTGGCAGGGGCGGTGCCACCGCCGGTAGAATGCGGTGGCTCCTCCGCGCCGGACGACCGGACCAGACCGTGACACTCAGGATGTGCCGTATGCCAGTCCTCAAACGCCTGGGTCGACTCGTGCTCCATCGAATCGGGTTGGTGGCCCTGACCGTTCTGGCCCTCGCCGGCGGCTTCCAGCCACGAGCCGGTGTCGGCCAGACTGCCACGCCTGAAGCCGATCCCACGGGTGGGCTCCGCAGTCGATCGGCTCAGCCGGAGCAGCCCACCGGCAGTACCCGCGAGGAACTCGCGCGACAGTGGGATCTCGATCGCAACGGCGTCATCGATCCATCCGAGGCCGCGATCGCCAGGGAGCGAATGCGCCGCGACCGGCAGAAGATGCGGAGCGACATGGGCATCGATCCGCTCACGGGCCGGCCACGGGACGAGGGGGATGCTGCCCTGGCGGACGACGACGGGACGACCCCTCCCGGTCCGACCGACCTGGCTCCGGAGCCGGCGAAGCGGGCGAAGACCGAGCCCGCGCTGCCTGGCACCCGCGTTCCCGATGCGCCGGCCGTATCACCGGCAGGCAAACCCGCGGATCCTCCGGCGATCGATGGCTCGCCGTCCGCTCGCCCGCGCTCCTCGGCAGCGGTCCCCGGGACGACCGGATCGCCGCCGAAAGCCGGCCGAGGATCTGGCGACGGTTCGCAGCGACCGCCGGGCAACGCCGGCATCCCGACACGGCCGGGCACCGTCACCGGGGGTATCCGTGCGGGAGCCCCGGCGGCTCGTGGTGGCTACGGATCGCTCGCTCCCCGCACCGACCTGAATGCCGGTCGTCCGCGAGGCGGCCTGCTGCCAACGCTGCGATCGGGCCCCACCATGCGGCCCGGCCCCGGCATCCCGGGAGTCGTCGCTCCCGTGCCGGGCACTCCCGCGCCCCCGAGCGTGCGGCCGCCGCGGATCATGGCCGACGACATCGGCGGATTCTGAAATGACCCGGCAGCCCCTCGAGCAACCTGCCTCGCGGGAATCACGCCTACCGATCGTCTTCTGCTCACCGATGCGGTATGTCCAGGGGCCGGGCGTCACCCGCCGCCTGGCCGCCGAGATGGAGGCCGTCGGCCTCGCCGGCCCGGCGCTCGTGGTGGCCGGCAACGCGGCCACCACGCGGCTCGCCCCGCTCTGGGCCGCGTCGCTGGCCGAGGCTGGCTGGGAACACCGCGTGCTCGCCTTCGGTGGCGAGTCGTGTCGAGGCGAGATCGACGCGATCGCGGCCGAGGCGGCCGCTTTCGGGGCCCGGGTGATCGTGGGGGCAGGCGGCGGCAAGACGCTCGACGCAGCACGGGCCGCGGCGGCCGTGCGACGGACGCCCTTCGTGTCCTGCCCGACGGTCTGCTCGACCGATGCCCCGACCAGCGCCCTCTCGGTGATCTACTTCGACAGCGGACCAAATCAGGGCGCGGTCGATGCCTACGAGATCCATCGTCGCTCGCCCGATCTCGTGCTCGTCGACACGCAGGTGATCGCCGAGAGCCCGCCCCGGCTGCTGGCCGCGGGCATCGGCGACGCCCTGAGCACCTTCTACGAGGCTCGGGCGGCCGTGGCGGCGGAGAGGCCAAACATGCGAGGTGGCCGCTCGACGCTTGCCGCGCTCGCCCTCGCCCGGCTGTGCCGCGACGTGATTCTCGATCATGGCATTTCCGCCCTCGAGGCATGCCGGCGGCGGGAGGTCGACGACGATCTCGAGCAGACGGTCGAGGCGGCGACGCTCCTGTCGGGGCTGGGCTTCGAGTCGGCGGGCCTCGCGGCAGCTCATGCGATCCACAACGGGCTGACTGCCGTGACGGCCACCCACGGCACGCTGCACGGGGAGAAGGTCGCCTTCGGCACGCTGGTGCAACTGGCACTCGAAGCCCGCGCGGCCGACGCCGACGCCGGCCTCCGCGCCGAGATGAACGTCATGGCCGAGTTCTGCGCGCGGGTGGGCCTGCCGGTCACGCTCCGGCAACTGGGCATCGCCGGCGGCGGCGCCGCGGTGCACGAGGCGGTGCTGGCGATCGCCCGTCGGGCCACGATCGCCGGCGAGACGATCCACAACATGCCTTTCCGCGTCGATGCGGCGGCGATGGCGGCCGCCATCGCCGCCGCCGACGCCCTTGGCGAAGCGGCGGTCGCCGCCGGCTACACTGCCTCTGAAACCGTCACGGAGCCCCGCCCACCGAGACCCACAGGGAACGCATGATGAATCGTCGTTCACACTTCGCCGGCCGCGCCCTGCTGGTCGCTGCCTCGATCCTCGGCCTCGCCATGGTCCGCTTCCCCGTGGTCGCCGACGAGCCCGTCGTGCCGGCCGCTCCCGGCCGTGACGATCCGCCCCGCGTGTTCGTCAGCGGCGTCAAGGACGACTTCGACGAAACTCGGGCCGCCATCGCCACGGTCAAGAAGGAGACGGGCCGCGACTATCGAGTGGTCGTCGTCGACACCGCGACGGGCACCGAGGATGCCGCCCGCCTGCTGGAACGGGTCGTCACCGGGTGGCGCGAGGAATCCCGCGGCGAGGCGGGGGGCTTCAATCCGGCCGGGGACGTCACGATCGTGCTCGATGTGGGCGACCGGCAGATCGCCATGGACGTGCCCTGGTCGGTGGAGGCCACCGCGGGGCTCGATCGCGAGACGCTCCAGAAGGAGTTGATTGCCGCGAAGTTCGTGCCGCGGGCCAAGGACGGGATGTTCGACGCGGGGCTCGCCGACCTCATCAACGGCACCGAGCAGTGGATCCGGGCTCGGGCCGACGAGCGACGACGGCGGGCCGATGCGGCCCATGTCTTCAAGACCCGAACGCTGCCACTGGGCCTGCTGGGGCTCGGCACGGCCGGGCTTCTCGGCGGCCTGCTCGTGCAGTGGTCCAGGCACGGCAGCCGCATGCGGTTGGCCCGCGAGAAACTGGCCGCGTTCAAGGGTGAGGTGGTGGCCTTGTCGGACCTGCTCGACGGACAGCAGGAACGCCATCGCATGCTGCCCCATGCCGACCCCGACTTCAAGACACCGATGCAGGGCCTGACGCGATCCACCTACGATAACGTCCAGGGAGCGATCGGCCGGTATCGCGAGCGATGGCTCTCGCTGATGGACGTGTGGGAGCGGGCCCAGGAGAAAATCGACTCCGAGTGGTCGCTGGGCACCTCTTCCGCGGATGAGGCGGTGAAGCTGCTCGATTCCGCCGAGGCCCGGCCGCCGCTCGACGCCGTGGCCGGCGAGTGCAGGGCGCCGCTCGATGCGTTGGAGGTGGCCCACGAGAAGGCCCGCGAGGCGGCATCCACCCTCGACGCGGAGCTCGCCGAAGCCACGACGCGGCTGGAGGGCATCGCCCGCCGTGGACGTTCGAATGCGGCTTTTCAGGCCGCCATCGCCGACGTCTCCCGTAGCCGCCAACTCGCCGGCGAGCAGGTGGAGAGCGATCCGGTCGCCGCGCGGGGACGTTTGGAGGAAGCCCGTTCGGGCCTCGCGGCCACGCTCCTGCGAATCGACGCGCTCGAGGCTGCTGACGACCGCCGCCTGAAGGCCACCGCTCAGACTGCGGAGATCGAGCAGCGGGTGCGGAATCGTCGTGCCGAGGGATGGCTACTGGCGGAGCCTGGTGCCAACCCCGACGATCGCCTCCAGGCGGCCACGAAGCACACGGAACTCGCCATGCAACTCCTCGATGCCGGGGAGACCGCCGCCGCGCTCTCCCATGTCGAGCGGGCCGAGCAGGCCAATGCCGAAGCCGTGGCCCTGATCGAGAGCATCGTGGCGGCGCGGGCGAAGGCCGAGGAACTCCTGCCGGAGTGCGTCGCGCGGGTCGAGGCACTCGTCGGCCGGCGACGGGCGGCCGCCGCGGCGCTCGAGCGACTGGCCGGCTCCTATGCCGAGAGCTCCTGGGCCGATGTCGCCGACAACCTCGCCCGCGCGGACGACGGACTGCTGCGGGTGCGCACGCTGATCGACGAGGCACGGGCATCGATGGCGGCCGACCGGCAGCATCATCTTCGCGCCGTCGCGATCCTCGAAGAGACCGTGCGACAGGAGAATTGGGTCGAGGGCTGCCTGGCCGCCATGATCGACCGGCTCGACGAGCTCGACGAGCTCCGCGGGACGCTCCCGGGCAAACGCGACAAGACGTCCGGCAGGATCGCCGCGCTGGAGCGGAGGCTGCACACGCAGCGGACCGACCGGATCCGGGCCAACGAACGATGCCGCGAAGCCGGCAGGATCATCGAGGTTGCCGACCAGGGGATGCGGGCGGCGCGGCCCGATCTGCGGCAGACCGCCCAGCTCGTGGAGGCGGCCGACACGGCCGTCGCCCGCGGCGAACAACTCGCGGACGAGGACGAACGGCTCGCCCGCCAGGCGGTCAGCGACATCGAGGAAACCGACACACTCGTCCGCCGGGTCGCCGCCTGGTATGCCGAGGGGGTACAGGCCGACGTCCGCAGTGCGGCGGCGGCCGTGGAGAACGCCCGGGCTCTGCTGTCGAGGCAACGGTACGAGGAGTCGATCCACGCGGCTACCGAGGCTTCCCAGCAGGCCCGGATCGCCTATGCGACCGCCACCGCGGAGGCGGAACGACGACGCATCCGCCGGCAGCAGGAGATCCAACGACGGCAGCTTGAGGAGTCGTTCGCCCGGATGTCACGGGGCGCGGGCCCCTGGGTCGTACGACTGCCCGGTGGCACCTTCACCGGCCCCGATCCCTGGCGTTCGATGCAGGCGCAGGCTCCGCGGCATGCGCCGCCGGCCGGAGGCAGCTGGTCGCGCGACATCGCCCAGGTCAGCTGGTAGGCGGGTCGAGGATCAGCGGAGTTCGACGGGGGCCACGTCGAGGCGGCCGATCTCGGTCGTCGCGGACGGTGCGGACGTCGCCGCCGGCCGGCCCGCGGCGGCCACCGGCTGCTGCCGGCTTTCGAGCATCCGCTCCATCGCGACCACGCGATCGCGGACGGAGGACGGCATCCGGCTGCGGGCCTCGGGAGTGTCGATCGTGGCGTTGAAGACCACTCGCCCCTGCGGATCGGAGACGATCAGCCGGGTCTCGTCACCGCTCGTGAGCCGAATCTGATAATCGGCATCGTGCCTGACGAGTGTCTCGTCGGCGAGCCGCCGCAGGCCGGCAGCCGCGATCGGGCCGCTCTTCGGCGCTGGCTGCTGCACGAGGGCCAGCGACGACGCAGCGGGCCGCAGTCCGCCCAGGGTCGCCGAACGGGACGGCTGACGCGGAGCTGCCGCCGGGCCGCGGGCGAGCGGGATCACGACCTCGCGTCCGGCCCGCAGCACCGTGCAGTCGAGCGGTGCATCCTTCTCGGCCGACTCGAGAAGAGCATCGAACTGCTCCGGCAGGAGCAGCAACTGATCATCGAGGCGGACGAGAACGTCGTGCTGCAGGAACCCGGCGCGGGCCGCGGTGGAACCCGCGGCGACCTGCTCGACGACGAGTCCCGCGCCCCGCTTGAGGGCCAACTGCTGGCGGAGCACCGTCGACGCCCGCGAGAGCGTGAGGCCCAGGCCCGCAAAGGAAGGCGGTCTGCCGACGACGCCACCCGCCGGCTCGAGGTGCGACCGCGGCTGCTCGGCCGCGCCGGCGGAGGCGGCGGAGGCGGCGGCGAACTGGGCCGCGACCGCCGCGCCGAGCAGCATTCGTGCCGCAAAGACCCGTCCAATCGAACGCCAGTCTGAAACCGATGGTGTGTTCATGGCTGCACGAGGAGTGATCACGGACCTCCGAGCCGGCGCACCCTGCCTGCCAGCCGCCCGCGGCACGGGTATGTGACGGTTTCGGACGGCCCACGCCAGACGACTCTCGTTCGAGCCCCTGCCCATCCGCCCGCTGCGCGGGAATCTGGGCAACCCCAGCCCTTCAGGCAAGCCGATGGCGGCCGTCGCACTCTGGGACGGCGCGGCAAGAGGTAGGTGAGGCGAGCGGTCGCCCCATGACTCCCTGCACGATCGTTGCAATCCGACCGATACCTAACGGGCGGGGATTGGCGGCCGCCGGCGGCCCATCCCCGGCACCTCGTTCTTCGTGGTTTCGTTCGGAGGCTGGACCATGTCGCGTTGCTCCTTCCTGTCGTCATCCGCAGCCCGCACGGGCATCGCCACAGGCTGCCTGCTCGCGATCGCCGGCGCGGCTTTTGCCGCCGGGGGCACGACCACCAGGCCGCAAACCGCGAAGAAGGTGGCGGCCGTCCCCGACCCCACGCAGCCGCCCGCACCCAAGAAGCCCGTGCTCCTCCCGGGTACCGGCTCGCTGGTGAAAAACGTGGTGGATGACTTCGAGGACGAGAAGTGGGCCTGGCGCTACAACCATCCGAAGAGTTCGGAAGAGCAGGACAAGCGGATGCGGGGGCCGCTCGCCAAGAGCACCAATGGCCGCTGGTTCGAGGGCCCCAAGCGGGGCACGCCCGACGTGGTCAAGCGGGTCGAACTTCCCGCTCCCGGCCTCGAGGGAAGTGAACACGGCCTGCTCGTGGCGACGCTTCACGGCGGCATTCCCAACCGGGTCACCTACCAGATGCAGCAGGACGACCTGATCTACAACCTCGGGAAGTTCAGCGGCCGGAGCATGTCGGTGGCCGACAGCCCGAGCATCACCGTCCGGGTCTACATGCCCCCGTTCGAGCAATGGGAGAACCGCACCGGCCCGAGCTTCGGCTTCCGTGCCGGATGCTTCACGCATGCCATCATCACCGGGGACGACCACCCCGACGAGGGCGAGTTTGGTCTCGAGGAATACTGGCCCGGCATGTTCGTCTGCTTCGAGAGCAGCCACTCCGGCAAGTTCAAGGAGGACGGTGCCTACATCCGCGTTCGCAGCGGTCGCAACGGCGGCGAGATCCGGGGGCCGCGGATCGAGCAGCTCGGCTGGTGGACGCTCGGCATGTCGTTCACCCCCGACGGGATGGTGCACTACTTCGCCAGCCCCGGCGTGGACGAACTCACGATGGACGACCACATCACCTCGCAGTTTCCCTACGGCTATCGCACGGAATGGCTGAAGACCTTCTTCTTCAACGTCTGCACGCAGGACGACGGCCGCACCTGGAGCACGCCGTGGGTGATCGACGATCCCAAGGTCTACTTCGTCAAGCGGCCGCAGATGGCCACGACGAAGGCCACGAAGCGCTGACGACCTGCGGCATCAGCTGCGGAACCGCCACCAGCCGGCGAGCAGGCTGCCGATCACGGAGTGCACGACGCTCGAGATCGCACAGGGCACGGCCGTGAGCGGCTCGGCGGGAAAGTGTCGCTGGGCCAGCACGACGCCCAGGCCCGAGTTCTGCATGCCGACTTCGATCGAAATCGTCCGGGCGATCGACGTGTCGTAGCCGAATGCCCGGGCGAAGAGATAGCCGACGCCGAAGCCGGCTCCATGGAGGGCGATGACCGCCGTGAGCAGCCGAACACCGCTCGACCGGACGGCCTCGGCGTTCTGGCCGATGATGCTTCCGCAGACCAGGGCGATCGCCAGCACGCTCACGACGGGAGCCACGGGCGCGACGGCCTCCGCGGCCCTCGGGAGGAACCGCTTGACCGTCACCCCGACGGTCACCGGCAGGACGACCACCTGAAGCGTCGAGATGAACAGCCCTGCGGCATCGACCTCGACGAGGCGGCCGGCGAGCAGCTTCGTGAGCAGGGGCGTGAGCACCACCGCGGCGATCGTCGAACAGGCGGTCATGACCACGGAGAGCGCGACGTCGGCCCGGGCAATGTAGGTGACCACGTTCGAAGCCGTTCCCCCGGGGCAGCAGGCCACCAGGATCAATCCCACCGCCAGCGGCCCGTCGAGATTCATTGCCGTGGCCACGGCCCAGCCCGTCGCCGGCATGATGAGAAACTGTGCTCCGAAACCGGTCGCCACCGACAGTGGCCGCGACGTCACCCTCGTGAAATCGTCGATGGCGAGCGCGAGTCCCATGCCCAGCATGATCACCGCCAGAGCGGTCACGATCGCATCGCCCCGAAACCAGGTGAACCACGTGGGTTCCACCAGCGCCAGCCCGCAGGCCGCCACGACCCAGACGGGAAACGCGTTGGCGACGCACTCGAGGAATCGCCGCATGACGGTCGCCGCTACCGGGCGATACGGACGAAGTCGCAGACCGGAACCAGCGCCGCGGCGAGGCCCGACGTCTCGCCGCGGAACGACACCTCGTCGGCCCCGACCCGCACCACCGTGCCGCCGCAGGCCCGGCCCGTGTCGGCGCCCCGGCCCTCGATGCGAACCTTCCAGGCGTCTCCGTCCCGCTCCCAGACGCCCTCCGCGAACCGCCCCGCGGACGTGAAAATCCACGACCGGAGCGACTGGCTCTCGGGATCCCAGCCGATGATCTCGGTGACCTCACGGTCGGCGACGTCGGCGGCCGGCAGCAGGCCCGGAATCCGTCCGTCACCGGCCTCAGGCCGTGGCTCGGCCGTGCGGTCGGCCTCGACGGCATGCGTGCGGATCAAAAAGGCCTGTCCGGCGCTCCAGAAGCACCGCGTGGTGGCCGTCATGCCGGGGCCGACGTCCTCCCAGGTGCCGACGAGCCAGGCAAGTTGATCGAGCGGGCGGACGGGATCGGCGGCGGCGGTGATGGCCGACTCACGAACGCTCTCCAGCAGCCAGCGATCGTCCTGCCTGACGACCACGGCGGAAAACCGACTGCCCGCGCGGTCACCGTCGCCAAACGTGATCCGCGACGTGCCATCGACCACGGCCACGTCGGCCCGCACCGTCCGGATCGACTGCACGTCGATGTCGATCGTCGCCTCATGATCTTCGGCGAACAACGCGGCAAACACCTCTCGGACCGCCTCGCGGCCGGCGGTCACCTCGCCCGAGTCGAGGTCGACGCTCTCGCCGCTAGCGCTCCAGTGGGCGACGAGCGCCGACGAATCGTGCCGGTTGAAGCTCCGCAGATACGAGGTCAGCATGTCGCGAATCCCACCCGCCGCCGCGGATGACGCCGCGGCCGCAGCATCCGGGCGTGTCGGCAGCGCCGGCACGAGGCGTCGGGGTTCCTGACGACTGCCGGCGACGGCACGAGCCGAGTCGCGGTAGGGACGCGGATCGGCGATCACGACGGGCACGCGGCCCGGCTTTCCCGCGGGCGGCCGCTGCCTCGAAACCGACGGCCGGGACAGTTCGGGCTCGACGCGGGCCCTGCCCAGTTCCCGATCCGCGGACGAGCATCCCACGAAGCCGCCCATCATCATCCCGCCGGCTGCAACGGCCACGAACGTCCAGGTGCGGTCGATCACGGATCACCCTCCGGATGCGTCGAAATATGCGTGTCGGGCGCCGCAGGGAACCGGCGGGCTGCCGGCCGCCCGCCGGTTCCCGTCTGCGGAACGGCCACGAAGCCCTCGGCCCGTGACTGCGAGGCTACCCGTTTTCATCCGAATCGCACAGTCACTTCGCCTCCGCCGTCACGCCCGGAAAGTCGTCGGTGCGAAAGGGCGTGAGCGGCAGTCCGGACGTCGCGTACATGTTGCACACGGGATTGTCGGCCCAGGCGTAGCGGACGGCCACCGGATCGGTGACCGCGTCGCTCCAGATTTCGATCCGGCCGTCGTCGCGGATCTTCGCCTTGGCGGCGACGAACCGGCGGTCGGCCCCGGCGATCGTGAAGCCGATCGGCTCGTTCACGTCGAACGGCCGCCAGCCCCGGCCCTCGCCGGGCACGTGGTCGAAGGCGAGCACGATCCTGTCGCCGTCCTTCTCCATGCCTTTGTAGAGCGGGCTTCGACAGGCAATCGTCGGCACCTTATAGGTCTCGGCCAGGGCCCAGCGGGCAAGTCGTTTGGCCACGTCCTGCTTGTTCATCGGATGGATGTCTTTGCCTTCTCCGAGATTGATGATCACGGCCTCGCCGGTGTTCGGCAGGGCCTTCATGGTCATCGTCTGGGCCTCGCGGAGTTCCGCCCAGTCACTCTCGCCCGGCTCGACCTTCTCTTGTTTGAAATCGGCCAACTGCACCCAATAGAAGGGAAAGTCGCCGAGCCCCCACTCCTCCCGCCACGTCTTGATCATGAACGGAAAGAGCTCGCGATACTGATAGGCGCGGCCGGCGTTCGACTCTCCCTGATACCAGATCGCTCCCTTGATGCCGTAGCCGATCGACGGCGTGAGGACTCCCGAGTGGATGTTGCCCGGGCGGGCGTTGCCCTTCATCCGCTGGTCCGGTCCCTGGGGCTTTTTGCCGGGCTCCGGCCTGCCCTCCGCCCTCGCCTTGGCGGCGGCGGCCTTCCAGTCTTCCATCTTCTTGACGAACTCCGCCGTGGCGTTCTCCAGATTGGCCTCCTCCTTGACCCACTTCTCGTGGATCGCGGCGAGCCGGGGATGGGCAGCAAGCTTGTCGCGCTTCACCCAGGCCTCCGCGGCGCTTCCGCCCCAGGCATTGTCGATCAGCCCGATGGGCACGCCGAGGGTCTGATGCAGCTGGCGGCCGAAGAAGTAGCCGACGGCGGAAAAATCCCCGACGGTCGCCGGCGAGCAGACGCTCCATCGGCCCTCGAAGTTCCACTTCGGGTCCTGCGTGCCCACCTGCGGCACGGAGATCAGGCGGATGTTCGGGAAGGTCGCCGCGGCCTTCTCGATATCGGCGTCGTTCGACTGATTGACGGCCCATTGCATGTTCGACTGGCCGGAGCAGATCCAGACCTCGCCGACGAGCACGTCCTGGAAGGTGATCTCGTTGGTGCCCTTTACGGTGAGCGTGTGGGGGCCGCCGTACTCCTGCACCGGGTC
>Ga0075471_10000116_pt1 | contig 39025 bp, 33 predicted proteins | sample DEB19_08_DNA_2_FD_74787 | JGI IMG/M metagenome (GOLD analysis project Ga0075471, IMG submission 74787) | Aqueous microbial communities from the Delaware River and Bay under freshwater to marine salinity gradient to study organic matter... | ecosystem: Environmental > Aquatic > Marine > Coastal ...
CAGCCGACGCCCGCGTCGACGATCACCGGCACGCGGCTCTGCTCGATGATGATCTTCAGGTTGTAGGGATTGCGGATGCCGAGCCCCGAGCCGATCGGGGCGGCGAGCGGCATGACCGCGGCGCAGCCCACGTCCTCGAGGCGGCGGCAGGCGACCGGGTCGTCGGTCACGTAGGGCAGGACGAGGAAGCCCTCCTTCACGAGCACGCGCGAGGCCTCGATCGTGGCCGGCACGTCGGGAAAGAGCGTCTTCTCGTCGCCGATGACCTCGATCTTCACGAGGTTGCCGACGCCGGCCTCCCGCGCGAGCCGAGCGGTCCGGATCGCCTCCTCGGCCGTGGAGCAGCCCGCCGTGTTCGGCAGGATCGTGAAGATCTCGGGCGGCACGTGGTCGAGCAGGTTCTCGCGGCCCGGGTCGGTGATGTTCACCCGGCGCACCGCGACGGTGACGATCTCGGCGCCGCTCGCGTCGATCGCGCGCCGCGTCTCGGCGAAGTCCGCGTACTTGCCGGTGCCGACGATGAGGCGGGAGCGATAGCGCCGCCCGCCGAGCTCGAAGTCGTCCTCGCCGTCCATGTCCCTCCGGGTCGCCGGACCCGCTCCCTCGCCGCGACGGCTCAGCCGCCGCCGACGAACTGCACGACCTCGACGACGTCGCCCGCAGCGAGCCGCGTCGCCGGGTAGTCCTCTCGCGCCAGGATCTCCCGGTTGAGCTCGACCGCGACGCGACGGCCGCCGAGACCGAGACTCCCGACGAGGTCCGCCACCGAGAGGCCGTCCTCCACCGTGCGCGTCTCCCCGTTCAGCCGGATCTCCATCGTCGAGGCGCGCGGGCCAACCGCGTCTTCCGCGACGATAGACGCGGGCTCCGTCCTTTACAACCCGGGAGGCCTTCTGGTAGCGCCCTGCTCGTCGCCGTCGACGCGAGAGGGATCATCGGGCCATGCAGGGACGGGGCGTTTGCGCGATCGATCTCGACGCCCTGGCCCACAACCTGAGCGAGGTTCGGCGCATCGTCGGACCCCGCGTGCGCACCTGCGCGGTCGTGAAGGCGGACGCGTACGGTCATGGCGCGGTCCCGGTATCGAGGCGACTGCTCGCCGAGGGCGCCCAGATGCTCGCCGTCGCCTCGCTGCACGAGGCCCGCGACCTGCGGCGCGGCGGCATCGCGGCCCCCGTCCTCGTGCTCGGCGGCGCGACTCCCGCGGAGGCCTCCGCCGCGGTCGAGCTCGGCCTCTCCGTCGTCGCCTGGGACGCGCGCGCGATCACGGAGCTCGCCGCGGCGGTCCCGGCGGGCCGCCGCCTCCGGGTCCACGTGAAGATCGACACCGGGCTGGGACGCGTCGGCGCGATGCCGGGCGACCTCGACGCGATCTGTGCAGCCGTCTCCGCGAGTTCGATCGAGATCGAGGGCGTGCTGTCGCACCTGGCGTCGGGGGAGACGCCGGGGGACCCGAGCGTCGAGCGCCAGGTCGCGGAATTCGGGCGCGTCGTGGCGGCCATGGCCGATCGAGGCATCCGCCCGGCCCTGCGCCACCTCGCGAACTCGGGAGGCCTCGTCGCCGACTCCCGCACCCACTTCGACATGGTGCGGCCCGGGCTCGTGCTCTACGGGGCGCTGCCCTCGCCCGCTCTCGCCGACCGGATCCGGCTGCGCCCGGTCATGCAGCTGCGCGCATGCGTTCTCCAGGTGAAGGACATGCCCGGCGGGCACGGGATCGGCTACGGCTCGACCCACCGCATGCCCGATCACGGCCGCATCGCCATCCTCCACCTGGGGTACGCACAAGGCGTGCCGCGCGCGCTCTCGAACCGCGGCACCGCGATCCTGCGCGGCCACCCCGCGCCGATCGTCGGGCTCGTGTCGATGGACCACACGACCCTCGACGCGAGTGCGATCCCCGGGGTACGGGTCGGCGACGAGGCGATCCTCTGGGGCTCGGACGTCGAGGGAAACGACGTGATGTCGGTCGCGCGGACCGCCGGGACGATCGGATACGAGCTCCTGACGGGCGTGCCGGGGGGACTTCCCCGCACCTACCAGTCGGACGACGTTGCACGCAGTGCCCACCGCGCCTGAGCGCGCCGACGCGCGCCGGGCCCGAATCCGAGGAGAGTGAGGACGTCATGAGCCAGAACGAGGCGGCGGCACCGGTGCGCCGGGCCCTGATCTCCGTGAGCGACAAGCGGGGCGTGCTCGACCTCGCCCGGGCGCTTCACGGCTTCGGCGTCGAGATCCTCTCGACCGGCGGCACCGCGAAGATGCTCCGCGAAGCCGGCCTGCCGGTGAAGGAGGTCGCCGAACACACGGGATTTCCCGAGATGCTCGACGGCCGGGTGAAGACGCTGCACCCGAAGATCCACGGCGGCCTGCTCGGGCGCCGCGACGTCGCCGAGCACTTAGCGGCGATGCACCAGCACGACATCCCGCCGATCGACCTCGTCTGCGTGAACCTCTACCCCTTCGAGCAGGTCACCTCGCGCGGCTGCACCCTCGAGGAGGCGATCGAGAACATCGACATCGGCGGCCCCTCGATGCTGCGCTCGGCCGCGAAGAACCACGACGCCGTCACGGTGCTCGTCGATCCCGCGGACTACGAGGTCGTGCTCGCGGAGATGAGGGCGAACGGAGGGGCGACCACCGCGCCGACCCGCGCGCGGCTCGCTCGGACCGTGTTCCGAACGACCGCGGCCTACGACGGCATGATCGCCGACTACCTGGGCGGGCTCGCCCGCACCGAAGACGAGCCGTTCGGCGAGACGCTCCACCTGCCGCTGCGCCGGGAGGCCCACCTCCGCTACGGGGAGAACCCGCACCAGCACGCGGCGGTCTACGGCGACGTGCACCGGCTGCTGGAACAGCTCCACGGCAAGGAGCTCTCCTACAACAACATCGTCGACATCGACTCCGCGCTCCGCCTGATGCTCGACTTCGAGGGCGACACGCGCGCGGTCGTCGCGATCCTGAAGCACAACACGCCCTGCGGCGTGGGCGCGGGCGCGACCGTCCTCGAGGCCTACCAGAAGGCGTTCGCGACCGACCCGGAGTCGCCCTTCGGCGGCATCCTGATCTCGAACCAGTCGTGGGACCTGCCGCTCGCGCAGGCCGTGGACGAGATCTTCAGCGAGGTGCTCATCGCGCCCCGCTTCACCCCCGAGGCGCTCGAGCTGCTGCGCAGGAAGAAGAACCGCCGCCTGATGGCGTGGCACCCCGACCGCACGCCGCGCAACGCGCCGGACGTGCGCTCGGTCATGGGGGGCTTCCTCGTCCAGGACCGCGACGTCGCGATCGAGGACCCCGCCGCCGCCCGGGTGGCGACCCGGCGCGCGCCGACGGCCGAGGAGCTCGCGGCGCTGTCGTTCGGCTGGAAGGTCGTGAAGAACGTGAAGTCGAACGCGATCGTGTTCGCGGGCGCCGACCGCACGCTGGCCGTCGGCGGCGGGCAGACGTCGCGCGTCGACGCGGTCCTGCTCGCGATCGACAAGGCCCGCCGGCAGGGCATCGACCTGCGCGGCAGCGCGCTCGCGAGCGACGCCTTCTTCCCCTTCCCCGACGGCGTCGAGCACGCGCTCGGAGCCGGCGCGACCGCGGTGATCCAGCCCGGCGGCAGCGTGCGCGACGAGGAGGCGGTCGCGGCCGCCGACGCGCGCGGTGCCGCGATGGTGCTGACGGGCGTCCGTCACTTCCGGCACTGACCGCGATGCCGGACCGCACGGACATCCTGGTCGTCGGCTCGGGCGGGCGCGAGCACGCGCTCGCCTGGAAGCTCCGCCAGTCGCCCCGCTGCGGGCGACTCCTGTGCGCGCCGGGGAACGCGGGCATCGAGGGCGTCGCCGACTGCGTCCCGGTCGACGCGGGCGACGTCGCGGGCCTGGTCGCCCTCGTCGAGCGCGAGAACGTCGGGCTCGTCGTCGTCGGGCCGGAGGTGCCGCTCGCGGCGGGGCTCGTCGACGAGCTCGAGTCACGCGGACGCCGCGCCTTCGGGCCGCGCAGGGACGGGGCACTGCTCGAGGGGAGCAAGGCCTTCGCGAAGGAGCTCATGCGCGAGGCCGGCGTACCCACGGCCGACTTCGCGATCGTGTCGCGCGCCGACGAGGCCCACGCGAGGATCGACGCGGTGGGCGCGCCGATCGTGGTCAAGGCCGACGGGCTCGCGGCCGGCAAGGGCGTCTACGTGTGCGCGACCGCGGAAGAGGCCCACGCGGCGGTCGACGAGATCATGGGACGCCGCATCTTCGGCGAGGCCGGCGGACGGGTCGTGCTCGAAGCCCTCCTGCCCGGCGAAGAGGCCTCCTTCCTCGCCCTCGCCGACGGCGAGACGGTGGTGCCGCTCGCGAGCTCGCAGGACCACAAGCGCATCGGCGACGGCGACACCGGCCCGAACACGGGCGGCATGGGCGCCTACTCGCCCGCACCGGTGGTCACGCCGGAACTCGAGCGCGAAGTGGTCGAGACCGTGCTCCGCCCCGTCGTCCGAACCCTGCGCGCGCGCGGCATCGACTTCCGCGGCGTGCTCTACGCCGGGCTCATGATCGATCGCGGGCGACCGTCCGTGCTCGAGTTCAACGTGCGCTTCGGCGATCCCGAGTGCCAGCCGCTCATGATGCGCATGAAGAGCGACCTCGTGGACGTGCTCGACGCGGTGATCGACGGGCGGCTCGCGACGACCCCGATCGAGTGGGACCCGCGCGCCGCGGCCTGCGTCGTCGTCGCGGCCCCGGGCTACCCGGGGCCGATCGAGAAGGGTGCGCCGATCGAGGGCCTCGACGAAGCCGCCCGCGACGCCGATGCGGTCGTGTTCCATGCCGGCACCGCGCGCGACGCGAGCGGCCGGGTCGTCACCGCCGGCGGACGGGTGCTGGGCGTGACGGCCCTCGGCGAGACGATCCCGGGCGCGGTCGCGCGCGCCTACGCCACCGCGAGCCGGATCCGCTTCCCGGGCATGCAGATGCGGCGCGACATCGGCCATCGCGCGGGCGCCGGGCGAGGCTCCGGCGCCTGACCTGCGCAGCGAGCCGCGGTCGCGGACCCGCGGCCCGGCCGCTAGAAGAACCGCGCCCCCGAACCGAGGAGAGACACGCCTTGGCCACCATCCAGCCGTTCCACGCCCTTCGCTACTCCGGGCAGGCCGGTCCGCTCGCGGACCTGGTCGCCCCGCCCTACGACGTCATCGACGAGCGCGAACGGGAGCGTCTCGCCGCGTCGAATCCGGCGAACTCGATCCACCTGATTCTCCCGCGCGGTGAGAAGCCCTACGAGGCGGCGGCGTCCCTGCTGGAAGCCTGGCGCCGGGACGGGCGGCTCGCGCGCGACGCCGAGCCGGGCATGCTGCTTTACGCGCAGCGCTTCGCTCACGGCGGCGCGAACGCGGAGCGCTGGGGGCTTCTCGCTTCGTTGCGGCTCGAGCCGCTCGACGGAGGAGTCGTCCTGCCCCACGAGCGCACGCTCGCGGCGCCGAAGGCCGACCGGCTGAACCTGATCCGGGCCTGTCGCACCAACCTGAGCCCGATCTTCGGGCTCGTCGACGCGCCGCTCGACCTCTCGGGCCTCGCCGCGGCCGCGCGGCCGGTCGCGGACTTCACCGACCGCCACGGCGTCGGGCACCGGCTGTGGCGGATCGTCGATCCCGCCACGCTCGCGACGCTGCGCGACCGGATGGCGCGCGAGCAGGTCTTCATCGCCGACGGACATCACCGCTACGAGACCGCGCTCGCCTACCGGGACGAACGCCGCGCCGCCGACGGCTCGGCCCCCGGGACGAAGGACTACGACTTCATCCTGTTCTACCTCTGCTCGACGAGGGATCCCGGGCTGGTCGTGCTGCCGACCCATCGGCTGCTCGACCGCGCGCCCGACGCAGCGGAACTCGAGGCCCGCTGGCAGGGAGAGCTCTCGGTGCGGCGCCTCCCCGACGCGCGATCGCTCGCCGCCGAACTCGCGGCCGCGCCTTCCGCCCCGGACCGTCCGCGCGTCGGCATCGTGCGCCGCGGCGCCACGGGCGCGCTCCTGCTCGAGGCGGGACCGGACACGGCGGCCGGTCGCGCGCTCGCGAAGCTCGACGGACCGCTGCGCTCGCTCGACGTGTCGCTGCTCCACCAGGTGGTGCTGCCCGGGATCCCGGCCGACCGCTTCGTCTACACCCACGACGACGAGGAGGCGCTGGGCGCGATCTCCTCGGGCTCGCACGAACTCGCGGCGCTCGTGCCGCCGCCCCGGGTGACCGACGTGCTCGCGATCTCGCGGGCGGGCCTCACGATGCCGCAGAAGTCCACGTACTTCCACCCGAAGGTACTGACCGGACTCGCCTTCCACGAGCTCGGCTGACCGCCCCGCCCCCTCGTGGCGAGGATCGCGTCGCCGCTCGGAAGCTCAGTAGGAGACGAGCAGCGGGCGTTCGCCCGCCGGCGCGCGCGGCCCCGAGACGCGGGTCAGCCGCACGGGGCCGTCCTCGCCGAGGCCGTCGAGAGCCGCGAGCAGGACTCCCCGGGAGCGCTGGAAGCCCTCGTCGAGCGAGACGCTCGTCTCGACCCGCGGCGGCGGCGTCACGCCGAGCGGATCCACGTACTCGTCGCCCTCGAGCATCGAGAAGTGGAGGTGCGGGCCGCTCGCGAGGCCGGTCGAGCCGACGTAGCCGATGATCTCGCCCTTGCGCACCGCCTCCCCGTCGCGCACGCCGCGCGAGATGCGCGAGAGGTGCCCGTAGATCGAGATGGAGGAGGCGTCGCCGCCGTGCGCGACGCGGACCGCGTAGCCGAGCCCGCCCTGGCGACCGGCCTGCGTCACGTACCCGTCGGCGACGGCGCGAACCGGCGTGCCGGTCGGCGCCGCGAAGTCGACGCCCTTGTGAGCGCGGGTGCGATGGAGCACGGGGTGGAAGCGGGCGTTCGAGAAGCCCGAGGAGATCCGGACGAACTCGAGCGGGTAGCGCAGCATGCCGCGGTCGATCGAGTGGCCGTCGAGGTCGTAGTAGGCTCCCGCCCCGTCTTCCTCGGCATGGTAGATCGCGCGGAAGGTGCGCCCGGCGGTCCGCACCTCGGCGGCCACGATCGCACCCGTCTGCACGACCTCGCCCTGCTCGCCGACGGCGACCTCGTAGAGCGCGCGGAAGGTGTCGCCGGCCTCCATCGAGTCGAAGTCCACGTCCCAGGCGAAGATGTCGACGAGTTCGCGGACGATGCGCTCGGGCACGCCGGCCTCGGAGCAGTCGACGTGGAGCCCCCCGGAGATCGTGCCGGAGACGCCGCGGATCTCCACCGAGGTGGGCGTGCGGGCGAGTCGCGCGCGGAGTTCCCCCTCGGGGTCGCGCTCGACCACGAGCACGTTCGAGCCGTCGATCGCGTACTCCATGGCCGCCAGCTGGCCGCTCTCGCTCTCGAAGAACAGCGAGAGCGAGCGGCGCGGCTCGATGTGGGCGAGATCGAAGGTCGGCCGCGCCGCGTCCTCGAACGCCTGGGCGCGTTCCCTCGAGACGTCGTACATCGCGAGCATGCTCGCGAAGGACTCGCCGCGGCGGACGGCGGCGTAGCGCTCGAAGAAGCCCGGGCCGCGATGGCTGCGGACGGTCTGGTTGCCGAATTCGAGCAGGTCGGCCGGCGACACGATGCTCAGGATGCGCGGGCGGTCGACCACGCCGTCCTCGGCGCCGGAGGCCGAGACCCGCTCGAGCTCTTCCTGGTCGGCGAGCGACGTCGGCGAGCCGCCCTCCTCCACCGACTCCGGTCCGCGGGCCGCGTAAGAACGAGCGGCGGCTCCGCGTCCATGCCTCCGAGCAGAAGAGGTCCAGGAGCCCGTTCCGTGAGAACGGCGTTTTGTCCAGTGCCCGCCGGCGGCTCCCCTGGCGTGCGAGAAAGCCTTGGCGTGGCCATGGCCTCTCCTCGCGAGGGCTGGATCGGACCACAGGAGCGCCAGGGCTCCCATGAGAACCGCCAGAAGCGACACGCTTTGACGCTGGCGCGCCGCTGCATTGGTTTTGCCGTGATGCAGCGGATGTCTCCCGAAGTTGCGCCCCCGGTTAACCTCGGCGGGGACGACCTGTCAAACCTCGGGTCGCGCCCGTAGGACATCCCCCGTCGGGCGTGGCGGTGGCGGCCCGCCGGTCGGCCAAGTATGGTCGGCGCCCGTCGTGACGAAGAGGTGGTTTCCCGCACTCGCCGCACTCGCCCTGCTGGCCGCGGTCGCCCTGGCCTGGGCCTGGTCGGGGCTGCTTCGGCCGGCCGCGCCCCGGCCCGCCCCGCTGCCGGTGCGGATCGAGGCGGGGACCTCGATGCGGGACGTGGGCCGGGATCTGGAGCAGCAGGGCGTCATCCGAAACCGCCTGCTGTTCCAGGCGCTTGCCCGCTGGCGAGGGGTCGATCGCAAGCTCAGGGTCGGCGAGTACGACGTCCCCGGCGGGCTGACGGCCGGCCAGGTGCTCGACGTGCTGGCCTTCGGCAAGCCCCGCACCTCCCAGGTCACGGTGCCCGAAGGCCTCTCGATGGACGAGATCGCACGGCTGCTCGGCAGCCGGCAGCTCGGCGACCCGGCGGCCTTCAAGGCACTGTTCCGCGATCCGGCCTTCATCGCCACGCTCGGCCTTCCCGGGCCGCCCGCCACCCTCGAGGGCTACCTCTTTCCCGACACCTACGAGTTCCGGGTCGGAGCCTCGCCCAGGGAGATCGCCACCCGCATGACGCAGCGCTTTGGCGAGGTGTTCTCCGGCGACCTCGTCGAGGCCGCGAAGGACCGCGGGATGAGCGTCCACCGGGCGCTCACCCTGGCCTCGATCGTGGAGAAGGAAGCCGCCGTCCCCTCCGAGCGTCCGACCATCTCCGCGGTCTTCCACAACCGGCTCGCGAAAGGCATGCCGCTGCAGTCGGACCCGACCGCGATCTACGGCCTCGAAGGGCACGACAGCCGGGTGCGGCCCGAGGACCTCGACCGCGACACGCCCTACAACACCTACAAGATCCAGGGTCTCCCGCCCGGGCCGATCGCGAACCCGGGGCGGGCCTCGATCGAGGCCGCGGTGCGTCCCGAGCCCGGAGTCGGCGCCCTCTACTTCGTCGCCCGAACCGACCGGACCCACGTCTTCAGCAAGGACTACGGCTCGCATCGCGCCGCGGTCGCGCGCCTGCGACAGGCAAGGGCGGCGGAGGCCCGAGCCGCCCGCGCGGAGGCGGCGAACGCGACGACGGGCCGCGAGTCCGGCCGGGCGGAGGACAACCGACCGGAAGCCGCCCCGGCGGCGGGATCGGAAGCCGCCCCCGCGCACCCCGGGGGCTCGCCGTCGCCCGGGGCCGCGCCCCCCGCCTGACACCTCGTCCGGTGAACGGCGGCTTGCTCTTCGCCGAATCTTCGCCTAGGATCCCGGCGCGAAGGGGAGGTGGCGGATGGCGACGCTCACGAGGCGACAGAAGGAACTCCTCGACTATCTCGAGGGATACATCCAGCGGCAGGGCTACGCGCCCACGCTCGAGGAGATCGGGCGAGAGTTCGGACTCACCTCGCTCGCGACGGTGCACAAGCACCTGACGAACCTCGAGGCGAAGGGCTCGATCCGCAGGCGCCCCGGGCACAGCCGGGCCCTCGAGGTCGTACGGGCCGCGGGCTCTCCCGACGTGGTCGAGTTGCCGCTGCTCGGCGAGGCGGCCGCGGGGCGGCCGATCGAGGCGCTGCTGCACGAGGAGACGATCTCGGTCCCGAGTTCGATGGCGCGAAGGGACGGCACCTTCGCCCTGCGCGTGCGGGGAGACTCGATGCAGAACGACGGCATCCTCGACGGCGACATCGTCGTCGTCGAGAGCCGGCCGGTCGCCGAGAACGGCCAGACCGTGGTCGCGGTGATCGACGGCGAGGCCACGGTGAAGCGGTTCCACCGCGAGCGCGGCGGCCGGGTCCGGCTCCAGCCGGCCAACGACCGCTACCCGCCCATGATCCTCGGCGAGCAGGACGTCGAGATCCGGGGAATCGTGGTCGGCCTGCTCCGGACCCTGATCCGCCACTGACGCCCCTGACCGGCGGGCAAGTCGCTCTCCGAAACGGCAGGCGGTGGCTCTTCGCCGCTCGGGTTCTTCGTTTTCGTTGAAGACCCGGGCCGAAGGGAGTAAGGATGAAAGTCGTCTCAGGAAGGACCGGGCCCGCCGAGGCGCGTGCGACGCTGACGACGGCCGAAGACCAGAAGGAGAACACGTGAAGACCTCCAGCACCGGAACTCCGGCTTCCCGATTCGGCCGAGTCGTCGCGACCCTGCTCGTCCTGGGCGGCCTGTTCGGCGTCGCGCTCGCCGGGCGCGCCGTGCCCGCCGTGGCCGAGTCCGCGGCCCAGTTGATCGACACCGACACGATCGAGGATCCGTTCATCCAGCTGAACGACGGAACGCGGCCGGACAAGGACACCTTCACCATCCGCGGCCAGGTCAACGTGAACCCCGGCGGCGACCCGGTCGCGTCGGGCGTCGCCGACGGAGCGATCGCCCTCGTCTACCAGTCGGGCAGCGCGCTCGGCTCCTTCGTACTGGTCGACACGCAGATCTGGGACCCCAGCGAGTGCGTCTCGAAGTCGAGCGGTCGGAGCCTCGTCTGCCGCAACGCCGACGGCAGCTTCCTGCGCCTGCGCGGAACCAAGTCGAATCCCGGCAGCTACCGGGCGCACGTGTACGTGAAGCGCCAGGAGTTCTCGCCCGGGAAGCCCTTCGAACTGCCTCTCTCCGCGGAGATCCAGATCGACGGCTTCGACTGGATCGGGTCGGGCGTGGTGGATTACTGCAGCGTGAGCCTCAACGGCGATCGCTCGACCTGCAGGGCGAGCAAGGCCGGACCCGGCTGATCCGGGTCGTTCCCCCGGAGAGATCCTCACGGGAAGGGGCGCCGCGCCAGAGCGTGGCGCCCCTTCTCCTTTTTCGGACCCAGGATCGAAGCGCCATGAAATCGAGCCACGGGATGAACGCGCTCCCTGCACGAGCGGACGCTCCGGTCGTCGAGCCGGAGGTGGCCGCCCTCTACGTCCACATCCCGTGGTGCCTCTCGAAGTGCCCCTACTGCGACTTCAACTCCCACGCGGCGCGCACCTGGCCGGAGGCGGAGTACGCGGACGCCCTGCTCCGGGAGCTCCGGCACCGCAGCGCCGAGGAGGGCTTCGCCGGCCGCCGCTTCTCGACGGTGTTCTTCGGCGGCGGCACGCCGTCGCTGTTCGACCCGCGCACGATCGGCCGCATCCTCGAGGGCGTGGCGCGCGGGCCGGACCTCGATCCGGCCGCCGAGATCACGCTGGAGGCAAACCCCGGCACCGTGACCGAGGAGCGTCTGCGGGGCTTTCGCTCGGCCGGCGTGAATCGTCTCTCGTACGGAGTCCAGTCCTTCCAGCCCGATCTCCTGCTCGCGCTCGGCCGACGCCACTCCGTGGAGGACTCGCGGCGGGCGCTCGACGCCGCGCGCCTGGCCGGGTTCGACAACCTGTCGCTCGACCTGATCTTCGCGATCCCGGGCCAATCCCTCGCGGCCTGCGAAGCCGACGTCGACGAGGCGATCTCGCACGGCACCGCGCACGTCTCGGCCTATGCTCTCACCTTCGAGCCCGGCACCGCCTTCCACCGCGAGCGGGCCGCCGGGCGGGTCCGCCAGGCCCCCGAGGAACTCGAGGTCGCGATGTTCGAGCTCGTTCGAGGCCGGCTCCGCGACGCCGGCCTCGAACCCTACGAGATCTCGAACTTCGCGCGACCGGGACTCGAGGCGCGACACAACCAGGCCTACTGGCGCGGGACGCCCTACGTCGGCATCGGCGCGGGGGCCCACTCCTTCGCGCCGCTCGACGGACGCGGGGGCGGCGGCGACGCGTGCTTCGGACGCAGGTGGGAGAACGTGCGCGACCCCGGGCGCTGGATGGACGCCGTCCGCGAACGCGGCACGGGCATCGCCGACACGGAGGCGCTGGGCCGGCGGGAGGCGATGGGCGAGACCTGCTGGCTCGCCCTGCGCGAGTCGCGCGGCCTCGACCCCACGGCCTTTCGTCGACGCTTCGGCGAGGAGTTCGCCGACGCGTTTCCCCACGCGACGAGCCTCGTCTCGGACGGACTTGCCGCGTGGCGGGGGGATCGGCTCGTCCTGACGCCCCGCGGCCTGCTGCTCGCCGACGCCGTCTTCTCGACGTTCTTCTGAGGCTCGCCGGCGAAGCCGGCGCTACTGCGACTCGTTGAAGCGCGCGTCGATCAGCGCGCCGATCGCGTCGAGCGCCTCGGCCGCGTCCGCGCCCTCGGCCTCGACCTCGATGTCGGTGCCCTGGCTCGCCCCCAGCATCATGAGCCCCATGATGCTCTTGCCGTTCACCGTCTGGTCGTCCTTCAGGATCGACACCTCGGACTCGAAGCTCGCCGCGAGGTTCACGAGTTGGGCCGCGGCGCGTGCGTGGAGGCCCAGCTTGTTCCTGATGCGGAAGGTGCGGCGCATGCCCGGCTCAGGAGCCGCGGGTCGGGTGATGGATGTGGTCCTGCCCGTAGCGACGCAGCGTCTCGGCGAGGTCGGCCGCGGTCGGGCCCGAACGGCAGGTCGTGAGCTTCAGCAGCATCGGCATGTTGACGCCCGCGACCATCTCGAGGTCCGACCTCTCGCGGGCGATCGCGAGGGTCGCGTTCGACGCGGTGTCGCCGAGCATGTCCGTCAGCACGACCACGCCTGCTCCGCGATCGACGCGGCCGATCGCGTCCAGGATGCGACGGCACACGGCAGGCTGGTCGTCCGTCGGCGAGCAGGCGACGCCCTCGACGGCCTCGACCTGCCCGACGACGCTCACGAGCGCCTCGACCATGTCGGCCGCGAGGCGGCCGTGGCCCACGACCACGACGCCCACCGGCGGCCGGCCGGCCAGGGCGACTCCCGCTCCGTTCACTGCGCTGCCCCGCAAGTCTCGAACTCCCGTCTCCCTCAGAGTGCAACCGTACCGGCCCGAGCGCTAGCGGCGAATGTCGCGATGCCGCACCACGATCTCGGCCTTTTCCCCGCTTAACATTCCGTGCAGCCGTTCCACCAGCACGACCGAGCGGTGCCGGCCCCCGGTGCAGCCCACGGCCACCGTCAGGTAGGACTTGCCCTCGCGGCGGTAGAGGGGGAGCGAGAAGGCGAGGAACTCCCCGGCGAGATCGAGGAACCGGCGGGCCTCGGCCTGCCCCAGCACGAACTCGGCGACCGGCGCGTCGAGGCCCGTCAGCGGGCGCAGGTCCCCGACGTAGAAGGGATTCGGCAGGAAGCGCACGTCCCAGACCAGGTCCGCGTCCGCCGGCAGGCCGAACTTGAACCCGAAGGACACGAGGTTCACCCGCAGCCCGCCGTCGACGCCGTCGCGGCCGAAGATCCCGCGCAGCTCCTCGCGCAGTTCCTGGGAAGTGAACGCCGTCGTGTCGAGGATCCGGTCGGCCTGCTCGCGAAGGCTCGCGAGCCGGTCCCGCTCGCGGCGGATCCCGGCGGCGACGTCGCTGCCCTGGGCCATCGGGTGGGGCCGGCGGGTCTCGCTGAAGCGCCGGACGAGCGCGTCGTCGGAGGCTTCGAGGTACACCACCTGGGCGCGGTGGCCGCGGGAGCGGATCTCGTCGAGCACGCCGGGGAGGTCGTCGAGGAAGCTGCGGCCGCGGGTGTCGACGCCGAGCGCCACCCGGGTCACCTCGTCGCTGTCCTCGCAGAGGTCGAGAAAGCGCGGGATCAGGACCGCGGGCAGGTTGTCGATGCAATAGAAGCCGAGGTCCTCGAGCACGTGGATGGCGGTGCTCTTGCCGGAGCCCGAGAGCCCGGTGATCACGGCCACCTGGAGCGGGTGCTTCGTCACGGGATCCTCGACACCTTCCTCTGCCGATTCGGCCGACCCTGCAACGGGCCGCCCACCGGTCCGATCATGGTCGACCGGTTCGGGCCCGCTTCGCGACGCCCGCCACGAAGCGCTTCGCCGAGTGGACGCCGCGGCGCTTGAGCATCTGGTTCCTCGCGGCGACCTCGACGATCGTCGCCACGTCGCGCCCGGGCCGGAGCTGGACCTGGATGTGGGGGACGCCGACGCCGAGGACCGGCAGCGTCCGCTCGTCGATGCCGAGACGATCGATCGCTCCTCCGGCGCTCTCCTCGACGAACTCGATCGCGACGTCGAGCCGCTGCTCGTCGAGGGTCGCCAGCGCTCCGAACAGGTCGGCGACGTTCAGCACGCCGAGCCCGCGAATCTCGATGTGGTGACGCAGCCCCTCGGCCGCGCGGCCGATGAGCGAGCCGGGGGGCGACTCCCTCACCCGGACGACGTCGTCGGCGACCAGCCGGTGCCCGCGGCCGAGCAGGGCGAGGGCCGCTTCGCTCTTGCCGATGCCGCTCTTGCCGAGCAGGAGCACGCCGAGCCCGAAGACGTCCATGAGCACGCCGTGGAGCGAGGTTTCCGGCGCGAAGCGATCCTCGAGCCAGCGCGCGAGCGCGCGGATCGTCGACGCCGTCCGCTGGTCCGTCGCGAACAGCGGCACGCGGTGACGCGAGGCCACGCGTTTCAGCACGGCCGGCACGGGGTTGCCGTTCGCGACGATCAGGCAGGCGAGCGAGGTGCCGCACAAGGCGTCGAGCCGCTTTTCCGCGTCGCCGGCCTCGAGGCGCTCGACGTAGCCGACCTCGGCGTTGCCCAGCACCTGCACGCGCCGCGGGTGGAGCTGGTCGAGGTACCCGGCGAGCGCGAGCGCCGGCTTCTGGATGCGCGGCGCCTCGATGACGCGGGAGAACCCGGCACGGCCGGTCACGAGCTCGAGACGGAGCGGCCCCTGGAGGGCCGCGAGCTCGGCGACCGTGACCGTGGTCGCGGTGCCCGGCCGATCCCCCCGGGCGCTCAGAACTTCGCGTCCTCGGCGAGGATCGCCGCGTGAAGCTCCTCGCGCGTCGGCAGCTCGAGCAGGCGCGCGCGGAAGTCCTTGTCCTTGAGCAGGCGCGAGATCCGCGCCAGCGCCTTCAGGTGCATGGCCGCCGCGTCGTCCGGGGCGACCAGCACGAAGAAGAGCCGCGCGGGCTGCTTGTCGACGGAGTCGAAGTCGACCCCCGGCGTGCTGCGCGCGAAGCCCGCGACGACCCCGCGCAGCCCGGGCAGGCGGCCGTGGGGGATCGCGATGCCCTCGCCGATCGCCGTGCTGTTGAGCCGCTCGCGCTCGCGCAGCACGGCAAGCAGCTTCGCCGCGTCCGTGCCCGTCGCGCCCGCGAGCAGGGCCGCCAGCTCCTCGAGGACTCCCTGCTTCGTCGTCGCCCGGAGTTCGGGCACGATCCGGTCCGGGCCGAGGATGTCGGTGATGGTCATGCGCTCTCGGTCATGCGCCGCCGCGGCGCCGGTCGGTGCCTTCGCGACGGGGCGTGTCGATGACCTTGCCCCGCAGCGTGCGGACCTGGCTCTGCAGCTTCGCGACGGCGCCGTCGATCGACTGGTAGAGGTCGACGGTCTCCTCGTGGGCCTGGAGCACGTGGTGCCCGTCCGCGTGGACGGTGATCTCCGCCTTCTGGCGGTGGTGGTGCTGCGAGACCTCGAGCACCACGTGGACGTCGGTGGCGCCCGGGACCTGGCTCGCGAGCCCCGCGAGCTTCTTCTCCGCATGCGCGCGCAGCGCCTCGGTCGGCGCGACGTGACGGAACGTCACGGTGATCGGGATGTCCTTCGAGTTGTTCACGCAACTTGTCTCCGTTTGGAAGAGGGCAGAATCCCCATGTTCTCACGGTACTTGGCCACGGTGCGCCGCGCGATCTCGACGTTGGAAGCCGCGAGCATCTGGGCGATGTGCTGGTCGCTGAAGGGCTTCCGCGGATCCTCGGACTCGATGATGCCGCGAATCTGCTCCTTGACCGACTCGGCCGAGTGGTCGTCGCCGTCGGAGGAGCGGATGCTCGAGGTGAAGAAGTACTTGAGCTCGAGCGTGCCCTGCGGGGTGTGGACCCACTTGTTCGCGGTCGCCCGGCTGACCGTCGACTCGTGCATGTCGATGTCGTCGGCGACGTCCTGGAGGCGCAGCGGGCGCAGGGCCTTGACGCCGTGCTCGAGGAACTCGCGCTGGAAACCCACGATCGACGAGGTCACCTTGAAGAGCGTGCTCTGGCGCTTCTGGATGCTGCGGATGAGCCACTGCGCGGCGGAGAGCTTCTCCCGGATGTAGGTCTTCGCCTCCGACGAACCCTCCTCGTCCGACAGCATCCGGCGGTAGGCGTTGCTCACCCGCAGGCGCGGCATGCCGTCGTCGTTCAGGAGAACGACCCACTCCCCGTCCATCTTCTCGACGAAGACGTCGGGGACGACGTAGCGGACGTCCTGGGAGGCGAAGTCGCGGCCCGGCTTCGGCTCGAGCGAGGCGACGAGCGCCGTCGCCCGCGACACCTCCTCGTCGTCGACGCCGAGTTCCCGCGCGAGGCGGTCGAAGCGCCTCGCCTCGAGCAGCGGGAGGTGGTCCCGCACGATCGCCGCGGCGACGCCCTCGCCTTCGCCCCGCTGCCGGAGCTGGACGAGCAGGCACTCGCGCAGGTCGCGGGCGAGCACGCCGGCCGGTTCGAAGTCCTGCATGCGTGCGAGCACGCGCTCGACGGTCGCCACGTCGGCCCCCGCCTCGAAGGCCGCGTCCTCGACGGTGATCCGGAGGTAGCCGTTGTCGTCCGCGTTGCCGACGAGAATGTCGCCGATCTCGCGCTCCTCCGGCGTGAACTCCCCCATCCGGAGCTGCCAGGTGAGGTGGTCGGCCAGCGTCGACGCACGGGAGAGCGTGTTCTCGACCGAGGGGCGGCGATCCTCGTCCCAGTCCGATCCCGCCCCCGCCGACATCGAGCCCTGCGCCGAGTTGGCCGCCCAGTCCGAGAGGTACTCCTCCCAGTTGACGTCGCCCAGCGTGGAACTCTCCGGGGTGATCTCGGCGGCGCCCTCGTCGGCCGACGACGGGACCGGGTCCTCCGCGGTCGGGTCCGCGAGTTCCTGCATGCGCTCGTCGGGCGTCGGCCCGTCGGCCTCGGTTTCGACCTCGTCCTCGCCGGCGTCGAGCACCTCGAGCGTCGGGTTCTGCTCGGCCTCCTCGGCCAGCATCTGGGCGAGGTCGACCTGGGCGAGCTGCAGGATCTTGATGGCCTGCTTGAGCTGGGGAGTGATGACCAGGCTCTGGCGAAGCCCCTGGGTCAGTCCCATCTTCGGTTCGAACGCCATCGACGCCTCAGAGCCTGAACCGCTCGCCGAGGTAGATCTGCCTCGCGCGTGGGCTGGACGCAATGCTCGCCGGCGTGCCCTCCTCGAGGATCTGGCCGTCGTTCAGGATGTACGCGCGGTCGCAGATGCCGAGCGTCTCGCGGACGTTGTGGTCCGTGAGCAGGACCCCGATGCCGCGATCGCGCAGCTGCACGATGATGTTCTGGATGTCGATGACGGCGATCGGGTCGATCCCCGCGAAGGGCTCGTCGAGCAGGATGAAGGAGGGCGAGATCACGAGCGCGCGCGTGATCTCGAGCCGGCGTCGCTCGCCGCCGGACAGGGCCGCGGCACTCGTGTCGGCGAGGTGCGAGATCGAGAGTTCCGCGAGCAGCATGCGCAGCCGGTCCTCCCGGTCCCCGGAGGACAGCGGGAGCGTCTCGAGCACCGCGCGCACGTTCTCCGCCACCGAGAGGCCGCGGAAGACCGAGGCCTCCTGCGGCAGGTAGCTGATCCCGCTGCGGGCGCGCTCGAACATCGGCATGTCGGTCAAGTCCTCGTCGCCGAGCGTGATCGACCCGATGTCCGGCCGCGCCAGCCCGACGACGCAATAAAAAGTCGTCGTCTTGCCCGCGCCGTTGGGGCCGAGCAGCCCGACGATCTCGCCGGGCTTCACGTCGATCGAGACCGACTTCAACACCTTGCGCTCGCCGAAGGACTTCTCGAGCGAGTTCGCGGCGAGCACGCCGCCCGCGCGCCTGCGCGCGTCGTCCGCCTCCCGCCCGGTCGCCGGGGCGACCGCGACCGCGCTCCCCGACGCCCCGCGCCCCGCGCGCGCCCTGGCGAGCGCGGCCTTCACCGGGGGCCTCCCGGGGACGCCTTCTCCGCGGGCTTCACCCCCGGCTCGGCCTTCGCCTCGGCGCCGATCGCCTTCCCGCCGAGCCCCTTCTCGCTGCCCGGGTAGAGGACCGCGGACACGCGCTTCGAGCCGCTCGACTCGACGACGCTGCGGCCCTCGTCGATGTAGACGACGATCCGGTCGCCGGTCACCTCGTTGGGGCCGTCGCGCAGCACGGGGTCGCCGCCCAGCACGAGCTGGCGCATCTGCTGCGAGAAGACGGCGATGCCGCCGGTCGCGCGACGCCCTTTCTGCGTGATCACCACGTGGCCCTCGGCGACCACGTCGCGCAGCGTCGGCGCGCGTCGCGGGACGCCCTCGCCGCCCGGCCCCTTCGCCTCTCCTGCCGGGGCCTTCCCGTCTCCTCCGTCGCCCGTTGCCGCGGCCCGGCTCGCACCGTCCTTCGCGTCGCGCCGCCCGGTCGATCCCCCGCCCTCGGCGGCCTTGCCCTCGGGTCGCAGGAAGTTGATCGTCAGGGTGTCGCTGTCGATGACGAGATCGCCCTGCGTCGCGTGCACCTTGCCGCGGTAGACGACCTTGTTGTTCTGCCAGTCGAAGTCGAGTTGGTCGGCGGAGATGAGGATCGGGTCCTTGCCCGACCCGAGCGAGAGCTGTCCCACGGGGTCGAAGCCGGCCCCCGCCGTGGAAGCGCCGCTGCGCCCGGGCGAGGGCGACGGAACGGGCTCGGCGCGGCACGGCACGGCCGCGCTCGCGACGAGCATCGCCACGGCGACCGCGCGGCGCCGGGCCCCGGCACCGCGGCGCTCAGAGCGGCGGCGCAAGCTGCTTCTCCGCCGGCGCGCCGGCTCCCGAGACCGCCGTCCCCGGGGAACGGCCGTCGAGGCCGAGCCCGCCGGCCTCGCTTCCGGGGCGCATGCTGGTGGTCACGCCGCGCAGGAAGCGCAGGCGCTGCCGGGCGAGCTCGATGACCAGCCCGTCGCCCTCGAGGGCGATCTCCGAACCCTCGACCCGGACCTTGCCGGGCGAGGTGACCGAGTCCTCGGCCTGGACGTAGACGGCCTCGTCGGTCCGGACGACGTAGTCGCCGACCCGGACCTCGATCCCGCCTCCGAGCTCGATCTTCTCGACGTTGCTGCCGTCGAGGTGGACGAGGCCCCTGGCGCCCTTGACCTCGACGGCGCGGCCATCCTCGGCGAAGAACGCGACCGACGGCGCCTCGACCTCCACCACCGTCCGGTCCCCCTTCACGTCGGCCTCCCGGGCGACCAGTTCCCACACCTTGCGCCCGTCCTTCACCTTGACCCTGCGAAAGTCGCTGATCCGCTGGGAAACCTCGGTCGGGATGTCCCCGAGCGGGGGAGCGGAAACCGCCTGCTGCCGGGACACCATCGTGCGCCCGAGCACGTAGCCCAGGGAGGCGAGCGCGAGGGTGACGCCGGCGATCAGCGCACCCCTAGCCCGGCGTCGTCTCAACCTGCCCCTCCGACACGCAATTTCGATACCAAAACGCCCGAGGGCCGTAAAGAAACGGATCAGCGCGAAGGGACGACTTCGTCAGTCGAGGCGGGCCCCCCGCAGCCGCAGCGCGTTGCCGATCACCGAGACCGAGGACAGGGACATCGCCGCCGCCGCGACGACGGGGGAGAGCAGGATCCCGAACGAGGGGTAGAGCACCCCGGCCGCGATCGGGATGCCGAGCGCGTTGTAGACGAAGGCGAAGAACAGGTTCTGGCGGATGTTCCCCATCACCGCCCGCGACAGCTGGCGGGCGCGCAGGAGACCGCGCAGGTCGCCGCGAGGAAGTGTCACCCCGGCGCTCTCCATGGCCACGTCGGCGCCCGTTCCCATCGCGATGCCGACGTCGGCCGCGGCCAGGGCGGGGGCGTCGTTCACCCCGTCGCCGGCCATGGCGACGATCCGACCCGAGTCCCGCAGCCGCCGGACGAGTTCCCCCTTTCCCGCCGGCAACACCTCGGCCTCGACTTCCTCGATGCCCAGACGGCGAGCGACCGCAGCCGCCGTCGAACGGTGGTCGCCGGTCGCCATGACGACCCGGACCCCGTCCGCCCGCAGGCGGGCGAGCGCCTCCGGCGTCGACTCGCGCACCGGGTCCGCGACCGCGACCAGCCCGGCCGGCCGCCCGTCGAGGGCGAGGAAGACGACGCTCGCGCCCTCGTCCCGGAGCGCCTGGGCACGCTCTTCGAGAGCACCCGGCTCGATGCCGCGATCGCGCAGCAGGGCCGCGCTTCCGAGGATCGCGACCGTCCCCTCCACCCGCCCGGAGACGCCGCGGCCGGGCACCGAGTCGAAGCCCTCGACCGGCGGCAGCGGGTCCGCCCCGCCCTCGGATCGCGCCGCGGCCGAGATGGCGTGCGCGAGCGGGTGCTCGCTCGGTGCCTCGAGGGCGCCGGCCACGCGGAGCACCCGCGCCCGGTCGGCGGCCGCGGACGCGACGACCGCGACGACCGCGGGGCGCCCCTCGGTGAGCGTCCCGGTCTTGTCGACGACGACCGTGTCCACCGAGGCGAGGCGTTCGAGCGCGGTCGCGTCCTTGAACAGCACGCCCGCGCGGGCGCCGCGGCCGACTCCGACCATGATCGACATCGGCGTCGCGAGCCCGAGGGCACACGGACACGCGATGATGAGCACGGCGACCGCGGCGACCAGCCCGTGGCCCATCGACGGCGGGGGGCCCCACGCCGACCACGCGAGGAAGGCGAGCAGCGCCGCCGCGAGCACCGCCGGCACGAACCAGCCCGCGACGGAGTCGGCGAGGCGCTGGATCGGAGGTCGACTGCGCTGTGCCTGCCCGACCAGGCGGACGATCTGTGCGAGCACGGTGTCGCGACCGACCTGCTCGGCGACCACGACCAGCGATCCCGTTCCGTTCATCGTGCCGCCGACGACCCGATCGCCCGTCGACTTCGCGACCGGCATCGACTCGCCGGTCACCAGCGACTCGTCGACCGCGCTCGCGCCCTCGACGACCCGGCCGTCGACCGGCACCTTCTCGCCCGGGCGCACGCGCAGGCGATCGCCGCGCGCGACCCGATCGAGCGGCACGTCCTCCTCGGTGCCGTCGGCACGCAGCCGACGCGCGAGCTTCGGCGCGAGGTCCGCGAGCGCCCGGATCGCGTCGCCGGTGCGCTCGCGCGCGCGCAACTCGAGCACCTGCCCGAGCAGCACCAGCACCGTGATGACGGACGCCGCCTCGAAGTAGACGGCGACCGAGCCGTCCGGCCCCCGGAAGGTCGCCGGGAAGAGCGCGGGAAGCGCCGTCGCGGCGATGCTGTAGACCCAGGCCGAGCCCGTGCCGATCGCGATCAGCGTGAACATGTTCAGGTGCCCGGTGCGGATCGAGGTCCAGCCGCGCGCGAGCAGCGGCCACCCGCAGCCGAGGACGACCGGCGTCGCGAGCAGCGCCTGCAGCCACGCCGAGGCGCGGTGCGGAACGATCGCGTGCAGGGCGGGCACCAGGTGGCCGCCCATCTCGAGGAGGAAGACCGGCAGCGCGAGCGCGAGCGCGACGCGCAGGCGGCGCGTCATGTCGGCGAGCTCGGCGGAGGCCGCCGCGTCACCCGCGCCGCCCGGCACGACCTCCTCCGGCTCGAGCGCCATGCCGCAGATCGGACACGCGCCCGGACGGGGCTCGCGCACCTCGGGATCCATCGGGCAGATCCACGCGACCGCGGCGTCGGGCGGAGACGAGGACGGCTGCGAGGCCGGCCTCGGCCGCTTCGGAGTCTCGGGCCGCTCGCCGGCGACGTAGCGGTCCCGGCAGCGCGGGTTGCAGAAGTGCCACGTGCGACCGTCGACCACGGCACTCGGCTTGCCGGCGCGCGTATCGACCTCCATGCCGCAGATCGGGTCGATCACGACGTGCGCGGGAAGCTCCGGTCGCTCGCCCGGGTCGGCCGCTCCGGTAGGGATCTCCTGCACCGGCTTCGACCCTAATGCTCCGGCTCGGCGGAGTCACGGCCGCGACCCGAAGGTCCGCGGCCGCGGCCCTCGGGTCGCGGCCGTCTCGTTGACACGCCGGTCGAGGCTCCCCTAAAGGGATGGTCCGAAGTCGTGCCCCGCGGATTCACCGAGGGGCCCTTTCCGGATCGGTCCGACTTCAGGAAGGACGGCGTCTTCGGTGTCGGTCGTGGTGCTCATCCCTGCGCGGTACGCCTCGACCCGGCTCCCGGGGAAGGCCCTCGCGGAGATCGCCGGCAAGCCGATGATCGCGCACGTCTGGCGTCGCGCGCGCGAGGCCCGCGGCATCGACCGGGTGCTGGTCGCGACCGACGATTCGCGCGTCGCCGCCGCGGTCGAGGACGAGGGCGGCGAGGCGGTCATGACGCGGCCGGACCACGCCTCGGGCACCGACCGGATCGCGGAGGTCGCGCGCGACCTCGCCGCGGAGATCGTGGTCAACGTCCAGGGCGACCTGCCGATGCTCGACCCCGGGCTGGTCGAGAGCGCGGTGGACGCGCTGCGGGGCGGCCCGGGCGCCGACGGGACGGCCCCCGTCATGTCGACGCTCGCGACCCCGCTCGAGCCGGCCGAGCGGGCGCGCGAGCAGGTCGTGAAGGTCGTGCTCGACCGCTTCGGCGACGCGCTCTACTTCTCGCGCCTGCCGGTGCCGTGGGGCGAAGGCGAGGCGGGGCTCAGGCACATCGGGGTCTACGCCTACCGCCGCCCCTTCCTGCTGGAGTTCGCCGGGCTGCCGCCGACGCCGCTCGAGCGGCGCGAGCGCCTCGAGCAGCTGCGGGTGCTCGAGCACGGACGACGGATCCGGGTGGCGGTCGTCGAGACCCGGGATTCGATGATCGAGGTGGACACGCCGGAGGACCTCGAACGGGTGCGCGCGATGGTCGCGACGCGCCCGCGGGCGGAAGCGACGGGGGGTGAAGCGATGCGGGCGCGTCATGGCTGACCGGAAGGCGAAGCGCGGCAAGACGAAGTTCATCTTCATCACCGGCGGCGTGGTGTCGTCGCTCGGCAAGGGGCTCGCGTCCGCGTCGATCGGTGCGCTGCTCGAAGCGCGCGGCCTCAAGGTCACGATGATCAAGATGGATCCGTACATCAACGTCGACCCCGGCACGATGAGTCCGTTCCAGCACGGCGAGGTCTTCGTGACCGACGACGGCGCGGAGACCGACCTCGATCTCGGCCACTACGAGCGATACGTCACGACGCGGATGGCGAAGAAGAACAACTTCACCACCGGCAAGGTGTACGACGCGGTCATCCGGAAGGAGCGTCGCGGGGAGTACCTGGGCGGTACCGTGCAGGTGATCCCGCACATCACCGACGAGATCAAGCGCCGCATCCTGGAGGGCGCCGAGGGCTACGACGTCGCGATCGGCGAGATCGGCGGCACGGTCGGCGACATCGAGAGCCTGCCGTTCCTCGAGGCCATCCGTCAGTTCCGCTGGGACGGCGGCCGCGAGAACGTGCTCTACCTGCACCTGACGCTCGTGCCCTACATCGCGACGGCGGGCGAAGTGAAGACCAAGCCGACGCAGCACAGCGTGAAGGAGCTGACCGGGCTCGGCATCCAGCCCGACATCCTCCTGTGCCGCACCGACCGGCCGCTCGACCCGAAGATCAAGGCCAAGATCGCCCACTTCTGCAACGTCGAGGAGAACGCGGTCGTCACCGCGCAGGACGTGCGCACGATCTACGAGGTGCCGCTCGCGCTGCACGCCGAGGGACTCGACGAGCGGATCTGCGAGAAGCTCAACATCTGGACCGGCACGCCGAACCTCTCGCGCTGGGAGAAGCTCGTCTCGACGATCAAGGACTCCGACGACGTCGTCCGGATCGCGATGGTCGGCAAGTACATGGACCTCTCGGACTCCTACAAGAGCCTGATCGAGGCACTCGTGCACGGCGGCGTCGCGAACGGCTGCCGCGTCGAGGTCGTCCCGGTCGACTCCGAGCGCGTCGAGTCCGAGGGCATCGGCGAGACCATCCGCTCGGCCGACGCGATCCTCGTGCCGATGGGGTTCGGCCCTCGCGGCACCGAGGGCAAGATCGCGACCGTGCGCTGGGCGCGCGAGAACGAGGTTCCCTACCTCGGCATCTGCTTCGGCATGCAGATGGCCGTGATCGAGTTCGCGCGCCACGTGTGCGGGCTCGATCGCGCGAACTCGACCGAGGTCGATCCCGAGACTCCCCACCCCGTCATCCACCTCATGTCGACGCAGAAGGACGTGACGGCCAAGGGCGGGACGATGCGGCTCGGAGCGTTCCCCTGCTCTCTCGCGCCGGGCTCGATCGCCGAGCGCATCTACGGGTCGCGCGAGATCTCCGAGCGCCACCGCCACCGCTACGAGGTCAACAACGAGTACCGCCCGACGCTCGAGAAGCACGGGCTCCGGCTCTCCGGCCTCTCGCCCGACGGGAGCCTCGTCGAGATGGTCGAGCTCGCCACGCACCCGTGGTTCGTCGCGGCGCAGTTCCACCCGGAGTTCAAGTCGCGCCCGCTCGACTGCCACCCGCTGTTCTCGAGTTTCGTGCGCGCGGCGCTCGACCACCGGGCCCGCGTCTCGGGCCTTCAGCGCCCGCTGCTCTCGGTCGCCGCGGGCGCGGCCGGGGCCTGACCGGGTGCCGTCCCCGGCGAGCGAGACGGTCCGCGTCGGCGGCATCCCCGTCGGCGGCGGAGCGCCGCTCGTGGTGCTCGCCGGCCCCTGCGTGATCGAGAGCCGCGACTCGGCGCTGCGCCACGCCGACGCGCTCGCCGCGCTCGCCCGCGCGCGCGGCCTGCCGCTCGTCTTCAAGTCGTCCTTCGACAAGGCGAACCGGACCTCGGTCTCTTCGTTCCGCGGCCCCGGCCGCGACGAGGGGCTCGCGATCCTCGCCGCGGTGCGCGACGCGACCGGGCTGCCGATCGTGACCGACGTGCACGAGAAGGAGGACGTCGCGGCCGTCGCCGAGGTCGCCGACCTGCTCCAGACCCCGGCCTTCCTGTGCCGGCAGACCGACTTCGTCACCGCGGTCGCCCGCGGCGGCAAGCCGATCAACCTGAAGAAGGGCCAGTTCCTCTCGCCGTGGGAGATGGTGCACGTCGTCTCGAAGGCGGTGGCGACCGGCAACCGCGACGTGCTGGTCACCGAGCGCGGCGCGAGCTTCGGCTACCAGAACCTGGTCTCCGACATGCGCTCGCTGGTCGTGCTCGCGGAGACCGGCTGCCCGGTCGTGTTCGACGCGACCCACAGCGTGCAGCTGCCCGGCGGCGCCGGCTCGGCCTCGGGCGGGCAGCGCGAGTTCGTGCCCGCGCTCGCGCGCGCGGCCGCCGCGGTCGGGATCGATGCGCTCTTCCTCGAAGTCCACGAGGACCCCGACCGCGCGCTCTCCGACGCGGCCACCTCGTGGCCGCTCGCGCGCTTCGGCGAGCTCGTCGACTCCGTCCGGGCGGTCGACGAGGCGCTGCGCGCGACCACCGGGCGACGGGAAGGCGCGTGAGCTCCGGACCGGAGGCGAAGCCCGCCGGACGGGCGACCGAAGGAGGCGGCGAGGCCGACCTCCGGGTCGCGCGCCGCGTCCTCGAGATCGAGGCCCGCGCGGTCCGCGAGGTCGGCGAGCGACTCGGCGAGAGCTTCTCGCGCGCGGTCGACCTGCTGCTCGCCTGCCGCGGCAAGGTGGTCGTGAGCGGGCTCGGCAAGTCGGGGATCGTCTGTCGCAAGATCGCGGCGACGCTCGCGTCGACCGGCACGCCGGCGCTCTTCCTGCACGCGGCCGAAGGGCTCCACGGCGACATGGGCATGCTCGCCCGCGAGGACGTCCTGCTCGCGGTCTCGAACAGCGGGCGCAACCCGGAACTGCTCGCCCTCCTGCCGCCCGCGCGGCGGCTGGGGCTGCCGGTGGTCGCGATCTGCGGCGACCCGGGCTCGACGCTCGCGCGCGGCGCCGACGTCGTGCTCGACGCCGGCGTCTCGGAGGAGGCCTGCCCGCTCGGTCTCGCGCCGACCGCCAGCACGACGGCCACGCTCGCCCTCGGAGACGCGCTCGCCGTCGCCCTGCTGGAACGTCGCGGCTTCCGCGACGAGGACTTCGCGAGCCTCCACCCCGGCGGCGTGCTCGGCCGCCGCCTGATGCGGGTGCGCGAGCTGATGCGCGCGGGCGAGCGGCTTCCGGTCGTCCGCGAGGACACGCCGCTGCCCGAGGCGATCCGGGAGATGTCCGCGAAGGGCCTCGGGATCACCTCGGTGGTCGACGGCGCGGGACTCCTGGTCGGCGCGGTGACCGACGGCGACCTGCGCCGCGCGATCCAGTCGCACGGCGACCTGCGCTCGCTCGCCGTGCGCCAGCTCATGTCGCGCGGACCGAAGACGATCGGCGCCGACGCGCTCGCGGAGCAGGCGCTCGCGCTCATGGAGGAGCACGCGATCAGCGCGCTGTTCGTGGTCGACCCCGAGGGGCGGCCCGAGGGCGTGCTGCACCTCCAGGAGCTCCTGCGCGCGGGCGTCGTCTGACGCGGAGCCGGGACGCCTCGCCCTCGCGGCGACGACGCCGGCTCGACGCTCAGAACCCGAACGACACGAGGCCCCGGTGCGCCTCCGCGTACCCGCGGGCGAACGCGAGCTGCGCCTCGCTCTGCGCGTGGATCTCGAACAGCGGCTCCCCCCGCGACACGACGTCGCCGACGGTGCGCAGGAGCCGGACTCCGGCCGTCGGATTCGCGGGCGCGCCGGCGTGCTTCGCGACCCGGGCGACGTGCCAGCAGTCGATCTCGCGGATGCGGCCGTCGGCCGGCGCCTCGAACACCCAGGACCAGGGCGGCGGCCCCGGCAGCTCGCGGCGGCCCTGCAGGTCGACGATCGCGTCGAAGGCGCGCTCCGCCGCGCCCGAGTCGAGCGCCTCCTGCGCCGCGCGGTAGCCGCGGGTCGGGTCGACCGCGCCCACGTGCTCGAGCAGGCGGCCGGCGAGGAACAGCGACTTCTCCCGCAGGTCGGCGGGCGCACCGGGCTCGCGTCGCAGCACGGAGAGCACGTCGAGCGCCTCGAACCGCGGGCCGATGCCCCGGCCGATCGGGCCGCGCGCCTCGGTGACGACGACGTCGAGCGCGAGGTCGACGGCGCGACCGACCTGGCGGAAGAGCTCCGCGAGACGGTCGGCAGCCTCCCGCGTCCGGATCTTGGCGGTCGGCCCGACGGGCAGGTCCAGCAGGGCGTGGGTCGCACCGGCGGTCTTCTTCTTGGCGAGGATCGAGGCGACCATCTGCGCCTCGGTGTCCATCTCCATCGGTCGTTCGACGGTGATCAGGATGTCGTCGGCGGGGGCGAGGTCGAGCGCACCGCCCCACGCGATGCAGCCGCCCGCGCGCTCCACCACGCGGTGCATGCGCTCGGCGCCGAGCGAGACGTCGGCGAGCATCTCCATCGTGTCCGCGGTGCCGGCCGGGCTCGTGATCGCACGCGAGGAGGTCTTGGGCACGCGGAGCCCGAGCGAGACCAGGATCGGCACGACGAGCATCGTCGTGCGGTGCCCCGGCACCCCGCCGACGCAGTGCTTGTCGGCGATCGGACCCGCGCCGAAGTCGAGCCGGTTGCCGGCCGCGATCATCGCGCGCGTGAAGTCGACCACTTCCTCGAGGTCGAGCGGTCGCATCGAGCAGGAGAGGACGAACATCGTGAGCTCGACCTTCGAGTAGCGATGACGGACGACGTCGGAGAGGATCGCGTCGAAGGCCGCGCGGTCGAGACGGCGGCCGGAGAGCTTGTCGCGGACGCGGTCGAGGCTCTTCAGCGCGGGCGCGAGGGTCGCGCTGATCTCGGTCCCCTCGGGCAGGCCCAGGTCGGCGAAGACCTCGTCGGTGAGCCCGATCTCGCTCGGTCGCAGGATCTCGTCCCGGCAGAAGTTCAGGACGGCCGTCACCTCGCGGCGCTCGCCCGTGGCCGGGTCGGTCCCGAGGACGACCACCCGGTCGAGCGGCTTGAAGCCGAGGTCGCCCTCGCGCACCGCCGCCTCGTGGACGACGACGATGTGCTCGCGCTGCGTGTCGAGCTGCAGGTGGCGGATGCGGAAGCCGGCCTTTCCCACCCCCCCCTCCTAGGCCGGGCCGAGGTGCGGCGCCAGCAGTCCCGCGACCGGGATCGCGTTCGTGCGGTGGACGATCGTGTCGCAGGAGACGACCCGGCCGACGCCCGAGGAGCGAAGCGCCGCGAGGGCCCCGCGCGCGAACACGGCGTGGACGACGACCGCGTCCACGCGATGCACGCCGGAGCCCAGCAATCGCTCCGCCGCCGCCGCGATCGTGCGGCCGCTGCTCGCGACGTCGTCGACGACGACCGCGCGGTCCGCGCGGACGCGGGGCAGCGTCACGCGCACCTCGCGGTCGCCGCGGCGGACCTTGCGACCGACGACCCAGCGCAACCCGCCCGCGGCCCGGGCGACCGCCTGCAGCGAGGCCGCGGACTCCTCGTCCGGCCCGACCAGCACCGTGTCGTCGCCGCCGCCCCCCGAGCGCAGGATCCAGCGGCCGATCGCCGGGGCGGCGGACACCGAGAGCGCGGGCACCGGGAACACCTGCGCCAGCGACCGGATGCGGTGGAGGTGCGCCTCGACGGTCAGCACCCGGTCGAAGGCTCCGCCCAGCATCGCCGCGACCGCCCGCTGCGAGATCGGCTCGCCGGCGTGGAAGACGGCGTCCTGGCGCATGTAGGAGAGGTAGGGAGCGACCAGCGTGACGCGGCGGGCCCCGGCGCGGCGGAGCGCGTCGGCCGCGAGGACGACCTCGACCAGCCGCTCGTTCGGCGCATCGAGCGGGCGCACGACGACCGCATCGCGGCCCGCCGGAGCGCGCACGCGCACGAGGCTCTCGCCGTCGGGGAAGCGGTGGAGATCGACGGCCCGCACTCCGGCCCCCGAAGCCCGCCCGAGCGCGCGGGCGAAGGCGAGCCCTTCCGGGAACGCGTGGAGGCGGCAATCCGGCGGGGCCATGGCGTCGAAGCGTGGCCGTCCGGGGGCTGGGAGGCAACCGCCATCGGGAATTTCCCCGGTGCGCGAGGGGGCGACAGGCGATAGTCTTCGCGGGACGGGCGGCCCCCCGCGACGGGCATCGCCCGCGGAACCCGCATGCGCCGACGGTCGGCATCCTCTCTCGTCCTGCTCGCGGCCTGGCTGTCGCTCGGCTTCGCGGCGCCCGTCCTCGCCGTCGGCGGGAGCCCGGGACTCGACGCGACGCCGACGGCGACGCCGGCCCCGACGCCGACGGCCACGGCTGACCCGACGCCCACGCCGACGCCCACGGCCGCTCCGACGCCCACGCCCACTTCCACCGCCGCTCCGACGCCCTCGCCCACGGCCGTGCCGACGGCGACCCCGGTGCCCACCCCGTTCCCGGACGCGCTCTGCGGCTCGTCGGTCTCGGGCGCGCTCGTACTGGTCGACGACGTCGACAACTGTCCCCACACGGGGCTCGTGCTCGGTTCGGGCGCAGTGCTGGACTGCGACGGCCACTCGATCACGGGTGCCGTCGGCGGCGACGAGGAGACCTGGGGCGTGCTGGTCGCGGACGCCGTCGGGGCCGAGGTCCGCAACTGCCGCGTGACCGGCTTCGGCCGCGGCATCCGCGTCGACGGCGGCAGCGCCAACCGCGTGATCGACAACGTCACGCCGTCGAACCTCCGCTACGGCATCGAACTCGCCGGCGCGACGCTCGGGAGCCGCGTCGTGGGCAACCTCGTCGAGGGAACCGGCGACGAGGGGATCCACGTCGGCACCGGCGCCGACGGCAGCGAGATCGTCGACAACGTCTCGCGCGGCAACGCCGCCGAGAACCTCTACGTGCTCGCGTCCGCGGGCGTCGTCGCGACCGGCAACGTGCTCGAGAGCCCGGGGCCCGGCAAGGCGAGCCTGTTCGTCAAGAACTCCTCGGGCGGCACCTACTCCGGCAACCGCGTGCAGGGTCTCGTCCACCTGCGCGGCGACTCGCACGACAACGCCTTCGATGGAACCGAGTCGACCGACCGCGGGTTCCGGCTCGAAGGCTGGCAGGAGAACGGCGGCCCGTGGGGCTTCCCGCACGACAACACCTTCGAGGGCGGCACGATCACCGGCGCGGACGTCTGCTTCGCGTTCGTGGGCGCCCACCACAACACGGCCGCCCACGTGATCGCGAAGGGCTGCACGCCGGTCGAGTCGTCGTCCACGGGCGGCCAGGATCCGGTCGAAAACGTCGTCCGGATCTGCGGCGACGGCGTGCCGGCCGGCGACGAGTCCTGCGACGCGGGGTCGTCGAACGGGGCGGCGAGCGGATGCTGCTCGAATGCCTGCGCGATCACGACGGGCTTCGTCTGCCGGCCGGCGGCCTCGGAGTGCGACGCGGCCGAGACCTGCGACGGGCTCTCCGGCTCGTGCCCGGCCGACGGCTTCGCGACGGCGGGCACGGCCTGCTCCCCGGACGGGCTGCCCTGCTCGAACGACGTGTGCGACGGCGCCGGCGCCTGCACCCATCCCCCGAGCGCCGCCGGCACGACCTGCCGAGCGGCGGCCGGCGCCTGCGACGCTCCCGAGACGTGCAACGGCTCGAGCCGCACCTGCCCGAGCGACAAGTTCGCGGTCTCGGGCTTCGTCTGCCGCGCCTCGACCGGCGCCTGCGACGTCGCCGAGAAGTGCAGCGGCACCTCGCCCGCCTGTCCGGCCGACGCGATGAAAACGGCCGGGACCGAGTGCCGGCCCGCGGCCGGCGGCTGCGACGTCGCGGAAGCCTGCGACGGCGCGACGCCCGGCTGCCCGGACGACGCGCTCCGAGCCGCGGACTTCACGTGCCGGCCCGCGGCCGGCCCCTGCGACCTCCAGGAGCGCTGCGACGGGACGAGCACCGCCTGTCCGGCCGACGCACTCAAGCCCGACGGCCGGCGCTGCAGCGACGACGACGCCTGCACGAGCGGCGACGTGTGTGTCGCCGGAGCCTGCACCGGCGCGCCCGTCACCTGCACGGCCTGCGAGACCTGCGACCCCGCGGTCGGCTGCGCCCCGGGGCTGCGCCCCGCGTGCGCGCCGGCGAGACCGGGCGGCGCGCGACTCCTGCTGCTCGACCGCCGCAACGACGCGCTCGACTCCCTGCTGTGGAAGTGGTCGGCGGACGCAGGCGTCTCGGCCGCGGACTTCGGCGACCCGACCGCCGAGGAGGACTACGCGCTCTGCGTGTTCGACCAGGCGGGCGGCGTGCCGCGACTCGTGCTCCGGGCGCAGGCGCTCGCGGGCGGCGACTGCGGCGGGTCGCCCTGCTGGACGACGACCGACACCGGGTTCCAGTACCGCGACCCGACCGCGCTGCCCGACGGGCTCGACGCCTTCAAACTCGACGCGGACGGCGGCGCCGGCACCCTGCGGGCGACGGGGCTGGGCACGAACCTGCCGATGCCCGAACTGCCCCTCGTGCCTCCGATCCTCGTGCAGGCCGTGTCGAGCGCCGGCGCCTGCTGGCAGGCGACCTACTCGAATCCCGAGGTCAACCGGAAGGTGAAGCTCCGGGCGTTCTCCGACTGACGCGCACGCGGGGTGCCGGGCACACGTGCCCGGCACCCCGCGGCTCGGTTCAGTCGAGCAGCGTCGACGACCGCCTCCCGAGGAAGGCGCGCGACGCGCTGCCGTAGACCTCGCCCCCGGTTCCCGAACAACGCAGCCCACGGTTGTAGCTGCGGCAGTCCTCGGAGGCGGCCACGCGGTCCGTGCCGAGCACCGGCGTGCCGGGATCGAGCGTCAGGCCGACGCTGATCGGCCCGCGGAACGGCGCCGCCAGCGCCCGCTCGCGCAGGCGCGCGGACACGAGCCAACTGCGCAGGTCGGGGTCCGAGGACGGCAGCGGCCGCAGGTCGATCGCGTCGTAGGGACGCGTCGTACGACGGCAGCGGACGACGCCGTTGCTGAGCCGCCTGCACAGCGAGGCCGGCCAGGCCGCGTGGGCCTCGAGCTCGATCGTGTCGCGCAGCCACAGCCAGGCGCCGCCGGTCGCGGCGATCGAGCGGGGCCCGAGGAACTCCGCCTCCACCTTCACGAGACCGTTGGGCCGCAGCGTCGAGGTCGAACGCCGGACGTCGACCGTGCGGATCCGCAGCGAACCGTCCTGCGAGTCGCAGGCGTCGCCCGTGCCGTCCTGGTCGAGGTCGGACTGGCCCGGGTCCGCCACCGCGGGACAGACGTCGTCCACCTCGCAGACGCCGTCGCCGTCGGCGTCGCCGCCGCCCGGCTCCTCGCAGGCACCGGCCCGGCAGGACGACGCGAGCGAGCAGGCGCTGCCGCACGCCCCCCCGTCGGGCTTCGGCGGGGCGACGCAGCCCGAACGCGGCTCGCAGACCTCCGCCAGTGCGCACTCGGTCTCGCCGCCCGTGCACGCGAGCGTGCCGCTCGACACGCAGGCACCGGAACTGCAGGTGTCGCCGGTCGTGCAGGCGTTGCCGTCGTCGCAGGCGGCGCCCTCCTCCAGCGAGGCGCACGTCGGCACGTCGCGACGGCGGACCTGGGCGAAGGCGACGTCCGGGTCGCCAAGGCTGCCGTCGGTCCAGGCCGCGTAGAAGTTCGGGCCGTCCGCGGCGAGCGCCGTGAAGCGGCCCATGTTCGGGTAGTCGTCCCAGGCGACGGCGGAGGTCCAGTCGACCGTCGAATCCGAGATGCGGACGCCGGGAACGAAGCTCGCGCCGCCGTCGATCGACATCGAGAGGAAGGCGTCGAGCGAGCCCAGGGGCCCGAGCTGCGTCCCCAGGAAGAGGATGCCGACCTGACCGTTCGTCGTGCTGGTCGCGACCGAGGGCAGGAACTGGTCGTTGCCCTCGGGATCGTGGTTCACGCGCACCGGCGCGCCGAAGCTCGCCCCGCGGTCGGTCGAGCGCGCGACGAAGACGTCGCGCACGGCCGCACCCGGCGACTCCGCCGCGTGGAAGGCGACGTAGACGCTGCCGGCGTTCGGTCCGGCGCTGCGGTCCACGGCCAGGTTCGGGATCGTCGGCAGGCCGTAGGAGTAGCCGAGGGGGTCGGCCGACGCGGGCACGAAGTCGGCGACCTTCACGGCCGCGGGGAAGCTCGCGCCGACGGTCTTCGAGGTCGACAGCTCGAGGAGGTGCGCCCCGGTGAGCTGCTGGTAGGCGCCCCACGCAACGTGGATCTCTCCGCCCAGGTTCGCGGCGACTTGCGGCACGCCGAGGTCGGTGTAGATCCCGGCCGAGCGCACGGCGACCGGCGCCGTCCAGGTCGTACCGTTCGTCGACTTCGAGAAGCGGATCGCGCGGCTGCCCGGCAGGACGTCGAGCCACGCGAGCAGCGCGGTCCCGGAGGTCGGATCGCACCCGATCGAGGGCCCCTGGACGCCGTCGCCGCGGGCCACCGTCACCGGCGCGCCCCACGACAGCACGCCGTTCGCGAGAGTCCCGGCCGAGACGGCGACCGCGCGCTGGTCCGGGGTGGACGTGCAGGTCGCGAGCCGGATCTGCCAGGGCCCGAGGTCGCCGCTCAGGACGAGGTAGTAGTTCTCGCTCGCCGGCACCTGGAAGCGCATCGGGCTCCAGGCCGGGTTCCCCGCGACGACCTCGGTGACCCCGTCGGCGCGGAAGACGCGCACCCAGCGGTAGGCCGTGTCGCCGGACTCGACGGTGAGCCAGGACCCCGCCGTGGCGGAGAGGATGAACACGTCGAGCGGGTCGCCGATGGTGAAGGACCCCTGCAGCGCGTCGCCGACGATGTAGGCCTTCGCCTGGTCGATCGTGTCGTTGGGCTCGACCTCCGCGACGACGGAACCGCCCGCCGCCGTGGGGCAGCCCGTGCCCATCTCGCTCGCGTAGAGGAAGCGGCCGCCGCAGGACGTCACGCTCGGCTCGCCGCCGAACGTGCTGCCGTCCGCGGGCGCCGGCAGCCCGCCGCCGTCGACCCAGGTCGCGCCGCCGTCGGTGGACCAGGCGTAGCCCGAGCGGCCCTGGGTGGGGACGAGCGGCGCGAACGGCCCGGGCACGATGCCGCCCGAGCGGCCCGCCGAGTCGTTGAACCCGACGACGAAGTTCGCCCCCTGTCGCGCGATCGACGGCTGGGCCTGGGTGCAGCCGGTCCCCCAGCAGGACTCGCCCGAGGGGTCGTTCACGAGCACGGGCGAAGAGGCGAACTGCCCGAGCGTCGGCCCGGCCGTCGCGAGAAGGAGGGTGGCCGAGGAGAGGAAGAGTGCGAGGATTCTGTTCACGGGAGCCTCCGTTCCGGTCGACACGTCGAAATTTCGCGCCCTTTCGGGTACCGCGGACGAGGAGTCGTCACAAGGGGGTCTCGGACGCGCCCGAGAGGAGAGCGCGCAGCCGCTCCACCGCCCGGATCCAGTCGTCGTGGTCGACGAGGATGCCGTGCATCCCCAGCCGCTCGGCCGCGGCGACGTTGCCCTCGAAGTCGTCGAGGAACACCGCGCGCGACGGTGCGACGCCGCCGAGCCGCTCGAGCGCGAGCTCGAAGATGCGGGGGTCGGGCTTTCGCAGGCCGATTTCGTGGGAGTCGACGATCGCGTCGAAGAGCTCGTCCACCGGCAGCATCGCGCGCCAGCTCTCGCCGAACTCGCGCACGTTGTTGGTCACGATCGCGCTCTTCAGCCCCGCGTCCCGCACCTCCCTCGCGACCGCCACCATCTCGTCGCGGATGCCGGCCCGCACCAGCGTCGCGAAGGCGTCGAACAGGTCGATGCGGTACCCCGCCGCCTGCGAGAGGTCGAGGATCTCCTGGCGGGTCGTCGCGAGGTCGATCTCCCCCCGCTCGAGCCGGTGCCACGGATGGTCGGTGTCGGCGTCGTAGCGCCCGAAGACGAGTTCCATCACCCCGTCGTCCGGGATGCCGGCCTGCTCGCCGAAGGCTCGCACCGCCGCGAAGGGCGAGTCGAGGAAGACGCCGCCGAAGTCGAAGAGCACGGCCTCGGGGCGGGAGCGGTTCGCCATGACCCCGGGGAGTGCGCGATCCGGCGCCGCGAGGCAAGCGGAGGCGCGAACCCGGGCCACGGCGGCCTCGCGGGCGAATCCCGCTTGCCGTGTCCTCGGGGCCTGCGATAGCCCCGGCCGCGGAGGTTCCCATGCCAGCGACGCTCGCCCCGACCCGCCACCCCGATGCCGTCCGCGACGCCTGTCCCGTCGCGATCGGGCTCGCCCTCCTGCTCGCCGTCGCCGCCGGGTGCGGACAGGTCGGCTCGGACCCGGCCCCGCTCGTCCCGACCCCGCGGCTCGAGGGCCCGATCACCGCGGGCCGGCCGGCCTTCGTGGCGGGCACCGCGATCGACCTCGCCGGCGTCGGATACGAGCAGTCCGAGTGGTTCCTCTCGGGGACGGCGCGAGCGTTCGAGCCCAACGGCCCGCTCGGTTCCGACGGCCGCTGGGACGTCTCGCCGGGCGCGACCGCCGACTTCCGCACCCGCATCCTCGTCTACCGCCCGGCCGACCCGGCGCGCTTCGACGGCACGGTGGTGGTCGAGTGGCTGAACGTGAGCGGCGGGCTCGACGCGGCGCCCGACTGGATCGGGCTGCACACCGAGCTGATCCGCTCCGGCCATGCCTGGGTGGGCGTCTCGGCGCAGTACGTGGGCGTCGAGGGCGGCTCGTCCGTGCTCGGCGGGAGCTCGACGAGCCTGAAGAACGTCGACCCGGTCCGCTACGGATCGCTGGTCCACCCCGGCGACTCGTTCTCCTACGACATCTTCTCGCAGGCGGGCGCGGCGCTGCTGCGACGCGAGGGACCCGACCCGCTCGGGGGACTGCGCCCCGCGCGGCTCGTCGCCGCGGGCGAATCGCAGTCGGCCTTCCGCATGACGACCTACGTGAACGCGATCGATCCGGTCGCGCGCCTCTTCGACGGCTTCTTCGTCCACAGCCGGGGCGGCGGCAGCGCGCCGCTCGTGCAGCCGCCGGTCGGCGACGTCGCGATGCCCGCGTCGGTCCGGGTCCGCGACGACCTGCGCGTGCCCGTGCTCACGGTCCAGACCGAGACCGACCTGCTCGGGCTCCGCTTCCTGCCCGACCGGCAGCCCGACGGCCCGCGTTTCCGCCTGTGGGAGATCGCGGGCACGGCACACGCCGACGTGTACACGCTGTTCGTCGGCTTCTCCGACCTCGGCGACTCGCCCGAGGCGGCGGCGGTGATCGTGAACGCGGAGCCGATCCCCGGCATCATCCGCTGCGAGAGCCCGGTGAACTCGGGCCCGGCCCACTTCGTGCTGAAGGCCGCGTTCGCCGCTCTCGACCGCTGGGTGCGCGGGGACGAGGCGCCGGCCCACTCCCCGCAGATTGCCGTGTCGGGCTCGCCGGCCGCGATCGAGCGCGACCGCTTCGGCAACGCGAAGGGAGGCATCCGCACCCCGCACCTCGACGTGCCGATCGCGACTCTCTCCGGCGAGGGACAGACGGGCGGAGCCTTCTGCGCGCTGTTCGGCACCACGGTTCCGTTCGACGGCGCGACGCTGCGCTCGCTCCACGGCTCGGAGGCCGCCTACGCGGCCGCCGTCCGCGAGTCCGCGGCACGAGCGGTCGGCGAGGGATGGATCCTGCCGGCGGACGAGCCGCTCTTCGGCGCGGCCGCCGATCTCGTCCGTTTCCCCGGCTGACCGAAATTCGATCCGCGACGCGGCGGCGCAGCCGGACTTCGCGCTCCCCCGTCGACATCGACATTCCGCAGCATTCCCGGAGCTTCCACCGACCGCTCGACGCGGCCGACCCGGCGGTGCCCCCCGGGTCGAGACCCGTTCCTTGACCGGAGAACGACCATGCTCCCTTATGGCGGCACGCCACACCTGCGGGCGATCTTCGCAGGCCACACGGAAAGGGAGATGGGCAGCTCATGGGTCTCTTCGATTTCGTTCGGAACATCGGGAACAAGTTGTTCGGGTCGGACGCCTCGGCCGAGGACGCGGCCGGGAAGATCCAGAGGGAGGTCTCGGACGCCGGGCTCGGCATCGAGAACCTGCAGGTGAAGTACGACCCGTCGAGCGGCAACTGCGCCCTCTCGGGCACCTGCCCGTCGGCCGAGGTCATGCAGAAGGCCGTGCTCATCGCCGGCAACGTGCACGGTGTCGCGAACGTCGACGTGACGAACCTCGACCTCGCGGAGGCACAGTCGATCGCGGCGGCGGCCGACGACAACGTCGAGTACTACGTGATCGTCTCGGGCGACAACCTCTCCAAGATCGCCAAGCACTTCTACGGCAACCCGAACCTCTACACGAAGATCTTCGAGGCGAACCGCGAGGTCATCAAGGACCCGAACAAGATCTTCCCGGGCCAGAAGATCCGCATTCCTCGGGCGGCCTGAGCACGGCCGTGCGACTCGCCCGGGGGATCGCTCATCGCGCGATCCCCCGGGCCCTCTTCGCGGGCACGACGGTCGCCGTCGCGACCGCCACCCCCTCCCGCGCCGCGCTCGCGTTCGGGCCCGGCGCGATGGACGGACTCCGCGCGGTCGTGCTCGCGTCGCTCGCGGTCTGGCTCGGAGCGTTCTTCGGGGCCATGGCGGCCGTGATCCGTTCGACCGGGACCGGGATCGATGCGATGCCGCGCGCAGCCGGCGCCGCCGCGCTCTGCGCCGCCGCGACGAGCCTGATTGCCGGGCTCCTCGCTCGCGTTCCGGACCAGTCCCCGGTCGCGACCGCGATCGGGCTTCTGCTCGCGAATCTCGCTCCGACGGCGATCGCCGGAGGACTCGGCGCCGCGGCGGGCGTCCTCGGGCGCTCGGTGCGCCGTCGGCCCCCCTCCGGCGACTGATCGCGCCGGGGCCGCGGGCGCGAGCCCGGTCTTCCCGAAGTCGCCTCTGGACGGGGGCCTGCCCCTCCGTCACGGTCGGGCAGTCCAAGCGAGGAGAGCCATGAAGGGTTTCGGAACGAGAACGTCCAGCATCGCCGCCGCGGCGACGTTCGTGCTCGCCTCGGTGCTGTTCACCACCGGGCCAGCGCGCGCCGTCTCCGAGGAGAGCATCGTTCGAGACGCGTGCCTCCGAACCTGGTTCGAAGGGCTGACCGCCGAGGACGCGAGGAGTGTCGTCGGTTCCTCCGGCGTGCCCGTGCTGCTCCGCCTGCTCGCCGACCCTTCGTTCCCCCGGCGCGACAACGTGGTCGCCTTCCTCACCCACCTCGGTGGTGCCGAGGCGACGCCGGCCCTGCTCGCGTTCCTCGCCTCCCCTCCCGCCGGAGCCACCGCACCGGAGGAGGACCGGGCCCTCCTGCTCGCGCCGCAGGCGCTCGGGTACATCGCCGGGCGAGGCGATCGCGCGGCTCTCGCGGCCCTCCTCGACCTGGCCGACGACGGCCGGGGCGCGGAGGGAGCCGCCGCGGCCTCTCCCCACCCCGACATGCTCACCGACCTGCGCGCGATGGCGCTGCGCGGGCTCGCCTTCGCCGGAGACGCCGCGGCACGGGCCGCGCTCGAGCGGAGCGCCACGGCGGGATCGCGCGACGCGAACGCCGAGGCGCTGCAACGCGCGGCGGCCCAGTCGCTCGCGCTGCTCGACGGCGGGACCGACGCCGCGGCCGAAGCGACGGCGCCGACCGCGGGCGGCGAGGCCGCGATGTCGATCGACCCCTCGATCCTGGACCACGCGGCGCGCGCGCAGGAGGCCGCGATCACCTGGGGCAACCACGTCGCGGTCACGAACCCGATGACGGCCGAGCAGCTCGACGCGGTCCTCTCGCGTGCGAGCCTCATGGCCGGTCGCTCCGACTTCGAGGGAGACGTCGCCTGCTGCGCCTCGATGGCACGCTCGGGCAGCGCCGGTTCCTTCGGCACCGCCGGCGACGGCCTCGACGTGATCGACGACTCGACCGAGCTGCGCACCGTGCTGGGCAGTCGCGCGGGGCGGTTCAAGGTCGTCCGCGCGATCAACTACTGCGGGGGCCCCGGCGTGAACGTCGTGGGATGCGGCAACATCGGCGGCAGCGGGATCGCCGTCGTGCGCTACCCTTCGAGCGCGTCGATCGAGGCGGCGATCTGGGTGCACGAGTTCGGCCACAACGTCGGGCTGTCCCACAACCCCGCCGGGTCGCCCTGGATCATGGCGGCCTTCCTGACGAGCTCTGCCGTCGGCCTGAACCAGGCCGAGTGCGACGCCTACCAG
>Ga0075471_10000124_pt1 | contig 38268 bp, 56 predicted proteins | sample DEB19_08_DNA_2_FD_74787 | JGI IMG/M metagenome (GOLD analysis project Ga0075471, IMG submission 74787) | Aqueous microbial communities from the Delaware River and Bay under freshwater to marine salinity gradient to study organic matter... | ecosystem: Environmental > Aquatic > Marine > Coastal ...
CTACCTTCGAGGATTTTGTTACTCTAGTAAGTGACCATGCCAATCTGGCAGACTGGCCAAGACTTGATCAGGTGGTACAGGTAGATGCCCAGCAGCCAAGCTAAGCTAAGCACCCTTAAGTTTCTGGCAGGGTTCCATCGCGAATCGACCAAGTATGCCGAAGAAGGCAAGTGGTATGATGGCGATAGGGTACGCTTTCGTGAAGGAAAGCCAGAAAATCTAAGGGGCTACCAGAAGCTTATCAACGCACAGATCGTTGGAACTCCGCGTGATCTCATTACTTGGGCAAACAACAATACCCAGAAGCTTCTGTCTACTGGCACTGAGCAGCGTCTTTACATCGTACTGGGTGACACTCAGTATGATATTACCCCTATTGCATCTGTAGTCAGTATTGCTGCTGGCACCAATGGCAACTTCAACACAAGCGTTGGTTCCCCACTGATCGAAGTAAGCCTTACCAACCATAATACATCCGTAGGCGACTGGATCTATTTTACCAGTACATCGGTAAAGGGATTTGGTGGAGCAACCAACTTTGCAGCCTCAGCCTTTGGTGGTCCAGTATTTGCGGTAGCAAGTGTCAGCGGCGTCAACCATTTCTACATCAGTGTTGCTAGCGTAGCTGCAAGCACTGAAACAAACATGGGCAACGGTGTTGCCAACTTCTACATTGCTACCCAACAGACTACCAACATTCAAGGCTTGGGCTATGGTGCTGGCGTCTACAATGCAGGAGCTTCCACTACTGGTGGTCGTGCTTGGAACAGGCCAGCAAGTTCCTCTAACATCGTGTTCATGGCCAGTCAGTGGTCCCTTGACAACTGGGGCGAAGACATGCTTGCTGTTCGTCGTGGTGGTCCTCTGTATCATTGGGATGCAGATGCCAGCACTGCTCCAGCAAGAGCCACTCTAGTATCCACTGCTCCAGCAAAGATCAATTCGATTGTCGTATCTCCAAATGATCGTCATGCAATTGCATTGGGTACCTATGAGTATGGAACAAGCGTATTCAATCCTCTTCTTGTAAGGTGGAGCGATCAGGAAGATTTCACCAATTGGGTTCCATCAGTATCGTCTACATCTGGTGAGGTAAACCTTATCGACGGAACGATGCTTGTTGGAGGTATTCGCTCTCGCAACGTAATTCATGTTTGGACCGACAAGGCACTATACGGTCTTCAGTATGTTGGTCCTCCATTCATCTTCAACATCCAGCAGTTGGGCACTAATTGCGGACTCATTGGTCCTCATGCTGCCGTAGCCGTTGATGGTGTTTCCTACTGGATGGGAGACAACAATTTCTATCGGTTCAGTGGTCGAGTGGAAAAGCTAAACTGTACTGTACGTCGTTATCTGTACGACAGCTTCAACATGAGCCAGAAGGACAAGGTCTATGCTGGTTCCAACTCGGAGTTCAACGAGATCATCTGGCTGTATCCATCAACAAATGCCTTGGAACCAGACAAGTATGTAATCTACAATCCCATTGAAGATCATTGGGTATATGGAACAAGCTTCTATACTACGTTCCAAGATATGGATGTATTTGACAATACTGTAGCAACTGGCAAGACATCAAATGGCAATCCAGTCTATTACTGGAACAACGAGCCGGTATCCGTGTTCAGTGGTGATAACCAAGCACTGACTTCCTATTTGGAATCTTCTGACTTTGATATCGAAGATGGCAATCGCATCATGTTCATGGACAAGATCATACCGGATTATGATATCGAGAATGGTGCAATCCAGTTCTCCATCAAGACAAAGTTGTATCCAAATGGTCCATATGTCGAGAAGGGTCCATACACAATTGGCTCCAATACCCAGAAGATCGATCTAAGATCTCGTGGCCGTCAGGCAGCAATTCGTGTAAGTTCAAGTGACAAGGACATCGCATGGCGATGGGGTAGCGTGAGGCTGGCAATCCAGTCTGATGGTGATCGGTAATCAGCTATGTCCGTCTTTCTTTACCCACAGCTTCCGAGATACATCGATGTACGTCAGGTTGATGTACAGCGTGTCTACAGTGATCTTGAGGGCTATACCAATGAACTCAAGTTTCTTCTGGAGCAACGTGACCTCGCAGAGCAGCTAAGGCCAGCTACACGCTTCTATCCAGCCACAAGCGTCACACAGATCCCAAAGCCAAATGAAGGTGATATTGCCTACTCCACAAGCAGTGGCAAGTTCTGGGGCTATGTAGACAGCATTGGTTGGCAACCATTCAATTCCGGTATTGCGGCTGCAAGAAGCTACTATGGTTCTTTTTATACAAATGATACTCTTTCCGTAACAGTAGTTAATGAACCAGTAACAGTAAGCCTTGCATATACAAATGGAAGCTTTGGTGTTTCTCTTGTAGATGGATCAAAGGTTACAGTTCTTAATTCCGCAGTCTACAATATACAATTCAGCGCACAATTTCTCAACAACAGTACACAAATAATTGACGCAAAGATATTTTTTAGTAGGAACGGAAATCCTATTCCATATTCTGCTGGTTATTCTGCTATTACAGAGAGACATGGTGGAATTGATGGTAAGGCAATTGTTACATATAATATCATAGTATCTCTTTCAGCTAATGACTACATTCAGTGGTTGTTTACTTCTGACGATCTAGGAATATATATTTCTAATTTGGCGGCAACTTCTACAGTTCCAGATAGTCCTTCATTAATTCTGACAATCCAGCAGGTCTAGGTCAAAAGATGAACTCAGACAATTCTTCCAACAGGGATACGATGAGGGTCTTTGACATGATCCAGAATAGCACCCTCATTCAGAATGTCAACAGAGGGTTGGTAGTACAGGACAACTACTTCGGAGCCAAAGCCGTATCCGGAATGGCATATAATACAGGACCATTGTATAATAAGCCCAATACGCTGTATGCGGACATGACCAAGCCTCAATCCAATGTCTTCAATGCAAGGAGCTAAGTAGCAAACATGCCGATTATGGTAGACAGGAAAGCCCCCTACAGCGGTCTCTCAAGCATCATGGCCATGAAGGGTCGCATGGGCGATACCGAGCTTGTCCACATGTCAAAGCCAGAAGTAAGGGCTTTGGAGAATCTTGGACAGATGACTCGCAATCCTGCTACTGGTCTACCGGAAGCCTTCACGCTTCGTGATGCCATTCCAGCAGCGGCTGGCATTGCTGCATCAGTTCTAGCGCCCGGTGTAGGCACGGCTCTGTTCGGCATGAGTCCAATCTGGTCTACTGCTCTAGCTGGTGGTGTCGGTACTGGTATTGGCTCTCTAGCAACCGGAAAGGGTGCAGAGCAGTCCCTCTTCAATGCAGCAATCGGTTTTGGTCTTGGTGGTATTCTCGGTAATCTGACAGCAGGGGCTGATCCAACTCAAGGTGGCAAGCTTCTAAAGGAAGTCACTCCACAAATGTCAGAAGCAGCGGCTATTGAAAGCGTTGCTGGAACTGGTCCAGCTAGAAATGTAGGAGACTACATCGCTCAAGCAGACATGACTCGTCCAGCAGCCTCTCAGTTTGGGCAGATGTTTGGAGGATCTCCTACGGCTTTGGAGTTTAAGGCTGGTGATGTAATTACTCCGGAAAAACTAGCACAGCTTACTGGTGGCAGGATGGGCGCTGGTCCAGTCTTTGGCACGGGTGAATCCATTGGTGCTGCTCTTCGTAGTCCAATGACCTATGCTCCTTTAGCTGGTGCAGCACTGACGTACCAGAAGGAAGAGGACATGCCTCCTATGGAGGACATGGGCGCACCCCAGCAGCGTCGCTTTTCAATCAGCGGTGGTGAGCCACTGTCGCCACCAGTAACCCAGCAGTCTGCTCTTGACATTGCACTGGGCAGGGCACCTGCTCGTAGATTCGTGTCTCCATACACGACCACTCGCACGATGGCTGAGGGTGGTATGGTAGAGGACGATGAGGAAGATGGAGACATCACAGAAGCACAGAAGACTTCTCTTCGTCAACTGAAGGATGCTCTAGATGAGTCACTTCGTCGTTATGGTGTAACTCCATCAGAAATGTCAAAGGAAGATCGTCTACGTCTTCGCCAGCTACGCCAGATGCCAACAACTCCAGCAACACTACAGGAGCAGGAAGATTCCATCAAGAAGCTTGAGGAAGCCCTATCCGGTATCTCGGCAATGGCTGAGGGTGGTCGTATGGAAAAGGGTGGCGAAAAGAAATACTTCGAAGGTCGTGTCAATGGCAATGGTGATGGCATGTCCGATGAGGTAGAATTCGAAGTAGAGGGAGAGAACCCAGATCTTGCACTTCTCAGCAGAGACGAGTATGTACTACCAGCAGATGTCGTTGCCATGATTGGTAATGGTTCTTCTAATGCTGGTGCAGACAAGCTTGATGCATTCGTGAAGCAGGTTCGGAAGGAGTCCTTTGGAACCGAGAAGCAGCAAAGGGAACTTAAGGGTGGTGGTCTTTCTGGCCTAAAGATCATGAAGTATGAAGTTGGTGGTGGTATTGGTTCAGAGGCAGATGCAGCAGCAGCTCAAGCAGCCAATGAAACATCCGTAGCTGAGTCAATGTCCTCTGATTTTAATCCAGATGTAGCTGTTGGTAAGGGTCCCCCACAGGGTCCTACCTATGCTGGTGAACCTCTGGCTGAGTCTTCGATTGGTAGGGGTCTTCAGTCTGTGCGTGATACTGCAATGATGGCTATGGAACCATCGACAATGAGGGGTTCTACTCTTGCTGGTTTTGTTGGTGGTTTTCCTGTAGGTGGTCTTGCTAGAGCTATGGAAAGCATCAATAATGAATACTATGGTGGTGCAGCACGAGCCTTCACTCCAGCAGATGAAGCCGCAATGGCTGCTAGGGGTGATGGTAGCTCACAGATGCAGGAGCTTCTGAGAAAGACAGCATGAGACAATGCGGCTGATTAGAATCGAGAGCAATCTGATCGAAGCTATTTGGAAGTATGTAGAAGATCTGTTGGAGAAACCTGTAGAACTGAATCTCGGTGAATTCACATTGGAGGACATCAAGGACAGGCTTCTCAAGAATGACATGCAGCTTTGGATTGCTGCTTCTACTTCTGAAAAAATTGTAGCTGCTGGCGTATCAGAAATCGTAACATATCCAAGAGAAAAACGTGTAAGAATTGTTCTTATTGGCGCTCGTGAAAATCGACTTGATGAATGGATTGATACATGTTTTGAGCCAGATTCTCCCTTCTTTCTTTGGTGTAAGAATATTGGAGCAAAGAGGGTAGAGTCTACTGGCAGGGATGGCTGGACAAAGGTTCTGAGAGACTACGGATTCAAGAAATACTACACTGTGCTAACAAAGGATGTGGATAAATGACAAAGAAACCAGATAAGTTCCTAGATATCCTTGCTCCCTTGTCGATGAACGACAAGATCGAGCTATTTGATATCCTTCTTGTAGAGATCACAGGTCGTGGTGTCAATGGCGATACCAAGCTAGCTCATATCAATGACTATGAAGACAAGCTTCTTCGGTCCGTGGGTGGTGCTGGTTCGATCAATCCACAGACTGGTCTTCGTCAGTATTTCGGTGGCGGCGGCAAGGCTACGCCCCCCACAAACCAGACCGTAACCCAGCAGGCTACGATCCCACCGGAGATTGCTCCTTACATCACCGACATTCTTGGGCGTGCTCAAGCGATCCAAGAGAAAAGGGAAGCAGAGGGCTTTGTTCCTTATACTGGACAGCAGATTGCGGAATTCACTCCAGAACAGGAAAGGGCTTTTCAAGGCATTGCTGGGCTAGTAGGTACTGGCCAGCAGTACTTTGCTCCAGCAGCAGCCCTGACGGCTTCTTCTGCAATGGCTCCTACGGCAGAGTCAGTAGGCCAATTCATGTCACCCTACATGCAGAATGTAGTGGATGTACAGCAGCGTGAAGCTCGCAGGGCAGCAGATGTACAGCAGCAGCAACTAGCGGCTGGTGCAGTTGGTGCTGGTGGTTTTGGTGGCAGCAGACAGGCTATTCTGGAAGCAGAACAGCAGCGTAATCTACAGCAACAGTTGGGTGATATCCAAGCAAAGGGTCTTGCTTCTGCCTATGAGGATGCACAGCAGCGTCTTGCACAGCAGCGGGCACGGGAACTTTCCGCTGGTTCCCAGTTTGCTGGGCTGGGCCAAGTTGCTCCATCCGTTGGTCTACAGGAGCTTGGTGCCCTACAGCAGGTTGGTGGCGTAAGACAGGCGCAGACCCAGACTGCACTTGACCTTGCTCGCCAGCAGTTTGAGGCTGAGCGTACATATCCAGAGCAGCTACTACAGAGATACTCGTCCATCATTCGTGGTTACCAGATGGACCCTAACATCATGCGGTCTTCCCAGACGTTTGCTCCTGCTCCTTCCTATCTACAGCAGTTTACAGGTGCTGGCATTGGTGCTGGTTCACTCGGCAAGGCTTTTGGTTTCTTCAAGGAAGGCGGAAGGCTGAAGCCAAATGCAAAGGGTCTGTCTTCCATTGTCATTCGTCGCAAGAAGGGTGGCAAGGTAATGAGACTAGCTGCTGGAGGAAATGCTCAGCTTGATGCTGAAAAGGAAGCATCTGATATTGCGGGAATGGGTCTCGGGATGCTTCGTACTGGAGTGCTGTCTCCAGCACAACAGGCTGCTGAGATTGAAGCATATCGTAGACTGGCTGAGGAGAGAGCGACAGGTAGGAAAGCTATTGCTGAGCAGCGTCAAACTTTGGCAGAGAGAATTGGTCAGGTATCCCCAGCAGAGCAGGAACTTCTCAAGTACTACCAAGAAGAGAGGGCACAGGCTCCACAGCGTCGGGAGCAGATCAAGGCAGAGACAGAGGCTGAAAGAGAGGCTCTCAATAGGGCAAAGTTCTTCGAGCTTGCCAATGTTGGGTTCAGATTTGCTGAGCCTCAAGGTGGTAGTGGTGGTGTTCTGTCTGATCTAGTTCGTTCACTACAGCCATCAGTTAGCGAATTTGGAAAGATCACGGCAGCAGAAGCTGGCCTTGTCAAGCAGCAGAGAAAGGAACTGCAAGCTCTCTCTGACAGGGAACGTGAACTGCTGGCAAAGGAAGCAGGCATTAGCCGCGACCAGCTAGATAGACAGCTAAAGGCTGAGGAACTCAAGCTAAAGGTACAGGAAGATACACTTGATCTTGATCTCGAACTTCAAAAGGATATCATGTCAATTAGTCGTGATGCCCGCAAGGAGAACAGGGAAGGTGCTCAAGTTGCTGCCCAGTATCTCAATGCGGTTACTGACTATGCTGCAAAGCTTGCAAAGGCAGCAGAAGTCAAGCAGCCAACTAGTGGTGAGATCAACACAATCAAGGCTAGTGTAGCCCAGATGTATGGTTTTACTTTTGATTCACAGACAAATTCCGTGAGATTGGGTAATCAGGTTCTGGAAGCTAATGATCCAAGACTTGTTCAAATGGCCAATGATGAAAGAGATGCTGTGAAGGAATTCATCACTGCTCGCAGAGCGGGGGCTGATGGATATAATGCAGCATTGTCTTGGATTGCAAACAGGGCTGCACAGCGTCAGGGAGGTGCTGCTGGCGGTACTGGCGGTACTGGTGGTACTGGCGGTGCTGGTGGTGCTGGTGGTGCGGGTGGTGTTCCAGCTCCAACAAGAAGATACGATCCTGCTACTGGACGATTTGTTCCAATAAGGTAAGCAATATGGCTGACATTATAATTCAAGCACCTGATGGAAGTACTATTGCATTTCCGCAAGGAACTTCCGAAGAGGAAATGCTTAATGCCATGAGAAGAGCCTATCCGGCTCCTACAGAAGAAGAAGTAAAGGCCGAACTTGAAAGAACACAAGCTGAGCAGCAAGATGCTATGGCTGCTGCTTTCTATACTGCTCCTAAAGAAGGAACTCTAGGTCAGCGTCCAGCACGACGTACTGAAAGAGAAAGACTTGAAAGTGAGATTCAAGCGTTGACGGAAAGCCGTCGTCGGCGTCTTGAGGAAGAGGCGTCTCCATCAGAGCAAGCGCAACAAGCGCAGGCTATGGAGGGGGCTTTCTACTCGAAGCCTCCTGAGATGACTGTAGAGCAGTATTTTGAGGAGCAGTCAAAGGCTCTTCAAAGGGCAGAAACTAGTTCTGAAGAGGCAAGAAAGAAGAAGGAGTCTCAAGAAAAAGTAGAAGCCTCCAGAAGAGAGGAGCTTGGTCCTCTACGGGAAGTGATGGATGAGCTTAGAGATCCTGCCACTCCTTGGTGGAGAAAGGCAATGCTTTCCTATAGCATGAGACCAATGGCCCAAACTGCTACGGCTCCTTCTGTCGCTGCTGTAGGAAGAAAGGCTTTGGTTGAACTGGCTGCGACACCAGTGGAAATGGCAGGACTTGGTCTTGCGGTAATGAGTCCAGAAGCTGCAAACAAGGTATTTGATTCATGGGCTGTTACCGAACTTTCAAAGCTAAAGGAAAAGCTTGCTGGAACTTCTGAGATGACATCTTCAGAAGAATTTGCATCTGATATCACAACACTTTTGCTTGGTTCTGGATTTGCAAAAAGCCTGACTAAAAAAGCAGTTACAAATTATACAGAAGCTGTGAACAAGCAATTTGGAAGGGAAGTTGCACAGAAAGTTGAGAAAAATATTCTTGAGTCTACTGGTCAAAGGATGGTGGTAAAGCCAAAAGATATACCAATTAGCCAAAAGCAAGCAAAGGGAATTGAGAGAACTTCTCAAATTGCTGCTGCTGCTACTGGTGTAGCAATTGATGTACAGCTTTCAGACGGTGAGCAACTTGCACTTGATCTACTTTCGGAAGTTCCAGAACTTCAACCTATTGTCGAAACTCTGAAGATAAATCCAGAGGATGGAGAGGCACAGGCAAAGCTAAAGAAGTTGGCTGAATCATCCATGATTGCTGGAGGAATTTCTGCCGTATTCAAGAGTGTTCCAGCCTTTATACGAGCAATTACATCAGCAGAGTCAAAGGTTAATGGTATCGGTAGTGCAACAAATAATGGCGCACTAACTGTTCCTCCGTCTACTCCAAACACTGTAGTCACACAATCATCGCTTGTCCAGACTCCATCCGGTACTATTGAACAGAGAAACGTGATTGTAGAGGCAATTGCGCGTATCAATACTGGATTGGGTAGGGCTTTCAAGTCTAGCGCAAATCTTCCAAAGGATATCTTTGAAGCCTATATTGAGAAATCAAATGCAGGTAGAGCCTATGAACTAGAACTAAAGAGAGTAGCAAGATCTCTTACTTCTACCAAAAAGGAATTCAAGGTATCTGATACTGACTTCAATGCCTACATGAACAATGGTATAGACAATGGTCTGCCACAGCAGTTGAAGTCACAGATTGATGAGTTTCGAAATATTGTTGAAAGCAATGAAGCAAGAATCAATCAGGATCTTGGTCTTACGGGAAGTAATGCCCTTGGTGTAGGATTTAAGGATTCGGGTGAAATCTACATTACTAGAGCATTTGAATCTACCGACAATCCAGCTTATCTGAAAAAGATACGGAATGTGCTACTTGGTCGTACAGAAAATACCCCAGTAGACGCTGCTTTTATTGACAAGGTAAAGAGAGCTAGGGGTTATCTTCTTCAGCAAGTTACCTCTGATCCTTCTTCCAAGCAAGCAAAGGACTTCTTGGCTCTTTCGGGTGCAGAACAGAAGGCTCAGCTTGATTATGCCATTGAAAAAATGGTAATGAACCTTTCTGGCGATAACAAGTCCTTTATAAAGAACATAATGGATGGCTCTGTTCAGTCAAACAATAACCTTGTTCTAGGTTCTATGGTTAAGGTTCTAAAAGAAAGACAGGATCTTTCCAAGCCTATTCTAGATTTGCTTGGAGAAGTAAAGGACCCAGTAAGAAACGCTATCGTCACCCTGCAAAACCAGAACAGACTTCTGGCAGAAATTGAGTATGTCTTGGCTGTGGAAAAGTTTGCAAATCAAAATTCAGACAAGGTCATTAACATTGGTGGTCTTCTGAATTTCCTTCCATCAGTCAGAACAAAGTTTTCTTCGACGCCATTTGTTGGTGCCAAGAGCCTTGAAGAAGTAAGTCGTCAATCAATTGGAAGGTTTGGTGGGGGTGGTCAGACTCTGGCTGATATCTTTACAACTCCACAGATGGCTGACTACATCGCAAGCGGAACAAATCTATGGAACTGGAATGGTAAGCTGGGCAGTGGCATTGGTAATGTATTTGCGAAGGTTGCCTCCGCTGGCCAGTCAACTCAGACAATCTATGATTTTCCAGCCTACATTCTAAATACAGTTGGTGCTGCTCAAACACTAGCAGCCAACGGGCATATCTTGTCCAAGACTTCGTTGAAGGGTGTGCTTTCAAATGTAAATACGCTTACACAACAGCTACGGGCAAATGACAAGAATGCCATTCAGTATCTACAGAAACTAAAGCAACAGGGTGTCCTTGATACTGACATTACCGCTGAAGTTCTGGTTAGAAATGCAAACATACTTGGTGATACCCCATCAAATTTTCTGTCCAAGTTCTATACAAAGCTAACTCAAAAACTTGGTGCAGCATATGGACAGCCTGATAACTACATGAAACTTCTTGCTCACCAGTCAGAAACGGCTGCGTTGAAAAAGATGTTTCCAAATATGAGTCCTGACGAAATTTTTGAGGAAGCTTCGCGCAGAGTTAGAAATACCATGCCAACATATGGTGTCTCTGCTCCATTTGCTAGGGAACTTTCAAAGCTTCCATTTGGTGCATATCCGTTGTACACAACAGAAATTTTCAGAACATCAAAGAATGTCATCAAGTATGCCATTGGTGATATAACCAATGGATTTTCCAATGGCAATGGTGCTCAATTGCTATATGGCCTCAGGCGTCTTGCTGGAATTAGTACTGTTCTGGCTGGTCCAGCACTCTATACTAAACTCAATAATGAAGAATTGGGTGTAACAGAGGAGAATAAGAGAGCGGTTGATGCCCTTTCTCCGGAATGGGGTAAGGGTAGTAATAAGTTTTTCCTTAGTGGTTTTGTAGAGGGAAAGGATGGCTCAATCAAACCACGCTATGCATCCTCTAGTGCCTATGAAGCATACGATCCACTTGTAACTCTAGTAAGACAGCTTACTGGAAAGGTTCTTGCTGGAAAGGAAGTAAAGCAATTTGAGATTGATGACGCACTGAAAGGAATTGCGTCTTCAGTTTTAGATCCATACACAAGTCCAAAGTTTCTCACAGAAGCACTTATCAATATTTTAAGTGGTACTGAAATGAGAACTGGAAAACCAATTTATGATCGTGCTGCTAAAACACCAATGATGGACAATGTAAAAGCTGGTATTCTTGAGCTTGCAAAAGCATTTGATCCGGGTACTTTTCAAACAATTAGAGCCTATGTCGAATCTCTGGACTCAGAAAAACTTCGTGGTCTATACGAAGGTGTCAATGCTGCTGGATTCCCACTATCCTCAAGGGATATTGAAACATGGGCAAAAACTGGTATTCGTCCAACAACAATGAATCTGGATAAATCCATTGGTTTCAATCTTTCAAAGGATATTACAGCAATCAAGGCTATCGATGATTCATTTACGAATTTTGTAAAGAAGACTGTAGATCAGCCCTATAGTCCGGAGCTTGGCAAAAAAATTGTTGATGAATATCGTAAGTATCAGGATCGTAAATTTGAAGCGATGCTTGATCTCAAGGACAAGGTTGATCTATTCAGCGGCATTACTTATAAAGACAAAGATGGTGCGGTACGGAACTATGGATTTGGTAGAATAGTGTCAGCAATAACGGACAAGGGAAAGGCCAGTACTGATGTGCCTAAAGAACTTGAACAGGCTCGTGGTAATGTATTTGTGCCTGACATTGTTGCTGGCAGACAAGACATACGGGTAATGATTCTAGGAAAGAGTTACCCAACATCTGTTCTCAATGATATTGCAAAGGTAACGGCTGAGCTTTCTCGCAAGAGACTGGTAAGAGAAAAGAAGGAATAAGCAAAGAATGATGTCTTTCAATGGCAAAGCACTGAAGGTAGTGGATTCTGAAATCGATGATCTGGCAAGGGAACTGGAGGTAGAGCCAGCAGCCTTTAGGGCTGTGATTGCTGTCGAGGCGGCTGGATCTGGCTTCGATAATGCAGGAAGGCCAAAGGCTCTGTTTGAGCGTCATTGCTTCCATAGGCAGCTAATCGGCAAGCCAGAACTTCTGGAGAAGGCAGTGGCTGCCGGTCTGGCCTACAAGGTCTGGGGAACAAAGCCCTATCCAAAGGGATCTGACGCCGTTTACGACGAGATCCGGAGGGCTGTGGAACTGGATGAGACTGCTGCCCTTCTGTCTACCTCTTGGGGTCTTGGACAGATCATGGGCAGCAATTTCAAGCTTGCAGGATGCGCTACAGTAAAGGAAATGGTAGAGCAGGCATGTGAGTCGGAGGCTAACCAGCTAAGGCACATGGGGTCTTTCCTCAAGTCCACGAACCTTCTGAAGCCTCTACGATTCAAGGACTGGGCAGCATTTGCCAAGGGCTACAACGGTCCAGCCTATGCTACTCATGGCTATGATGTAAAGCTGGCCAATGCCTATGCCAGACTGTCGCAGCCAAAGAAGTAACATACTTAAAGAAGGAAAGGAATGAACTCAAATGGACTTGGGCAAGATCGCTTCCGGCATCCTAGGCGCAGTCGCTCCAGTATTAGGCACAGCCATTGGAGGACCATTTGGTGGAATGGTGGCATCAAAGCTGAGCGAAGCTCTATTGGGAAAGCCAGACGCCGATCCAGAAGAGCTTAGGCAGGCAATCGAGAAGGCCAGTCCGGAACAGCTAGTTCGTATCAAGGAACTGAATAACGAGTTCCTTGTAAAGATGAAGGAACTGGATGTCGATGTCGAGAGGCTTCACTCGGAAGACAGGAACTCTGCCCGCAACCGAGAGGTGCAGACAAAGGACTGGATGCCCCGAGCACTTGCATTCCTTATAGTCTTTGGCTTTATGGGCACCGTATTCTCGGTTCTATTGGGTTATGTAGATGGAATGAAGGACCCCTTGACTGCAACCACTGTAGGCACCCTGATTGGCTTTGTAAGCGCGAAAGCAGAGCAGGTGGTGTCCTACTATTTCGGGTCCTCTTCCTCTTCTCAGGTGAAGACTGCGCTCATTGCAGAGCAGGGAAAGAAGCAGTAGTAGCCATCACCGCTGTGGAGTCTTCTGGTCATTTTCGCCATCTTCATCATTGTATGGTACTTCCTCTTGAGGATCTTCTTCATGCTCGATAGTGACGATTTCATCACCCTCGTCGTTGTTAGCTTCCTCATCTGCTTCATCGTCGGACTCTTCGTCCTCCCCGCTCTTCCGTGAGAGGAAGCTGCAACGGACAAGAAGCTTCATTGTCCGCTCTTCGCCCAAGATCTCAAGGCTCTTGATGATATCCTCCTCAAGCTCCTTGATGGTCTTGGGGTTTTCTACAGAAATACCACCCTTTACCTTGGATAGAAGCTCTAGTGCCTTTAGGGCGCTTTGGGTGTGATTGTTGTTCTTGGCATACTCGTACTGCTTCTCGATCTCGGCTAGTACATCAATATCCGAGATGCCATTCTTCTCTAGCTCGGCAATACGAGCAGCGACATCTGGACTATTTACAAGTCTATATCCCTGTGCCTGTGCCGTTCCTTCGGCATAGCCAGCAGCCTTTGCCGACTCGGTGGCGTTGCGGGTAACGACATAGTGTCGTGCAAACTTCTCTTGCCGTTCATTGACCATAACTGGCTATCCGATCAATCATGCTGCCTTGCTGGCATGGAAGAACTGCGAGAAGTGCGGGACATTCTTGTACCTTGAGTGATCGTAGATCGTCTGGACAAGTGTGTTCTTTCCGTATACCTCGATTTGCATATCGACATCTTCCTTTTGGAATAGACGCTCGCAGTCCTGTGCCATTGCCAGTAGCTCTCCAGTAGTCCAGTACTTCTGTCCAAAGGCTTCGACGTTGAAGTACTTTGGCCTGTTCTCGGACGTTTCCTTCTTCATCTCTTCAGTTACATCTGGAATTGATCCATCAAATCCAAACAGATGGAACTTTCGGAACCCAACGATGTGGGCCATGCCGATAGCCCTCATGGCAGAGCATGTTCCACCAGTAACGAATACAGTATCTTCACCCAGATCAATCTTTGCCTTCACGGTAAAGTTCTGTGGATTGGCTGCCTGCTGCACCGCTTCCGAGTAGGCGTGCCAACCGTAGACTGTCGCCCCCTTCTCAAGCAGCAGCTTTGTCACGCTGGGATCGGTCATGGAAGCGATGAAGAAGTTGGTCTCCTTTCGGATGTCCTTGAACAGGTCCTTCCGAACGACACCGTGCGTGGACACACCATCTACTGGCCGTGGGTCCAAGATCACGCAACCAAAGGGAACGATGCCATTCTCGATGAGCTTTGGGTAGCTGTGCTTTACGCAGAAGACATATGAACCAGTTGCCTTGATAAACTCCTTCAGCATCTTGTAGTCAACTGAAGGACCGCCGGATACGATGATTGCCTTATCCTCATTGAACGGATACTTCTTGACGAAGGACCAGTTCTTGATCAGCTTCATGTTCTCTTCGATATTGTTGAGGATGTATTCCTTTGGAACGCTATCTCGTGGCCTTACGATGATCGGGACCATCAGCAGGTTCTTCGGGATCTCTGGCAGACCCTCTGCATTGAGCAGGGCAACCAGATGGGTAATGCCACCACCCTTTACCTTGTCGGTTGATGGAATGACCGTGATCTTCTTACCCTCACCCTTCAGCTTGTCAAACAGGCGATTTGTACCAAGATATTCATCTCCGAGAATCTTGCCATCTTCGTCCTTCGAGAAGTAGTCATCGAAGACAATGACTGGAACATGCTTTAGGTTCTCGTAGTCAGACAGAACAGTGGTCTCGCTATGGCCGCCATCGATGTATGCAAAGTCAACAGACGGGATGGTATTCACGGCATTGGTCAGTGTAACCTTCGAGTCACCCTTGTGAAGCTCGCAAGTGAAGATCTTGTTCCTGTCCTTCTTCATCTTGTCTGCAAACTGCACGAGACGATCACGAACAGAGTCGAAGGTATTGTGACGCTTGGAGTTCAGTTCGATCTTGTCTAGTTCTTCGGTTGCTTCTTCGAACAGATCGAAGCCGGTATAGTGGACGCTGTCCACCTTCTCGAACGCAGCAAGTGCCATCTCGATAGCCCTTCCACCGTTCCAAGTGCCGACCTCAACGATATGGAAGCTCTTCTTTCCATCCGAGTAGGTACGAACAAGATCGGCAAGCTTCTTGTATCGACCAGCAGACACATCCGGAGCAACTGTGTTTGGAAGCGGCTCCTTCAGATTACCCTTGAAGTGGGTCATGTACTGGGACAGGGGAGACTGCATGAACGCAGCAAGTCCCTTTGCAGTTGGCGTGAGGTTCTGGACCTTTGCGCCATGAGCCGTGTAGATCTTCAAGAGCCTTTCGAAGATGAATCCATCGTGCCACTCTCGATAGGAGATGACCTCTCCGATATCATAGCAGCCGCGAAGATCAGCAAGGAAGTACGGAGACACGTTTGGGTTGGCCATGTTGAAGGCCATGAAAGATGTCTCGCTGTAGTCCGAGTCAGTGCGACCAAGATGGACAATATCTGCCTGCTCATGGACAATTTCCTCAAGCTTGCTCTTTGAGAACGGCTTGTTGGTGATCGTGTCTGCATCCAGCCAGCAGATGAGACCGCCATTTACATCATCAGGAGTGGTGAACAGCGCAAAGTCAGTAAGTGCATAGACCTTGTGGCACCACTTGACGGCATCCATCCTCCAGTTGTATGGGGTCTTCCCGCCCATAGTTCCATCGTACTGCTTCATGCGCTCACGATAAGCGATCATGTCCTCTACTAGATTCAGATTCCTGTAGGTGATCTTGTCGGAGGACGGAAGATCATTGATCGTATCGTTATCGAAGTCATGGAAGTAGGCATACAGATGAAGATCATCGCTCCAGTTCTCGATGACCGAGAGGAGCATCTTCTTTGCGTACTTGTTGTAGCCGTCCTTGCTGAAGGACGTAACAAAATTGATCTTCATGCCTATGTATTCCCTTTTCTTGTTATTTATATAGTTGATTATCAAGAGAGCGTACTTGGATAGATAGAACAGTCAAGACGCTCCCTATGCCACTCATCCGCGTACTTTGCATCGATCTGACGCTTGCCGGTCCAATTGGAGTAGGCAGGACCACCAGTTGTAAAGTGTACACATTTTGCTTCGATGGCTGCTGGTGAATGACCATCAAGCCAGTTCCATTCCTCATTGTATCCGTGAACGTATTCATCGACAGAGTCAAGCCAGTTGAAGCCATGAAGCCAACTGCCAGACTTTGTATTGACATCGCCAACTGTTAGGAACTCACGATGCTGCTTGTGATCGCAGTTCCACATCACGAGGGATGACCAGTTCTTTCTTGGATACACAGTCTGAACCTGTCCATCCATCTTGATGGTTTCAGTCGGTGCATACTTGTGCTTCACGCAACCTAGTGCCTTCGATGAGACTGGAAAGGTATCGAACAGTTCACCGATGTCGGACCTGACAAACATGTCGCAGTCCATGAAGAGGGCAAGCCCGCTCCCTTGGTTGAGGAATGGAACAAGGAAGCGGGTGAAGCTGAACTCCGTTGAGAACGGCTTGCCATCGAACATGTCAACTGGGCGATGCCCCTCTGAAAGAGAGACACCGCGCCAGTACATTCCAGCCCTGCGAACCTCCTCCTGTACAATTGGTACGATGTTGTAGACGCTTTTTGATTTGTTGATGATGGTCTGTCTTAGTACGTCATAGTAGACGGCTTCTTTCTTGTCGAAGCCGATGTACACAGTAGGAAGCTTGCGAATGTACATGATATTCTGTTACTTGATCTCGACCTTAGTGGTATGAGAATCCTCTTCCTCACTAGTGGGAATAACCTTTAAGGTTACCTCAAGAATACCATTCCTAAGCTCAGCACCCTCTACATCAAGGTCCTCGCCAACATACAGGCTCAGCTTGAATGGCTTGGTATGGATGTTGTCGTAACCATAAAGGTTGTACTTGCCAAGCTTTCCGTAGGCAAACAGAGGCTCTGACATCAGATCCCCTACTGGCTTCGTAGCACCATTCTGGCTGGCAATCGTAAGAACACCATCGTCAGTGTAGGTCACCGAAAGATCGCTCTTCTGGTAGCCAGCTACCGCAAAGGACATGACCATGATCTTGTCCCCTTGCAGGATGGTGTACTTTGGAAAGGTCTGGTTCAGAAGACCAAGATGATTGGCCTTGAAGAAGTTGTCTAGGAAATCGATAACCATAGGTTGGGTACCTCCTCTGTTGGGGCAAATATAAGAAACCTTTTCTTGAATGTCAAGGGGTTTCATCTTGAATGAATTACTTCTTTGTCAGATCAACGATTTCGCAAGCACCCGCTGCACAGGCGAAGGTCTGGCTGCCACTTGTATTGTCCTCCTGCTCGTAGAGAGCTAGGGCTGACCAGTCAATTGACGTTGGCATCTCCTTCAGAAGAGCCTTGTAGCCATCTTCGTCAGTGTCTTGGTACGGTGCCTGCTGGTAGATATGATCGTCGTGTGGAAGGAAGGAAATACCGGAGCAGATGTCCATGTTGTCATAGACCCAAGCTCCTACCTTCATCCACTCACTGTCTCGAACGCTGATCGTGACTGATGGCTTGTGCTCTGTCCAAGACAGTGCATAGGCCTTCCAGATCTCTAGCTGCTCGATTGCAGACATGTCGTTACGTGTAACGGCACTGTCTGGAGACTTCATCGGAAACGAGAAGACTACGGTATCGTTTGGATGGTAGATCTCCGGTTCGTTGGGGACACCAGCATCCATCATCAGCCGTGTCAGTGGGTCCTTGATGTCACCACGAACGGTACGGATGTAGTACTTGCTATGGCGGGCATGGATGCCGCTTGCTGCGTCCACAAGCTGGCTGACAGTGCCGGAAGGCTTCACGCAGGTGATTGCTGCCGACATCGGAATACCGAGCTTCTTGGACCACTTCTCGTTGGTGTCGATGGCTACCTGACGGAGCTTGGTCAGGATTGCTGCATCTCCGGTGCGAGTAAGCTTGTTGTCCATGATGCCAGTGAGGGAGACACCGAGAAGCCTCTCCTCCTCAGTGTTGTTCTTCCAGATCTTCCGTAGATACGGGAAGTTTGTAAAGGTTGACTGGATTGTGCCTAGAATGGTGGCTGCCTCGACCTTGTCCGTAAGAGACTCCATCGTGTCTTCTGGACGAATGACGACCTCAGTCAGGTTGCAGAACTGGTTGTTGCGAAGGATGATTTCGCTACATGGGTTTGTGCCCCAGTGATGGTGCGGATCACGACGCTCGTTCTTTTCGATGTGCTTGCGAGCGGCATAACGAGCGAAGATGCCACGCTCACCGCTCTTGCTCTCGACAAGAGAAAGCCATTCACGCATGAACGTCTCGATGTCTGGCTTCTCAAGATACACGGCAGAGTTGTTTGCTAGTGTGCGCTGTGGGTTGCTCTGCCACCAGCTACCGCTCTTGGCATGACGCATACGGTCATCCCATAGATCGGAAAGCGAGATCATTGCAGACCGCCGAACGCCACCAACAACAACGACATCGCCAATCTTGCACATGATGTCGTGGCATTCGAGTGATGATAGCTTGCGACCTGCTGCCTTCTTGAACGTATCGGTGACGAAGTTGAATAGCTGGTTGAGTGGTTCTGGACCGCTAGCCCTGCCACCAAAGGTCTTCAGACGAGCACCGGCTGGACGGATGTTCGTGAGGTTCCAGTTGGGGATCTCGCCGCTGTAAAGCATGGCAATGACCTTGCGAAGAGCCTTTGCCCATCCCTCCTTTGAGTCATGTACCATGATGACATCTTTGGATGGGAACAGTGTCTCCGGAATTTCTGGAAGCTGGGAGACGTAATGACCCTCGACAGAGAACCCTACACCAGTCCCGCAGAGCAGGATGAACATGGCCTCGTCAAATGACTTCATGTCATCGACAGCAAGATAGGAACAGTTGTAGCCACAAGTATTGTCCCTGTCCAATGCAGGACCGGCAGTCATCATCATTCGCATCGATGGCATGACATCAAGGTTCATGATCTTGTATCGAAGATCCTTGACAACCTTTGGATGTCCTTCGATCACTCGCTCGACTACGTTTGAAATGTACCGATCAACGGTTTCTGACCAAGTCTCTCGACGCTTCTTCTCCGGTAGCCATCGGGCATACCGGCTAAGAGCAATGAATGTCTGGTAGTCAGTTGGCAGGTATTGGTTGTTCTCGGTCATCGTATCGTCTTCCTCCATCCACAAAAGGTCCATATTCACTAAGATGAAAAACCCGTTTGCGAACAAGGGCTTGGCAGCCATTACTCACAAACGGGATTATTCAGATCAGTTCGGTTACGGTGTAGGGCGACGCCTGTCGTGAACCGAAAGAAGTATGATCGCATAGTGGAGTATCTTAAGCAAGTCCTTTCGATTCCACCCGTCCTTCTTTCCATATCGAAGGGCATACTTCACGATGTTTCCTACAAGGAAGCCTTCTCCGTGACCACCATCGATAATTACTTCGGTGGCTTGGATCTTGCCTTTTGCGTAGTGCTGATCGTAGGTGGAGTCAATGTAGTGCTTCAGTTCATTCACCAAATGCTCCTCATCAAACTTGTATCCGATCACGGACATTTGCGGATGTTTGCGATTGGGTACATTCAGTGGATCAGTAAATGGATCATAGCTTGTAGACGGATAGAAAAGGTTCTCGTCCTGCATCTTATTTACTTCCGTTGAGTACGGTGTTGATCCTCTTCCTGACATAATTGATCTCCCTCGTTCTAAGAACCTTGTGTGCAAATGTACGGACATAGTTTGGATCAAGGCCAGCCATGTCGCATACATCCATGAAATCTTGGGCGGTTACGCCAATTGATGCAAAGAACCAAGAGATAGCCTGCTCTCGGGCCAATGCTTCTTCTTCTGGTTCATTATGGGTAGCAGGTTTCGTTGCGTCAAGGATTGCTTGCAGGATGACGGTGCGAAACAGGACAAGCTCTTGTGGAGGGGACGCTGAGTGAGAGTCCAGCTTCAGAGCCTGCCCAAGATCACTTAGGCTTTCTCTTTCGCTCTGTTCGCTCATGCTGCTGTCTCTTCCCTACTTCGTGTGCCCAATCCCTTATTGTTTTGGTATCATTGCCATCACAGCACTTGAAGCCATGATTATTGCACCAGTCTTCGTATGTTGTCTTTGAGTTCTTGTTGATCTTGTTCTTCTTGTTTCCAAAGACAAATCGAATATCAAGGTCTGGATACTGCTCCTTGATCCTCAGATGCTTCTTTCTGTCTGCTGGCTTGAAGTACCCCTTTGTCTCGATGACAATGCCGTTGGCAAGTATGATGAAATCTGGATAATACTTTCGCTCTTCAACAACTGAGTATGGGATGCTGTAGGGTTCGTAAGAAAACCCAATGCATCCCTCCTCCAGCTTGTAGGCAAAGGTTGCCTCAAGCTTGCTACGATAAACCTTCTTCTTCTTGCGAGGTTTAGTTGCCATTCCTGATATCCAACTCTTCTACATCAGGAGTCTTGTTGATTTCAGTGAAGTAGCGAATGCCGTTGCTGTAGTTGAATGCGCGAAGCCCAGTACCGTTGTTGGCATCGGCCCAGCATGTCTTCTTGAAGTCGCAGAAGTGGCAGCCGGTGGCAAGCTTCATGTTGCCGCTCTTGCCATCTGGTACTGGATCGTAGCACTTTGGTGGAGGATTCGGAGAGGACACCATCCTCTTTAGGTATTCGATACGCTCTGACGGATCGATGCGATGGGCTTTGTTGATCTCGCAGAGAGCGATCTCTCCGGAAACCTTTTCGATGGCTAGGAAGCCAGCCCTTTCGGTGTCTGCTGCAAATGCGTAGGACGAGATCTGGCCAATGTATCCAAACGGATCATCCATAGCCAATGTGTTGTCCTTGAACTTGCGGAAGCCGTGTGGAGATGCCGACTTGAAGTCGATCATGACTCCATCGATTGTGGCGTCTTGGTGACCTACTACACCATTGACCTCAAGCTCCTTCTGGTGATCCCTGACATCATGTCCTGATGTCTTGCAGAGGAAGATCAGAAGCTGCTCAAGGATGTCGCCATACAGGAACTTGATGTAGGACGATGAAGAAAGTTCCTCCTTCGGAATGGAGTTGAGTTCATTCCAGATCTGCCTGTCTGGCTTTCCGATCATGGACAGGCGAAGGTAGCTTTGCTTCTTCTTGCGGGTAAGAGCAGAGACAACCGCAGCCTTGATGCCATCGGCAAAGGCTTCTAGTTCTTCTTCGCTGATCTTGACCTCTTTCTCCGGATCGAAGAGCTTGTAGATGTCTTCGACTAGAGTGTCGATGGTCTTGGATGCAGTCATCTCTGCAATGCCTTTCTATCAGGCTGCGTTAGCCATAGAGGTAGCTAGCTTGAAGGAACTGTCTTCAAGCTTGTAGCGAGTGTAGGTCTCTCCCTCTGGCGTCTTGGCTCGAACAGCCATGATCGCAATCCCCATCTTGCGAAGACGGGAGATCGTAGCCGTCAGGTTCTCGCAAAGACCCATCTCGATTGCGGTCTTGCGGGTAACACGACGACGACGAAGAAGAGCCTTTAGTACGCGAAGTTCATTGCTCAAGATTGCTTCTCCTTTATTGTTACTCTCTTGATTGAAGATCATCAATGGTCCCACTCCTCACCCATTGACACGCTACCCAATTTGATGTCGGTAGCCCCACGCGTGCGTGTTGTACTCTGGTCTTATCAGAAGGGAATATCGTCGCCCTTCACATGCTCGCTTCCGTTGGCTGCCGCTGCCATGTGGGCAGGTGGCACGGTGTAGCCACCATCCACTGCATCGAAGCCATCATCCTTGCCGCCACCATAAGGCACTAGGCTGACTACCTGTACCTTGATGAGGTCAGCAGATACACCCTTCTTGCCACGAACGGTGTACTCGTAAGGCTGGTACTTGACGTTGACGACTGAACCGTTGCCGATCAGCGAAGCATCCCAAGGGTTCTTGGCAGCATCGATGATCTCTGGTGCATTGCGGGTCGAGCCATCACGCTTGGTAACCTTACGCTTGATGGTGATGAAGTCGCCACGATCATCGTTCTTGTTCTTGACCTGTAGACCATCGGCCATGACCTTCTTCTTGTTCTCTTGGTCAAGGCTGACATCGATGGACCAGCATGGCTCAAACGTGGTGTTGGGCTGGATTAGCGAAGCCCAGTAAGCCTTGCCGGAAATGATCGTGTACTTGTTCTTCTCAGCCATTTTAGTCTCTCCTCTTCTCTTCTGAAACATAATTGCCCCAACATCCGTCATTGGATGTTGTAGAGCGGTTGGAACTCTACAGCTTATTGGCTTTAGAGTCAAGCACTATTTTCAGTAGTGCTTCGGGTTCGTACAAGGCATCAATCTTGATGTTGTACATGTCGCTTTTGGCAGTGAAGTTGTTGGCAGGATCTAGGTCCCCCTTCTTGATCTTCATTGCCTTGTCGAAGTACTCCTTCTTTGGCATGTAGCCGAGCAGCCATCCGACAGTCATGTCCTTCTTGACTCGACAGAAGAAGTAGTAATCACACCGCTGCTTGATGTTGAAGGCAGCAATGGAGCAATCATACTCCAGCTTTGGAGTCCAGTTGGTGGATTTTGTCTTTACATCGACTGTCTGGCCATTGATCAGTTCCATGTCGTAGTCGTAGGAATGCTTCAACGGAACCTTAAGGTATTCTGCTACAAGCAGTTCACCTAGAAAGCCATAGATGTTTCCTCCTCCTTGCATGATGGAATTCTTGATGATGCCCATCTCCTCCGACATGATGCGAGCTTGTGCAATCATGTCGATATGGACAGGCACCTCAAGGATAAGGTTCTTTCCCACTAGTGCGATTCCTTCCTTGTCAGTGAGTCTCAGCCCAAGTCTTGCCGATCTTGTATTCGGAGTCAAGCCTGCAACGGAAGTCCAAGATCTTCTGCGTATCCTTCATGGCTTCCTTTGTCAACTCTCCAAAATCTTTGGCGTGTTCGGTCAGTACATCGTGCTGATACTCGTCATGAATGGATGCCACTAGCTTTGCGTCAAGTTTCGTAGCGGCTACCCTGTCTCGGATCTGGACAAGCCATTGCTTGCACACTACTGCACCTCCTCCTTGTATCAGTAGGTTCATTGCTGCGTGTGCATTGCGAACGATAAGGCGCCTGCCATCGATGCCGATAAGATAGCCTCTCTTCGCAGCAATATCAACCCTCTTGCGGAAGATCGATATCTTTGGGACGTTGGTCAGGAACTTGTCGATGAGTTGCTGTCCGACTTTTGCATCTCCTCCGACGATGCTTCCGATCTTTGCTGGTCCAGCACCGTAGATGAAGGCGTAGATGAATGTCTTCGCCTGATCTCTTGTGTCAAGTCCAGCAGCCTTCTGGTTCGCAGTGTGGATATCGCCATCGACAACCTCGCTAGTAAACTTCGGGTCGTTAAGATAGTGGGCTAGGACGCGAAGCTCAAGCGAAGAAGCATCACAGCCAACAAGAGAATGACTTGGCTTGCTAGCAGTCCAGCAGGATCTGCACTCATGACCATATGGCGAATACGAAGCTGGAACTTGAGCAACGTTAGGTGAAGTATGTGCCATTCGGCCACTAATAGTTCGTAGGGTAAGTACACTGCCATGAACCTTTCCGTCATCCTTTACCAATTCTATCCATGACTTGATCTGCGTCACACGCTTATCAAGAAGAAGATACTCTGCAATCAGTTTTGCTTCTGGAATATCTACCTCATTGAGGACAGACTCGTCAACTATTGCACTTCCCTTTTCAGTGAACTTCTCAGGCTCCCAGCCCCTTAGCATTAGCTGGCGTACAATCTGCTGTCTGGATGCCAGATTGAATGGAACAAACTCGATTGATGTGTGCGGTCCTCCCACAGTAGTGAGATCGTCTATGTGGCCGAGACCAACGGAGGATAGTGAGCCGTCCTTCTTGTACTTTGGCGTTACAAGTCGAACCTCTGATGGTAGCGGCTTGAAGATCTCAAGGACCTTGTTCTGGATCTCTGATGCCTTGTCCTCAAGCTTGGCAACCAGCAGCATTGCCTGACGATGGTCTAGGCTGAAGCCATTCTCTTCCTGCTCGTCAATGATCGCACGAATACGATACTCAAGCTCGATGCTCTTGCGAGATATCTTTGTAGCTTCAGCCGATAGCATGATCCAAAGTCTGAAGCATAGCTCAACGTCGTTGGTGCAGTACTCAAGCATCTTCTCCGAGAAGGTAGAGAAGTCGTTGAACTCGTGCTTTGGAAAGCCGAGTCGCCTGCCCCAGTCTTCTAGCGAATGACCTCCATCACGAATTGGGTTGAGGATCTGGCTGAGTACAAGCGTATCTTCTACGTCAGTGATCTTGATGCTGGTGCCTGACAGTCTGTTGAGGACAGGCATGTCGAACGAGATGATGTTGTGGCCAATGAACTTGGTCACGTTGCTGGCAAAGGATGGAAAGAGGGATGTGCATTCTCCCTCCCTCCACTTGTAGACTTCTCCTGTCTTCGTGTCCTTTGCCACGATGCAGTGTATGACTGTAGGGTCGAGGCTATCCGCCTCTATGTCAATGACGCACTCCATTGTCATCTACATCCTTGTAGGTCTTTGACTTGCCAGTCTCGGCATCGTCAGGGTACACAACCTTGTTCATGTCTGGTGCCTTGTAGTTTGGACCCTTCATGACCTTGCCATCTTCTCTATAGACTGGCTTTCCTTCAGCATCGAGCTTGCTGAGGTTTGAATTATGGACCTCATCGAAGCAAACGTCAAGGTTCAATCCCAGTGCATGACCAGTTCCGTAGACGACATACAGGATATCAACCAACTCCTTTGCGATCCGCGCAAGGTTGGTTACATGTACGTTACTTTCGCTTGAGTACAGTTGCGAGTATGGATTCAGTTCATCAAATAGCTCTTGTGCTTCTTCTGCGATAAGCTCGCTTCGAAGTTCAATTGTCTTTACAGATATTGGATGTCTAGCATTCTTCACTTCCCTGACTTCCTGTCCCATAGCGGACATGAACTCTCCGACTTTCTTGAAGTTGGATTTGGGTCGTGAGAGATCTGGAACATGGTTGAAGTAGCTTTCCTCAAGGTCGGTGATATCGACTTCGTCGTTCCAGAATCGCAGCAGAAGGCTGTCTTGATTGGCAAGACTGTCAAGTGGGTAGCCGTTCTTTTCAAGCCAGCCACGCACATCGTAGAGTGCGATTGGGCTGATCATCTTAGGAAAGCCGTAACGCCAGCCCTCCATTGGATCGACGTAGGTAACTAGAACCTTGTGTTCTGGCTTGGGCTTCTTTTTTGAAGTCATGGCATAACCTTTGCAACGAACATGATGATACCGACAAAGAAACTCACAAAGCCGGTGAAGAATATCAGAATAGCAGCGACCTCCCAGATTGTATAGGAGTTACTGTCGAGTGGCTCAAGAAGCTTTAGGCTGATCCAGCCTGCAAGAAGAAGAGCTATGCCCAATGCCGTCATAGGTCAGGTCCTCCGTTGCTTGATGCGGATTGAGTATCACTGTCGCCTAGGTTCTCGACTTCATGAAGACGACCAGTCTCCTTGTTGAAGAACAGATGGCAGGCGATGCCAGTCTCGCCAGCGTAGCGGTTCTTGAGGACTCGGATGGTCGTCGTGTTGGCTACGTTGGGATCGTCTGCCTGCTGGTCACGCTCCATCGCAATCACTGCGTCAGAAAGCTGGGCGATGCTCTGGGAGCCGCGAAGATGGGCTAGGGACACTTCCTTGCCATCTTCGTGACCACTGTCAGCACCAGTCCTGCGGAGGTGCGAGACCAGCAGCAGCGCACAGTTGGTCTCCTCCACAAGCGAACGCAGCTTGGTCATGAGGATGTCGATGTTGCGTCGCTCGTCCATACCCTCAAGACCGGATACGAGAATGGACAAGTGATCAAGGAAGATCCACTTGCAGTCGAGAGCCTTGATCATGTAGCGCACACGAGCAAGGATCTCCTCAGTGCCCAACGATCCAAAGTGATCGAAGGCAAAGAACCTTCCGGTGCCGACTGTCGCCTTGTACCACTTGTCCATCTCGACTCGTGGATACCGCTCGCGTACCTCTCGAATGTACAGACGGGAGTTGGCCTCCACCGACATCAGGTGGAAGATGGTTGACCGGACGTTCTCCTCAAGCGACAGGACACCGATATTCTCCTTCGTGTTGTTGAGGACATGGTGCATGAGTTCGCGCATGACTGAGGACTTTCCGGTGCCGGTGCCAGCGGTCAGGGTGACAAGCTCACCAGTGCGAATGCCATAGAGCTTCTCGTTGAGACCGGCAAACGGATACAGGCAGGTCTGCTGCTGACCCTCGTCGTACAGAGCCTCGCCATAGTCCTTGAGATTGATGATGCCTGCTGGTGTATAGACACGGGCATCCCACCATGCACGAACGAACTCCTCGCGACGCCCGTTCTTGATGTATTCGTTGGCGTCCTTGAGGGACATGTTGATGATCTTGCACTTGTTAGGCTCGAAGATCTCGGCAACAGCAACAGCAGCTTTCTTGCCATGCTCGTCATTGTCGAAACAGATGACGATGTTCTCGTAGCTGTTGAGGAAGTTGTAGCTGGCCTTGCAGTTGCGAACGGCAGACTGGGCACCGTCCTTGATGGAGACTACAGGCCACTTGCTGCCAAGCATCTCGTATGCGGAAAGGGCGTCAAGCTCGCCTTCGCACAGCGTTACATACTTGCCGCCGCCATTGAACATGTGCTCGCCAAAGAGGCCAGCACGTCCGAGGGAACCCATTGGCTGGGCTTGGAACTCCTTTGTCTCTACAACTCGGATCTTGTTTGAGACATGGACTCCGTTCTTGTCGTGATACGGATACAGATGCTTGAGAACCTTGCCGGATGCGTCTGATACGACGCGCACTCCGTACTTCTCGCATGTATCCTTGCTGATCGCACGATCCTTGAGGGCTGTGAAGTAGCCCATCAGGAGTGGCTTCTGTTCCCCACCTCCACCGTTGATGGAGGCCGAGTGCTGAGTGTCGTTGTTGGACATGCGTCGGTATCCTTCCTTATCTGAGTCGTCGGTTGAGGGATAATACTGATTGTGGACAAAGCAATAGGAGTGACCGTCAGAGAACAGGACAAGACCGTCGCTGCTGCCGCAGTGATCGCATGGTCCTCTGCTGACTGGTCTGCTTCCGTTGCCTTGATCGCTATGGGTAGCGGAGAAGCGAGACATTTGGAATGAATGCTCCTTTGATTAGAGAGCCTCACATGCAAGATAGCCAGCAACTTGGCCAGTTCGCGTGTCTGAGATCTTAAGGCATATTGCCTCATCATCAGTAATGGATATGTCGTAGCCAAGATGATTTATGAGGATTGTCCTTGATGTTATCAGATCGACCAGATCTTCGATGTCATCGGACTCCTCAACGACAGTGCCTTGGCTGTCGTCAGGTTCCTTTAACATCATTAGTCTGAATCCATTCTGCATGTTGGGTTATCCCTTTCGTGTATGTGTATATTGTTAGTCCTTGTCCTCGAAGGAGGCATCAAGGATCTCATTCAAGAATGATTCATTCTGTAGCATGAACTCCTCAGCCTCCGTTGCTGCATATCTCTTGGCAAGCTTCGGACTATAACCCTCATCGATATACTGACGATAGAGTTCCCTGTATACTTTTCTTTTCTCCCTACTGAGAAAGTCGAAGTCGCTGGGCATTTTGTTACTTACGCTTGGTGCCCTGCCCCTTGTACTTCTTCGTGTTCTTTCGAAGAGACTTGTTCTTGGGGCGGCTGTTCGGAGATTTGCCAATGCTGGTGCGTAGATGCGTCTTGCTGATGACCTTCTTGCCACCTTGCTTCAGTCGTGTGTTGGAGCCACTAGCTTCTTTCTTCGCCATGTCAGTCGTTGTCCTCTATTTCCTTGGCTGGGTCAAACATTGTATCAACCAGCCGCTTGATCTTGGTTGCAATTTCTCGGTGTTCGATCTGAGTAGACGGATCAGTACGGACTTCAATGTAGTGAAGCCAGCTACGAAGGCTACCCTTCATGTACAGGCGAGAGGGCGTCATGCCCTCCGGCAGTATAGCACGGGCAACCTCCTTCGCAATACCTGCATCAAGAGCCTGCTTGTAGTAGCTGCGGGTTATCCGGTCAACATCTTCCTGCATCTTGAACCAGAGAGCTTGTACGCTCTCGTCGTTGGTCTGGATGCTGTTCTGCCTGTTCTTCTTGTCCTGTAGTCGGGCATCTCGGAAGATAGTATCCATTGCCATTAGGGATGGATCTGCGTATCGCTGTGAGAACTCTTGGAACGAGAAGCTGCGATGACGTAGTAGCTGGCGAGCGATATCCCTGCTTGTGGTGATCTCGAACGTGAGATCGACCATCTCAAGCGGAGACCAATGCTTGTGGTCGATAAGGTACTGTAGGAGCTTTCCGTAGGTCTTGTTGTTGGTCTGGTTCTGTGGGTTGCTGACACGGGCGCAGTACGCAATGATCTCGGAGAATGATCCAATACCCTTTCGGAAGGATGGGACGGACGGAGCCGTGTAAGACACAAGCTCGACGGTGCTATTCATCGGCAGTCATCCTTCTCGACAACAATGAGGCCAGCTTCGCTGATTGCCTCAAGCACCAGCGTGACATCCCTTACCCACATGTCAGCCTCGCTCTCGGAGATCAAGTTCCATTCCCTGTATGGGAAGTCCATCTTGACCCAAGCACGGGCAATGCGCTCCGCAAACTTGGTGTCGCAGTTCGTCAAAGTAGTCATGGGGAATAGGTCCTCCATTGGTTGATGTCTACCGTGTAGTAGACGTTTCGAATTCCAAACTCCGATATGCAACGGCTGCAACCTTCGCAAGGTTTGGCCATAGCATACACATACTCGCCGCCATACTCAAGACGCTTGATGCGGGCGACAAACATATCGCACTTGCGAAAGTCGTCAAGGTCGATGACGCGAAGTGCGTTCTTCACTGCTGATACTTCAGCATGTAGATATATCGAGTCGGGGTTCTTCTTGAATCTGTCCTGTATGGGGTCTGTCTTGTAGCGATTGACGCCAAAGGCAACGATCTTCTTCTTGTACAGGATGGACGCAGCAACCCTGTAGGATCGCACGGGATTTGCAATATCCAAAGCTGCTCGCTTGAGGATATTGAAGTTCCTATCGATGTATTCTTCTATGTTCATGGTATAAATCACTCATAGAACATGTGGTTGCCAATCTGGCGGACAAACGTTCTGGATGCGGTCCAGTAGGGATTGACTGAAGTGTTGTGAAACATTGTTGCTTTTGAGAGTCCAATCGGGACAGAACCTTTCAATGCAACAAAAGCAGCGTACTCGGAATACTTTCGGTCGATTGCGTTGAACATGTAGCGGTAGCGACTGTTAGGATTGCAGTAGTAGCTGAACTGGCAGGCAATGCTGCCATCGCTCCTCTTGCTTGTCGCATGGACAATGGAACAGATCGATGTTGGCTTGTCGCTATACTCGACCCTGTTGATTATGACTATCGCTACTGCGATCTTTCCCTCAAGGCTTTCACCTCTAGCCTCAAAGTAGACAGCCTCTACCAGACACTTGAAGTCATTGGTAGAGGCTGCTTGAGTTGCTCCTGCATTCGCACTAGTGAGAACAAGAAGGGACAGGAGAGAGTGTCGCAGTAGTAGCTTAGAAGCGACCCTCCCTGTAGTTCTTGCGATATAGTGGATCACTCTTCCACTCCTCTTTTGCATTGAGGAAATCGTTGATCTTGTAGATGCTGATATCCTCAGCTCTCTTTGCATTGCTGCAACCAACGACATAGTCCTTCAGATACTGAGGCATCTGCTTGTGGTCTGTGAACTTGTACTTGTCCATCTTTATATGCACTATTCTTCTCTCTTGGTTAACTCTACATAGTCATCGATCTTGTCCACGATGAGACCTAGCCACCATAGGACAACAAGACAATAATACTGAATGCCGTACTCTGCAATGTATTTGTAGGAGTCGATGATGCAGTAGGCTAGTGTGAAGTGAAAGCCAACAGTCAGTATCACCAGAAGACTTCTAATCATTATTGTCCTCCCCGAATCCTTTCATCAGGATATTCTTTTTGAGTTCCGATATCTCACTGATAAGTATCGAAGCCTTCCTTGAGTTTGATGTTGAAAGAGAACCAGAAAGAAGAAGCATTGAGAGAAGCTCAGAGACTTCATCCAAAGTCTTTATCAAGTTGATATCTTCAATGTTCATCTTCAAAGTCAGTCTTCAAAGCACACTAGTGAGAACTAGATAGTGTCTGGCTTTAGGCATTCAAGGGCTTTACCCTACCACATCGGTGTTAAAGTTTTGTGACAATAAGAAGAGATGGCTTATAGTGGCTGGTGGCAGGGCAGGAGGGATTCGAACCCCCATGAATCCAATTACGGTACTGCGGATTAGAAGACCGAGCCGGTACTGCCCCAACCAACACCACATACACAAGATGTGGTTACTTCCTCTGCTTGTTACGCCAGATGATGAGTTCGTTATTCGCCTGCCACATGTCTCCATTGCTCACAAGACATGCGATCCCATTGCTTACTCCAACAGATGTCCAGCTACGATTTGGGTCCTGCTTGACGTACAGGACGTAGCTTACAGTCGGAGCCATCGTGATGATCAGAGGGTCCTCATCGTATTCTTCCTTTAGGAACTTGTTCATCTCCGCAACTGGCAGGCATGGCAGATTTGCATCCTGCATCTTTGCATCCGCAAAGCCTGCGGAGAAAGATGCCGCAAGAAATGCGGCGAATGCTGCATTCCTTGACCAGATCATCGCATTAGATGGCATAGCCCTTCTTTCCCTTTCGCCAGCCCCTGTTCTTTGTAGGAGACTGGACAGTTAGGTTAGTGCGTAGGTTGCTTCCGCCCTTCTTCAGAGCGACCTTGTGGGCGACATCCTTTCCGTCACCCTTGCTCACCACTCCAGCCTTCTCCAGCAGCCTTCTGGCCTTGTTGCGAGTGGATCTGTTCTTGATCTGGGAAGGCTTCCCTTGATACTCACGATACTCTTTTGCGTAGTCACGCTTTGGATTGCTAGGCATTCTGTTCAACTCCCTTCTTGTAGATCTCGTCTTCCTTTCCGTGCCTTAGACGCTGCCAAGCAACGGGAAAGACAGAGATCGTCTTGTTCGTGGCGCTCTTGAGGTTGATTGCGACAAGAGACGGCATCCATCCACCAACACGATCAGACCACTTGATGCTGTGGATTCCAGCATATTCCTTGTTATTCTCATATACAAGCTTGGCGATAATGACTATGCCATTCTTAGGAGCACTGTCCATTGAATACCATTTGCCGGTCTCGATCAAATTTCCATTCTGGTCATAGATTGGATCATCAAATATAGACATCTGATGCTACTCCTTAATTGTCTTCGTCAAGGACAGTAGTGCGTGCGATTGCACACACGGTTTCGATGTCGCTCAGAAGCCACTCCGGAATGTCGTGCTTGTACAAATTGTCAAAGCACTTCACGCATAGCTGGATGATTGCTTTGCGACGCCGGAGTTCAGCTTCCAATTTGGAGATGTTGGGCTTCATGTCATCGACGGCACGAAGATACATTGTCATCTCGTCGGTTCTGTACATCTTTGAGCAATCTCCATGCAAATGAGGATGAAGATGATAGTTGGCTGGACAGATATCGAAACCATACCTGCCCAGCCATACATCAATAGTGAAGTTATGCCGCAGTCAGAGATGCGCAGTTGTTGCGATTGAGGAACTCGATCCACAGGTCAGACTCAAGCCACTTGTTGACCTGCTCCTGACGCTTGACCATCACGCTATCGTCACCACCACGAGTTACGCGGAAGATCTCGTCGTTGTGCGATGCGTAGTGGGTCATGGCAGACATGACGGAGAACACGTTACCGCCACGCTCGATTGCCTCGCGAGCATACTGGCCATACAGCTTGTCAGCAATGCTCTCCCTGTTGCGCTCCTTGGCACGGTCAGTGTTGTGGCCGGTCAGCTTCTTGAACAGGGTGAGGACGCTCTCACGATCAACGATCTTGGCATCAGCATAGATCTGATACTGCTCGATCACTCCATTGAAACGCTTGAGCGTGTTCTCGAAGGCATGGATGAAGCCCGTCGTGTTAAACCCACTAGTGTGACGGCGACGGGTTACATCGTAACTGCCGGTGATGTTGCCATTGAGACAAAAGAAGTCGATGATGCCGCTGTACATGACGACAGATGCAGATCCGTCAAACGTGTTCTTGAGCATGAACGTAAGCCCAAAGGTCGAACGATGTCCGGTGCCGGTGGTCACGGTTGCATTGACCTTGGGCAGCACATACTCGGCCAAGCAGGTTGCACCGTTGCGGGACACGACATCACGAACCTTGATGTCTTCGACTACGGACGGGTCGAAGAAGTTTCGAAGCTGGTCCTGTAGCGGAAGCAAGATCTCCTGATTCTCCACAACACGATACGAGTCAGACACGACGGAGAGATACTTGCCACCAGACGTATCGTTTGGAGAGTGGCGAAGAAGCATCTTCTTGTCCTCGGCCATAGTGCCGGTGATGGACGAGACGATGGGTTCGCTTGTCACGTTGAAGAGGATCTCCCTGTCAAGGTTGAAGTCAGCCCCAGTGAGGTCTCGGTCGGTGTAGCGATAGACATTGGCACCCGCAAACTTGCCAGCGATGTCACGAATACGAGCCATTGTAAGTCACTCCTTCTTTCCGGTTGAAAAGTCGATCTGCTTCTCGTTGAGAAGCTCGCAGATCCTCTCTGCGATTGTGTCTCGTGTGCGTTCGGAGCATTCCACCCGCACGATGACAAGCATCTGCTTGTTGTTGCGGAAGATGGAGCCTCCTATGTTCTTGAACGTGTTTCTCTTTTCCTTCATTTCATCTCCATTCACCTTACTTAAAGACAAGACGCCTACGGGCGTCGCTGACCGACGAGAAGAATTCCAAATGGTTGCCATCGATGTCAAGGATATCGACGCCAGTTGGAGTTGCGTAGTCAGCGGCTACCATATAGCGGATGCCGTAGATGGCGTCAAGATCCCTCTGAAGGGACTCGACTGCAAGATCGAGGATGTCAGATGTAGCGTTGTTCATCTATTTGCTCTCCCTTTCATTAAGATCTTGAAGAACCTTGTTGAGTTCCCTTTGAACCCTTCGAGCGTCTTCAAGCACTGCCTCTAGGACATCAGTTTTGGAAATGCAGGCCATGATGTTTTGAACCTCATCATCATCCCCATCCCCGCTATCGTTCCATTCGATTGACTTCAATGCCTTCGCAACAAGAAAGATATGCTTTCGAAATGCCTTTCGTTCTGGGGAATAGGTATGGAATCTAGCATCCTCAACCCTAGCGTACAGATAGTCCATGCTTCCACCACTCATTTCCTCTTCCTCCCTCGGTATCGGTTGATTGCCAAATCTCCGTATTTGGTCCCAAGTTCCCATCCCTCGTCCCATGCCTCGGCCATGCGGCGTCGGATGAGACGGTCGATGTCGATGGCTAGCTCTGACGGGAACTTCGCACCTTTCGGACCCTCATACCGGCCAAAGAAAACCCTATCCGCGATGCGCTTTCCATCGGTCCTGCGGCGGGTCATTTCTTCGTCCTCTCTCGGTATGGGTTTTCGTTCCAATCCGCCTCTTGGCAGTCTCGGTCAAACCATCCTTCCTCCCACGCCTCGGCCATGCGCTTGCGGATGAGGCGGTCGATCTCTTTGCTGGCGGCGTCCAAGTACCATCCCTTGAGTATGCCTTCACCGGACCACTTGCTGGCGATGCGATATCCGTCTGTATTGCGGCGGGTCATGGCTCAACCTTGATCTCGGGCAGCGGCGCGCGCACGACGTTGATGCTATCGCCGGGGTAAAGCCACGCTCCGCCGCTATGCCACTCGCGCTGCGGCGAGCCTTGATGGCTGGTGAGAACCTCCGAGCCAAGGACAAGAGCCTCGCGCAGCCGCTCGTTCTCCGCGAGCAGTTTCTCGACCTCTGCCTTATGCTCCTCGCGCTCTCGGCGGACGTGGGCATCCTGCGCCGCTGCCCCATCGCAGCATCCCTTCTGGGTGGCGAGATCGGCGCGCAGCCGCTCGATCTCGTCAGCCAACTTGTTGACGAGGCAGCCGATGTGGTCGGCTTCGCAGCCCTCGTAGTGCGAGGCGATGTGCTTGTGGCGTCGCGCTAGCACGATGATATCGGTCATGGCTTCCCCTCCAAAGCGTGACGGGCTGCGCGAATGTATTTCCGCTTGATGAAGACATCGCTGTCCGCATCCTCGTTAGCTTCCTCGCTCCAATCATCATCTGAGCGAATGAGGTTTGCCATATCTTCTCCAATGTCGTCGGGCCATAGATATAGCTGGGCGAGAGGTTCAAGAGCCTTACGCAGAAGCGTGATTTCGGCCTTTAGAAGATTAACGATCTCTACCTGCGAGCGCAGCCGCTCGACCTCGGCCAGCAGGAAGGCGCGGTCATCGTGCATCTGCGGAGACGGGCTGTAGCACCAGCGGTCTTCCCGCAAATGCCGCGCGCGGATCTCAGCGATCTTGTCGTCGCTCATGGCTTATCTCCCAACATACGGTATGAAACCTCAAAAGCTTTCTTCATCAGAGCTAGCTCCTCTTGCAGCTTCTTGTTTTCTTGCTCAATCTTTTTGATTTCTTCAACTACCCACGGAGCAGCCTCGATATCTGGCCTAATTCTTTGAGATAAAAGCTTTTCATCGCTCATCGCAGTGCCTCCCAGATTGCATATAGCCACATCACAAGGTAGCTCGCAACAACAAGCGAGATGACGATATAGACATTGGTTGTCATCGTTCTGCCTCCGCTTGAATGGCGTCAATCTGCTGGTGTCCCACTTCACCAACCAGATCCTCGATCATGTTACGCATCGACACCAGATCAGCATCAGAAACGTCAGATGCGTTGCCGCTTCTGGAAGATTCCTGATTGATGATCTCTACATATTTATCCATCGCAGCGGTCACCCTTTCGATAGTACGCTGCCTTGCCCTATCGATGCGGTTGAGCGAGAAGATAGCCAGTCGCACCTCATCGCTCATGTCCTCTTGCGAGAAGTAGTACCTCTCGGGATCAACGATAATCTTCATAGCCGTCAACCTCCTCTAGCTTGATGCCGTTTCTACGCAGCATCTCAATGTGATTTGCTGGGATGATGATATGCAGCCACTTGTCATGGACAAGCGACGGCTTGATGGTTGGATACGGATCTCCCATCAGGCGCATGGCCTTGACGTAATCCGCAGTCCTCATCTTCTTTGTCATTCCGGTCACGAAGGATATCTTTCATTCCTTAGAAGATCAAGTGCTATCTGCTTTTCCTTTTCCATCTCATTGATGGATTGCTCCAACGTCATGTCCTTTCGAAGATCATAGATGCGGGTTGATGTTATGCTTCCAATCCCATAAGGCACGATGACGATTGAGTAGACATAGGCCAAGTACCTGCCGCAGTCCAAAAGAAGGCCTTTCTCACTAGTGCGAGACAGCAGGTCTGCCCGAGCCTGTTCGTAGGTCATGAAGCAGTCGCTTGTGTCCAGATTTCCAATCGAAGACACATAGATGTTGATCCATAGACTGTAGGTAGAGAGGCCATTGCGAAGCATCTCTGCTTGGCAAATGGCCTTCTCACCCTCCATATCGAAAAGATACTCGGTCATCGTCCATGAACCCTCTTGCTTTTCTGGATGCAGATTATGCAGAGGCAAGTACCAGAATCCTTTGGAATACGATAACTGGTATTGCCATCATGCAAGCCGCTTACCTTGCGACTGTCGCATGACTTCTTCCAGACCATCTCTGCGTTCCAGCTTTGCTTGCTACGCATGAGCATGTGCCAGATGCCCCGAATGCGTACCCATAGCCTGTTGCCATAGAACTTAAGATTGTCATTCGTCGGCGGTGTCATCTTCCGATACCTTTAATGCTAGAAGCCTCAGCATCATTGCTGACTTGTACATGAGCCGAGAGTTGGCCGGAAAGTATGCGGCTTCATCCTCCAAAGCCTCGGCAAGGCTCATGGCCTCATCATGCAGCGTCTTAATTTCCATTGCGAATTCTCCCTCTTATCAAGCCGCAGCAGCAGCAGAATTATGATAGCTGGAATTATCACAAGCATCAACAACGAAACCGCTCTTGTCGTTTCGTGCGTTGCCCTTTGCATACAGGGCAGACACGATGTCGGCAGGCTCATTGAACCGGATGTCGCTGTCGTCGCCATTGATAACCTTTCGACCCAGAAAGGTAGATGGGATTTCCTCACTAGTGCGAAAGACGACGGCGATACGCATACCCTTCTTCAAGGCACGAAGGACATGGGGCTGGAACTGGTCAACGCCCGAATAGCTGAACGTCAGGTCGTAGACGTTTGGATCGATGATGTTGCGGGACGAAAGCTTGGTATAGTCGTAGAAGCGAGCACCATACTTGATATGGAGACGCTCCATCTCGTTGTAGAGGATACGCTCCCAAAGGATATCCGTCGTGCCGTTGAGGCGGATGGCGGGGAGATAGCCGAGGTTCTCCGCATACTTGCAGTGGCCCTCCATCTCGTGACGAAGCTGCTCAAGGAACAACTCGCGATACTGCATGAAGAAGAGGGTCTTGCGGATGCGAGAAAGCTGTACGCTTGTCATTGCGCCCCGACCTGCCGTGTTGAGGCAGGGGTCCTTGCACTTTGCGATCTTTGCGGCAGGGCACATCTCGTATCCGCTGAGATCCGATGGTGCCATGTAGAGGATTGCCGTCAGGACATCATACTTCAATCCCTTGATCGTCTTGGCATCGCCATTGACGCCAAGCAGGCTGCTGGGAAACTCGGAGAACCACTTGCTGTATTTCTCACTAGTGCGAATGACGTTTTGGATGTCAGACGCAAGACCGGAAATATCATAGATCAGGGTATTCATGTCTGGTTCCTCCATTCCAAAAGGGGTATCAATCAGCCCGATGATCATAGTCCTCTGCTTCGTGCTCGTCAACGATGCTGGCGTCGTCTGGATCGGCATAGACGCTCTCGCACTCTACGTTGCAGTCTTCCTCACACTCGTCGTCCAGACTGCCATTGTCGGCCAAGCTTTCGACATATTGCTCCGCAGAAGCCTTGTCGGAAGCGACAACCTCAATCGTGTATTCATAGGTCTTGCTGACTACCGCATTGACCTTGAAGACACGAAGCAGGGCAGGTGGCTTCTCGATTGCGAGGATGTAGTCATACCGCATGAGCCTCTCTTCGAAAGCCTCGTCAGTCTCATGGTCTTCGCGTTCAATGAACGTAGGATCGGCTGGTTCGCCCAATCCATCCATTGCGAAGAAGTAGCGGTAGGCTCCGCCACGAGACCACTCGCGGCAGACGCCCGAGCTTGCATTCATCCACTTGTTGAACTGGATATCAGTGTCGGACATTTTCATTTTCTCCTTTGATCTCAGGATTATCTTCATCACACACGGCTCTTTACGCTTGGGTATTGAAACCAAAGTTCCACTTCAGCCCATTCCTGTAGGCTACATCGCGGGCTTTGGTAATGAAGGTATCGAGCCAATTCGCGCTTTTCGTGATGCGCCCCAACTGATCATGGGCTTCTTGAAGTTCCATCAGAATGGGAACGTGCATCGCACGGTCTTCATCTAGCGTGATGAAGCACCGGATGGATTCCAGATCGCCAACCCTGTCCCAGTAGTTGTGAACGATGTCAATGGCGCTCATGCCCTCGAAGCCTTCATAGTAGGCTTCATCCGGAATCAACCAGCCTATGGCGCACTTGCTACCATCCTCAGACCGATAGGCGCATCCGTTGCTTCCATCAACGGACTGCTTGCCTTGAAGAAGAAGGTTCTGGACAGCATGGTCGAACCAATGCTGCCGCCTTGCCTGCATCTTGTCCATTTTTCCTTTTTCTCCTTTCTTCAATCAATCAATCAATTACTCTTTGTGTCGGCTATAGCCAAGCTGTTCACGCACGGAGACCAGCAAGTTCCTGAGAGACATAAGCCTGTCGGCTGCCTCCTCTATGTCATCGGGCCATGACAGGAGGTGCTTTCGGATCTCCTTTACTTCATGTTCGATGTAGTCGATCTCTCTAATCATGTTGTTATTGTCCATTTTCCATTCTCCCTTCAAGCGCCGCTAAGGCGCCTCTATCAGTTGAAGACATGCATTGCGAGAACGGCGATTGCCGCCAT
>Ga0075471_10000126_pt1 | contig 38073 bp, 24 predicted proteins | sample DEB19_08_DNA_2_FD_74787 | JGI IMG/M metagenome (GOLD analysis project Ga0075471, IMG submission 74787) | Aqueous microbial communities from the Delaware River and Bay under freshwater to marine salinity gradient to study organic matter... | ecosystem: Environmental > Aquatic > Marine > Coastal ...
GGCCCGAAGGCTAGGCGAGCCGATGACGGGGAAAGCGTGACGCACGCGGCCGCGATCCAATTCCCGACGGGCGCCCTCGCACCGATCCTCGCCGACGCCGCCCTGCCGACCGGGACGCGCACCGCGCTGGCCGTGGCAATGCTGGCGGGCATCTGCCTGATCCTGTTCGGCGCCCGCGTGCTGCGTCCGGCGGTGGTGCTTGCCGCCATGACCATCGGCTTCCTGGGCGCGATCGTCGCCGCACGCCACGCCCTGCCGCAGGTCCCGCTCTGGGCGGCCGCCGCCACGGGCGCCGTGGCCGGGCTCCTCGGTGGTGCCCTCCTCTACCGACCGACCGTCGCCGTCGCCGCGGCGTCCGTCGGGGCCACCGTGGGCGCCATCATCGCCTTCGCGGTCATGGCCGGCGGTTCGCTCGACACCGCGCCGCGCGACCTCGGGCACGCGCTCGTCGCCAGCCCCCGCGAGGCCGCGCGCCCCGGCGACGGCCAGCGCGCCGGCATGCGCCTGTTGTCGGTGCTGGCACCGATGGATGCCTCGGACGATGCGCTCGCACGCACCGCCGACGCCGCCGCCCCGGCCGGCGAACGCCTGCTGCGCGACACCGCCGACGCCGCACGCCGCGCGTGGGAGCGCGCCAGCGCCGCCTGCACCGCGGTGGCGCCCGCCTACCGAACCCTCCTCGTCGGCTCGGTCGCCACCGGCGCGCTCTCCGGCCTGCTGCTCGGGTTCGTGGCCACCAACCTGGTGGCACGCGTCCTCACGTCGTTCGCCGGCGGATGGCTGCTCCTCGGCGGCGCGCTGGCGCTGATGGCGACGCGCGGCATCGAGCCCATGCCCGACGACGCACGCGCGTGGCTCGTCGCGCTCGGCGCGCTCGCGGCCCTCGGCACCTTCTGGCAGTCGTGGACCGGCGCCGACGCTGGCCTACACTCGCCCGCCCCATGGACCTCTTCGCGTACGAAGGCGGCACGCTCCGGTGCGAAGGCGTCCCCGTCGGCAACATCGCCGCGGATGTCGGCACGCCGACCTACGTCTACAGCCGCGGAACCCTCGCCGAGCACCTGAGGCGGGTGCGCGAGGCGTTCGCGGCGGTCGATCCCCTCATCTGCTACTCGGTGAAGAGCTGCGGCAACCTCGCGGTGCTGCGCACGCTCGTGGACCTCGGCGCGGGCATGGACGTGGTCTCCGGCGGCGAGCTGCACCGGGCGCTCGCGGCCGGCTGCCCGCCGGAGCGCATCGTGTACGCGGGCGTCGGCAAGCGCGACGACGAGATCTCCGCCGCGCTCGACGCCGGCATCCACCTCCTGAACGTCGAGAGCGAGCAGGAGTTCGAGAACATCGCCCGGATCGCGCGCGCGCGCGGAACCCAGTGCCGCTGCGCCCTGCGCATCAACCCGGACGTCGACCCGAGGACCCACCGGCACACCACGACGGGCACGAAGGAGACGAAGTTCGGCGTCGACATCGAGCGTGCGCGCGCGTTCTTCCGCGCGTACGGGCGCGACGCGCACGCGCGCCTCGTCGGGCTTCACCTCCACATCGGCTCGCCCGTCTACGACACCGCCCCGTACGTCGAGGCCGTGCGCCGTGCCCTGGCGCTGCGCGCGGACCTTCGCTCGGAGGGCTTCGAGGTCTCCGTGCTCGATGCGGGAGGCGGCTTCGCGGCCGACTACGAGACCGGGCGCAGCCCCGCCGCGGCCGACTACGCGGCGGCGATCGTGCCGCTCCTCGAGCCGGCGGTCCGGGACGGCCTGCGCATCGTGCTCGAGCCGGGCCGGTCGATCGCGGCCAACGCCGGCATCCTCCTGACGCGCGTGCAGTACGTGAAGCGGTCGGGCGACAAGCGCTTCGCCATCTGCGATGCGGGCATGAACGCGCTGCTGCGCCCAAGCCACTACGACGCGTTCCACTTCATCTGGCCCGCCGAGCCGCGCGCGGGATGCGTGCCGCCGCGTCGCGCGGCGGACCCGGGCGTGGCGGGACTCGAGCCATGCGACGTCGTGGGACCGCTCTGCGAGACCGGCGACTACCTGGCGCTCGACCGTGCCCTGCCCGTGCTGGAGCGCGGCGACCTGCTCGCCGTCTTCACCGCCGGCGCCTACGGCATGTCGATGGCCAGCCGCTACAACAGCTCCCCGCTGCCGGCCGAGGTGCTGGTGGATGGCGATCGGTTCAGCCTGGTGCGCCGACGCGAGACGTACGCCGACCTCGTCGCGCACGAAGGGTGAGCCGGCGCGCCGGCGGCGGTGCGCCCCGTCAGCCGGCGAGCGGCCCGACGAGGTGCATCACGACGTTCGCGTAGATCCCGGCGAACACGTCGTCGAGCAGGATGCCGCGGCCGCCACGCATCGACTGCAGCGCCCGGCACGGCGGCGGCTTCAGGACGTCGAGCGCGCGGAACAGGACGAAGGCCATCGCCACGCCCAACACCGCCGTGGTCAGCCAGCGGATGTCCGCGTACTCGTCGCGCAGCGGCCAGCGCAGCCCGATCATCGCGATGCACATGCCGGCCACCTCGTCGAGCACCACGCACGACGGGTCCTTCACGCCGAGCGCGTCCTCGGCACGCGCGCCCCACACCTCGCAGCCGAGCACCGACCAGACGAGCATCGCCCCGAGCACCGCCTGGATCACCCATGCGGATCCCATCGGCACGACCGCGCAGAGGACGAGGACCGCGACGCACGGCGGCAGCGATCCCCACGTCCCGGGCGCGAACCGCGCAAACCCCAGCCCGCCCGCGGTGAGCGACCAGCGGCCGAAGGTCGGCATCGACGCCAGCCGGACGCGCGCTTCCGACGGGTCGATCTTGGGTTCTCCGAGTGCCATCGCTCGGGAGTGATCGGCGCGTTCAGCGCCCGGACTTCGAAATGGCCCGAAGCATGGCCGCCCCGCGCACCATGTAGGGCACCGCGCTCCACGCGGTGACCGCGGTCATGGTCCAGACCGCGATCGCCTGCGCCAGGCGCCACGACGGGCTGGCCAGGCACCCCGGGTTCACCGCAATGAAGAGGGCCGTCGGGATGCCCGCGCTCTGGACGAACATCTTGGCCTTGCCCGCCCAGTCGGCCGGGAATGCCACCCCCCGGGCTTCCAGCACCCCGCGCAGGCTGGTCACGAAGAGCTCGCGCCCAAGGACCACGACCACCATCCAGCTCGCGACACCCGTGGCGCACTCGATCGAGGATTCCGGGGCAGCGATGCCCCAGGACGCGCTCCAGGTCGGCTCGGCGAACTTGGGGCTCGCGAGGTAGATGAAGGCCCCCAGCACCAGCACCTTGTCGACGAAGGGGTCCATCACGCGACCGAAGTCCGTGACCACGCCCCACTTCCGTGCCAGGTGACCGTCCAGCACGTCGCTCAAGGCGGCGGCGATGAAGAGCGAGAAGGCGATGTTCCCCCAGACCTGCCGCTCAGGTCCCCCGTGCGGGGTCAGGCAGGCCCCGACGATCACGAAGAACGCGGTCGCCATGGCCAGCCGGGCCACCGTGACGGCATTCGGCAGGGTGCGGCGGACGCGATCGGTCATGGCGCGAGGCTAGCCGAGCCACCGAGTCCGACGTGCGGTTGCCAACCCCCGGGTCCGCTCCTATTATCCGCCTCCTCCCTGGCCCCCACCCGATGAACGCCACCCTGTTCTACGCCGCTGCCGCCCTCGGTGCCGTGGTGCTGTACCTGATGATGGAACAGCGCCCCGCCGCCTTCCGGGCAGCCCTCACGGTCAGCGGCCTCGCGGCCGTCGGCCTCATGCTCAACGCGGTGGCCCGGTCGGCACCGGCCCCCGAGGGCCTGCCGTCGCCCGGCCCGGTCTTCTGGCTCCACGTGCTGCTGGCCTTCGTCGCCGTCGCCGGCGCGGCACGGATGGTCACCCACCCGCGGCCCGTCTACGCCGCGCTCTACTTCGTGCTGGTGATCCTGGCGGTGGCGGTGAACTTCCTGCTCCTGGAAGCGGAGTTCATGGCCTTCGCGCTCCTCATCGTCTACGCGGGCGCCATCCTCATCACGTACCTCTTCGTCCTGATGCTGGCCCAGCAGTCGGGCGACCGTGCCACGCGCGGCGAGGAATCCGCCTGGTACGACCGCACGCCGCGCGAGCCGGTGGCGGCGCTCCTCCTGGCCTTCGTGGTGCTGGCGGCGACGTCGGATGCGCTCTTCGGCCGCGACCGCGGCACCGAGTGGGAGGCCTCCCCGGCCATGACCTCGCGCGCGAACGCGCGCGCGTGGCAGCGGCTCGACGACATGCCGGGCCTGCTGCTCGCGCAGGCCAAGGAGGTTGGCGCCGCCGCGGACGACCCGTCGGCGAAGGACGCGTGGAAGAACGCGCAGCTTGGCGTGGGCCCCAGCGGAAAGCGCCTGGAAATCGCACCCGGCGGCGAACGCGCCACCGCGTACGTGCGCGTCGAGGACACCGTGAAGCCCGTCGAACTCGGCGGAGACCAGGCGCCGGTCAACTCGCAGGCGCTCGGCCACGCGCTGGTCGCGGAGTTCCCGGTGAGCCTGGAGCTTGCGGGCGTCATCCTGCTGATGGCGCTCTTCGGCGCCGTGGTGCTCGCACGCCGGCAGATGGAGATGGCCGAGGACGAGCGCCGCGCGGCCGCCGGGCTGCCGAGGATCGGCGACGAACTGCAGGCCGGACGCGGGGGTGCGGCGTGACCATGCCTGCCGCGATCCTCGCCGACGCCCCGCTCGCCCCCGCCATGCCGGCGACGCTGCAGCTGACGCTCTGCCTCTCGGTGATCCTCTTCGGCATCGGGCTCGTCGGGTTCCTCACCCGGCGCAACATGATCCTGATGTTCCTGTCGACGGAACTCATGTTCCAGGCGGCGGCGCTCGCGTTCGTCGCCTTCGGCCGGCTGTGGATGGACCTCTCCGGCCAGCTGATGGTGATCTTCATCCTGACGGTCGCCGCGGCCGAGGCGGCGCTCGCCCTCGGCCTGGTGGTGCTCCTCTACCGCCGCAAGGAGACGCTCAGCAACGAGGCCTGGGCGGAGCTCAAGGAATGACCATGCAACCGGCCCTCCTCTCGACGCTCGCCCTCGCGCTCGGCGACGGCGCGCACGCCGACGGCGGCCACGCGGCCCAGGCGGCCGGCTACGCCGACGTCGGCGCCCTGCAGTTCGCCAAGGCGAACGTGGACGCCGGGTACGCGTGGCTGAAGTGGATGCTGCTGGCGCCGCTGGCGTCGGTGGCCCTCTGCGGCCTCTTCGCGCTGCTCAAGGTGAAGGGCCGCTGGCCCGCGGTGTTCACCGTCGGCGCCTTCGCGACCGCGGCGGCGCTCGCGGTCTCGCTCTACTTCCAGTGGAGCCCCACGCTCTTCGGCACGCACGCGCCGCTCGCGGTGCCGCTTGCCGACTGGATCACCGTCGCCTGGGGCGACGGGCCGCTGCAGGCCTTCTCGGTGGGCTTCGGGCTCTACGTCGACGGCATCACGCTGCTCTGGATGCTCTTCGTCACGGTGCTCGCCACGCTCATCGCGCTCTACGCGAGCGAGTACATGGAGTCGGACGTCAAGGCCGGCTACGCGCGGTTCTTCTTCGCGGTCAGCCTGTTCGTCGCCAGCATGCTCATCCTGGTGATGAGCGACAACCTGGTGGGCCTGTACCTGGGGTGGGAGGGCGTGGGCCTCTGCTCCTACATGCTGATCGGCTACTACGCCACGCAGCCCGGGGCCACCGCGGCGGCGAAGAAGGCGTTCATCATGAACCGCGTGGGCGACCTGGGGCTCGCACTCGCGATCTTCCTCATCTGGACCAACTACGGCACCGTGAGCTACGACGGGCTCTTCCAGGCCGTCGCCTCGGCCGACCCGCTGTCGGCGCAGGGCTCGTGGTCGAAGGCCGCGATCCCATTCCTGCTCCTGATGGCCGTGTGCGGCAAGAGCGCGCAGGGGCCCCTCTTCACGTGGCTTCCGGACGCCATGTGGGGCCCGACCCCGGTGTCCGCCCTCATCCACGCGGCGACCATGGTCACGGCGGGCATCTACCTGCTCGCGCGCATGGCGCCCTTCTACACCCAGCAGGCGATCGGTGCCGAGTGGGCGGAGCCTGCGCTCCTCACGGTCGGCTGGATCGGCTGTATCACGGCGTTCCTGGGCGCGACGATCGCGTGCGGGCAGTTCGACTACAAGCGCGTCTTCGCGTACTCGACGATCAGCTCGCTCGGCTACATGGTGATGGGCCTCGGCGTGGGCACCGCCTTCGGCGGCGTCTACTACGTGTTCACCCACGCGTGGTTCAAGGCCCTGCTCTTCCTCACCGCCGGCGCCGTCATGCACGGCATGGCCGGGCAGGTCGACTTCCGCAAGCTCGGCGGCCTCATGAAGGTGCCGGGCTTCCGGCTGACCATGGTGTGCATGCTGCTTGGGTGCCTGTACCTGGCCACCGCACCCTTCAGCGCCGCCGCGCTCTCCAAGGACATCATCCTGTACCAGGCGCTCACCAGCCCCGTGGACCAGGTGCGCTGGATGGGCTGGCTCGGCCTGCTGACCGCGGGCATCACCGCCTACTACGCCTTCCGCGTGTGGTTCCGCCTGGCGCTCGGACCGGTGCACATCGAGCCCGGCCCCGACCAGCACGGGCACGGCGACGACCACCACGGGTCGCACGGGCACGATGCGCACGCGCACCATGGCGGGCATGGTGGGCATGGTGGGCATGGCGGCCACGGGTTCCACCCGCACGCGCCGGGCGTCCGCATCTCGCTCGTCCTGGCGGTGATCGCCGTCGGCTCGGTCCTCGCGGGCCTGCCGAGCTACCTCGAGAAGTCCGCGGGCTACAACTGGATCCAGCGCTTCGTGCTGAACTCGACCGCGTGGAACCGCGCCACCGCGGGCCCCGAGCACGCCGAGATCCTCGGACGCGACGCGCACGGCACGCTCTTCGTGCTGGCGACGGGCGTGGTGGTCCTCGGCATCGGGCTCGCCTGGGTGCTGCACGCGGCCAACCGCGGCCTGGGTGACCGGCTGCGCGCCTCGATGCTTGCCACGCCGGGCCTCAAGTGGCTGGCGCTCGGCAGCGAGCACGGCTGGTACGTCGACCAGCTCTATGCGGCCATGATCGGCGTCCCGGCCTGGATCGGCGCGCAGCTCCTGGCCTTCGTCGACCGGTTCGTGATGGACGGCGTGATCGTCACGGCCGTCGGGCGCATCCCCGGGTTCTTCGGGCGCATCTTCCAGCCCCTCTACACCGGAAGCGTCCAGGGCTATGCCCTGACGATGGCCGGCGGCATCGGGCTGATCGTCGCGTGGGTGGTGTGGATCTGGCTCTCGGGAGGTGCGTCGTGACGCTTGCGGTCCTCCTCATCGTCCTGCCGCTCGCCGGCGGACTCCTCTGCCTCGCCGGCGGAGATCGCGCGGCCAAGGCCCTGGGCATGGCGGCGTCGCTGGCGACGCTCGCCGTCGCGGTGGCCTTCGCGGTGCAGTTCCCGCACTGGACGGACGGGCAGTACTGGCCGAACGCCGAGGGCTGGAAGCTCTTCAATGCCTTCGGCGTCGACTTCCTGCTCGGCACCGACGCGGTGGGGCTCCTCCTCATCCTGCTGACGGCGCTCCTGATGCCGTGCTCGATGCTCGTCAGCTTCTCGAGCATCACCCAGCGCCAGGGCGGCTTCTACGCGCAGTTCCTGTTCATGGAGGCGGCGGTGATGCTCGCCTTCCTGGCGCGCGACCTGATCCTCTTCTACGTCGGCTACGAGTTCACCCTCGTGCCGCTCTTCCTGATCGTCGCCATCTGGGGCGGCCAGGACCGGCGCAACGCGTCCATCCGGCTCTGGGTGTTCAGCTTCGTCGGCAGCGTCGTGTCGCTGGTCGGGTTCATCTACCTCGGCGCCGCGCACGCGGCGGACACCGCCACCCCGCTCACCTTCTCGATCGCGAAGCTCACGGCCTACGGCCAGTCGCTCCCGGCCGACGTCCAGTGGTGGGTGTTCCTCGCCATCATGGGCGGGTTCGCGGTCAAGGTGCCGTTCGTCCCGGTGCACTCCTGGCTCCCGCTCGCGCACGGCGAGGCGCCGACGGCGGGCAGCGTGGTGCTGGCGGGCATCGTGATCAAGATCGGCCAGTACGGCGCGCTGCGCTTCGCCTTCCCCATGGCGCCCGAGGGCGGCCTGGCGCTCGCCTCCACCTTCGCGGCGCTCGCCGTGGTGGGCATCATCGCGATGAGCCTCGTCTGCTGGGTGCAGAACGACGTCAAGCGCCTGGTGGCCTACAGCTCCATCGCGCACATGGGCCTGGCGCTGCTGGCCATGTTCGCCTTCAACGTGGCGGGCATGGAGGGCGGCATCCTGTACATGGTGAACCACGGCCTCTCGACGGCCGGCATGTTCATGTGCATCGGCATCATGTACGAGCGCTACCACACCAAGGACATGGAGCTCGTGGGCGGCCTGATGCAGCGGATGCCCGTGTGGAGCGTCTTCATGGTGCTCTTCGCGATGGCGTCGCTCGCGCTGCCCGGCCTCAACGGGTTCGTGAGCGAGTTCCTCTGCCTCCTCGGCGTCTTCACGGCCGACCGCGGCACCGGCACGGGCTTCCCCGGGATCCTGGGCCCGGCCTACGCGGTGCTCGCCGGCCTCGCGCTCATCCTGGGCGCCCTGTACGTCCTGCGCATGCTGCAGAAGTTCGTGTTCGGGCCGCTGCGCGAGCCCGCGCAGCACGGCAACGACCACCACGCGGGCAACCACGGCCATCACGGCCACCATGGCAGCGAGATCCGCGACCTGAATGCCCGCGAGGTGCTCAGCATGCTGCCGCTCGCGGCGGGGTGCGTGGTGATCGGCCTCTGGCCGCAGCCGGTCCTCGACGCCATCAAGCCGGTGGCGCGCGACGTGGTCGCCCCCTACACCGCGCTCATCGAGCGTTCGCAGCGTGACGGCGCCGCCACCGCGGCCGCCATCGCACCGGCCGCGGGCAGCGACGCGACCGCCACGACCGGAGGCATGCCGTGACCGCCATGACGCCCGTCCTCGCCGCCGCCGCGCTGGGGCCGAAGTTCTCCCTGATCGCGCCCGAGATCGTCCTCTTCTGCGGCGCGGTGCTCTGCGCCATCATGGGGATCTCGCGGGCACGCGCGGTGCGCGCGATGGTGCCGTGGATCTCGGCCGCCGCCCTCGTCGCCACCTTCGTCACCATGCTGCGGACGTGGACCCCCGAGGCCGCCGCGGCCGCGGACCTGCCGATGCCCATGCTCGGCAAGTACGTGATCGCCCTGCTCTGCGTGGTGGGCCTGGGGCACGTCCTCTCGACCGTCGGCAGCGTCGACCGCCTCGCCGAGCGCCAGGTGGCCACCGGCATCGCCGCGTTCGACCCCGTGCGGGTGATCCAGGGCGAGTTCCACGCGTTCCTGCTCCTCTCGCTGTGCGGCGGCATGCTCGTCTGCCACGCCACGGACCTGATCTGGCTGTTCCTGGCGTTCGAGCTGTGCTCGCTCCCGACCTACGTGCTGGTGGCGATCGGCCGCACGGCCGACCGCAGCATGGAGGCGGCGATCAAGTACTTCTTCCTCGGCGCCATGAGCACGGCCACCATGCTCTTCGGCTTCGCGCTCCTCTACGGCGCGACCGGCACGCTCGAGCTGGCCCCCATGCGCGAGGCGTTCATGCTGCAGTCGCAGACCGGCGGCATCGGCGCGATGGCGGTGGTGGGCACGCTGCTCGCCGTGATCGGCATCTGCTTCAAGCTGGCCGCGGTGCCCATGCACTTCTACGCACCGGACGTCTACGAGGGCGCGTCGAGCCCCGTGGCCGCGTTCATCAGCTTCGTCCCCAAGGTGCAGGGATTCGTCACGCTGGTGCTCCTCCTGGGCACCGTGGGCTGGAGCGCCGGCGGCGAGAGCGCCATCCCGCAGGTGATCGCGGCGGTGCTCTGGATGATCGCGGTGCTGACCATGACGCTCGGCAACATCGGCGCGCTGCTGCAGCGCTCGGCCAAGCGCATGCTCGCCTACAGCTCGATCGCCAACTCCGGCTACATGCTGGTCGGCATCCTGGCCGGCCCCACGATCGGCATCGACGCCACGCTGCTCTACCTCCTCACCTACGGCGTCGCGAACCTCGCGACCTTCGGTGCGCTCGCGGCCATCGAGCGAAACGGCCAGGAGGTCGACTCGATCGACGACCTCGCGGGCCTGCGCGTGCGCGCGCCGGCGATGGCGCTCGCGCTGGCGATCGGCGCCCTGAGCCTGACCGGCATTCCGCCGCTCCTCGGGTTCTGGGGCAAGCTCGACCTCCTGATCGCGAGCGCCGAGGGCAGCCAGCGCGCGCTGCTCGTCATCATGGCGCTCAACAGCGGCATCGCGGCCTTCTACTACCTGCGCCTGGTGGCCCTGCCCTTCGTGCAGGACCCGACGCCGCGCACGCAGGGCGTGGCCGGCGTGCACTCACCCTGGCCGCGGCTCAGCGCCCTGGTCTTCGCCATGGGGTGCATCGTGCTGCCGTTCGCCGTCAACCAGCTGAAGTCGGAGTCGCAGGGTGCCGCCGGAACGGCTCCCCCGGCACAGGCACAGTTGGAGTACAATCTCTCCTCCCTCGGACGCTGAAACCGGCGTCGCAAGGGACACGCGACCGTAGCTCAACTGGATAGAGCATCGGTCTACGAAACCGAAGGTTGCTGGTTCGAGCCCAGCCGGTCGCGTTCATCCAGCCCTGGCACCCCGCCGGGGCTGTTTTCTTTCGGTCGCCGACCGGAATTCGTGGATCGGGCCCTTGCCAGGGCCGATTCTCGGGCCACGATGACAACATCCATGGTTCAGGGACTGGGTCGTGGCGCGGGTGACGGTTTGGCAGTCGTGGGCGCGCTGGTCGCGGCCGGGATGTGCCACGCGCAGGTGCCGAATGACGATCGCGCCCAAGCCGCCCGCATCCGGCCGGGCGAGACGGTCTCCGCCCTCACCGCGCTGGCGACGCCGTCGGCCGACCCCCTGCCCTCCTCCGAAGGCTGCCAGTACCTGGGGTGGTCCGCGCCGCGCAAGGACGTCTGGTACCGGTTCGACCCCCCGCAGCCGGACGGGTTCCTGACGCTCGACCTCTGCGAGTCGAACTTCGACACGTCGGTGGTGCTGTACCGGCTCGACCCCGCGTCCGGTGCCATCGAGCAGATCGCCTGCGACGACGACGACTGCAATCCGGCCGGACCGACCTACCAGTCCCGGATCGCGGGGCTGCGGCTCGTCGCGGACCCGCGTCCGGTCCTGGTGCGCGTGGCGGGATGGAGCAACCAGGTCGGCACCATGCGCATGCGTGCGGACTGGGCGCCGGCCGGCATCACGCCCGCCCGCTTCACCGCCGGCGGTCTGTACCAGGACGGTCAGGTCACGCTCTCCGGGCAGCAGTCGAGCTCGCAGGGCCCGGGCTCGGTCGGGCCGGTGCATGCCTTCGTCCAGGGCCAGGCGCAGGTCGGCTCCGCACGTGCGGGCGGCTTCGTCGCGGCCTCGGTGACTTCCGGATGGGCCGACTCCTGCGAGGTGCGCCTCGAAGGCGCGCTCGAGGCGACGCAGCCCGCGAACGCCGGGGCCACCAGCCGGTTCCGCTGCATCGACGGCAACGCCAGCGGTGCGGACGCGCCGCTCGAACTGACGCTCGACGCGGAGCGCTACTTCCGGATCTCCTCGCCGGGCTCCGTGCAGCCGACGTTGGTCGCAGGCACCGGGTGCATCTGCGGGAATCGCCTCACGGCCGGCAGCTACCTCGTCGAGGTCGACTTCGGCGTGGCGCTCGCGGGCTCCGACTCGGCCGCAGCGCAGACCGTCGACTGGCGGCTCGAACTGTCGACCACGCCGTTCCGCATCGGCGACCTCGACGGCGACGGCGCGGTCGACGGAAACGACCTCGGACGGATGCTCGCCGCATGGGGCGGTTCGGGGCCCGAGGACATCAACGGGGACGGCACCGTGAGCGCCGATGACCTTGGCCAGCTGCTCGGGGACTGGGGCCCCTGACCGTCACCCCACCCGCCGCACGGCGACCGCGACCGGCGGCACCGCGAGCATGCAGACGAGCCCGGCGCGCAGGCCGTTGAACGCGCCGATCGAGAGCCCCAGCGCGTCGTAGACCAGGGGTTCCAGCGGAATCCACGTTGCGACCGCCGCCCCGGCACCGGCCACCGCCACCACGCCCGCGCCCCGGGCCCGCAGCAGCCGCGCCGCGATGCACGCGGCCGCCGCCGCCACGAGCGGCACCACGAGCAGCATGCTCGCAGACGGCAGCACCCAGGCCACGGCCGCGGTCGGAGCCAGCCACACCGCCCATGCGCCCACCACCGCATCCCATGGCGCCACGCGGCGTCCGAGCCATGCCCCGGCACCGAACGCAAGCAGCATGGCCGACAGCCACCCGAGGAGCGAGATTCCCCACGCACGGGCAGGTGCGCGGACCGGGTCGATCCCGACCGCCGAGGCACCAGCCGCGGCGAGCCACCCGAGTGCGCACGAGGCCACCACCACGAACAGGCACGCCACGAGCGACCGCGACACGCCGACAACCAGCGAGGGCGATTCCAATCGGCTCCGCGCCCGCAGGCTGCCGGCGCCAAGCACCATGGCCGCGATGCCGACGATCCACGTCGTCCACGCCTCCGGCCACCGCAGCACCCACAGCCCGAGCACGTCGCCGAACACCGCACGACCTGCCGGGATGACCCCGCCCTCCGGCCACCGCGCATCGAGCCCGCGCACCAGGCCCAGCGCCGTCCCGGCGAGGTGCGCGCGCGTCCACGGCGACTGCCGCTCCACGGTGTCCTCCGGACGGTGATACGCGGCGACGTCGCCGATGAAGGCCACGTTGAAGCCGCTCGCCCCGGCCTTCAGGAACACGGTGAAGTCGGTGCCGTTCGGCATCCGCTCGTAGATCGCCGCGGCGAGCGACTGCGTGCGCGGTGCCGGCACGGACTCGGCGATCACGTCCGCCAGCCAGGACGACTGGGGTCCGAGCTCGAAGATCGCCGCCGGTCCCGCGGCCCCGCGTGCGTCGAGGTTGAGGACCGCGCGCAGGCCTGACGCCGCCGGATGCTGGGCCATGAAGGCCTGCGCCCCGAGCAGCCCGCGTTCCTCGCCGTCGGTGACCAGGAGCAGCACGTCGTGCACGGGCGGCCGCGCGACGAGCGCCCGTGCCACGGCGCAGAGCGCGGCGACCCCCGCCCCGTCGTCGGAGGCGCCGGGAGATCCCACCACCGAGTCGGAGTGCGCGACCACCGCAAGGGCAGGACGAAGATCGTCCGATCGCGAGCCCTCGACCACGGCGACGAGGTTCTCCACGTCCACCGCGCCCGCACGCCGTTCGATGCGGGTGCGCTGTCGTTCGACCGCCAGCCCCAGCGACCCGAGGATGCCGGCGATCCGGTCGCGCCCCGCCGCCGCGCCCGCCGTGCCGACCACCCTCGGCGTGCCATCGCCGACGATCGTCTCGAGATCCGAACGCAGGGCGGCCTCGTCAACGCGTTCCGATGGTCCGGCGGCGGGCAGGACGCCGGGCCGCAGCTGCAGCCAGATGGCCCAGCCCGCCACCGCGACGGCCACGGACAGCAACGCGGGGATCTCCCACCCCCAGCCAAAAACCGTTTCTGAACGTCCGGAAAGCCGCGAGATCATCGAACCAATGGCCTGCATGCGGCGTTTTTCACCCATCGGGCTAGACTCGTCGTCGGCCCTCGCGCAGTGCAAGGCGGGCCGCCCGATCGGTTCGGATCCAAGGAGATTATCAAGATGCGATTCTTCGCCTCGATGGGCATGCTCGCCGTCACGTCGCTCACGCTCGGCGCACACGCCAGCCTCGTCAGCATCAACGAGATCCGCACCGGCTCGGGCAACGCCGAGTACATCGAGCTGCAGGGCCCGCCCGGCCAGTCGCTCGCGGGCTTCGCGCTCGTCATCATCGGTGACGGAACCACCTCGGGCGCGACGCCCACCCGGTCCGGCGTGGTCGAGTGGCTCTACCGATTTGCCGCCACCGACGTCATCGGCCCGAACGGGTACCTGGTGCTGCGGAACCCGGGCCAGAACCCGGCGAACCCGGCCGACACCTCGGGTGTGTTCCCCTTCACCATCGCCCCGGGCGCGACCGACCTCCCGTGGGGCTACCAGGCCTCCGGAACCGCATCCGACACGCAGATCGAGTCGCCCGACAACCAGACCTACCTGCTGGTGACGGGCTACACCGGCACCGACACCTTCCAGACGCGCGCGCCGAACTCGGGCGCGGGCGGCCAGGACCTGGACACCAACGACGACGGCACGCTGGACATCACGCCGTGGACGGCGATCATCGACAGCGTGGTGTTCAAGGAGACGAACGGGAACTCGCCGGGCGGCGGCCAGGACTGGTGGTACGCGACCACGTTCTGCGGTCCGTACGCCTCGCGCCAGCTGGTGACCTCCACCACGGGCACCGTGATCGCCGGCTGGGACTTCCAGACCACCTCCAATGCCAACAACGGCACGGCGGCAGCCGCGGCGCCGACGACGCCCCGGCTCTACAACTCGAACGCCGGCTTCGGAACGATGTTCCTCGACGGGTCCAACGGTTCGAGCAACTGGGCGCAGGCAACGGAGCTGAACGCGTTCACCGGCACCAACATCAACGCCACGGGCAGCGGCACGGGCGGAAACGGCCTCGACCCGGCGACCAATCCGACGTCCTCGCTGGCGCTGGTGACCGGCCCCGGCAACATCGCGAACGGGAAGGCCTTCACGCTCAAGTTCTCGATGGCCGGAGTGTCCGGCCTGAACGTGAGCTACGCCACCCGCACGTCGGGCGTCACGTCTGGCTTCACCACGCAGCAGTGGGCGTGGAGCACGGACGGCAGCTCGTGGACGGACCTCGAGGCGATCGGCAGCCTCACCACCAGCTTCGCGCTCAAGAGCCTCGCGGCGACGAATGCGCTCAACGGCGTGTCGGAGGCCTACCTCCGATGCACGTTCTCGGGAGCGGCCGGCACGTCGGGCACGAGCAACAACCGACTCGACAACGTGCTGCTGCTGTCGAACCCGGTCTCGAGCGATACCGTGGTGACGAGCTACTTCGGACCGATCCACGGCTTCAAGACCTCGACGGGCGCCTGGGCGATCGGCGTGGCCTCCACCACGACGGGCTCCCAGGACACGCCGGGCGCCAACAACGTCGACCCCACCGTCTACGCCTGCGGCGACGCGGGCGCCGGCGACTGCTCGGTCGCCCATGACAACCCCTCCTGCGCCGACAGCTGCTGCTGCACGCAGGTCTGCGTGGCGGATCCCTTCTGCTGCCAGGTGCGCTGGGACGCCATCTGCGCGTCCGAGGCCGCCGACTGCACCGGCAACTGCGGCGGCGGGTGCCAGACCGACCTGAATGCCGACGGCGCGACGGACGGCAACGACCTGGGACTGCTGCTCGGCGCCTGGGGACCGGGCACGAGCCCTGCCGACTTCAACCAGGACGGCGCCGTGGACGGCAACGACCTCGGCATCATGCTCGGCGCGTGGGGCCCCTGCGCCGGCGGCTGATGCCGCAGGCATGCTGGACCTCGCCCGCGGGCCCGGCACCGTTGCCGGGCCCGTGGTGCTTTTGGACGGGCGCGGACCCGTCCGCGGAGTGCACGCGTATCGTGACCGCGTGATCGCTGCGCTCGCCGCCGCCATGATCGCCTCCGCGACGCTGGTGCAGGCACCCGCCGCGGCGCCGCCGCAGGGCGCTGCGCCGCCGGCGCCCGCCCCGCCCGCATCGGGCCCCGCCACCTTCTCCACCATCTCCGGTCGCCCACCCGAGCTCCCCGCCCGGCGCGTCGAGCCCCGCATCTGGGAGATCGCCTTCGAGGCGGACATCTGGGCGCCGCAGACCCCGGGCGCCAAGGGCGCGCCTCTCAACTTCGGCGGCGTCGTGGCGTGGATGCCGCTCGTCCTCCAGTCGACGTACAGCGTGATGGATGCGCAGAGCATCCGCGCGGAGACCTGGGTGGACGGAAAGCGCGTGGCCGTGCCGGTCGCGTCGCTCCAGATGCGCCAGGGGCTCTCCCAGGGCATGTCGGCGGTGGGCATCCAGATGCCGCCCGCCGGCGTCCAGGGCATCAAGTGGAAGGTGTCGTGGAAGGTGCAGTGCTGGTCGCCGGTGGTCGACGAGCGCGCGGCCGCCGCCATCACCTGGCCCGCAGAGTGGCCGGCCGAGGCGCAGGAATCCCTGCAGGCCGCGCCCGGCTTCGAGGTCGGGCACCCCGACATGAGGGCGTTCGTCGACCGCGCCACCGGCGGCAAGCTGCGCTCGGTCACGCCGTGGATCGCGGCGAAGGAACTGGTGCGCGCGACATGCGTCGCCTTCCGCGGGCTCGACGAGGACGGCCTCCGCGTCGAGAACGGTTTCCCACGCGGGCTCGTCTTCAACGGCGCGCACGCGGCGATGTCGGCGGGCACCGGCTCGGGCCCGGACCTGGTGGCGTCGTGCGTGACGGTGCTGCGCACGGCGGGCATCCCCGCGCGCGCGGTGCTCGGCGCGGCCGAGGTGATGAACTCCTCCGGCACCAACAGCCGCGCGCGGCTCACCTGCTGGGCGGAGCTCTGGCTCCCCGGCGCGGGATGGGTGCCCTTCAGCCCGGTCGACCTCGTCGGGAGCATCCGCGGCGGTCTGAACGTGGAGCGGCCGTGGAAGAACTTCGGGAGCTGGGACGGGCTGAACGAGTCGATCCCGCTCTGCTACGGATGGGCGCTTCCGATGCAGGGCTGCCACTCGCTGCCCTACCCGGCCGGCTACGTCCTCAACGCGCGCATCGCCCCGGACGACATCGCGCAGATGCGCGACCGCGTCACCATCCAGATCCTGGGCCGCGGGCGCGGGCGGGACTGACGGACGTCAGTTCGGGACCTTCACGAAGCTCAGGATCCGCGGCGACTCGCCCGGCCGGTCCACCGACGAGCGGTCGACGGTCATCATGTAGCGCGAGTCGTCCACGATGTACTCGGGGTCCATGCCCGGCCAGCGGCCCGTGAGCGGGTCCTGCCGGATGGTCCGGATGCGGACCCACGCCGTGAACACGTCGCTGCGGACGGTCGCGATGTTCGAGATGCCCTTGAGGAGCGAGTTGCGCTCCAGGGCGTCGGTGGCGGTCTGGTCGTAGCGGAACTGCTCGGCCTCCACGACGTTGGTGGTGGCCGGGTCGTCGGTCTCGATGACGGCGCCGGTGCTTCGGTTGTCGCGCGAGACCGTGAGCAGGTGCTTGTCGATCGCCGTGCGCCCGGTGAGCGGGAACCGCTGCGGGGTGCCGTTCGGCAGCGCGGCGGGGATGCCCTCGGTGCGGTAGGCGAGCGCGCCCGCGCCCGTGGTGCCCGGCGTCGGGACGTTCGGGTCGACCGGCGCCAGCATGCCGGCGCCCGACGCGGGGGCGGACCATTGGGTGCGGAACGGGTCCAGCCCGGCGAACTTCGACGACCAGGACAGCGCACGGTTCCAGCTGTCGCCGACGGCCGCACCGGCATCGACGCCGTCGGGGATGCCGTTGCGGTTCAGGTCCTGGGCGCGGTTGGTGGCGATCTCCTGCACGTCCGGGATGCCGTTGCCATCGCTGTCGATCGCGGTGCCGGGCGTGAACTCGGCGCCGCGCGTCAGGAGCGCCAGCTCGCCGAGCGTGTCGAAGCCGCGCTCGGCGCGCATGCCCGGGGCCCACTCGCGGTGGTTCAGCGCGAGCGCCAGGTCCGAGCCGCGCGTGTAGTAGGACGGCATGCCGGGGAATGCCGTGCCGGCAAGGGTGGGCAGCACGTTCAGCTTCGAACGCCACAGGTCGATCGCCTCGGGCAGGCGGACGCGCGGGGCGGCGATGCCGTTGTCGAAGGCGATCGAGCCAGGGAGCGTCGGGTTCGGGGTCGCGCCCTCGGCTGCGAGGAAGTCGAACGGCCCCTGCTGCCAGAGCGGCGGCTGGAACGGGTCGCGCAGCGTGCGCCGCAGCCCGAGCGCCGAGGTCGGAGTATTCAGGGTGGCCGGCGAGGACTGGGTGGTGCGCGCGATCGGGAAGTCGTCGTCGTACACCAGGCGGGTCATGTGCGGCATGGCGCGCATGACCTCGACCGGCGCGGTGTTGATGTTGATGAGGCCGGGCGTCAGCTTGCCCTCGAAGTTGCGCGCCAGGCGCAGGCGGCGGTTCTCCGCCGCGGCCCGCTCGGCGAAGTCGATGACGCCGTCCGGCGGGGCCGTGGTCGAGAAGGCGTCGAAGGGCTGCGCGCCGCGGTCATCCACCGTGAATGCGTCGAGGAGCACCACCCCGCCCGGCAGTCGGCTGTTGAATCCCGAGCCGTTCTGGCGGGCCAGGTTCGCGGTGGCCGTGTCGGCCGGGTCGAACACCGGCGGCAGCACCTGCACGCCCGAGAGCATGTTCGGTCGGTTGTTGGCGTTGGCGACGGTGTCGAACTGCGCGGGTTCCAGGCGCAGGCGGTTGAATCCCACCTGGTCGGGGCCGAAGTCCGGCAGTTGCAGGCCCGTCATGGGCGCCTGCTGGACGAACTTCGGGAAGAAGACGCTCGCGGTGCCGCGCGAGGACGCCGGCTGGGCCAGGATCTCCGGGAGCGTGGCGTAGGTGCGCCCCGTCGCGTCCATCGCGACGAGCGGTCCCCACATCGGCACGTCGAGGATCTCGGCCACGTGGTCGAAGTCGGCGTCCTTCTGGAAGAGCCGCATCGGGGCCACGAAGTTGCGGTGGTCGGTGCCGTTGACGAACCGGGCGTCGGTCACGCCCTTCTCGCCGTAGTTGATGTTCCCGATCCCCAGGCTCGAGAGCGCCGTGCCCGGGGCGATGCGCCACGCCGGGTATGCGTACATGCGCTGGCCGTTGAACTCCGGGATGCGCGTCGGCAGGAACGTCGGCTTGCCGCGCCGGGGCTCGCCCCAGAGGTTGAAGTACTGCATCGCCGTCGGCCAGCGCAGGTACTGCGCGGTGCCGTCGTAGGCGCGGTCGGGCGGCGATTCGAGCGACATGACGTCGCCCGTGCGGCCTTGCGTCTCCTGCACCCCGCCCACGAAGACGTCCTGGACCACGCGGTCGACGGAGGCGGTGCCGGTCGAGCGGGCGAAGGCGTACCGCGGCGTCCGTTCGTCGGCGGAGATCACGCCGCGCCCGGGTGGCGTTCCCACCTGCCCGGCCTGCGTGTCGAAGAGCCACTGGCGCCCGCCGCGCGCCCAGGCGACGAACATGTCGCCGTCGCGGATGCGGATGCCGTCGATCGCCAGGCCGCCGGGGCGGCAGTTGATCTGCAGGGGCGGCGGCAGCGAGCCGCCGGGCCCGGCCGCCAGCAGGCGGGTGACGCGGTCGACGAAGCGCTGCCCGTTCTGGCCGCCCTGCGCCGGGTCGAGCTCGTTCTCGAACCGGTCCACCACGGTCCAGGTGGGCGCACCGCCCAGGCTCGGGTAGATCGCACGGCGAAGCTCGACGAAGGAGTTGTTCGGCGGCGAGCCGCCGAGGTTCTGCGACGGGGTCCAGCGGTTCACGCCGGCGCGCGGGTCGAGCCCGGGGTACGTCAGCGTCCGGGTGGCGTCGAAGTACAGCGTGCCGCGGCGCGCGAACTGCGTCTCGAAGGTGTTGGTGCCGAAGGTCGGCCCGCCCCACGCGGGCTCGAAGATGGCGTTCGCATCCGGAACGAACGGCTGGCCGGGCTGCGGGTCGTCGGCCAGGCTCGCCTCGGGGCCGCTGATGACGCCGTCGCCGTTGGCGTCGATCGGCGCGCCGATGTCGAGGTAGTCGAGCCACGCCTGGCGCGGGAACGGGTCGCCGTTCGGGAAGGTCGACGGGATGGCGAAGACGATCGCGGTGCGCGGCTCCTCGGGCGTGCACGGACCCAGCTGCACGTCCGGGCCGTAGATGTTGCCGCTCCGCGAGGTGCCGCCCGCCGGGTCCGGCACGCCGAAGAAGAAGCGCTGCGGCGCGCCGCTCGCCGGGTTGATGCGCAGCTCGAAGTCGGCCAGGTTCACCGGCGTGTTCCACGGGTTTGCCACCTGCGCGACGAACACCACGGCCGGCTGCGTGTCCGGGTCGGCGGGATCGAAGGTGACGAAGTGCTCGCCGGCGCCGTTGATGGTGCACGGGGGCAGCGAGTACGTGTCCCCGCCCAGCGAGCATGCGGCCGCCGGCGGGCACGGCGGCACGCCCGTGGCGGCGGCGTCGATCTGCGCCTGCGTCAGCTCGGTCTTCGGGTAGACGAAGGCGATGTACACCTCCATCAGGAACGGCTGCTTCTCGACGCCGATGAAGCCCGCCGCCTGGAGCGCGGGATTGTTTTGCGGGATCGCGTCCGGGGGCACGCGGATCGCCTCCTGCGGGTGGAGCGGCTGGTCGAGGTAGAGCGTGTTGGTGACCCGCCGCAGGCCGTCGCGCCAGCCCAGCACGTTCGCAGCCATGCTGGCCGTCATCATGCGCGTCTGGGCGATCGCCGCATCCCGGTCGGCCGCGGTGTCGCCGGGCCGGCCGAAGTAGGACGAGTGCGTCTGGCGGTCCCCTTCCTCGTAGAGGAAGGCGCGGCGCATCATGCGCTGCATGTCGATCGCGAAGAGGCGGTCCGCGGCCGCCACCTGCACGGGCGTGGCGACGGCGCCGGCGATCGGCACGTCGTTCGGGCGACGCAGGTCGATCTTGCGGTTGTCCACCAGGAAACGCTGGCGCGCGTTCTCGAAGTCGCTGACGTCGATGCGCCCGTCGCCGTTCGTGTCGCGCACCGGCAGGCCGAAGGGATTGTTGCCGCCCGGCGGGATGAAGCCCGCCGCCGGGAACATGATGTTCGGGTGGTACGGCACCAGGTCGTCGCGCAGGTCGACGATGCCGTCGCCGGTCACGTCGTCGGGGGCGCCGTCGCCGTCGAAGTCCACGCCGCGCTTGACGAACGCCGCGGACGTGCGCGTGACGTCGAGCTCGGTGCCCGGGTTCGAGTGGTCGACCAGCGTCCAGAGCCGCGGCGGCAGCATCTCGTTGCGCGCTCCTGAGACCGTGGTCAGCTTGCGTCGTTGGTCGAGCAGGAGCTCGGCGCCCGACCGTGCGGCGAACGCGGACCCCGGGCCGCCCCAGGCGTTGCGCGCGCGCCAGTCCTGGACGCGCGGGTCGCCCGGTGGGAGGAAACGGGACGTCTCCTCGCGGGAGCGCGAGGAACGCAGGAACTGGCCCGGCACCACCTCGGTGCTCGTTGCGGGTGCCGATGCGCTCGTCGCCGCCAGCCCGCCGAGCGCCGACTCGAGCCGGCTCACGGTCTGCGGCGCATTCAGGCCGTTGGCGCCGCGCAGCTCGATCTCGTCGTCGGAACCGAACGGCGTCAGCGTGGCGATGCGCGCGGCGGTGATCGGGTCGACCAGCTCGCCGTTGTTCGCCATCGCCTTGAAGTAGGTCAGGCGGTCCGCGGCACGCGAGAGCACGAAGAAGTCGCCGGCACCGGTCGAGCCGCCGAGCTGGAAGTCGTTCGTCGCGTCGAAGAGCGGGATGGGGATGCTGCGTCCGCCCGGCGCGCCCTCGGTGACCAGCCCGAGCAGCCGGGCCACGCTCGGCTGGTAGGCAGGCGCGGCGGCCGCGCCCGTGGCCTGCACCTGACGACCCTCCCAGCGGATCGGCGCGAAGCCGACGTCGACGCCGCCGGTCGGGGCACCGCCCGCACCCGCCGCGACGCCGTAGACGAGCCGCTGCGGCGGGATGACCGCCGGGGCCGCGGGCTGGTAGACGGGCGTTCCGCTGACGCGCCACTCGGGATCGTTGTCCGGCGAGTTCAGGAACCCGACCGGCGCGTCGTACCACGCGGCCTGCTGGCCGACGGCCGCGGAATCGTCGTACGACTCGCGCCGCGTCGCGAGCGCCAGGTCCGCGGGCGTCTGGCCGATGGTGTTCGTGCGCTCGAAGCGGCTGGCGACGTTCACGTTCAGCAGCGCGCTGTTGTCCATGATGCGCACGGCCACCAGCTGCCGCGTGCTGCGGTCGCTCGAGGTGGGGGCGACGAACCAGAACGAGTCGGTCCAACCGTCGCCGTCGGCGTCGGCCAGGGTGCGGGCGATCAGGCTGCGGGGGGTCGGGGCGCCGACCGCGTACCCGGCCGGCACGCCGCCGGGCTCGGTGCCCGTGAAGACCTTGAACTCGTCTGCGGGGGTGCCGAACGCCGAGAGCTGCAGGAAATTCGGAAGCGCGTCGAAGCGCCTTCCGGCTTGGGGGACTCCCGTGATGATCGCCTGGTGCGGCGGCGGATTGGCCGCATTGAAGGCGGTGACGCCGACGTTGAACCACTGGTTGCGGCGGTTCAGCCAATCGGCCGGGTCGAGGACGAGGTAACCGCGCGCATCCTTCCCCAGGAGGCCCGGCTCCCGAGGCGCCACGTACGGCAGCCACTGCTCGTAGGGCACGCCCAGGTTCAGCTCGCCCGCGACGGCGCGCTGCTGCGGCGTGGGGTTGGCCACCGTGAGATGGTCCCAGTTCGCCTCCACGTCGGAGATGTCCCAGCAGAGGCGGAAGCCGTTGTCGGCGGTGGCGATCCAGCTCAGGTGCGCCCAGTGGCTGAAGCCGAGTCCCTCGGGCGACAGCACCGCGACGGCGCCGGCGCCGGGGTTCGACGGATCCAGCGCCTGGAGCGCCAGGTTGCTCCAGTTGTTCGCCGGCGTGAACTCGGCGAAGCGGGGCCCCGGCGGTGCCGGCACCACGTTCAGCTGGTTCGCCTGCGACACCGTCAGCGCCCGGATCGGCTCGGTGCTCGCCAGCCACCGGCTGTCGCCGAACCCAGGGTTGCCGTTGGGGTTCCCCTCGCCGGCCACGCCGCGGTAGCGCGCCGGCCAGTTGGTGAACGGGATGGTGGAGAACGGCGCGTAGTTGTAGCCGTCGATGAACCCGTCGCCGCCCGCCGCGGCGGCCAGCGACACGTTGTTCACCGTGTCCACGTAGTCGACGCCGTAGCGCACGGCGAGCGGCTCCGGCGGCAGGCGCGGGTAGTCGCTGCGGGCGAGGAACTCGCCGAAGATCGGCTGGCCGGACAGGCCCGTCGACTGGTTGTCCGTCACCTGCGACGCCAGGCTCGAGGGGTCGATCCGGCGCACGAAGAGCGCGTCGGCCACGTGCTGCGCGATCTCGGCGCCCACCGACTCCACGCGGTGCTCGCGGCCGGTCGACTTCTGCTCGGCCGCGGCCTGCGCGCGCCCGGACTGCGAGCGCACCAGGAACGCCGTCGCCAGGATCACCAGCAGCACCAGGATCGCCGTCACCAGCACCAGGGTGTTGGCGCGTCGGGCGTCGGGTCGTCGGGCGGCGGTGGTCGGGATGGTCACGGGGTCATGCCTCGGGTCACGTCAGTCCTTGCGCCGCTTCGGGACGTCGAGCACGAACTGCACCTCGCGCCCCCGGTCCAGCACGAGCCGCGGGTCATGGATGATGGCGGTGATGCGGATCTGCGTCGGCCACGGGGTGAAGTCGTCGCGCAGGACGAGGCTCCCGTCCGGGGTCACCACGTACGCCTCGTCCTGGTTGAACCCAAAGACCGCGGTGTAGACGCGGATGCGGTCCTGTCCCGGGAACGGCGTCGTGACGGCCGGGCTCGTACCGCCGGTCCCGATCCCCTCGACGGTCTGCGCGACAAGCGCCATGTGGCGGTTCGCCACTTCGCCGAAGACGTTCTGGTGCGGGACGAACGGCATGACGGCGCCGTCCTGGGCGAGCAGCACGCCCGCCGAGGGATCGGGCAACCCGAACCACGGCTGGTCGGAGACCCGCGACGCCGGGTTGGGCTCGATGTCGGGCCACGGGGCGGCGGCAAACGGCTCGTATCCGCGCATCGTCCAGATGTTGTTCGCGTTGCCGGTGTTGTAGCCAAGGCCCGTGACGGCCCGCCGGATGGCGCCCGCGGCGTCGGTCTGGCGCCCGGTTCCCGGCTCCCACGTCCAGTCCACGCGGAACGAGCTGCAGTTGGTGAGGAGCGAAGGCGAGACCAGCATCTCGGTCTTGCGGTCGGTGTTGGTGACGGCCTTCTCGGCCCGCGGCCAGCCCAGCAGGCCGACGGCCGGGACGGTGCCGTTTGCCGGCGTCCCGAAGCAGCCCCGCATGATGCGGTCGCGCTGCGACGTGAAGTCGGACACCGAGCCGAGCTGCTGGTTGTTGCCGACGCCGACGATCTGCCCGTCGGCGGGCCACGGCGGCGCACCCGCGCCGGTCGGCCACCCGAGCGGCGCACCGGGCGAGCCGCCGAAGCCGATCGACCAGGGCAGCGACACCGACTGCACGTAGCCCACCAGAGTGCCGATGTCGAGCGGGTCCTGCAGGCGCAGCGTCGGCGCGACCTGCCGGCGCACCTTGTCGAGGTCGCTCGCGGCGATGTCCACCCACCCCGACTGCAGGATGGGGCTCGGAATCATGTTGGCGCTGGACTCGATCCAGTTGCGGTCGCGTGCCTCGCGCCAGTGCCAGCGGCGGTAGGTGTTTCCGACCGGAAACGGCGACGCCTGGCTGTTCGAGAGGTCGCCGAAGACCGACGGGGCCGAGGACGGGCCGAGCGCCTCCGCCACCGCGTAGTCGCGCGGCTCGGGATAGAAGACGGCGTACCCACCGTCGTCGGCGAGGAGCGCCGTCTTGCGGGCAAGCACCCACTGCCGGGCCTCCGGCTGGTTCGGGTCGATCGGCGGCAGCCCGCCGGCAGGCGTCGTGGTGGGCGCGCTGGTGCCGGAGCGGAACTCCAGCGCGCGGTTGACGCCGGGGATCCACGTCCAAGGCACGAGCGCCGACAGCCCGCCGGCGCCGCCCGTCACCCGGGAGATGACCGGCGGGAACAGGTTCGGGCTCGCGAGCACGTCGGTGGTGAGGCGCGGCACCTGCACGCCGTGCGCGTACCGCACCATGGTGGCGCGCGCCTGCTGGCCGCCGCCCGAGGTCACCAGGTCGCCGGGGCCCGCCCAGCGCGCGGAGATCTCGGTGCCTGCGGTGAAGAACACCACCTGGTCGCAGCGCAGCAATTCCGCGGCCGGCAGCTGCGGGTTGAGGAGCGGGCCGCCGGACGCGACGTTGATGTCGTTGGGCACCTCGACGCACTGGATCGCGAGGAACCCGTCGCGGCAGATCCGCTCAAGGTCCTGGCGCATCTGCTCCTCGAGCACCGAGGACTGCTGCAGCACGTCGGCGTTGGCCTCGCCGGTCGACGCCACCTTGCTTGCGGTGTTGAACACCTTGCTGGTGGCGATGATCACCGCAAGCAGCACCACCACGGCCACCAGCAGCTCGATGACGGTGAAGGCCCGGCGCATCAGAGGTCCCTCACCGTCGCGTAGACCGGCACCAGCTGCGTGCCGTTGCCGTCGATGATGGCCGGCACGTAGTGGAACGTGCGCACGCCGCGGCTGGTGAGCGCCGCGGCCTCGTAGTCGACGTGCACCTGCGCCGCCGGAACGCGCGGCACCGGTGCCGACAGGCGCACCTGCGCTGCGTCGGTCGAGTTGCGGCGGCCGACGGCCACCCGGTGCACGTTGCCGTTGTTGTCGACGATCCACTGGCCCGGGAACTGCCACTGGTGCTGCACCGGCGGCAGGGTGGCGGTCGGGAAGTCGCCGGGCAGCAGGCCCTGGCCGAGCGCACCGGGGGTGGCCGCCACGCCCTGGCCCAGGAGGCCGGTCGTGAACGGCCCGGGCTGGCCCATGTCGAGTGCGGGGGTGAGCGGCTGCGCCCAGCCGGGGGCGACCTGCGTGACGGAGTCGTCGCCGGTGGTCCCCGTCTGCGCGGTGGTGCCGGTCGACGACAGCACGCGACGGTACGGCACCGGCGGAAGGACCATCGAGGTCGCGCCGGTCGAGACCGCCGGGTCGTAGGACGAGGTCTGTCCCTGCCGGAAGGCGCGCCACTCGCGCACCGCTCCACCGACTCCCACCACCCGGAACACGAAGATCGCCACCTGCACCCGCCCCCCGGCGCGGCGGAACATGCACTCCCACGCATACTGCGGCGCGCCCTGCACTGCCACGCCCGAGGTGACGTCCGGCCACCACCGCTCGCGCTGGCTCACCACGAGGAGCGGCGCGGTCAGCGAGCGCGCGGTGCTGTACGGCGCGCCGTACAGCGTGATCGCGCTGCCCTCGATCCCCTGGGGGAACTCGCAGTACTCGGCCGAGGTGCCGTTGGTCCGCTGGGCCACGCGGCTGAAGAGGTCGATCGATCCCGGCTGCTCGGCGGCGGGCAGCTGCACGTCGGGCTGCGCCGTCCGGATCACCCCGGGCCGGATCCAGCTCCAGTCGCCCGGCGCGGGCCGGTAGGCGTAGCTGCCGGTCACGGTCGATCCGCTCAGCACGTTGAGGATCCCGAATTCCTCGAACGACCCGAAGTCCTCGGGCCGCACGCGGCTGCGCAACAGGCCGAGCGCCTGCTCGGCCACCACCGGCCCGAGCTGGTCGTCGGTGGTCTGCTGCTGCTGGGCGATGCCGGCCGGGAACAGCGCGGAGACGGAGATGATCCCGATCGCCAGGATGAAGACCGCGAGCAGGAGCTCGATGAGCGAGAAGGCGCGGCGCATCATTTCGGCACGATCCCGGGCACGCCCGTGAAGCGGTTGAAGGTGATGCGGTCGGACTGCTCCTCGATGAAGAGCGACTGGTCGCGGATGCGCGGCGGCGGCGAACCGCTGCCGCCGATCGCCAGTCCGCGCCACGCGGCGGCATCGAACCGCTCGCGCGCCTCGGCGTCGTTGAAGACCGCCAGGTACGGCACGTAGTCGACCATGGGCTCGTCGGTCGGTTCCTTGTAGACGAACCACTGCACGTTGGCGTCGGCCGGGTACGGCGGGACGGTCGCCGCGCCCTTGCGCGGGTAGCCGTCGCCGTCGATGTCGACCCAGGCCTTCACGTAGGCGTTCTGGTTGCCACCCGCCGCCGTGGCCACCTCGAGCACCTGCTCCGGGTTGCGCGAGAGCACGCGCCCGTCCGGGCCGAAGAGCACGCCGATCGCCCAGCCGAGCTCGGTGCGAGTCGCGTCGACCGCATACGTCGGTGGGCTGACGGCGAAGTTCGCGGTGCCGGCGAAGCGCGGCTGGGTCCGCCACTGCTGGTCGTTCAGGCCCGGGTTCGCATCGGTCACGAAGCCGAACGCCGGACCGGCCACCAGGATGCCGGTCGGCAGCTCGCGCGTCGGCACGCCCGGCACCGGGATGAACCGGTCGGCGAAGACGTCGTCGGGGAACTGCGCCACCACGGGCGGAGGCGTCGTGCCCAGGGCCGTGGAACTGAGCACCTCCCCCGTCCAGCGCGCGGTCACCACCTGCACCGCCTGGGGCTCGCGCGGCACCGCCCGGCCACGCCGGTCGGGCGCGATGCGGAAGGTCACCATCACGTAGGCGTTGTCGCGGATCGCGATCGCGCGCGCGTTGCCGAGCGCGGCGACCAGCACGTTGGTGGCGTTGGCGAGCTTCGCGTCGCGCGTGACCTTCCCGACGCTGATCGCCGTCAGCGTGGCGAGGATGAGCAGGATGCCCATGACCACCAGCAGCTCGAGCAGCGTGAACCCCGCGCGCAAGGCGTGCGCGCGGCCGGGCATGCTGGACGTGGTCCGCGGGGCCTTCACTGCGGCGGGTCGAGCTGGTAGAGGAAGATGTTGTCGGCCGCCGAGATCGCGCGCGCGGTCACCGTGTCCTGCGCGGCGGGCGTGATCTCGCCGGGCACGCCGAAGAGCCCGTCGGCCCCCGCCGAGACGAGGCAGATCCGCCGGTTGGTGCACACGCCGAAGACGTTCTCGTAGGGCGTGCGCACGGTGCCGTCCGGGTCGGGCAGGCCCGCGTCGGACCCGAACCGGTACGCACGGCCGGGGAACACGAACGCGATGCGGCCGCCCCAGGGATCGACGAACTCGGACCGCGTGGAGTCGCGCGGCCCCGCGCCCTGCTTCGCCGACGGCACGTACAGCGTGGCACCGGTGCCGCCGACGTTCCGGGCGGGATAGTCGGGCGTGTTGGGCTCGGGCCGCAGCAGGCCGGGAGAGACGCCCGCGAGGATCGGGCGGATCGAGTCGACCTGGCGGAGCAGGTTCGCGGCGAAGATGCCGGCCCCGCGTGCGCGTGCCGCCCACATGATCGGCGCGTTCGTGCCGTTGGCGGGCGCCGGGGGCACGCCGGGGTCACGGACGTCGAACAGCGTGTCGCCGGTCGCCGCATTGACGCCGATCGGGAACAGCTGCTGCGTGCCGCCCGCGTTCCACGCCCCGTTGAAGGTCATCTGGCGCCCCATCTGCGCCTCGTACTCGTTGAGGGCGCTCTCCATGATGGCCATGGCGCTCTCGACCTGGCTCTTCTCCGCGTTGCGCAGGAGCGCCGACCCCACGCCGAGCACGAGCGTCATCAGCGTGAGGATCACGCCGATCACGATCATGATCTCGAGCAGCGTGAAGGCGCGCGCACGGGCAGCGCGCGGCGTGGCCCTCCCGGGTCGGGTCACGGGCCGAACCTCACGAGGTTGTCCTCGTTGAAGCCCTCGGCGTCGGCGCGGACCTGCGGGTTCCAGCGGCGGTCGGGGCCGATCGAGAGCAGCGCGAACTCGGCCGCGCGCGCCGCGCGGCTGGCGCTCGTGTCGCCGGCCGTGTCGGGCATGGCGTCGAAGTCCTCGCCGCTGCCGAAGCGCGCCGGGCGCAGCGCGACGATGTCCGCGAGCGACCAGCTCTGGTCGATCGTCCGCGGGTCGCCGTTCACCCAGCCTCGTCGGTAGTACATGATCGGGTTGCCGAAGTAGTCGAGGAAGACCTTGGGGTACGCGTCGAAGTCGTTCACCTCGCCGGGCTTCGCCACCTGCGGGGTGCCGTCGGCGGCGAACCCGAGCAGCGCGCCGACCTCGGCGTCGGACTTCACCTCCAGATACGGACCCAGGCTCTTGCCCTTGAGGAAGGGGTTCACCTTTTCGGAATTTCCAGCCGCGTTGGGGGACGCCAGGTTCCGGGAGGCGAAGAGGCCGTTCCCGGGGGTGCCCTGCCGGGGGCTGACGTAGGCGCCCCAGAGGCCGTCGCGGCCCGGGTCGCGGATGCCGAGCGTGGGCTGCTCGCGGTAGCCGGGGGTGTTGATGCTGGTGGCGTCCGTCGGCAGCACACCGCCCGGCTTGATGACGCCGTAGCCGTCCTGGGACCGGTCGCCGAGCCCGAGCAGGAACTCCGGCAGGGCCGTCGCCGAGCCCACCAGCTGCAGCCGCTGCCGGCCCTGGGGGCCCCAGGCGCCGTAGGCAGGCGAGCCGTCGTTGCCGACCGGCATGGGCCCGAAGCCCAGGCCGTCGCGCGCCCAGCCCAGGGTGGGCGGGCCGGTGATCGGCCCGCGCGGCGTGCCGCTGCCGCCGAGGAGGCTCGGGTCGCCGAGGGAGAGCGGCAGGTAGCCCGTCTCCGAGCGGAACCGGGTGATGGCGCTGGTCATCGAGTTCAGCAGGAACTCGGTGTTGGCCGCCCGCGCCCGGCCGGCGGCCACGTTCAGGCCGACGATCACCGTCGAGATCACGCCGATCACGATCCCGAGCACGACCAGGATCTCGACCACGCTGAAGCCGGCCGCCCGGCGTGCGGGGGTGCGCATCACTTGCCCTTCTGTCCCGAGACGCTCTCGATCATGCTGACGAGGGGCAGGAAGAGCGCGAGCACGATGGTGCCGACGATGCCGCCCAGGATCACCACCATGAACGGCTCCAGGAGGCTCAGCAGGCTGGCCACCGCGACGTCCACTTCCTCGTCGTAGTTGTCGGCGATCTTCATGAGCATGACGTCCAGGTCGCCCGTCTCCTCGCCGACGTCGATCATGTTGACGACGATCAGGTCGCACACCTTGGCCTTGCGCAGCGGCTCGGCGAAGGTCTCGCCCTCCTTGATGCTGTCGTGCACCTTGCCCAGGGCCTCCTCGAACACCCAGTTTCCCGAGGTCTCCTTGGTGATGGTGATGGCCTCCAGGATGGGCACGCCCGCCGCCACCAGGGTGCCGAGCGTCCGGGTGAACCGGGCCACGGTGGTCTTCTGGATCAGGCCGCCGATCACCGGGATCTTCAGGCCGATCCAGTCGGTGGACGCCCTGCCGTAGTGGGTCTTTCGGATGACCTTGAAGAAGAAGAAGATGAGGAACGGCGACGACGCGATCCACACCACGCCGGGCACGCGCTGGTCGGGGCTTGCCGTGCCGGCGATCCACTTCGACGCCGACACCAGCCACAGCGTCAGCGCCGGGAGCTTCACGTTGAAGTCGTTGAAGATCTCCTGGAACTTCGGGATGACGAAGTACATGATGCCCGTCACGATCGCCACCGCGATGCAGATGACGACCGTCGGGTAGATCAGCGCGCCCTTGATGCGGCTGCGCAGGCGCTGGCCCTTCTCCATGAAGTCGGCCAGGCGCTGCAGGATGACGTCGAGCACGCCGCCGATCTCGCCCGCCTTCACCATCTTCGAGTACAGGCGGTCGAAGGCCTTGGGGTGCTTGGCGAAGGCGTCGCTCAGGGTGGTGCCGCCCTCGACGTCCTCGCACACCGCTCCCAGGATGGTCTTCAGCTTGCCGGGCTTCTGCTGGCTCTCCAGGATCTGCAGCGACCGCAGGAGCGGCAGGCCGGCGTCCTGCAGCGTCGACAGCTGGCGGGTGAACATGGTCATCCGCTTCAGCGGCACGCCGCCGAAGGAGAGGCTGATGCCGCCCTTCTTCTTCTTCTTCTTCGGGGCGGCGGCCTCCTCCTGCTTCTTGGCCTTGCCCTTCTGCTCCTTCACGGAGGTGGGGTACAGGCCGTCGGCGCGGAGCTTGGCCTCGGCGTCGTCGGACGAGGAGGCCTCCACGGTGCCCTTCTTCTTGGCGCCGGTGCCGGTCACTGCCTCGTATGCGTAGGTGGCCATCGGTCGGTCACTCCTCGCTCAGGGTCTCGCGCACCACCTCGTCGATGGTGGTCTGTCCGTCGTAGATGGCCAGCAGGCCGCACTCGCGCAGCGTGCGCATGCCGCGCTTGCGCGCCTCGTGGCGCAGGACGTTGGTGCTGGCCTGGGCCATGATCTGCTCGCGCAGGTCGTCGCTCATCACCATGATCTCGAAGATCGCCAGTCGCCCCTTGTAGCCGGTCTTGATGCAGCGGTCGCAGCCGCGGCCGCGCCAGAAGGTGCGCTCGCCGACGTCCTGCCGGCGCAGCGCGAGCTCCATCAGCTGCTCGTCGCTCGGGACGTACTCCTCCTTGCACTGCGTGCACACGCGGCGCACCAGGCGCTGGGCGACCACCGCCTCCAGCGTGGCGGTGAGCAGGAAGCTCTCCACGCCGAGGTCCAGGAGTCGCGCGATGCTCGAGGGCGCGTCGTTGGTGTGCAGCGTGGTGAACACCAGGTGGCCGGTGAGCGACGCCTGGATGGCGATCTGCGCCGTCTCCAGGTCGCGCACCTCGCCCACCAGGATGATGTCCGGGTCCTGGCGGAGGAAGCTGCGCAGAAGGCGCGCGAAGGTCAGCTCCTGCTCGTGGTTCACCTGGCACTGCACCAGGCCCTCGATGTCGTACTCCACCGGGTCCTCGGCGGTGAGGAGCTTGGTGTCCTCGGTGTTCAGCTCGTTGAGCGCGGCGTACAGCGTGGTGGTCTTGCCGCTGCCGGTGGGGCCGGTGACGATCACGATGCCGTTGGGCTTGGTGATCAGGCCGCGCACGGTCTCCAGGTCGTCGTCGCGCAGGCCGACGCGGTCGAGCGAGAGCTGCACGTTGGAGCGGTCGAGGACGCGCATCACCACGCTCTCGCCGAACATGGTGGGCAGCACGGCGACGCGCAGGTCGACGGGGCCCGTCGGCAGGTTGAGCTCGACGCGGCCGTCCTGCGGCAGGCGGCGCTCGGAGATGTTGAGCTTCGCCAGCACCTTGACGCGGCTCACCATGGGCAGCGCCATCGACTTGTGGACCGGCGCCATCTCGTAGAGCACGCCGTCGATGCGGTAGCGGACCTTGAACTCCTCCTCGAAGGGCTCGAGGTGGATGTCGCTCGCCTTGTCGGCGATGGCCTGCATCAGGAGGTGGTTCAGGAGCTCGACGACCTTGTTGTCGCTCGCCGCGTCGGCCAGCGTCGAGAGGTCGATGCTCGCCGTGGACCGCGCAGCCGCGGCCTTCACCGCGGCGGAGTCCTGCTCGGCCAGGATGCGCTTGGTGGTCTCCCCGGCGGTGGCCGTCGAGCCGTAGTGCTTGGCGAGGAGCGCGTCGATCTGCTCTCCCGGGGCGATGGCGCACTCCACCGCGCTGAAGCCGAGGACGTTCTTCAGGTCGTCGACCGCGCGGTAGTTGTCGCGGCTCTTCATCACGATGCGGATCACCCGGCGTGCCGGGTCGAACGCGATCGGGACCACCTTGTAGGCGTTGGCCGTGGCCGGCTGCAGGGACTTCAGGGCATCCGCCGGGATCTCCGCCTCGGCGAGGTCGAGGTACTCGTAGCCCATCTGGGCCGCGAGGGCGATGTCGATGTCGCGCTGCGTGACCTTCCCCATCTCCATGAGGATGGCGCCGACCTTCTTCCCCTTGTGCGAGGCCTGCTGCATCTTCAGGGCCTGCTCGAGGTCCTCCTTGGAGACGCGCCCCATCTTCGTGAGGACACGCCCGATGCGGCGCTTGGCCAGCTCGGGGATCGCGACGGGGGTGAGGACCTGCGGGCCGGGCATCAGGCCTTGTGCTCCTCGTCGAGCTCGGCGCGGCCGACGTTGCCGCCGGACCGGTGCACCTTCTCGGTCATGTCGCCGGGGTTGCGGCAGAGGTCGATCATCTCCTCCGCGGAGATGATGCCCTTGGAGTAGAGGCTCCACAGGTGGTCGTCCAGGAGCTGCATGCCGAACTTCTTGCCGGTCTGGATGGCCGAGTCGATGCGGAAGGTCTTGTTCTCGCGGATCAGGTTCGAGATGGCGGGCGTCACCACCAGGAACTCGTAGCCGGCCACGCGGCCGGGCTTGTCGGAGCGGGATGCCAGCACCTGGCTCAGCACCGCCAGCAGCGAGGTGGAGAGCTGCACGCGCACCTGCTCCTGCTGGTTGGTCGGGAAGGCGTCGATGATGCGGTTGATGGTGCCGGCGGCGCCCGTGGTGTGCAGGGTGCCGAACACCAGGTGGCCCGTCTCGGCGGCGCGGATGGCGGCCTCGATGGTCTCCAGGTCGCGCATCTCGCCGACCAGGATCACGTCCGGGTCCTGGCGAAGCACGCGCTTGAGCGCCTCGGCGAAGCTCGGCACGTCCAGGTGCACCTCGCGCTGGTTCACCACCGACTTCTTGTGCTGGTGGTAGTACTCGACCGGGTCCTCGACCGTCACGATGTGACGCTCGAAGTTCATGTTGATGTAGTCGATCATCGTCGCCAGCGACGTGGTCTTGCCGCTGCCCGTGGGGCCGGTGACGACGAACAGGCCGCGGGGGCGGCGGATCAGGTCGCGGCAGATCTCCGGCAGGCCGATCTGGTCGAAGGTCAGCAGCCGGTTCGGGATCTGGCGCAGCACCATGCTGATGGCGCCCTTCTGCTTGAACACCGAGACGCGGAAGCGCGCCGCGGTGCCGAAGGCGAAGCCGAAGTCGGTTCCCCCGATCTCCTGGAGCTCCTGCTGGTTGCGCTCCGGCGTGATGCTCTTCATCAGCTGGAGCATGTCGTCCGGCTCGAGCACCTTGGTGGCCAGGTTGCGCAGGCGGCCGCTCAGGCGGATGGTCGGCGGGCGGCCGCAGGAGAGGTGCAGGTCGCTCGCGTCCTGCTTGACGACGACGTCGAGCAGGCGGTCCATCTGGAGCGTCGGCTTGGCGGAGGTTTCGGCGGGGGCGACTTCGCTCATGGGTGGGTGTCCTGCAATCCGGCCGTCAGGCCTTGGCGACCTCGCTCGGGTCGAAGCCCTCGATCTGCGCGTACTTGGCGACCTCCTCGGGGGTGGTGATTCCCTTGAGGATCTTGATGCGGCCGTCGCCGAGCAGGCTGCGCATGCCGCCGCGGATCGCCGCGGCGCGCAGCTTGGAGATGCCCGCGCGCTGGAACGCCAGGTCGCGGATCTCCGCGTTCATGATCATCATCTCGAAGATGGCCTTGCGGCCCTTGTAGCCGCCGTTGCACGCCGGGCATCCGACCGCCTTCATCACCCGGCCCATCGCCTCCTCGCGGGGGATGTCGCAGAGCTTGAGGAACTTCGGGTCCGGCGCGTCGTCGAGCGTCTTGCACTTGGGGCACAGCACGCGGCCCAGGCGCTGGGCCATGATCGCCTGGATGGAGCTCGCCACCAGGAAGGGCTTGACGCCCATGTCGATGAGGCGCGTGATGGCGCTCGGGGCGTCGTTGGTGTGCAGCGTGCTGAACACCAGGTGGCCGGTGAGCGCGGCCTGGATGGCGATGTCGGCCACCTCGCGGTCGCGGATCTCGCCCACCAGGATGATGTTCGGCGCCTGGCGCAGCATGCTCTTGAGCACCGTGCCGAACGTCAGCCCGATGTGCTCGCGGATCTGCACCTGGTTGATGCCGTTGAAGTTGTATTCGACCGGGTCCTCGGCGGTGATGATCTTCCGGTCGGGCGTGTTCAGGACGTCGAGCGCCGAGTACAGCGTCGTCGTCTTGCCGCTTCCCGTCGGCCCGGTCACCAGGAAGATGCCGTTGGGGCGCCGGATGATCTTGTTGAACGTGTCCATCGAGTCCTGCTCGAACCCGAGGTTCAGCAGGCCGATGCGCACGCTGTCCGGCCGCAGGATTCGCAGCACCACGCTCTCGCCGTAGTGGGCCGGGCAGGTGCTGACGCGGAAGTCGATCTGGTCGATGACCGGCGCGCCGCTGCCGTCGCGCTGCGGGTTCCCGTCGTCGTCGAGGCGCGGCACCGGGAACTTGATGCGGCCGTCCTGGGGCACGCGCTTCTCGGCGATGTTCACGCCCGCGAGCAGCTTGAAGCGCGAGAGCAGCGCGTTCTGGATGTTCTTCGGGAACCGCTCGCGCACCACGCACTCGCCGTCGATGCGGTAGCGCAGGCGGACGTGGTCCTCGTAGGGCTCGATGTGGATGTCGGAGGCGCGCGAGTGCACGGCACTCACGATGATGCGCTCCGACAGCTTGATGATCGGCGCCTCGTCGATGTCGATCGACTTGTCGACGCTGCGGTCCATCGAGCGGTCGACGCTCTTGTCCATCGAGCTGGACATGAGCTGCTGGTCCGGGCCGCGCTTGGCGGCGCCGCCCGAGCCGCCGCCCTTGATGAAGCCCTCGATCGACCGCCTGGACGCGATGCCGCCCTGCTCGAAGTCGCCGATGCGGAACCGGAGCATCTCCAGCCCGTCGAGGTCCATCGGGTCGTGGATCACCAGGCGCAGCCGGCCGGGGCCGACCATCGGCAGGACGAGCGTCTTCTTGAACGTCGCGTCCAGCTTGGCGATGTCGATCTTCGCGATGTCCTCGGGCTTCTGGAGGTCGATGTAGGGCACCCCGAACTGCTCGGCCAGCGCCTTCGCCACCTGCTCGAACTGGCAGACCGCCGCGTCGACGAGCGCCTCGCCGAGGCGCATGCGGCGCGCCTTGGCGGCGGTCGCGGCCTCCTCGACCTGGGCCTGGGTCGCCGCTCCCTGGGCCACCAGGATCTCGCCGAGCTTCTGACGGACCTTCCGAGCCAATGGACCTCCTACGGCCACCACGCCCCGTCTCACCGGCCCCGGTTGGGGCGCGGCGCGGGGCGTTCGACTGTTCGCGACCGGAGGCCGCGAGGGTTGCGACCGACCGACCCCTCTGCCGGCTCCGGACGGCCCGGGGCGCTGCAGGGGATCCGTAGTATGCGTCGGCGGCGCCGGAAGCGCAATGCGCAGGGCCGAGAATATGGACGCCGCCCCCGCCCGACCATCGACCGTCCCGCACGCCGTCCGCCCCCTGCGCGCGCTGGTCACGGTCGGCCCGACCCACGAGCCGATCGACGAGGTTCGCTACCTCGGAAACCGCTCCAGCGGCCGCATGGGGATGGCGATCGCCGAGAGCCTGGCCGCCGAGGGGTGCTCGGTGACCGTGCTGGCTGGCCCCGGGGTGACGGCGACGGGTGGCCTGACCACCGAGCGATTCGTCACCACCGCCGACCTCGGGCGGCTGCTCGACCGGCACTGGCCCACCCATGACCTGCTGGTGATGGCCGCGGCGGTGGCCGACTACCGCCCGTCCCGGGCCGCCTCCGGCAAGATGCGCCGCGAGGACGGCCCGGTGACGCTGTCGCTCGAACCCACCCCCGACCTGCTGGCGGGCCTGGCCGCGCGCACGGGCCCCGGCCGGTTCATCGTGGGCTTCGCGCTCGAACGCCCCGACGAGCTCGAGGCCTCGGCACGTCGCAAGCTCGCGCGCAAGGGCGTGGACGCGATCGTCGCCAACCCGATCGACACCATGGACGCCGACGACGTCGAGGCGACGCTCTTCCTGCGCGATGGGTCCGTGCGCTCGCCCGGTCCCGGGCGGCTCCCGAAGCGCGCCTTCGCGCGCTGGCTGGCGCGCACCGTGGTGCCGATGGCTGCCGACCGCCCCGCGGCGCGGGCTTGAACTACAGTCCGCGCCCGCACGCGCGCCGACGGCGCACCGCACCGCACACGGAAGGACTCGCCATGGAACTTGGGCTGATCGGTCTCGGACGCATGGGCGCGAACATGGGCAAGCGGCTGCTGAAGGGCGGCCACCGGGTCGTGGCGTGGAACCGCAACCCCGCGCCCGCGCAGGAACTCGCCGCGCTCGGGGGCGTCGCCGCGCCCTCGGTCGAGGAGCTCGTCCGATCGCTTGCGGCCCCGCGCCACGTGTGGCTGATGCTGCCCGCGGGCATCGTCGACGACATGATCGAGCGCCTGGTGCCGCTCCTCTCCCCCGGCGACACCATCATCGACGGCGGCAACAGCTATTACCGAGACGACCTGCGCCGCGCGAAGGCGCTGGCGGCCAAGGGCATCGACTACGTGGACTGCGGCGTCTCCGGCGGCGTGTGGGGCCTCGAGCGCGGCTACTGCGTCATGATCGGCGGCCCGGCGGCCGCGGTGGCGCGGCTCGACCCCGTCTTCCGCACGCTCGCTCCCGGCACCGGCAGCATCCCCGCCACGCCCGGCCGCGGCGGCCCCGGCGACACCAGCGCCCTCGGCTACCTGCACTGCGGCCCCGCGGGCGCCGGGCACTTCGTGAAGATGGTGCACAACGGCATCGAGTACGGGCTGATGGCCGCCTACGCGGAGGGCCTGAACATCCTTCGCCACGCGAACATGGGGAACGACCCCGTCGCCCTCGACGCGGAGACCACGCCGCTCCGCGACCCGGACGCCTACCGCTACGACTTCGACCTCGGGAAGGTCACCGAGCTCTGGCGCCGCGGCAGCGTGGTGTCGAGCTGGCTGCTCGACCTCACGGCGGCCGCGCTCGCCGACGACCCGCAGCTCTCGAAGTTCGGCGGCCGCGTGAGCGACTCCGGCGAGGGGCGCTGGACGGTGATCGCCGCCATCGAGGAAGGCGTGCCCGCGCACGTCATCTCGGCGTCGCTCTACGACCGCTTCTCGAGCCGCGGCAACGCCGAGTACGGCAACAAGGTGCTGAGCGCCATGCGCCATGCCTTCGGCGGCCACCACGAGAAGCAGGCGGGGTCGCGGCACTGAGCCGCCGCCCCGGCCGCCCCGTGCGGCGCGGTTACGCGGACGCGCGCGGCCGGCGAACTACGATCCACGCGGCTCCGTGGCGGAACCGGCAGACGCAGCGGACTTAAAATCCGCGGCCCGGCAACGGGCGTGTGGGTTCGACTCCCACCGGAGCCACTGCACCTTCCCGGCCGATGCCCGTGCCGCCCACCGACCCGTCCCACGCCCTGCCCGCCCCCAACGCCTCGGTGGTGCTCGTCGTGAGCGCCGACGAAACGCTGGTGGCGCGCATCCGGGCCACCATGGCCCCGGACCGGGGCATCGCGGTGCACGCGTCGCCATCGATCGGCGACGCGGAGATCGAGGCGCTCGAGCTGCACCCGACGGTCGTCCTGCTCGACCTCGACCTGCGCGGCCGCACGCCGGCGCTCGACCTGATCCGGCGCCTGCGAAAGCGCACCGAGACCGCCGCGCTGCCGGTGCTTGCCCTCGGGAGCGCCGGCGAGTCGCAGCTGCGCGCGGCGGTGTTCGACGCAGGCGCCTCCGACTACGTCGAGAAGATGCCCGACCCGATCGAGCTGCGCGCCCGGATCCGGGGGCTGTCGGACGGCTTCAACGTGCTCGAGGAGCG
>Ga0075471_10000128_pt1 | contig 38012 bp, 43 predicted proteins | sample DEB19_08_DNA_2_FD_74787 | JGI IMG/M metagenome (GOLD analysis project Ga0075471, IMG submission 74787) | Aqueous microbial communities from the Delaware River and Bay under freshwater to marine salinity gradient to study organic matter... | ecosystem: Environmental > Aquatic > Marine > Coastal ...
TGAGCCACCAAATAAGTCGTAAGCAAACTTTTCTTGGGGTGCCTCAAAATCACCAGTCATATTTATTTTGCCATCGTTAAACTCAGAATAATAATTAGAATTTAAACTAGCTGAAAAGTAAGCAGGAACTACGACGCCACTTCCAGCTAAAATTGCAAAATTCCCATTGTTCCCCATTATGGAAACTAGTCCATCTGTTCCTAGCCCAGCCCCTCGCGCGTACGAAACACATCTAGGCGGAACATATGAAATATAATTTGTTCCAGAATTATTAATTATTATTCCAAAAATTGAATCATAAAGTTCTTGATCAAACTTGCCTTGCCCAAAATTGTTTTTTGCATATGTCCATTTATTTAACGAGGAATCGTAAGTGGCCTTATATCTTTGTATTTTTTGCAATGTATTGATCAAATTTGAACTTGCTGTTGTCAAATTTTGCAATTTTACCACTTCGCACATTTGAACAGGATGATTAAAGTTATCCTCGCTTGTGGGAGAATACCCATCGTAAACTGGATCAACGCACAACAATATACCTCCAGTATGATATCCGCCATTAACAGATATAACTGGGAATCTAACTCCATTTACTTTTGGGATAAAATTTAACGCATGAGCTATATCTAAACAATAACCGTTGTCTAATGGTTCGCCACTTTCGCTAAAAACTTTTCCATAACTGTCTGATAAATTTGAGAATTGAGTAGCCCCTACAGAATAATCAGCATACTCATATCCATTTATTTTTAATAATCCTATCGCTTTGCCAAAATTGGCGCTTCTCCCAGAACTTGCATCATCGTTATTGTTAAACTTGCTTCTCTTGCCCCAATATGTACCAACTTTATTTTTATGATATTTTCTAGATCTTGCAGAAAGCAATTCAACGCCATATAATTTCCCGTTCTTATGCAAACACCACACATATTCTGGCATTCCAAGAAGACCAGATGAAGCACATACCGATACAAAATCCTTATTTTCTATAAAAACTGGCTCGCCAGCATCATCAGTTAAAAACCCATCTGCAATCCACTGATCATCAAAATAAATTATCTGATCCCATGATTGACCGAAAGATCCGCCGCCCATTGGAGTTTGATCTGCGGTGTTTATTATTCTCACTGTTCCAAATGTATCTAATGTTACGCAAACAGAATCAACACTCTGATCTATTGAAACAAGTCTTATATTATTATTAGAATTGGATTCATCAATACCGTCTGCATCAAGATCATTGCTAAAAAGTCCTCTTATAGGCGCTATTTTGCCACCCTGAGTTATCACAATAGAGTGATCATACCCAGCGGATATGGCATATGGTGTCTGACTGGGAGCATTGTAAATGCTACTACTAACGCTGGACTGACCATTTGCATTGGAGCCCCAAGAGGCTATAAAATTGTCCTTTCTGGTTACCGCCAAAGCGTGATTCGCTCCAGCATCAATGTCTATAACATAGCCTTGAATGTCTGATGGAACATCGCATTGACCAAAATCATTGAGACCCCAACAATAAGCATGACCATTACTTCCTAATGCCATGGCGAATGAATCGCCTGCAGATATCTTTGTCACTTCAAAATTAACATGATTAGATACTATGGCTGGTATGTTTTCAACCCCCAAATATATGTCATCTCCAGAAACTCCATTGCCCCAAACATAAACATCCCCATCCTCATTAAGAGCCATAGTGTAATACTGAGCTGCTGCTATTTGAATAACAACTCCCATACCAGATGGAACTTGACATTGATTAAAACTATTGTCTCCCCAACAGATCACATTGCCATCATCAGTCAATGCTACAGCATGATTTATTCCAGACGCAACTTGGGTTATAAAATTTGAACCTATTACAGAATAAAAACTAGAAATTAGACTAGAGCCTTCCGCCGGACTTCCCCATATTACCGCCGATCCGTCACTCTTACATGTAAGTCCAAAAGGATTAAGGAATGTTCCGCCAATAGTTATATCAACAAAATCATTTCCAGCAGGAACTGCAGCAATTGAGGAGTTATTCACTCCTGGTCCATAATATGCAATAGATCCATTTTTTCTAATTGCTAATGTTCTACCGTTTCCAGCAAATACTTTGTCCAATTGAGACTGAGATTGATTTACGCATTCTTCGTTAGCGCATGACCCAAAACTAAAAACTAAATTAAAAGCATTACTATTGTCAATTAATTCTGGATTTATTTTTTCTAAATCCCATATTCCTGGATTTGATATTATAATGTCATAAAGAGCACTTGCCTCTCCAGGGCTTGATGTATATCCAGTTCTCGGAGTGTCTAGTTTTCTGGATTCTCTTGTTATAAACGTACTTCCGCCATAACCCGCAGCAATTGAATATCGATTTGCTCCTTTTACTGAATTATTTTCAAAATCAAACCATTGGTACTTATTTACTTCTGATTTTTCTGCCACTCCAGAAACCAAAGATCTTCTTGCAGTGTCTCCCATATCGTATAAAGATGTTGATGCTTTTGCCAATGAAGATACGTTGTAAGCAAATTCTCTTTGTGAAGAACCCTCTAATCCATATGTTTTGCCCTGAACATCTGGCTTTTGTCCCATGGCTCCGCCCATAAAGATTTTGCCTGCATAATTTTGTCCCCATTGAGATACATCTTGCATTAAATATATATTTTGTAAGAAATCTCCACAACTATACAAACCATCACTAAATACATACGGGAAAACTGGATATCTATCATCTATTGAATTTATATCATCGCATCTTTGTATTATGTATCCATATATATCAGAGTCTAGATGTCTAAACAAATTCATTTTGTAGTCATACTCTCGTGGAGCAGAAATTGGAGTCTCAACATCCGTTGTTATTATTTCTATTTCGCTTATTGTAGATATCTCTGTTTCTAATATATTTTCTCTTGATTTGGGAACCATTCTCTCGCTAATGTATGAATTTGGATTGGAAACTGCAGATCTTGCATGAACTCCAAATGCACCCATCCTATCTTCAAAAGACCTTATCAAGTTTGCTATAGTCCTGTTTTTTCTATCAGAAAGATTGAAATCGAAATATCTAACATCTTTCATTATTTTAGATATTGATATAGAAACTATTTTTCCTAGATCGCATACTGTTTTGTCAGGTCTGCTTGATCTGAGCAATATACTTGCATTATTATAATATGAAGGAGTAACATAAGGCTCGTAAATATTGTAAGGTTCATATGGATTGTTAGTGTTTGTTGAATACGAGTAATAAGGCTCAAATATTTTTGGCATTACAGGGGCAATTGAATTTGAATACAATTTATTTGCAATTTTATCATAAGAAAAATAAGGTTGCAAATAATCTGAATATGGGAAATAAGGAGAATATGGCTCTGGACCAACTGGCTCAACAGGGGGTAGTTGCCTGTCTATCAGCTCCACTCTTATAAGGTCGAAAGGCACTTTGTCTTCTCGAGCAAGAGCAGATGTAGGACTAGAAGAAATGCTCCATCCAAATGAATCATTGAATGATTCAAGCATGTTGCCAAATGTATTAAAATAATTTTTATAAAGATTTGAATTTACATATGTATTGAAATCATCGAATGGATAAGAGGAGCGTATGCTTAAATCCCCAATTATAGATCCTGATATGGGTATGCCCATGGATCCTGGACTTTCTGATTTGACAAATCGCTGGACATTTCCAGCATAACGACCAGTGGATGTGCAAAAATCGTCCAAGTCATATCCAACATGATCATAGCTAGGCTTCACAGCAAAACCGCCAAAATCTATGCATGGATTAATGTACACTTTTCTTTTTGAAGACCCGGGAAGACCGCCTTCTGATTTCAGAGAAGCATTTGAATCATGTATAAATGGATCAAGAGCGGCGTATCCAACAATGCCGTAATCTTTATATTTTGCTCCACCAAGATAGTCATCGATCAGTGTACTGTAGAGAACATGCCACTCTCCGCCCGTCGTAATTCTTGCCTGAGTGGCTATATCATTGTCTGCCGAAACGGATAAGCCTGCGCGCGGAGATGTAAACATCTCTCCTGGACAATAGCATAGATAAGTTGCTCCATCCTTATTTCTAGATAAGCTGGCAGCATTAACCACCATGCTTGAAGGGCCCATCCTATATGGCTCTGTCTGCGAAATAGCGGATAAGAAGTAAGACCCTACCTCCTGATAGAATCTATGCGGATGAAATTTTGACTCGTGTGCAAAATTTATGCTTATACCGACATTAGAAGTGCCTATGCAAGGTCTATTTTCCCCATAATTTCTCTTTCCAATGGCTAGACCCGATGGGTTCATGAATGCAGAATAAGATGGTTTTATTTCCAATTTGCTTACGATATGGTCTGTTCCAAATCTAATGAAATCTACTGCATCTGCAATAGTTCTTAATGGATAGAATCTGTTTGCACGCAAATTATCAAAATCACCATCAGCAGCATGCTCTGCATACTCTTTTATCGATGATCTCAAGAAAGCTCTAGAAGCACCGCGCGCCAGCGGCATTGCCAAAGTAAAATTTTCTAAACTAAAACTTTTTTCTGGACCGCGGCAGAATAGAGACACAAATGGAGATCCCTGCAAAGTGGTCATGGATACGGAGCGGGATTCTGTGATTGCCTCGAAAACAGAGTCATCTGTGTTTCCTAGCCACATTCTATGCGCTGGAAGTCCATAGCAAGCGGATAAGTTATTTCCTGGCTGAACTGATATTATTGGATCATTAGGACTGGGTGAAGGAATGCCGCATTCGGAGAATGTCGGGAAAAGACCAGCGCAACTTTGACCTCCTTTATATCCTGTTTTGCTCAGTACATCTATTCCTTCAGAAAGTGAGCCATCAATATTCCCAGAAATGTTTTGAGAAATAAGTTCATAGAAATCACCTATGGTGACATCGTAATGAGGCCATCCTTGGTCTGGAAGAGACTTTCCAGATCCATATGTCTTGTGATATCCATACTTATCATCGCTTGACCTTGTGCGTATCCTGATGAAATTAGTAAACGATCTAGCTGAAGAATCGACTCCAATGGTGGTTGTAAATATAATTCCAACATCGTTCATTCGTTTTATGCTGACATTCTTCTCGCTTAACATCTGAATTGTAAGTTTAACTGGAACAGATGAGGTATTAGAAGAAAAGTCTATCGCCCTGACTATCTTATTGCTTGACCTGATGCCAGCAGCATTGATGTAAAAAAGATATGGGTTTCTTTTGCTGTAAAAATAGCTGCTAGAATAGTGGTCTGTCCTAAATTCAAATAAAGGAATGTTTGAATCTGGAAAAGCATCTATACATGAAAATGGATCTGAGACATCAACAAGAGGGTGAGATCTGTTTTCATTCGTTCCTACACACAATAACCTTTTTGTAACAAGTTGATCATATGCATAATTTTTATTGTTGAAATTATACATGCTCATAGAAATGTTAGAAACTTGTCTAAATGTATTACCTCTATAGCTATGCGCACTTACAAAAGGCTCTCCATATAGACCATCCTCCACTATAAAACCAGCATAAGAAGGAGGCAAGTTAACCGCTGACTTAAGCGTCAAATCTACATCAGTTATGTCGCCCTTTTCATTTCGATTCTGACTAAGTGCAGCGGTATGATGAACGCAAGGCTTTCCACATATTCCTGGATCACTCGACTCGGTCCTAGTTATTTCTTGAATTTCTTCACGCCTATTTTCAATTACACTTAAAATCTTATTGTTATCTTGCTGCCTAACCTCAACATCTAATGAATCAAAAAAGTTTCCAGCCCTAGGATCAGTATATATCTCTAGTATATTGTTTTCCTTTACGGATATTCTTCCTGGAGTGGTAGGATCTACAAGATTTATTGACATAGTGAAAGGAAAATAACCTCTTCTCCATATAGGAGACAAGGTTATAGTTACTATACCTCTTGACTGATTAGCTCCAACCATACCCATCATTTCCAATGCAGTCAGGGGAGAGTTGGGAGGCACATCGAACAAAATAGGAGGATCTCCCAATGTAAATGATCCTCCAAATCCAGACTCGTTAACCGGAGTAGATGAAGTCACTTTTATATCGAATATAATTCTGTCTGGCATTGATGCAAGAAGATCTGCACCAAGCGACATTTTTTGCTTATCTCCTTTTTTAATGTTAAAATGCCTAGCTGAAATAGGAGACCCATTCTTCTCACATACCACAACAATACTAGTCACATCTGGAGATGATCCAATTATCGATTGCGATGCCGACATGCTGCCATCCGCACGCATTGAAGATGCCAATGCACTTTCATTTACTATATTTGTATTATTAATGTTTGTCATCAGTTTAAATCTGTATCAATCATGCTAATAGTTCGAGGATCGTCGGTTTTATACTTAATCTTACTTCCATTAAAATCAACTGTTATAAAATTGCCTTCAGAATAAACCACTATTCCTATTTTGCCTCCAGGCATTCCATTAGAAGGTCTAACTCTAACTCTAGACCCCACACTTGGCGGCCAAGAAGATGCAAGTTTTATTACATCTGGAATAAACTCTGGGTTTTCTAGATAGGTTTCTGCAACATAGTCAGGAGGTTTTCTCCTAAAAAAACCGCTTTCCTTCGCATTGGCCCAAGCCTTATCGAGGACAGAAGACAATGCTGACTTTGCATCTGCAGCATCAACAGTCTCGTTTATTCCCAATTTCGATATGGTTATACGATATTCAGCACTAGACTTGATAAAAGGCATGAATGGATCTATACTCCAGAAATTACCATATTTTTTTTGTATCTTGCTGGCTATATGAGAATATTTTGAAGATATGACTAATCCATCCACCAGTCCACAAAAATTATTTGTTTTACCATATAAGAATTTCAAATAGCCTATCTTTAATGCATTTTTGGGACAATTAAGATATATACCAAATACATTCTGTGCATTGTTCTTCTCCAAGTAGCGCAAAGAATGCGCAAGCCTAGGATGACTTAGATACATCTTATCGTCATGACACCATGAACTTAGCTCTAGAGGATTGCATGGAATGAAAACTTTATCATTGTAATCATGCTTAGCAATCTCAGACATAACCATGTCTGGATAATGAATAAATCTTTTCGCTAAAAAGTCATCGGATGACAATGCGGAAAGAACAATCATCGCTTCCTTGTCTGATACTTCATGGCCAGATATGGAGAATATGTTTTTTATATCTTTTAGCACTTCAAGTCTTCTTATTGCGAGAGCATACATTGCATCCTGGCTTATTTTTCTGCTCAACTGGCTTGCTTTGTTCCGTGCTTTTTGGCTGATTTGTCGCAGAAGGGGGGCGCATGCGAGAACCAGAATTAAGCCTGCTGTTCATGCTAATCTTGCGTAGCAACTCAAGTCTTTGTTGATCAGTCTTGTCCATTTTGTATCATTCCTCCTAAATCGTGTTCTAGTACATCAACCATGTTCATAAGCACCTTTCTAACCTCTTGGCTTGGAGTGGCGCTAAGTTGAACCTGAACTATCTGCTGTATCTTTTCTATAACCACCTTTACAGGTTCTGCGGCTTTTTTATATTCATCTACTTGCTGTTGCATAGACAGCATTTGAGATGCAAGTTTTACTATGGTTTCTGTTATTTTTATTGACTCAGAATCCTCTCTTCCATCGATCATTGCCGCAAGTTGTATCATTCTTCTTTCAAGCATATGCATTACTGCTTCTAGTCTTTGTTCTTTTTTTCTTTCTTCACTGCACCACAGAGACATATTTTGGCAATATTCAGATATTCTTTCCTGGGCCATAGAATTAGTAAGATGAGATCTTAAATGATTGCGAACGCAACTCCAGCTTATTATCTCTTTATTGTCCTCAAGCCACCTATGAACATGACTATAATTTTGCGTCTTTTGATACAAATCTTCTGCCTGTTGCCTAAGCAAACTATTGCACAACTTGCATCCTGAATGAAGGCTTACAGGTTTGACATTGCTTATGCTGGAAAAGAATCCAGATGCTTGATTTATTGCTTCTTGATCATGCAATATAATGTCATTTTGATTTTTTGTCATTTTTATTTAACTTTTTATCTTTTTCTGTTAATAATTTTATTAAGTCCGAACCAATTTGTTTAAATTTTTTAGGACTATCGAGAGATATGAATATCATTTTATCAATTAAATACTTAATTTCTTCGTCTATAGGGCTTTCTTTTTCCTTAATGTCCAACATAAGAGACCTTGCCTTGTGTGGATCGCTGGTCGCGACAAGGCAAGCGATTGCTATTTTTTCTATTAAATCATCTAAGAAATATGGCATATATTTTATTACTGATAAATGTCATATTGCCCTTCACATAGTGTCTTACAATAATTTGCTATAAGCAAAGCCTCAGCTTTGCCATCATCAGACACTCTTTTTAAGTTTTCATTTAAATGAGGAAACATAGATCTAGCTAGATTCAAAGCTTCTTTTTTAGCTTCTGCTTTTATTTTTTGCTTTTCTTTTGGATCTTGGCTCCTTTGCTTGGGAATCAAGCTTGGATATTTCTTTTTCCATTGTTGAGGCAATGAAAATATTATTGGTATATCATTTGCCACCACAAATGCTTCCCACAGTCCGTGACCCCTCCCAAAAGAGTACATACTTACATTCCCATTTCCAGGCATAGCATGAGTTAATTCTTGGCATGCTATTACATTTTTGCCCCTAAATGGCTTAATGGCAAGAGACATAAAATTTATGTCGTATTCGGACTTTTCCTTATTCCCTTTTTTAATCTTAAATACTGGAACCCCCAGCACTCTCGATTTTCCTCCTTCTTCAATAAAAGCCAGGGCTCCATTGAGCCCTGGATCAATTCCAACCCACATGCGACCGCTGCATGTGGCAATGTCTTCGCACCATTCAGATATATTTACTAAATATTTTGCATTTTTTGACTTTGCCACCATGAAAGCGTAGCCTCTAGACCTTTTTCTAATGGCCAGGCTGGATTGAACCCAAGTTCATTTCTGGACTTGCCCGTATCAGCCAATGTCTTTTTGACATCTCCGATCCTTGGAGGAGCCATCATAACATCTTTCGACACATCCAAATTGAACTTATCTACGAACCAGTCTAAAAGCCATCTAAGGTCATGAGAGTCTCCTTGGGCTACATTGAACACTTCTCCATTCCATCTGCTTGGGCGAAGTATGCATAGCTCTATAGCAGAACATACATCATCTACATAACAGAAGTCACGAGATTGAGAACCATCTCCGTCAAGCCTGAGGGGCATTCTATTCATGCATGCCTGCATCCATGCAGATATTACCGTGGCATAAGCATTGTCTGCTCGCTGCCTTGGCCCATATACATTAAAGAATCTGAGAGAGACAGCATCAAGGTTTCTCAGTTTTGCCATAATAGTGGCAGCCCTTTCAGCCGACATCTTCTGCAGCGCGTAAGGGCTTTTTGGATTCAAGTTGCTTTCTTCTTTCGTTGGCAACTCCGCTCCGTCTCCATATACTGACGACGAGCTTGCGAAAATGACTCTTGAATTACTTTTTGTGCAAGCCTCGAAAATCTGAACTGCCTTCTGGCAATTTTCCCAAAAAGTCTCCGACGGCTCCTCGACGCTATAGGCAACTCTCGGTACTGCGGCAAGATGAACCACTACATCAAATTTTCCACACTCTATGTCGTATAGCGTGATTGCGTCAGATACATCATTATGCATAAAATTGCAATTGGTCGCATTGACGGCAGCCAAATCACATTTTAAGTTATTAAGTTTTCCAAGATCCCTATCCAGCATTGAGAAATCACAATCTGGATAAGAAGAAGCTAATTTGATAGAAAGATTTGATCCTATAAAACCAGCAGCTCCTGTTATGAGTATTTTTTTACTTTTCATTGTCTATCATGTTTCTTTCTTTAAGTATCTTATATATCGTTTCATCGATTTTAAGTTGCAGTCCATCATTGGATATAATGTAATATGCACCGTAATCTTCATAATATATAATTTTATAAGTCGAATATATAATTTCGACTTCGTCTTTAATCTTCTTCTTCGGCATCATTGTCATCCTCTTCTTCGTCGCCATCTTCCTCATCTAACATTTCTCTCATATCGGCTGCAACTTCATCTGCAGACTCCAGCATTGACATGGCTAATTCCCATACAGTTGCCAATGTTGCTGCATGAGTAGCTAATTCTGTTGCTTCCATCGAAGAAGAATCTGAATTCAACCTCATGTATATTTCATGCACTATTTTTTCAGCACATGTAGTTATCTGATCAAAATTTATTCCGAAATCGTCGTCAGGAGTCTGAGACATGCTTGTTTTCCTTTCTTGCTGACTTGTATGCAGATATTATCTTTGCCAATATTGACGAAGGTAAGTCTCCATTTTTGTGAAGAAGAACCGCAGTCCATGCGAGAGAACCCCATGCTCCATACGGCACAATACCTCCTGCCTCGCATGTTGCTATATAATCAGCAAATCCAAAACTTAATTTAACATTTGAGTCTGTCTTACTTACGATATATTGATTAAAAAGTGCGTTTCCATCGTTCTTGCAAAATTCCATTATCTTTTTGTCTGGGGTGTTTAGCGTCTTAAGCAGCATGAGTTTTGAGTTTTTAACCGCTCCTGATGAAGATATTGCCTGAATAGCGTGTAGAGAATTATTCATGTCCTTTTCCGCTATGTCAAGCATTCTGCAGAAGAGTGCAGCATCACCGTTGCTCTGAGCTTCACTTATTTTTGCCAGTATATCAGAAGCATGAAATCCTAGGGAGCATGCCAGATCAGCCTTATCCCTTGGCTTGCGCTTAGAAAATGTAAGCTCCAAAGTCTCAAGAACCATCTCCAGCTTTTCCAAATCAACATCCTTGCTCCATGCAGAAACGCTGCAAGAATCCACTATCATCTGATAAGCCCATGCAAAACCATCTCCAAATTTAAGCCTTTCACTTGTTATGCTCAAAGCCTTATTCTTTGCTATCTTGCATGGCATCTCGACTAGCGTCTTATGATCCTTAGCCATGCTGCAGCATTTACTCCAGAATGTCCTTTTTGCATTAACGAATACCACCATGTCGTCCTCGGACCAAGATTTACACATAGAACTTATCTTTGAGTCCAGATCGTCTATTTCATCGCATATTACAGCCACATTCTTTGAGCCACTAAATACATCTTTAAACACCATGCTCTTCTCAAAGTCAGACAAGTTACTTACGGAAAATACATTCTTCCCTTGCTTCTTTTCTTTTTTAAGCAAGGCATGACATCTATTAATAGGACCTTCGAACCATACAAGCCTCATGACTGTGCTTGGACAAAGAATGTTTCAAAAAATGGCCTGGACTCTTCTTCCGCAGAAGATTTTGAGAACCTCATTATGATTGGAGCTGGATTGCCATTGAATGTGCTTCCATCGACTTCCAAAGCTATTCTTTCGCATCCGTATGAGTTTTTAACGGAATACAACAGAGAAGCACTCTGGCATTTTATTATGGGCATGGCTGATGATGCCTCTATTTCCACACAGGATATTGACCTATCTGACTTATACTGCTTGCCAGTTGATAACTTTAACTTGTTAGATGAGGTACATGATATCGTGGTAGTGCACAATTCGTTAATGCTGTTCTCATGCTCAAATACCGCGCGTATGCCTTCCAATACATTGTCCCATGAAGACAAGTCTGACTTTACTTTATGACTTGAATCTCTGTTGAAAACAACATTCTCGTCTGGCCAAACTATAGAATCGGCAAGAGATGTGATCATGCTGAAGTTTCCAGCCCTGATAGCAGCACTGTCTTTTGAGAAAGAAATAATTATCTGCTCATCATCTGGAATGATACCATCCATACAAGCTATAGAGTTTTTTATTTCCCTACATGGCATATAATATGCAGTTTCATCCAGGCTAACGACGCTGCATGGAAGAGATGTTCGAGCAAAAACGGCTCCATTTCCAGATACGAGAACTAGTCCGTCTCCATCCTTCCTGATTTTCACAAACTCGTAGTTTGGATTGCTTGCGCCAATTCCAAATGCAAACTCTATCCTGGATATGCTCTTCTTAAGTTCCCCAAGCGAACAAGAAAATGACTTCTTGTGCTTCGGTATAATGATCGCACCAGGATACGAGTCCCAAATCTTAGTTGGTATCGTTTGACACTCATCAGCGTTGTCCCTAGACCCTATCGATATTGAAGAAACGACACCATCGGCGTTTGAAGATGCACCTATCTTCAATGGCATATCATTGGCGAAGCTACAAACAGCCCTAAAAAATGCCTTAGATTCTACAGCTATAATCTTGCCGCTTACATCTGGGGCGGTAAGGGTTTCTCCAGTTGATATCTCTGTCTGAGCGCACGATCTGTCCGTGCATGATATTAGCTTGACTGATTGGTCGTTTGCAGAATTGCGACAATCAATAAACATTACATCTGCATATGGAGATTCCTTGCCTACATTCCTATTTGGAAATATTGTGTGTCCGCGAGTTGCCGATTGTAAATTCATTTTGTTCCTCAAATATCTATGTTCATGCTGTCAAGTATCTGACGAGCTTTAGTTTTTATTCTGCTTAATGCGTTGTCTATGCCTTTTATATTTACTTTTACATAAGATTTAGGCTTATAAGGATCTTTGTCGGCATTAATAAAGTCTGCTATCTCTTGATAGCTCATTCTTTTCGCATACAGAGCAAGTACCTTTTTTTCAAACGAACTGAGTTGTGAAAAGAGCTCGCCGACAACGCGCTTCAAGCTCTCCTTTCGCTCTATTCTAGAGTCAAAATTCTCATTGCCGTCCGTTAATATGGAACTAAAGTCAAAATCTTCCTTTGTAGGATTGGAATTGCTAAAGCTTACTGATGTATTTAATGCAGCCCTTTTGTTCTGAAAACTCGTTTTGAGAAGAGTGCTCAGGTGACGCTTAGTGCACAATGCTGCAAATTTCTCAAAACCTACAAAATCGTCGCCTATTATCCTGCTTGTATCAAAATCAGCTATTGCTTTGAACCTAACAGCATACATAGCCTCTTGATACAAGTCATCCTGATGATATCCTGGAATATTAAATTTTCCAACTATTCTCTTTATTAGTGGATCTATCCTGGACATCACTTCCTTAAAAAGCTTTTCCTTTTCTACACTTGAGTTTGATTTTTGAAGTTTTATAACTATCTCAGCAACAGAGCCATCGGCAGCAAGAATTTTCTTTGCTTTAGTAGGCTTCTTGCTCTTGGGCTTGCTAACGGGCTTGCTAACGGGCTTGCTAGCGGTCTTGCTCTTACGCTTTTGCGGTGACTTCTTGTTGGTTTTTTTCTTGCTTGCCATTTTTCATCCTGTGTGCAGAAATTATCATGCGCACAATCAGAGACTCGACAGCAAGACTGGGATTCATGCCCGCATTCAAGGATTCGTGTGCATTTTTCAGTGAGTCTATAAAGTCTAATACTAATTGAGTTTCGCAAGAAGAAGCCAAAGTCTTGGCCTTTGAAAGCGAAGCAATAGATATATTAGACATGCTAGAAAGGTTTTTGCAGGTTCTTACCAGCAGTATGTTGCGAACAACCGACACTATTCCAGCAATAAAGTCAAACGAAGAAACTCCTGATGTTATGGCTTTATTGGCTTTTAGTAAGGCATCGGTTGCATTCTTATCCAATATGGACTGAAGAACATCTTCGTAGAAACCGTCTGATATTATTCCACAAGACTGGGTAACTGCTTCTTGAGTTATTTTATCTCCATTGCATGTGGTCGCGCATTTCTCCAGAAGTTGTATTGCTAACCGCATGCATCCAGAACTTGCTCTAGATATGTTGTGTATTGCATTATTTTCGAATTTAAAGCCTTCGTTATTGCATATCTCAATAAGTCTCTCTGAAATAACTTCATTAGATATGGGCATAAAATGAAGAGTTATGCATCTTCCAAATATAGTGTCTTTTAGTTTTTCTGGCTCCGTGGTGCACAAAACAAATATAGTGGATCCTGGAGGCTCTTCAAGAGTCTTCAACATTGCTTCTGCAGCGGCTCCAGTGAGGCCATGCGCCTCGTCTACGATTACGAACCTCTTTCTGCACTGAAAAGGCGCGTACTTTATCTCAACCCTTAGTGTGCGTATGTCGTCTATGCTTCTGTTGCTGGCTGCATCTATCTCCTTGACATCTACGCATTTTCCATCCAATATTGTCTTCTCTAGCGTACCTTCAATTGGATTTATGTCGATTTTCATACCTCCATCGGCATTAACACTGGCAGCAAATATTCGAGCAGCCGTGGTCTTCCCTACCCCGCTAGGACCACAGAATAGATATGCATGATGGAGCGCATCGGAAGATATGGCATTCCTCAGATACTCAACCACATATGGCTGACCAGAAATATCATTTATTGCTTTAGGTCTGTATTTGTTAGCCAACGCTGACATTAGCACGCTCTTTCTTATTTATTATTTCGTCCACAATGATAGAAACTGTTTTATTTTTTGTCATAATGTCGCTTCCAGATTTTACATGAAATACTCTGTCGTTATTTAATATGGCTGGATCGCACAATCCCTTTTCAGATTCGTGAATATCGGCGCCATTAAAGTCCCTGAACAAGTTTATTATGTATCCGCCATGGTTCAAAACTGCATTAGCTTCAGTATCGAATCGCATGTCATCAATCAGGCATAATGAACATTCTGATTTGACAATATCTGATAGCGTGCAGTTTACCCAGACATTTTTATCAAACATGTTCCTGAAGATATCCGTACCCAATATCTGCATGACTTCTCTATTGGACATTGATCCAGTGCGGAGACCAGAAGGCATGCCTCTACACGATGAACAGAACAACCACAAGTCCTTTTCATAAGATATATTTTTTATTTCTGTGGTTTCAATGCCATATATTGCATCCAAAGACGACACCGAACGACTGGGAGAATTTATCCATCTTATCCATATGGGCATCCTATCCCAAGAGAAGTAAGTGAAATCATTCTTATTTATTTCCGATCCAAATACTCCATCGCGAGACATTCCAAGCACATCCGTAGCTATGCTTTTTACCTTTGAGGCAAATGAGAATATTGCTGCATCTGCCTTATGAGGCAAATTAAGCGGATGAAACTCTGCGTCCTTAAGCGAAAATACTTTAGTTCTTCCCGTGTCGGGAAATTGAACTAACTCTGCATTTATTTGCACTCCATCACCATTGCAATATTGCAGATTGCCTTTTTTAAGTTCATGCGAAAACTGAATATATTTGCATAAGCTCGTTTTTCCTATGCCTTTAGGTCCAGCAACGGCAATTATTATTTTCATTTGATGAACTTAAAGAAAACAAAAGCCTTGTTGTTCAGCGAAGCATCTGCAAGATTGTCTATTACTTTCTTGCGCACATCATGAAGAAACACATCTTCTTTGAGTTTTGGCAGACGACCAAGCATTATCCTTGTAGAATTTTGCTGCATTTCGTTGCCATCCTTGTCGACAAAATAAGATATTTTACCGCCTTTCTTGCCGGCGAAGAATATATCCGACCTTATCTTGCCATCTTCATTTAAACATACTGGGAGATAGCATTCCCAGTTACGCATCCTCTCATCCCTAGTAAGGGAATTATCGAGATTCTGTGCGCTTAAGTGAGAAACTGCCTGATTAAACGCCTTGTCAAAATCAACGAATCTTCCAAGTATAGTTCCCTGACCGTACTCGTCCCTAAGCCATAATTCTATCATATTTGCTCCATTCCTAGTATGTCTGGTACATCTGGCGAATTTTCATAATCAACGCCAAATAACTCAATTATTTCTCTGTTCTCTTTCACATCGTATCCCTTTGATTTGATGTGATCTCCGTCAAATTCTAGACTGCTCAGTGCAGAAGCAACGATGAGCACCCTGTTTTTATCTTGCAAAGAAGCCCAGTTGGTGAGATAAACGATGCATACAGCGTCTATCGATATTTCTTGAGCAATCGGTTCGGGTAAAAATGTGAAAGTATAAGCCTTACTTTTAGCATTAGGCTTTTCCTTATTCACCATAGCGTAGAATTTTATCCTCTCAATTGGTATATGCCCATACTTATCTGGAAATTTTCTTGCTAACTTCATAGCAATGCTTTCGATGTCAGTCATAACTACATATTCATTTTTTGCTGGCATTTCCGTATTTCCTCAATTTGGCTGCATACCAATTCCTAACCGCCGATTTAGATGAATTCCATTTTATTCTTTCGGATACTAAGCTTTTTGAAAGATCCATCGTTTCGTGCCAAAGTTCAACCAGCACATCGTCTTCTCCTCTATTCCTAATCCCAACTATTCCATTAGAGAATGCAAATATTGGAAAATTATCAACTTGAAACCTCACGCAATGCGCATTGATGCTGGCCATTACAGGGTCGAAGGCGTTCATCCTCCAATATCCGTAATCTATCCTAGGAACAGACTCAAATCTTACCTCTTGCCCACCGCTCAAAAACCTGCAGTCTAAAGATGCGGCTGTTATCAAAGAGCTTGCGGGAAATCTCCAGTTTTGTTCTGATATTTTTGCAAATGAATATAGCCAAGGTTTTATCTTGAAACTTTCTCTTTTAAATAATTCAGACAGAGCTCCGATGGGGACAATGTCTTTGTTCTCAAAGCGCTGACGTGCATGGCTCTTTATATCATCATTTGCGTTTACATTTTCTAGAAAAAAATCTACATCAATAATGTCGTTGTTGCAGAAGCATCCATAAGAAAGAAACTCTTTGTGCTTTTTCAGCCTTATCTTCGATATCAAAAGACCTGCGGAGAAAGCAAGCCATACCGAAGCTATTGTGGCACAGTTAACAGCCTGACCAGCAGAATGAGAGAAACCATAAACCAGAGGCTTATGGTTTCTCTCAGCCATACATGCGCATGCCAGTCCGATGCTATCCAGCCCACATAAAGGACTGGTTAAAAACACATTACAATTTCCTGGATCAAAATTACTGCTTATGGTAAATCTGTCTCTTGAATCTATTGGAAGACCAGTAATGGTCACAGACGGAAGAATCTTTTGGATTATATTAAATCCACACCCCTCCAGTAACTCATGTCTAGCGGAAAATGATATTGCTTCAGGGAGCCGACTCATCATCTATTCCAAATGACTTCGTCATATCATCTAATACATCCTTGGCGGCAGATTTCATTATTCCATAAACTTCATCACCATTTACTATTTCCAAAACTCTGCTGTTCATCTTGTCCTTGGCTGTGTGACAAGCATCTAGAAAATCTTCATTTTCTATTAATTTAATAAAAATAGGGGAAGATATCATTTTAGCTAAAGCCTGCAATTCCTTGACTTTGAATTGCTTCTCTATGACTGGCTGAACTATTTCAACCAAGTCTATAACGTAATCTGATACTATCGCTTTTTTATTCTTGCTTATTACATGCAAAACAGCATCCGAATACTTTTGCCTTATGGCACTCATTACCGCATCATTATCTTTTGCACCCAATGCAGCAACTATTCGCTTGGGATCAAGAGACTTTTCAGCTGACTTCATCAATACTCCAGCCAAGGCATGGGATATGGATCTTGAAGGTTTCATGCAGATTGTATCAATTTAAATGTGGGAGAAGCAGAAATATAACGCTGGTTGGGCAATGTCTCTATATATCCAGACGCAATAGCAGCAATATGAGTCCATGCAGCTATGCATGAGTCAAATTTCTTGGCTGGAATGCGCAGCATTGAATTTCTACTCTTAGCAAGCCAGTTGTATGGCAAGAACATACCAGATCCAGACATCTTAGACAAAGGATTCTCTATATCCTTTGAATCTATCTTTAGATACCTTGACAACACATCTGCTTCCATTGGAATGTTATGCAGATAAGCATGAGCGATCATTATTCCTATGTGACCAGCATACTCTTGCCGATCCAGTTCTTCACTTGTCCTGCCATTGTTTACCAATTGGCTTATTTCATTAGCTGTCATTTTTAAATCCTTATTATGGCAAATTCATTGTTTTCTGCTGGTGGGGACTGCATGGATACGTACTTCTTTGGCTTGTACTTATCTTCCTCGATGTCCGCCAGCCCAGAATGAATATGTATCTGGAGAGATGGTAGTGAATCCATTTTATTCGCTAAAGCAAAGTCAGCCTCCAGATCAGAAGAATCTGCCTCGCGTGGATACATATTAGTTACTAGAACATGTACAAATTTTGGTATTTTATCTATTGCCTTCATGTACTTTATTGGTTGAGCACAAACAAAAGCATCAGCCTGATCTTTGCTCTTCATGTGAGGAGGCATCCAAGGAGTCCCATATATATTGAGACCCTTACAATTTATCGTGTCATCTTGGATGTACTCCGCGTGAACATAATGGCTTAACTGATTGCCATAAAATTCAGCTATATGATCATTCTTTCCAGCAACAATTATCTTGCATGGAGCTGGAAGTGAATCTAACCACGGATTTACTTTTTCCGTTATGTAGTCAGATTGATTTGTTATATTCCATGTAAGTAGTGTTTTGTCGAATAGTCGGCAAAAACTGCCACAAAAAATTACAATATCCACTGGCTCTTTTAGCTGAGGAAGATTATGGCAAATATCGCTGCATGTAGCTATGATGGGCATCAGCCATTATTCAATACAAGACTAGGAGAAGATTCGTTGGATGCCGCGACTGAATCAGTCTTGGATTCCTTTACCGCATTAGCCTGAGCACGAGCAGCCTCTACATTCTGAACGAACACCGAAAGGGCGCCGTCAAATGCCTTCATAGCATCGTCAATGTCGTTTGCCTCTATAGGGAACCTTACCTCAAACGGGGTTCCGTTGTTTACCGCTTGAGCAACACCGAAGAACTTGTCTGCAGATCCATCATTTGGAACGAGACGCTCCACCTTGTTTCCATCCAGATTAACGTACGATTTAATTTCCATCAACATTTTACATTTCCTCAAATTGTGACATAAAGTCTTTTACAATATCATCAAGAGATTGCCTAACCTCTTGCACTGGGAACAATTCTAGTCTATACAAATTGTTCTTAGCTTTTATTCTGCTGTATTTTATTGCAGAATCTTTTAAAATATTTTCAGCCGCTGGGAGATCTGATTCAGATACATGAAGTAGCAAAGTCTTCTTTGCTTGTTGAACTTTGGATATTCCATTCAATAACTCTGATAAGGAATTTACTTTAATTTTCTTCCTTTTTGCAGTGATTTTTTTATCTTTTCCAGATCCTTTTCTCATAATATTATTGAGTATATTTTCTTTCTGGATCTTATTCTTCTTCTTTTTGCATCAGAGCGTATCTTTTCCCAATTGTTTCTTTGAGAACTAGTTGCCGTTAATCCATCGCCAACTGACCCACGGTATTTATATAGAGGAAGATTAAGAAAATGTCCATGACCTAATTCTTCTAACATATAACCCATAAATTTATCGACAGAAGAAGAATATGGACAATCAAAAACGTCATACATGTTTTCCATTTTTTTCATAGTTCTCCAGTGACTGTAGCAGTGAACTCGTCTTGTATGAGACTCAAATTCCAACATGGTTCTAGGAGGTCTTTGAGGTACTTGCCTAGATATTCCGCTTCCCACCATAGTCAAATCATTATTGCAGCGTATGTACTGAGACCATATAAATGATATTTTATTATTAGAAAGATATTTAGCCATGACGATGTTTACGGCATTTGGCATTAAAGCGTCATCGGCATCTAAAACTCCAAAGTACTCTCCAGTTGCTTCGGTAAGTGCTATTTTATAACTTTTAGCGCATCCTTTTTGAATTTCATTTTTTATATATTTTGCTTCTATGTTGTTGCTTTTTAACTTATCAACAAAACTAGACATTATTAATTCAGTACCGTCATCGCTCGCATCATCAACGAACACTACTTCCAGAGGCCTGTATGACTGCATAAGCAATGAATTAAACCAATCTTGCAAATATTTTCCTTTATTATAACCAGCACTTATAATAGTAAATTTAGGACCAGTTGAAATTTTATCTGCCTGATTAAGCTTATCAATAATGTCATCAATAAATGACTGACTAGCCATGGGTCTATGCGATGGTTTTTCTCGTTTTTTAGCGACTACCAGTTTTTTTTCTTTATCTGTCTCTGGCTTAACTTTAACTACTTTTTTTTCTTTATCTGTCTCTGGTTTAACTTTAACTACTTTTTTTTCTTTACCCGTCTCTGGTTTAACTTTGTTTAAACCGCTATTCTTATCATTAAAATTACTAGAAGAAGGAAACGCTACTTTTCTATTACCCCTAGAAATAAAATCATGGTTCTTTTTATTTTCTCCTGTATTTTGTTCCTTATTTGCCATATTGCTATTTCCTAAAATATTTTTGTTTTTAAAATTATCATTTTGATTTGAAAATAAACTTTCAATTGCTTTGATATAGCTATCACTCATTTTTATGAAATCTGCATTTGAATCAGAATACGACAAGCAACTACTTCTGAGCTTGTCGAGATTTTCACTTGTTAAAAGTTCGTCTATAATCAATCCAGCATTATCTAAGTCGGAGAAAAGATAACCATTTATTCCATTTTTAACTATCTCATTATTTCCAGTTTTATTGGAACATATCACAGGCACTCCTAACGCAATTGATTCCAAAACCGCCATACTAGTGCCCTCTGGCATATTTATGTCGTATAAAAAAAACTCCCAAGATGCCATCTTAGCAAATCTGTCGTGAATGTTTTCTATGTTTCCTTTGAAATCAATGGAGTTATAGTTTTTACATGCATTGGCATGACTCCTAGCTTCTTCTATCAATGATCCGCCACCAAGATATTCCATAATTAATGGACGCGAAAACTTCCTTCCACAAAACCATTCGGTAAACTTTTTACTGTATTTTATGGCATTTAATGCGTTGGCCCTACCGACAATTCCAGGTCTTACACCCCATGAAGGGTCTATCTTACTCTTTATCCATTTGCTACTTACTGCATTGTGAATGGTTGTAAATCTTGTTTTTGGATTTAACTTTTGAAATGTTTTTTGCATAAAATTGCTTACGCAAATGCACAAGTCTGGTCTGCCCACCAAGCAATTAGAAGGGTTCACTGAAAATGTATGACTTACAACAATAGACTTGCAAGATGCTCTTGGAATGTAGTTAAGCATCCTGCCAATATTGCTGTTCATCAATTTATGGATAATAACAATATTATATGATTTTAAGAATCTATTCAATTCCTCATATTTTACATATATAGCATCTTGTTCGAAATGCGATGGAGTTTGTTTAAGTTTGCTGTCGTCCTTAACGGCAACTAACACATCTTGTTTCCAAGAAGGTCTACCCTCATCGATTCCTATTCTTATTTGCTTTAAAGAAGCTAGAGCACCGCCATTAAAAGCATGCTCACATAGATGTGCGATCTTTATTGTCATCAAAAATATTTTCGTAGTTTTCAGAAAATATTTGACATAAAAAATCTTCTATTACCCCATATCCGCCTTTTAATGCGCTTTTATTTTTGCAGAAATGAAGCACTCCAGAGACTGCATCCTTAGGGCAAAATGGAAATCCGCATATCTTCATCAGTGGCAAATCTATCCAATGATCGCCTATAAATGCCACTGTTGCAGGATCAATACCTGTTTTCTTAAACAATTTATTTGCAAAATCTAGTTTATTTTTTATTCCATATGCCAAAGGAATTTTTGATTTCTCAAACCTGGCTATAGTGGCGCTATCATCGGCGCCAGAAAGACCCATTACTGGAATGCCAATTCTATTCTTGATAAATTCCAAGGCATAAAAATCCCTGGTATTGAAGCGCTTGGATATTTTTCCATCATGAGAAAATATATATCCTGAGTCCGTAAGGACGCCATCAACATCAGTAATTACAAGTCTTATTTTGTTGCTATCGCTATGCATTACTTGACTTTAATTTATTAGCTTGAAGGCGTTCTTCCTCCGTCATATCTTCTTTGTTTTTTAAAGCCATATGCACCGCATCAAAATCTCTTCTCAGTTTTCTTAAGCCTTCTGGCTCCAGGCTGGCCGCAGCATCGGTGTGCCTGAATGTCCTATCATCTATAAAATGCCTTTCATCGTACTCGGCTCCAAGCACCATAGCTGCGATATCGCAGGCTATGCCATATCCATGATTAGAAAAACCAGCACGAAAGCCTGCTTCTATTATTTCAGATATGCCCAATAATTGCATACGTTCAAAGGGACAAGGATATTCCGATACGCAATGATAGAATATTATCCTGTCTTTTTCTGAGATGTATTTTCTATAAAGGCTTTCTCTTTGAATTAAAGAAGTCATTCCAAGAGATACATGTAGATCGCCTTCATGGTTGTCCAGACAATATTCTATTAAATTATAATTTAAATTGCAAGCCGAAGGTATCTTGAGAAGATAAGGTTTCAAGCCTATTATGTCTCTAGCACTGTCAATGTCCCAAACGCTGCATCCATATTTTACCCTCATAGTGTCGCACGCATTTTTTATAGCGATATGATCTTCAATTGTTAACTCTAAATTTATTCTATGCTGAAGATAGGTCTCTCCATATGCAAAGTGGGGATTTGGATGAGCTTCATTCTTTAAGTGTTCGGGCGTAGAAAGATGCGGATTTCTCTTTTGAAACTTGACGCAATCTGCCCCGCTGCCAGCTGCGAGATTTACAAGTCTTATGGCTCTCAATGCGCTCCCAGCATGAACGCACCCTATCTCCGCTACGAGTTTGCAATTTTTGTATACCATTTTTTTACGCTATCTAATTCAATGACTTTTCGACATATATCAAGGTCGTTAAAATTGTCTATCTGCATGGATTGAACTGCGTCGCATTCAACTATGCTGCATAAACCAAAATGCCGATTTCCATGCCGGCAGAAATCATCTTTATAAAAAGCATATGCATTTCCACAATCATGCCATAAGAATTCTTCTGAAGAAAAATCTTGTCTCATCTTCCTTTCGCTATACTGAGGAATAGCGTTATTGCTTTCGTCCTTCTTCCAGAATAATGGCGTATGTTTAAAAGCAGTAAAAACTGAGTTACCCTTAGTCAGCAAATTAAGGCAGTTTTTTATTACTTCTCCGTATCTAAATGGAGAAGTTGGCTGAAGGAAGCATATTTTACAATCATCTGGCAATGTAAGCGTAGAACAAGCATGTAAAAGCGAAAGTTCAGAAGGAGAAGAATCAGTAGAATAGCATTTTGGTCTAGAAAGACATATTATGCGTTTGTCATTCATGCTTTCGCATATCTGCTTTATTTCGTTGCTGTCAGTAGATACTACGACACAGTCGCATACATCGTCTTCAAGGGCAGCCAATATAGACCATTTTATGAGAGGAATTCCACCCATGTCTATCCAATTTTTTCCTGGAATTCCCTTGCTGTCTCTTCTTGCCAGTATTATTGCGATTTTGCTTTTAATCATTTCATATACTCTTCTATTTTTATGCTGGGAAAAACGCCCATTGGATTTCCTGGAGTAGAATCATATATCTCCATATGATCTTTATTCATGGAATATAGATCATTGAAGTATTCCTTGACGCCGTTATAGTCAAATAAATCCCAGATTCCCCTGTTTGGCTTTCCATCAATTCTTCTTACTCCGCTTCTGCCCTCCCAAAAATATCTTTTGTTATTCTTAATGCCGTTATCCATGCCCGTGAGGATTATGGGATTGCATCCCATTATGGCAAGAATATTTATAGCACTTCCAGAGCTAGTTCTGGCTCCTATTATCTTATTGAAATTTTTTCTATTTATCAATACTCCATTCATATTCTTTCTTCCAGTTGATGGCTCAAACCACCAGTCGTGATCAAAAAGAACAGTCTTATCATCACCGAAAATATTAACAAATGATGACAACTTATTGCGATACATAAATTTCATGCAATTTGAACTTTTCAATTCATTATAAAAATAAGACCAGTTAGAAACCGCTATGTCATCAGAAACCCAGTATGGAATATCTTTGCTGAATAATATAGAAGAATTAACTGCAATACATGGAAATCTATTTACAATTTCAGTGCTAATGTCACCCGTACTTGGACCAGCGCCAATAACAAACCCTGGCTTGCATTCGTGGATGTTGTAAAAATTCTCTAGAATATTCATATATTTTTATCGAATATATTTACACTGCTGTTTTTGTTCATATTTATTATGTTCACGCCATTTTTCTGAGCATGATCATTAAGCGCTTTAAAGCAATCGATATTTTCACGCCAAACCGCCAACCTTTGTTCTTGCGGCTGTCTCAGAGCCACTGGTTTTGTATAAAAACTACGCTCGCCGTTGAAGTCTATCACCTGTCTTGGCTTCTTGTTCTCATTCCATTGATCCCAAAAATACCCAGTGTTAGATCCATCATGATCTAGTCCATAAATATATATATTCTTGAACTTGAATTGAATGGCAATATCAATGCAGGTGGGGATGCTGGAGCAATAACAAAGACCTTCTTCAGTTCCGTCCAAATTGATATTGCTTGACCGTGGTTTGAAAAACTTGGTTCTTGCAGGCAAGAGATCACGATATTTACACCAGCTGTCGCGGACTATTACATCGCACGCAGATTTTACAACCTTATCCCAATAAGTCCATCTTAGGCATAAAGCATCGTTTGATACCCAAAATCTTCCGTGCTTGCTTGGCAAGGACCATTCCACCCCAAGTATCGCGCTGTTTACCGCAAAGCAAGGCATGCTCGTAGTTGCGGAAAGATCAGCTAACGAAAGGGATGGTCCAGCTCCAAGTATGCAGCAGTCTCCGCCGTCAAACTCTTTCCGACATAAGTCTTTGAAATTGTTCTTGCAGGTCATTGCTATTAACTATCTGTGATTCAAACAAAAAACGAGATGGATTTTTGGGCGATCTTCTATTCATGTTATCAAAAATGGAAAATGTCAAAGCCAATCTATCCTCAGCGCGGGTCATCGATACATACATAAGCCTTCTCTCCTCATCCATATTGGAAGGATCTTCATTGATGCTTCTCCTGTGAGGAATAACTCCATCTTCGCAGCAGGCTACAAATACATTTTTAAACTCTAGACCCTTGGAAGAATGCATAGACATCATACGAACTCCGTCTTTTGATTCTTCCTTGGAATTCGCTAAAGCTGCATTTTCAAGTATGTCGTCAATTGACATTCCTCTTCCCATGGATTCATCTATGTATTTGATAAACTCCTTGACATTATCCCACTTCTCCTCGTGTTTGTCCTTATGCTCAGTAGAAAGCCATATTGGGTAAGAGATAGATTCAAGTATGCTTAAAAGACTAGATCCATTCATGTTGGAAGAATATTTAGAAATACTTTCTAGGACCGAGCATATGGAATCTTTGGTCTTGCTCTGTATGTCGGACAATGCTATTGCGGTTATAATGGAACTTATACTGTTCTGCTTCGCACATATGTCGCCTATGCATTTAGCGACTTTAGGACCTATGCCACGACGTGGCTTATTTAGAAAACGCATTAAGCTTATTGCATCCCTGGGATTTGAAACAAATTTCAATATAGCAAGAGAATCCCTAATTTCTTCTCTATCAAAGAATCTCCTCGTCCCCACCACTGAATATGGTATATTCCTAGCATTAAATGCAAGTTCGAATGACCTTGTTAGATGATTAGCCCTCAATAGAACGGCTATTGATGATGGAGAAACTCCAGACTGAGTTCCTTTCCATATCTGACCAGCTATCCATTCAGCTTCCTCCTCCCTGGTCATAAACATCTTCCATGCCACTGGAGATCCAGATGTCTTCACTGCATTGATTTCAGAATTTATTCTGTTCAAGTCACATGATATTAGATTGGAAGCAGCCTTTACCACATGAGGATTACATCTATAGTTTTTGGTAAGCCTTATAAGAGAGGCTCCGCTTTTTATAAACTTTATTAGGTTCTCTGGTCTAGCCCCGCGCCACCTGTATATTGACTGATCTCCATCCCCTACAAGCATTATGTTATTATGCGGAGCAAGCATTCCTGCAAGTTCAAATTGAATAAGGTTGGTATCCTGAGCCTCGTCAACAACCACATATTCAAATAATTTGCCTATATGAGACTCGTTGTTCTTTGCAGCAAAATATGTTTCATGAAGCAGACCAGTGAAATCAACTGCTCTTGAATGACGCATAGCTTGAATAAATTCCATAGCTAAGTCAGCATGATCTTCAAAATGCTGACTTATGTTCAGCAGATTGGGATCCTTGTTTTCCCTTAGATCGCATATCATGCCGTGCAACAAGGATGCTTCCGCAGCGTCCATCTTTACTCCACGATCCAATGCTATTGATCTAAGTAGATCAGATGCATCGTCCTCATCATATATGCTAAATCTTTTTCCCTGGGGAATGCTCACCACTCCCTCTCTTATCATTTTTGCGCATAAACTATGAAATGTGCTTACAACTATCTTCTCGGCTCCGTGTATTCCGTGCTGACTGAACAACTTCACTATGCGAGACTTCATTTCATCTGCAGCTTTGTTAGTAAAGGTGACCATGCATATCTTATCTGGTCTAATGCCTTGGCTCACTAAGAAAGCCGTCCTGTATATAACGACTCTGGTCTTTCCAGCGCCTGGACATGCAGAAACTAAAGCAGGCCCATCCTTATGCAAGACAGCCTTGATCTGCTCTTCCGTAAGTGAATTTATCAGGTCTTCTTTCCGCATCCAGCACATCCTTTTACTGAATTTCCGATCTTTGGGAAATCCTGCTCGCCTTTAGTAAGTTTCTTGGCGACATCTGACAGGAACTGATTGGCTGAATATGGACCTGATTTCTCAAGTATAACCTTTCCTTCACGCAAAGCCTGTATGTGAGGAAGTTTATCTACATTATACTCATCGCATATCTTTTGATTCTCGTCTGCATTTGCATCTATGAAAACTATGGCTATGCCCATATCTTCAAATTCTTTCTTTACACTCATGCAATGATGGCATTCTTCTGAGCCAAATATTACTATGGCTATTGGATTTTCCGTCTTATTCATCGGAATTGTCCTTTAATATAAAATTTACCTTCTTGCCCTTCATGCTGGCACAAAAGTTTTTCCAATCTGATACGGATAATTTGGAATGATCTATGCCACGGGCTTGAGCGAAGTTTTCGCAAGTGCATGCATACTTTACTTCCTGATTCGTATCATCAACAATAGTGAATACTATTACCATGCTGCTTTCATCAAGCATGACATTTACGCAAGTACTGGAAGACAAGTTTGCAACCTCATACCCCATCTAAAGAATCAGCATCGTCTGGCATCCATTCACCAGCGGAAACTTTCCTAGAAGATGGAAAAGAAACTTCGTTTTTTGCATAAGAAGACTTATTTCCCTCGAAAGTTATCCTGAGAGAATCTTCTGATTCCTTCATTCTGACACACGGGGGAAGGGCATCAGCCGACCTAAGCTCATCTAAAAACTTAGTCAATGGAGCGCTAGATATCTTAGTTGTTGTCTTTACAACATCATCATATCTTCCCATAGATCTAAGAAAATCAAACAGTGCACTCTCGTCTACCGTTTCGTATGCTCTGGCTGTCTTCTGCACTTTAACTTCCGCAAGACCGTCCAGTTGCTCATACCTTTTGTTCTTCTGAATCATATTGCTAAGAATCTCTTCTCTCAATGCCTGCTCCTGAACCTCAAGAGCAGCGATCTTCTCCTGAAGATTTTTCTTCATGGAAGAAAGAGATTCTATTTCTAAACGAATAGACTTTATGTTTTCTAAAAGATGTTTCATAAAAATCACTCCTGATCGGAATCAATGGTAAAGACAGTGAATGTAACACCGGTCTTCTCCACTTCTCCAAACTCAACTTTGTCAAAATTAGCAGTCATACCGATGTCGTCACCGCGCTTCTTTACAAAATCCCTAGCGACTATATATGCCTTTAATGCATTATTTATGCTCAAAACGCCGACAGCCTTCATTCTTACTTCTTCATTTTTCTCAATCTCTTTGGCTATCGCGCCTGCGACCCTGTGAATGTAGTCTCTAACTGCTGGAGACCCGTTTACCGAGTCCTTCATTCCCTTTATTCTAAGGGTGGCAGATTCATTTGACGGCTGGTTGTTCTTCTCATTTGCTTCAATACTCATATTAATTCTCCTTAAATGTTATCGAAAGGATAAAACTTTCTTCTTATCTCTTCTAATTTCGGATTGTCCCATATGGGACTGGCATGACATATGTCCATGAACTCGCAATAACGGCAATCAAAATCTGACTTTGAGGAAGGTCGAGGAGGGGGAAGACTCTTTTTCTCAACCATAGACTGCATCAACTCCGCCTGCTTACATATCACGCTCCACATATTGTCATTGCGCTCCACCCTGAACATCTTTATCTCAGAGTCATCTTTTCGCTCATAAATAATTATTCCCATGTCTAAATCCAATATGTGCAAGTATATGGTTAGCTGGACTATATAGTAGAAATGAGCTTCCTTGTCTATCTTGTTCCACTGATTCTTGCCTATCGTCTTCATGTCAACAATTATTGGCTTTGCTGGAAGCATCGGAAACATATCCTTTACTTCTTCTGCAATGCTACTGTTTTTGAAAGACTCATTGATAGAACCGAAGTCCAGAACCTGATCGCAATGACCATACATATTCAAATTCTTATCTTGAACGGTAATCTCTTGATATTCCCAGTGCGAACAATTGCATTTATCGCATTTGCTTGGCTTGAATATGCCCAGCTTCTCGTTTTCCCCCGTAAGATAAGAACAATTCTTGCACTTCCAATATCCGCGTAGGATATTAAGCCTCTCCATGTAGGCCGCCCAGCGACTGTGCATACTGTGACCAGTGTCCCAGATCCTGACCATCCTAGGCTCTGGCGAGACTACTGGCTTGGCTATTATCCCATCATCAGCGTATTTCTGATATTGCATCTTTCGCAAACATTTTCCAAATGCGCTGGGATGAAAAACGCTATAACTCCTGTGTTCAGAGCCATTTGCGTTATTCCACTTGAGAAATGAATCTATGATTCTTGCAAATGCATATGTACTTTTAGAAAAATCGGTTGACATTTTTACTTTCTGCTTCTTGTTCTTTCTATTATAGAGCGCATGCTGTCGCATCCATACAAGGAAAGCCATTCATCTGGGTCTTTTGCTCCAGAAAAAAATACACTTCTTATCTTTATTGTTTGAGTGCCCATCATTTTCTTGCTTTTTAGCATGTTGAAAAACTCAATTCTTGCATTTTTGCCCGCTTCATCGGAATCGAATGCAAGCACTATCTCATCACACCATCTGGATATGGAAGAGAATTGCTCCATTGACAACTTGCTTCCAAGGATTGAAACAGCGTTTCTAAATCCACAAGCATGCATGTGCATTGCATCAAATTGACCTTCACATACTATTGCATAACCATCGCTGAGTATGTTCTTGAATGCGGCGTTTATGCCAAACAGCTCATACTTCTTCTCAAATGATTCATGCCAATGCCCTCTGTTGTTGGCGTCTTTTTCTATGGATCTGGTAGTAAGCGCTATGCATTCTCCCCAAGCGTCAAATAATGGCATTATGAGTCTGCCAGATATCCACCTTACATCGCTTCTGGAAGGACATAATCCTAAACGAAACGATTTTATAGTATCGTCGTCAAGATGCCTATTACGAAGATAAGCGAGGATCTTCTCAGATTCCTCGCTTCCTTCCCAAAGGGTCTTTTCAGCTAAATTTACTATTACATCTCTCTCATAAGATGTGAAACTTTGAGACATGTCAATCTTCTTCTGCAGTGAATATACTCTTTGACATCTCCTCGTGATCCTTACGATTCCAAACAATCAGTTCAAATGGAATGATGTAATCTTCTTTTTTTGCAGCTTCTATAATGTCTGCTATCAGCTTCTCAAGATTGTCACCCTGTTTCAGGACTGATATGAATGCATCTTTACCTTCTGCCTTAATTTCTTCCCAGGAAAATACATTCATCCTAACCTTTATAATTTTAAGGTATCTTCCCACATCGAATGCTATTTCTTCAATGTCTGGAAAGTAATGCTCAAAATAGATTGGAATAGAGAGCGATGTATCTATAGGCCTACTGCATCTGGTTTTCTCGACGGTGACGAATGACTCCCTGCCAATAAGCCTCTCCTTGCCTTCTTCATCTCTCATCATGATCTTTCTCTTCTTACCCATGCCCTTTTCAATCTTCAAGATGATATCAGCATTGTGTCTCAGAGAGTGACCACCTGGCATTGTCTCATCGGATCCAGGGATCCAGCTAGTCTGTCCAATCTTCTTACGCAATTGATTTATAAGCACGACAAGAACTTGATTCTCCTGTGCTGCCGCTCGCAACTTAGGCAAAAACCTAGACAAGACACGAGCAAGTTCTCCGACAAATTCATCACCTACCGAGGAAGCTTCGAGCTGGCGCCTAGATACCAATGATGCTATGCTGTCAATCACCAATACCTTGATGCCTCCAGACTTAACCGCCTCCAAGGCATTGTCTAAAAGCATTTCTGCGCATATCTCGTCTTTTGTGCCTTTAGCAAAGTCAGCCACTGACGCAACCAGAAGCTTCTCTGGCTCAACGCCATTTATCTTTGCCAAGCTTGTGGAATAGCTGTTCTCAGCATCTATCCAAGCGCAATTCCAACCCTTGCGCTGCGCCGCTCCACATATGCGATATGCAAGACTACTCTTTCCAGATCCTTCAGCACCATAAAGAATTGTTATGTTTGCAAGCGGAAATCCGTGCTCTTTAAGGTGAGTATACTCTTTTATTAATCCATCACTTATAGCGATGTCAAGCGGAGTATATCCGCAAGGGACGGTGCTTTCAACTTCTCTGCGGCCTCCCAACCTGAATCCTCTCAGGTTGGCAAGAGCCGCTCCGCTTCCATTTGTTGAGTTCTTTTTAGCCATTGATTACCTCAAAAGTCCAAGTCGTCAGATTCTTCGAGCTCATTCTTTGCGGGAGGAGCAGACTTAGAAGCTTGCTTGCCTCCAGAAGATTCGCCAAAAAGCTTTTGCATGATCTCGGACTGGGCAGTAGGCTTGTAAATTTCATCCAACTTGTACAGACCCTGTTTCTTCAGCATCTCCGTCTCATCCTTGGTAAAAGCAACTGGCCCAAGGAACTGGCACTGATAGCGAGTGTTCTTCTTAACATTGCCTGGACACTCCACAGTGATAGCAAAGTCTCCTCCATCCTTGGTCCCAGGATCAAGACCAGTGTTCTTTGACCATACCGCCATTTGCTTGAATATGGTTACAGCGCCCTCAAGAACCTTCAGCTTTCCATCTGCCCGGTCAATCACATTGACCGCAAATCGCTCTCGAGCCTTTTCTCCAGTTTTCTTAAACACGACGCAGTTTTCAGCGTCTTCGGTATATGCGCGAGCGAATCCACCACCCTGACCTTCGCTTCTTTCAATAAAATACTGAAATATTCGGTAAGGCTTTCCTACTGGTCTAATCCGGTAAGACTTATTCGCCTCCAAACGGAGATATTCTACTCCATTTGAATTGTTCTTGCCTTTATTTGAAATTGATGTCCAATCTACGACGCCCATATTGTTTCCTTTTTTTAAATCCAATCTATCGTGCCAGCCTTAGAGATTTTACCGTCACTCTTATTATAGGCTGATGGTTTATTTTTTACGCTTGATTTTGGAGAATCTACAGTATCATATTCTCCAACATCGGATGAGTTGGCCATGGCTGTTTCAGTCTTTCGTTCTACCATATCCACATCTTTATTCATTGTAGTTACAGATGTAGTGATTTGACGACTAATACAGTCAAAAGCATTATCTAAATTTTCAGCTACTGCAGAAACGCTAGCATGGATGGATTCCAGTTTGCTCATGTAGACAATAAGGTCTCCCATGTGCTCCATAACTACTCCCTCTTGTCTCTCAGAAGGCTTTTCATATCTGCACCTTGCAAGCACTCCGCGGAAAAGCTCAATTGCCCTCTTCCATGCATAATATTGCTGATTTACATCTATCTGGATAGAAGTAATTCGATCCTTCCATTTCTGTATGTGGTTGAGAGCGACGAACATTGACTTCATGTCACCAAAAACTACCTTAGACAAGTCTGGTCTTGCCTGGCGAATCTCGTCCATCAACGCGGAAAAATTCATCGCGCCCCCTGGAAGGAGCCAAGATGCCAATGCATCTTGCTTTATATTGTAAAAATTATCCAGATCGGCATCTTTCGATGTGAGTACAAAGCTATTGAACATGCCTAAATCAGATGCTTTTTCAATGCCAACTACCGGCGTCGACTTTGAGGAATCCATTTTTTCCTCATGGACATTTTTGCTTGCTTTTTTGGCGTCACCCAAGGGATTATGCTCTTCTTTTCTGGCATTACTATGGGAGTCAGCCTCATCAGCATTCGATCCATCTTTAGCATCTTGTATTTTTGATTTGCCATCATTATTTTTTCTATATATGTTGCCCACAGTCCTTCCCATATCGGAAACAACTTTGTCAACCTTAGATGCTTGCTCGTCAAAAGCAATACCATTGGCATCATTCATCGTATCACTGAAGGCAGCTTCCTCGGATCCCTCGCTATCTTCATTCTTCTTTTCTGGTACAGGTATGCCAAATATCTCGTCAAGATCGTCTGTCATTTTTATTCACCCAATATATCTTTCATATCCAAATCTGACAATTTAGATTTTTTGTCAGGAGCAGCATCGCCCCAAGCTTTTTTTTCGGAAAGCTTTAGTTCATCCATAACCTGAGTAAGCGTGTTCTTAAAATCATCCGTGACAATACGTGTTATCTTCTCGGACTCAGTAGCAAAATCTTCTTCAGAACATTCTATTTCCTTTTCAATGTCGACTGATATGGTTATGTTCTCATAACTTCCAGTATTTATCTTTCTACTTATGTTCTTTCTTATTTTATGTTTCATAATTTATCCAAACATATCTGTGGAAGCGAATCCCTTTTTGCGTGTTTTCTTTATTGATTCGCGTAAAGCAATGAACTTCTCGACTGGATTTGATGTTACCTTGAAGAATCCAGCCATCTTCATAGCCTCCACTGTTTCGCTATCGACTGCAGATGTGTCTACTTTATTGCAAAAGTCTTCAAATGATTTATATGGAGCTTTTGCAACTATATCCTCCGCAGCTATTATTCTCATTCCCTTACATATTATAGGGGGTATAAGTGTATATGTATCTCCCTGTATGGGATGTGATACCTTTTTTAGCACATATTTCAACCCTGCATTATTTATATTCCTATTGGCTACTGATATTCCCATTCTCATTGCTTCTTTTTCCAGAAGGGCGACTCTGTCCCAATCTTTCTTCCTAGTGTCGACATTAAGGTAACTGCATATAAACTCTGCAGGATAGTGAGCCTTCAAATATGCTGTCTGATAGGATATAAGCCCATAGCATGCGGAGTGAGAGGCATTAAAACCGTACTGGGCGAACGGCATAATAAAGTCATCCCAGAATTTAATTGCTATGTTTTCTGGAACGCCATTGGAGACTGCTCCATTTGAAAACCTGCTTCTAAATTTCTTTAACAAATCGAACTTTTTCTTTCCGACTGCTTTTATAACCTGGTAGCCATCTGCAATTGAGAAGTTAGCGACGCTGTTGCATATCTGCATGACTTGCTCTTGATATACCAATATTCCATAAGTCTTGTCAAGCCATCGTCTTAAAAGCGGCTCGAGAGATGGATGCATGTAATCTATCTTTTCAGCACCCTTCTTACGAGCGCAGTATTTTGGGATACTTGCCATGGGGCCAGGCCTATACAAAGCTATTCCTGCACATATATCCTTGTAGGAATCGACAACCATCTGCACCATGGTTTTTTGCATGCCCTTTTCTTCACACTGAAAGACTCCCACAAGGTCGCCTGTCCTGTAAAGACGGAATGTATCGGCATCATCCAATGGAAGGTTCTCAATGTCAATTGACACTCCATGTCGCGATTCTATTAATTTAAGACATTCAGATATAACAGATAGCGTGCTAACAGACAAGATATCAAACTTTATGAGTCCAAGAGACTCGAGATCCTCGTATGCAAACTGAGTTGCAAAAGAGACTCCATGTTCATCCTCACTTTTTCCAGTTCCTCGCAATGGGGCGATTTGCGAAAGAGGAACTTTACTTATCACGATCCCAGCAGCATGCACGCCGTAGCTACTGCAAAGACCTTCTATGGACTGGGAATGGGTAAGTATCTCTGGATATTTTTCCACCCACCTAGAAAAATCCGAGCAGTATTCGACGGCATTCTGCACATTCTTTATCTCGTGCTCCTCGCCATCCTCGTCATGAACCTTGAGAACCGCACCTCGCTGTTCTGGTAGGCTGTCTATCATCCTTCTGACCAGTTCGTTGTTTTTAGTTATGAACTCTTCTTTACCTTGATGAAATGCGTCGGCTATGTCTAGAGCCTTAGCTGCCCTAGTAACATATGAACGCATTTTTAAAGTCTGATAGGTACCTATGTTTCCTACATATTCTCTGCCATATTTTTCAATTATGTAGTCATATACTTCCTGCCTACGTTCATGATCAAAATCAGCATCTATATCTGGGAAACCAGCCCTGGCGAATATTCTCCTTGCTGGCATGAAATATTTTATGTCTCCTTCTGGAGCTTTAGATGTCATTTTCAACAAGTAGGCAATCATAGAATTTATCTTGTTATCTTTTGAACACTTGCCGTTAAGTTTTTTTCTTATTTCAATGAAATCGTCTAAAGAATCTCCCTTGCCCAATCCATCTATTGACATCATTACAGCAAGCTCTTCTGCGCATCTGGACAAGACATCATCGTCCGCGTTCAGACTCTGTATCTCTTCCATAATCGATATACAACGACTATCTTCATTGAGATTGATGGCCATTTATAAAAAATCCTCCAACCTTACAAATCTCTTTGAATCAAACCCAAGAAATCTCTCCCACAAAAGGTCGTGCTCCAACGGATCCACTCCATAAGTAATGCCTATGCATTTTAGAAGCAATGATCCGAATCCTGAACCTCTTCCACATCCCGTCAATATATTTTTGCTTCTAGCAAAATCTATATAATCTCTCACTATAAGAAAATAGGTGGCAAAGTCGTATCCGTTATTTAGTTTTGCGATTTTAACATCGTCCAACTCGAGCTTAAGCCTGGAGACATGGGCAGCGCTATCGTCTAATTGCATCTTTCGTAGTCCGCTCCACGCTATATCCTCCAAGTATTTATGAGGATCAGCATAGCCTTCTGGAAGAGGAAAGTCTGGCAACTTCATGCCTCCAAAATTTGTTTTTATGCTGTTTACATCGATCTTGTCCGCTATCTCGTTGGTATTGAATAGAGCATCTGGAACTGATGAAAATATAGATGCCATCTCGGCCGCAGACTTGAGATAGAATTCATGATATGGGAAATGAAGATGCTTTGGATCTTTCATGCATCTCGATGTTGACATGCACATCAAAAGTTCCTGAGACGGCCCTTGCTCTTTTTTGCAATAATGGCAGTCATTAGATGCTATCAATTTCACATTCATTTCATCTGCTAACTTGATTATGTCTGGTATAATTAACCTCTCAGCATCAATACCGTGGAACATCATCTCCAAATAAAGATCATCTCCAAAAAGATCTTTGAACTTCGCAACGGTCTTCTTGGCAACATCATACCTTCCATATAGCAAATTCGCATTCACAACGCTGCTCAAGCATGCTGTAGAGCATATTAATCCCTCATGATGCCTTGCGAGAAGCTCAAAGTCTATGCGTGGATCATTGTAATATCCATCAACCCAACTGCTTTCGCTCAGCCTGCAGAGATTCTGATATCCAGTCCAGTTCTTCGCAATCAAGACTATGTGTCTATTGCCTTTTCTTCCATCAGGCTGCTCAGACTTGCTTTTAGCAAATCTATTTTTTGCTAGATAGAATTCGCAGCCCAGCAGTGGGATGATAGGATTCAATTCAAGTTTATTGCCATCTTTATCCGATGTCTTTTGGCATTCGTTAAAGAATTTTATTAATCCTCCAACATTACCATGATCAGTTATCCCCAATGCTCTAAATCCCATCTTTCTAGCTTCCATTGGGAAAGACGATATTTTATTTAGACCATCAAAAGCTGAGTATTCGGTGTGATTATGAATATGTGTGAAATCGCAATTATTAATCTTAATCATTATCAGAGTCTTCTTCAGGGTCAATCACTACCGTATCTTTTCTGAAGCCATCACAACTCATAACGGCGAATCTGCTAGTGGCGGTTTTCCATACCTTCATTTTTTTATTTACACCTACCACGCTTATAGTTAGATTAACTATAGGATTGGAGCAATCGTAGGAACAGCAGTTATCGCATAATGTGCCATTATCAAACAATTTAGCGTCAACCATTTTATTCAATGGAAGCAAACTGGCCTTATATTCCATTAGATCACTCCTCCTTTTCTTCGCCATCATTCAAATCTATGACCATTCTTCCTTCTTCATCTACGCTTTCATCCTTTCGTAGATTAAGCGAATTTCTTTTGAAACTGGATCTTGTTTCTTTCATAGGCGAGTTAGGAACATCTTTGTTTCCCGCAACCAAACCAGGCCACGAAGATACCTGACTATCTGGCATTCGAGATATTGCAGATGCAGATGAGGCTATCATTGTTGGACTGGCATATGATTTAGATGCAAATGGATTTGAAAATTCTCCATTAGCCCCAGCCTGCGAGCCTCCAAATATAATCGCCTCCAGTTTTCCAGAACCAGATATTTCACTCTGATTGGAGGTTGCCGCCTTCTCAGCAGGATGATTATCATCAAGAGTTATGTTTCCGTTAGATATGCTCATCTTCGGTATTGCTATGGAGATATATTCTATTATCTCCTTAAGGGCCTGAAGACTGATGACCATGAGCTTCCCTCCCACCTTCAACTTGACTTTCATCGATCCATCTTCTAAGAAAGCATTTACATCTATGGTTACATCATTTCCGTCTTCTTTATTCTCTATGTGCTTAAAGGATATATTAATTATTTGTTTGTCTGAAAGTATAGGCATTTTAATCTCCGAATGTTCTTCTTGCCCCATATTGCTGAGTCATCTGGCGAGAGTCGATTATGCCAGTTTCCCAAAGTTGCTTCCAAAAAAAAGGACTAGCATCTATTTCGTGAAGAGCAGGCTCAACACGCTTCCATCCAGCCGCAATTAGAGCAATTGCTATCGCGCGTATGCATGCAGAATCTGGACCTGATAATTTTTTGGAAGGAGTCTCCCATATGACTACATGTCCATCATGAAAGAAATGTATTATAAATTTATCACAATCAAGACCAGCCGCTTTTACCGATATCGCACTAGATAGCATCCATGAAATAACACATGGCTCGGTTGCCGCCATGTGCTTCTTTACCCTGGAATAATAACCACGGCATTTCTTTAAAACCACATCATCAAAATCAATGCTTACATATGATTCTCTGTCCAGAAAGTCAGGCATGAACTAGCTTCCCTTGCATTTTTTCATATAGATTTCTTGCCTTATCATAGTCTTTCATTCTTACGGCTCTGTCGAAATACTTCATCAAATCAAAAACATCGCAATCGCCTTCCGATCTTGGCTCAATGGATATTTTTCCGCTTTTGCACATGTTCCTGAAAATTCTGCTTACAGAAAAACATAATGCACCAATATCTATATCTTCCTTCTTTTCTTCCATTCTCTCCCAAGAGTCAATTTCGTTTTCTAGCAAATCGTTTTCAGAAGCAATTGCAAATGAATTAAGTTTATATTTATCGCACAATATTGCGCATGATTCATGAACTGGAATTCTGTCTATGAATGACTTGAGATCAACGACATCTCCCCACTTTTTGCACCCATAGCAATAAAAGTTGTCGTGACCATCCTCTGGTTGATATACATAAAAACTGGGAGAGTTGTCTCCTGCATGTATTGGACATTTAT
>Ga0075471_10000131_pt1 | contig 37841 bp, 31 predicted proteins | sample DEB19_08_DNA_2_FD_74787 | JGI IMG/M metagenome (GOLD analysis project Ga0075471, IMG submission 74787) | Aqueous microbial communities from the Delaware River and Bay under freshwater to marine salinity gradient to study organic matter... | ecosystem: Environmental > Aquatic > Marine > Coastal ...
GCGGCGGCGGATGATTTTGCCCCGAAGCGGATGCTCAACGCGAAACACGATATGCTGCGCGGTTCACCCATAATGCTTTGTCTCGCTGCAGCTGCCAGCCTCGGGCTGGCGGCCGCGGCCGCGGCCGGCACCGTGCGCGGTCAGATTCAGATCACGGGCAATCCCCCCCGCACAGACAGTGCTCCGGCCGAAACGGGCATCACCCGCACCAACCAACCGCCGCTGCGCGATTTTGTCGTCTTCCTTGAAAGCGAAACCGGGACAAATTTTCCACCACCCCGCACTCCCGTCACCATTCAAGTCCGGCGCGACGCGAACAACAACTCCGTCTTTTCCCCGCACGTGCTGCCCGTGCTCGTCGGCACCACCGTGGAATGGCGGAATGAAGACACCGTGTATCACAAATTGTTTTCCCTGTCCGAGGTCGCGATGTTTGAATTTCCCCTCTCCCGGGAAGGCGACGACCCGCACAGGTGGACCTTTGCCAAACCTGGACGCGCGGACGTGTTCTGCTCCATTTACGCCAACATGAGCGGCACCGTGCTCGTGTTGGAAAACCCTTGGTTCACCGGCACCGACTACCGGAATAATTATCTGATTCCGAAAGTTCCCGCAGGCAACTACCGCCTGAAAGTCTGGCATGAACGTCTGCCGATCCAAACCCGGGAAATCACCGTGCCCGAACAAGGCGAGGTGCGCGTGGACTGCATCCTGAATTCCCCCAATCCGGCCGCCCCCGCAAAATGATAACCGCCAAGACCAAGATCCGGTTCAGCCTCCGCACCAAAGTGCTCGTGCCCGTCGTCGTCGTCATGGTGCTGCTGATGACCATCTCCATGTGGTTTGCCTACCGGCGCGTCTATGACCAACTGTTGATTGAAGCCCGGGCGCAACTCATGGAGAGCGGGCGCGAATTCAGCTACCTCCAAGAAATCCACAGCCACGAAATGGTGTGGCGCTACCGCAACATCGTCAGCGAACCCAAATTCAAGGCCGTTGCCGCCATCGCCGAAGCCCGCGCTGCCGGCACCCCCGGTCGCACCCGGCGGCCTGTGGACACCAGCGCGCAGGAAACCTTCCGCGGCCTCATCCAGGACCTCATCCGAGACCGCGTCGCCGATGTCATCCTGCTCACCACCATCACCGATCCGCCCCTGACCGCCGCGCGCGACTCGCACCTCAGCGTCCCCGAATTGGAAGCCGCCTGCGCCGATTCCATCAATCTCGTCCTCAACGGCTCACTGTCCTCCAAGGCTGACCTCGCCCTGATTGATGGGCAGCTTTATGACATCACCACCCTGCCCATCATCGTCAAAGGCGAAATCTACGGCGCCATCAGCTTTGGCGTGCCCAATTCCTTGGAAAACGACTTCTACGAACTCACCCACAGCGAAATGATCCTCCGCGTCAAAGACCAGATCATCGCCTACAAACTCGCCAAGTCGGAAATCCGCCGCCCCTCGCTCCAGCAGGAACTCGCCGCCCGGCTCCCTCCGCAGACCGCTCCGGACGACCGCCAGATCCGCCCCATCACCCTGTTCGGCGAGCGCTACCTCTGCCTCAACGCCTCCCTGAACAGCGTCAACAGCCAGCTCAATTACCTCGTCCTCTATCCCATCGAAAAATCCATGCTGGCCTTGGAAAAAACCCAACGGCTCATCTTCCTTGTCAGCCTGATCGCCATCGTCTGCGGCGCCGGAGCTGTCAGCCTGTTCATCCGCTACGCCGCCGCGCCGCTCCAACAACTCCGCGCCGGGGCCGAAGCCATCGGCAGCGGCGATTTCACCCACCACGTCGCCGTGAAAACCCACGATGAATTTGGGGAGCTCGCCCAAGGGTTCAACCAGATGACCGCCAAACTGAAACACTCGCGCGATGAACTGGAGAGCACCCTCCAGCGCCTCAAAGACACCCAAGCCCAGCTCATCCAAAGCGAGAAACTCTCCGGCCTCGGCGAATTCATCGCCGGCGTCGCCCACGAACTCAACAACCCCCTCACCACCGTGATGGGCTTCTCCGAACTCCTCCAGCAGGACAACCTCAGCCCCGACCACAAAACCTCCGTCGATCTCATCCTCAAGAGCGCCCAACGCTGCCAGCGAATTGTCCAGACCCTCCTCAGCTTCGCCCGCAGCCACCAACCCGAGCGCACGCCCATCAACGTCAACCCCCTCATTGAAGCCTCGCTGGACATCCTCGCCTACCAGCTGCGCACCGGCAACATTGAGGTCACCACCCAGCTCGACCCCGCGCTCCCCTCCACCTTCGCCGACTCGCACCAACTCCAGCAGGTCTTCGTCAATATCATCAACAACAGCCGCCAAGCCATCGAAGGCCACCAACCCCAAGGCCAGATCAAAATCACCACCCAGACCGCCGGTCCGAACATCCGCATCACGATCCAAGACACCGGCCCCGGCATCCCCGAAGCCAACCTCACCAAAATCTTCGACCCCTTCTTCACCACCAAGGAAGTCGGCAAAGGCACTGGCCTCGGCCTCAGCCTCTGCTACGGGATCATCCAGGAACACGGCGGCAACATCATCCCCACCAACCTCCCCGGCGGAGGCGCCGCTTTCACCATCGAACTGCCCACCAGCGGCGAACCCACCCCCGAACCCCCCGCCACCTCCGCCAGCGATTCCTCCACCACTGATTTCAACCCCAACGAAGGCCGCGGCAAAGCCGTCCTCGCCATCGACGATGAGGAAGCCATCCTCGAAATGCTCCAGGAAGCCCTCGTCCGCCGAGGCTATGAAGTGGCCACCGCCAACAACGGCGCCGCCGGCCTCCGCCGCCTCCGCGAGCACAACTACGACGTCATCCTCTGCGACTGGAAAATGCCCGGGCTCACCGGCCAGCAAGTCTACGAACAACTCCGCGCCACCAACCCCACCCTCGCCGCCCGCCTCATCTTCATCACCGGCGACCTCGTCAGTGACAAAACCCGCGAGTTCCTCGCCGCCGAGAAAAAAATCTGCCTCGCCAAACCCTTCACCATCGCCGAAATCCGCAACGCCATCAGCCAGGTCCTCACCGCCTGAAACCTTTCCCGCCGCAGGGTTGCCCCTCCTGCCCACCACACTTGACCGCACCAAACCCCTGACCTACCATCCCTCCACTCGCATGAAAAATGCCTTCCAGATACTGCTCATCGGTGCGCTGCTGCGCCTTGCCACCCCCGCCAACGCCGAACTCGCCAACGGCGTCAAAGCCATCGTCGGCAGCACCGTCATCACCTACCAGCAGGTCGAAGCCAATGCCAGCCGCGCCATCGAACTCCTCCGCAGCCGCTACGCCCTCCAACCCGAAACCTTTCAGAAAAAACTCACCGAAACCCTCAACGACTCGCTCGAAGACCTCGTGCAACGTCAGTTGATCCTCCACGAATTCAAAAGCTCCGGCTACAGCCTCCCCGAAAACGTCACCGAAGAAGGCGTTCAGGAACGCATCCGCACCCGCTTCGGTGACCGCGCCACCCTCACCAAAACCCTCAAGGCCGAAAACCTCACCTACGAAACCTTCCGGCAACAGATCAAAGACCAGATCATCATCGACGCCATGCGCGGCAAACACGTCTCCGCCAACGTCATCATTTCCCCCCTCAAGATCGAAGCCTACTACAATGCCAACCAGGAACAATTCCGCATGGAGGACCAGATCAAACTCCGCATGATTGTCCTCGACGCCACCGCCGCCCCTACCGCTGAAGGCCGCAAAGGACTCGCCACCGAAATCCTCGGCAAGATCGCCACCGAAGCCTCCTTCAGCGAAATGGCCGCCGTCTACTCCACCGGCTCCCAACGCACCCAAGGCGGCGACTGGGGCTGGATCCAACGCTCCGTCCTCCGCGCCGAACTCGCCACCGTCGCCTTCGCCCTCAAAGCCGGTCAACACAGCGACGTCATCGAAACCCCCGACGCCTGCTACCTCATGCTCGTCGAGGAAACCCGCCCCGCCCAGATCCGCCCCTTGAGCGAACTCCGCGACGAGATCGAGAAAACTATCCAAGCCCAGGAACGCGCCAAAATCCAGCAGGACTGGATCAACCGCCTCAAAAAGAAAACCTTCGTCCGCTACTTCTAGCCCTCCGCTACCATGCGCATCGGCATCGCCCTCGGCGACATCACCGGCATTGGCCCTGAAGTCACCCTCAAAGCCCTCGCCGCCACCGACCCCGCTGATTCCGCCTGCTACCTGCTTATCGGCGACACCGCGCACCTGCGGCAACTCAACCAGCAACTCGGCCTCCACCTGCCGCTCGAAGATTTTTCCGCCGCGGCCGCCACCGCCAGATTCACCATCGTCCAGCCGCTCCCGGAATCCCTGCCGCCGAACCTTCCCCCCGGAGCTCCCGCCGCCGCCCGCGCCGCCATGGCCTGGCTGCACGACGGCGCCCAGCGTTGCCTGCGCGGCGAACTTGCCGCCCTCGTTACCGCCCCCGTCAACAAGGAAACCATCATCCGCGCTGGCCACAGGGATTTTGTCGGCCAGACCGAACTCCTCTCCAGCCTCGCACACACCGAACGCACCACCATGATGCTCCTCGGCCACGACGAACAAGGCCGCTGGCTCCGCGTCGCCCTCGCCACCAACCACGTCCCCATCCGCGCCGTTGCCCAGAACCTCACCGCCGAAAAAATCACCCGCGCCATCGAACTCGCCGCCCAAGCCTGCCGCGACCTCGGCCTCCCCCGCGCCCGCGTCGCCGTCTGCGGCCTGAATCCCCACGCCGGCGAAGGCGGCAAGATCGGCACCGAAGAAATCACCGTCATCACGCCCGCCATTCAAGCCGCACAGCAGCAGCGATTGGCCGTCACCGGGCCGTGGCCTGCCGACGCCCTGTTCTACCACGCGCTGCGCGGCGAATGTGACGCCGTGGTGGCCATGTATCACGACCAAGGTTTGGGGCCGCTGAAAATGATCGGCTTTGAGACCGGCGTGAACTGGACGCTGGGACTCCCCTTCATCCGCACCTCGCCCGACCACGGCACCGCCTACGATATCGCCGGCCAAAACCGGGCGAATCCCTCCAGCATGGCCGCCGCCATGCGGCTGGCCCGGCAACTGGTTCAAGCCAAAGCCGCCCGCTAAACCGCCGCCGGCTTTGACGGGCCGGCCGCGCACCTTTGAAATTATTTCTAGCGCGGGCGGTGGAACAGAAATCCTTCGTCAAGCCCCGCCAAATTCATTAGATTCGCCGGCATGAAAACCAAAAAGGCTGCCATCGTCGGCGCGTCCGGTTACTCCGGAGAAGTCCTCGTGCAATTGCTCCTGAACCATCCGCACGCGGAACTCGTCGCCGTCACCTCGCGCCAGAACGCCGGGCAGCCGCTCGCACAAATCTTTCCCAAGTTCGCCAGCCATCCGAAATCCAAGACGCTCCGGTTCAGCGAGCCGAACGCTGAAGTCCTCGCCAAGCAAGCGGACATCGTCTTCCTCGCGCTGCCCCACGGCGTCGCGGCCGAGTTCGCCGTGCCGCTGTTGCAACTCGGCTGCCAGGTCATCGACTTGAGCGCTGATTTCCGCCTGCGGAGCGCCGAGGTCTACAAGGAATTTTACGCCCATGACCATCCCGCACCGGAACTCCTCGCGAAGGCGGTCTATGGCCTGCCGGAAGTTTACCGCAAGGAAATCAAAACCGCCCAGCTCGTCGCCGCGCCGGGCTGCTATCCCACGAGCATATTGTTGCCGCTCATTCCGCTGCTGCAAGCCGGACTCATCAATCCCGCCGGCATCATCGCCGACTCCCTCAGCGGCGTCAGCGGCGCGGGCCGCAAAGCCGAGGTGGATTACCTGTTTTGCGAGTGTAACGAAAGCGTCCGCGCCTACGGCGTGCCGAAGCACCGGCACTTGTCGGAGATCGAGCAGGAACTTTCGCTCGCCGCCGGCACGAAGGTGACGCTCCAGTTCACGCCGCACCTGATTCCCGTCAACCGCGGCATCCACACCACGCTTTACCTCGCGCCGGAAAAAAATTTTACCACCGCCGCCGAAGCCGCCGCGCTCGGCGAAAAAATCGCCGCGTGCTACGTCAAAGCTTATGCGAACGAACCCTTTGTGCGGCTGCTCGAAGGCAAGGCGCTGCCCGACACCAAGAACGTCGTCGGCACGAACGTCTGCGAGATCGCGTGGCGGCTTGACCCCCGCACCGGCCGGCTCATCGTCCTGAGCGCCGAAGACAACCTCGTCAAAGGCGCCAGCGGTCAGGCCGTGCAAAGCATGAACCTCGTCTGTGGCTGGCCGGAGACGGCGGGGCTCGTCTGACCGTGGCCAGCACTTCTAAATGGGACGCGGCGGACTACGCCGCCAACTCCGCCGTTCAGCTTGCTTGGGCGCGCGAACTCATCGCCCGCCTCAAGTTGCATGGAGACGAGCGTGTTCTCGACGTCGGCTGCGGCGACGGCAAAGTGACGGCAGAACTCGCCAGAACCGTGCCGCGCGGCCAGGTTGTGGGCGTGGACGATTCGGCGGAGATGATCCGCTTCGCGCGCAAGACATTTCCGGCCACAGCGAATCCAAACCTCAAATTCCAGACCGCCGACGCCCGCGCATTCCACTTCGCCAAGCCCTTCGACCTGTTGTTTTCCAACGCTGCGCTGCATTGGGTGGACGACCACCAAGCGTTTCTCCGCTGCGCTGGCGCCGCACTCAAGCCCGGCGGGCGGCTCATCGTCTCCTGCGGCGGCAAGGGCAATGCCCACGATGGCTTCCTCGCGCTGCGGCCCGAGATGCGGTTGGCACGCTGGCGGCAATACTTCCGCAAAATGCCGCTGCCGTATTTCTTTTACGCGCCCGAGGATTACGAAAAATGGCTGCCGCGTTGCGGCTTCAAACCGAGACACATCGAGCTGGAAGCCAAGGACGCCACCTACGCCGGCGCGGAAGCTTTTGCCACCTGGCTGCGCACGACCTGGCTGCCCTACACCCAGCGCGTGCCGGAAAATCTACGCGAGGAATTCATCGCCGCGGTCACCGCCCGCTACCTTGCCAAGCACCCTGCGGACGCCACGGGGCTGGTTCACGTCCGCATGGTGCGGCTCGAAATCCAGGCCGAAAGAATCTGACAACCAAGAAACAAACGCACGAAGGGAAAAAACTTTGTTCCTTTGATTCTTTGTTGTTCAATTTTCCGAAGAAATGAAACTGAAGTTCAAATCCATCAAAGGTTCGATCGTCGCTCCGCAAGGCTTTCTCGCGAGCGGCGTGTTCTGTGACATCAAACGCCTCGGCACCGGCAAAGGCTCAAACAAAGGCCCGAAGCGCGACCTCGCGCTTATCGTCTCCGAAGTCCCCGCCGCCGTCGCGGGCATGTTCACCACGAACCAGGTCTGCGCCGCGCCGGTGAAGGTCTGCGTCGAGCGCGTGAACCATGGCGTCGCGCACGCCGTCGTCGTGAACAGCGGCAACGCCAATGCCTGCACCGGTCGCCAGGGCATGAAGGATGCCCGCGAAATGACCGCCGTGCTCGCCAAGCAATTGCACATGCCCGAGCAACACGTCCTCGTCGGCAGCACCGGGCGCATCGGCGTCACCATGCCAATGGCGAACGTGAAGCGCGGAATTCTCGCCGCCGCGCAACTGCTCGGCAACGCGCCCGCCCAAGCCGATGAAGCGGCGGAAGCCATCATGACCAGCGATTCCAAGCAGAAGCAGGTCGCCATTGAATTCAAGCTGGGCGGCAAGACCGTCCGTATCGGCGGCATCTGCAAAGGCGCGGGCATGATCCAGCCCGGCATGAGCGCGACGGGCGCGCGGCCCGCCGCGTTGCCGCACGGCGGACTCCACGCGACGATGCTCGGCTTCATCACCACCGACGCGGCGATTGAAGCGAAAGCGTTGCAGGCCGCGCTGCGCGAAGCCGTGGCGCACAGTTTCAACCGCATCACTGTGGACGGCGACATGAGCACGAACGACACGGTGCTGGTGCTAGCCAACGGACTCGCGGGAAATGCGGAGTGCGGAGTGCGGAGTGCGGAATTCAGATTATTTCAAGCGGCGCTGACGCATGTCTGCCTCGAACTTGCGAAGATGATCGTGCGCGACGGCGAAGGCGTGCACCGCGTTGTGACCGTGCGCGTGAACGGCGCGAAGACGATCCAAGACGCCGATGCCGCCGCCCGCGCGGTGGCGAACAGCGCGCTGGTGAAGACCAGCTGGCACGGCGGCGACCCCAATTGGGGACGCATCATTGATGCCATCGGCTACTCGCCCGCGACGGTGGTGGAGGATAAGATCGACATCGGCTACAGTGCGCCCGGGGGAAAGCAAATTCTCTGGAGCTTGAAGCGCGGCCAGCCGACGAAGGCGACGTTCAAGCAGCTGTGCCTCGCCGTAGCGCCGAAGGAATTCGAGCTGCATATCAACCTGAACCTCGGCAAAGCTGCCGCTGTGATGTATGCCGCCGATCTGACTGAGGCCTACGTGGACTACAACAAAGGCGACGTGACCGACCCGACCACATTGGGCGGCTAGTTCCCCAGCGGGCTATTTTTCCAGCCGGCCGGCGGCCCAAAGCGTGCCGCGCGCGACGAGCTTGAGGAAATTCTCATCGCGCCACGCGTCGTCGGAGTGGCCGAAGGTCGTGCCGAAAACACGGGCTTTGCCATATTGGTTGACCCACGCCACGGGATAGGTCTTGCCGTCCTGCTCGCTCAGGGAGGTCGCCAGCGCGGTCGCGTTCGGCCAGAGTTTCTCGATGACGTAAAGCTCGTCCATGGGTGTCACCCAACTGGAAACGAGTCCGTTGAGGATGACGTGATCCGCCGCCACCAGCTTGACTGGATATTTCCCCTGATGGTCGTGCCGCCGACTGGTCACCCCGAGAAACTCGCGCCAGTCATCAATGGCCGTTGCCCGATAGGTGTGCATCGCGCAATGGATCACCACCGCCGGAGTTCCAGCCCGATGCGCGCTCGTGATCTTGCGGATGTAGGCTTGGTTGGTGGTGTTGGCAAAACATTCGTTGTGCACCACCACATCGAAGCCCTTCGCCCAATCGGGACGGTCATAAAGCGAGATTTCAGCCTGGGTGCCTTTGCCCTCCATGACAATCGTCCACTCGACCGGCGTGAGTTTGGCGAGGGCGTTGGTGAGTTGCTGGGCTTGGAACGGGTAATTGTGGCAGCAACCACCGGTGATCAGCAGCGCCCGCACCGGCTTGGCATCCGCCGCCGCAACGAAAAACGTCATGCTGGAGAGAAGCAATCCGGCGACTACGAGAATAATTCGAGGAATCATGCCGTTGACGCTAGCGAGGCGGCGCGGTCGGGTCAACCTTGCGGTGGGATAAAAGGAGAAATTGAAGCGGAGCGGCAGCATCCGTTGGAAGTCACGCTTCAGCGTGTTTCGGAATGACTGCGACCACGGGCTGGAACTCCAACAGTGATACGCGTCTCGTCTGCGGCTACCCCAAGCGCCACGGGGCGCGGTATTCGCGGGTGAGCCACGCGGGGTTGCCGGCGCCGCCGGCGAATTCTTCCGTCTCCGGATTCCACTGGATGCGCTCGTGATGGTAGTAGGCGAGATTCATCAGGTTGCAGGCGGTGGCGGAGCGGTGGCCGGTCTCCACGTCGCACAACGGCAACCGGCGGGTGCGCATGCTGTTGAGCCAATCGGTGAGATGATTGCTGCTGCGATACAGCCGGACGGCGTTCGCGGGCAGCGCTTCCTTCAAGAGGCGCGGGCCGGCGTCAACGTCTTTCGCCTTCAGTTTGCCCTCCAGCCAGACCTGGAATTTTTCGCGGCTGACAAAAATCTTTCCCGCAGCGCCGTGGAAGGTGATGCCGTTTCCGTCCGGGATATGGGTGACTTCCAACCCGGTCGCGTAGCGCACGCGCACGCCGGAGACCGCCTCGGGTTCGGGCGCCGGCAAAACCTCCACCGGCCCGCTCGCGTCAAAATCAAAAGCCCAATGCACGATGTCCAGATGGTGCGCGCCCCAGTCCGCGATGCCGCCGCCGCCGTATTCGCGGTAGTGCCGCCATTGCGGGTAGCCTTTGTGCAAGCCCCGCGGGCTGAGGATGGAGTTGTAGGGATGCCGTGGCGCCGGGCCAAGCCAGAGATCCCAATCCAGTCCGGGCTCCGGTTTTTCCGCCGGCAGGTCGCAGGGGACAGCGGGCAGCCCCTTGGCGGAACCAGTGAGAGCGATTTCCACCCGGTCAACTTTTCCCAAAAGGCCGTTGCGGATCAGTTCTGCGGCGGCGCGGAACTGGCTCATCGAACGCTGCATACTGCCGACCTGCAACATCCGGTCGTGGGCGCGCACGGCGTCCACCATCGCGCGGCCTTCGCGGATGGTGTGGTTCATCGGCTTCTCGCAATAAATATCCTTGCCCGCCTTGGCGGCGGCGATGGCGATGAGCGCGTGCCAGTGGTCTGGCGTGGCGATCACCACGCCGTCGATGTCAGACCGCGCGAGCAGGTCGCGGAAATCATTGTAAGCGGCGCAGCGGGACGCGGCGGCGGCGGGAGCGAGTTGGGCGACGAGGTTTTGGGCGTGGACGCGGCGGTTGGCGTCCACATCACAGACCGCAAGCACCTGCACATCCGGGCGCGGCAGAAAAGCGCGGAGCAAAGCCTTGCCCTGCGTGCCCGTGCCGATGAAGCCGAGGGTGATGCGGTCAGAAGGTTGCAGGCGATCACGACCGCCCACCGCGCAACCGGGCAGGATGAACGGGGCGGCGAGCGCCGGGCCGGCGGTGGCCAGAAACCGCCGGCGGGTGAATTGCCGGGAGGAATTCATTTGCGCAAGGCTGGTAAAAACCCGCGCCGGAGGCGGCGCGGGTTCTGGCATTGGATGCTTCCGCCCGGCCTCACAGCTTGTAGAACTGCTCCCATTCCTTGCGCGGCGGCACGCCGGCGAGCAGCTCGTTGGCGAGCTTGTGGTTGGTGATCTGCTTGGTGGCGCGGTCGAAGATCAGTTTGGCGTTCACGCGTTGGGCGATGATGCCGATGGCCATCGCCTGGCAGAGCGGCCCGGCCACAGCGAAGTTGGAACGGGTCTGCTCCTCGCCGGCGGCGGATTTCAGGAAGTTCGCGAAATGGTTGGATGGACTCTTCGGGACTTTTGGCAGCTTACTGGTGATGTCTGCGGCGGCGGCGTCCGGGAGAATCTGGAGCGTCGAGCCGTGCGAACCGCCCTTGAAGGTCAGGCCTTCGCCGTAGATCACTTTGCCGGGAGGGGCTTTCTTGGTGTCAATCTTGCCTTTGGCCGGCGGCGGGATGTTGGGATCCACCACCGCCTCGCCAAAGTTGCCGGGCAGCGGCGGGAGGTTCTTCACACCGTCATACCAAGTCAGCTCACATGGCGGCTGCGCACCGCGCGCCGGGAAGCGGAAGGCGAGCGTGGAGGCCTGCGGGAAGATGAAGCGGTTGAGTCCTTCGAGCTTCACGGCTTCCACTTCGGTCGGCAGCCCCAGATCCAGGAACTCATGCGCCGTATCGAAGATGTGCGCGCCCCAGTCGCCGAGCGCACCGTTGCCGAAGTCGAACCAGGAACGCCATTCGCCGTTGATGTAGCCGGTGTTGTATTTGTGCGCCTCGGCGGACGCGAGCCAGCAATCCCAGTCGAGGGTGGCGGGCACGGGTTCTTCGGGGAGGTAATCGGTGAATTTGCTGAAGGCAAAATTTGCCGTGTCATGCCAACGGCGGGGGTTGTTCATGAACGCCGTGATCTTGGTGACGTTCTTGATGATGCCGGCTTCAGTCCAGGCTTTGAACTGGAAGTAGTTTGCATCCGAATGGCCTTGGTTGCCCATCTGGCAGGCGACGTGGTATTTCTTTTCGGCGGCCATCATCAGTTCGATCTGGCGGAAGCTGTGCGCCATCGGCTTCTCGACGTAGACGTGTTTGCCGAGGGACATCGCCAGCATGCTGATGGGAAAATGCGAGAAGTCCGGCGTCGCGACGCTGACCGCCTCGATGTCCTTGCCCATCTTGTCGAACAGCTTCCGGAAATCCTGGAAGCGCGGAACGGCCGGGAACATTTTCAGGACGCCTTCGGTGTGCTTCGCGCCCATGTCCGTGTCACACAGCGCGACCACCTCGGCGAGACCGGTTTCGTGGAGCGCCTTCACCACTTCCGCGCCGCGATTGCCGATGCCGATACAGGCGAGTTTGACGCGCTGCCCGGCAGCACTTTTTGGTTTGGCGGCGAACAGGGCGGCCGGAGACAGCGAGGTGAGCGCTCCGGCAGCGAGCACGCCCTTGAGGAAGGAGCGGCGGCGGATGGCGGCGGAGAGAAACTGGGCTTGGCGGGGTGATTTCATATTTGGCCTGGTGGTGGGCGGGTAAAGATTTACTGGTTGCCGAGAGTGCGGATCTTGAGGTTGCGGAACGAGACGGGGTTGCCGTGATCCTGCAACAAGATGTGCCCGTCCGGCCATTCGCCGAAGCCGGGAATGTTCTTGTATTTGCTGGCGGCGACCAACTCGCGGAAGGCGGCGGAGTTGCGGTCGTATTCCAGAATCTTCGCACCGTTGAGCCAATGCTCGACGTGCGGGCCGCGCACGACGATGCGGGCGGTGTTCCATTCGCCGATGGGGTTGGGGGCCTTGGTGGCAGCGGCGGTCTTCAAGTCGTAAAGCGAGCCGATGGTGCGGTTGCCGTCACGCCCGAGCTTGGCGTCCGGATGGCGGGCGTCGTCGAGAATCTGGAACTCGCAGCCGATGGCCGAACCGACGCCGGTGGGTTTGCCCGTGACCTTGTCGATGGGCGACAGGTTCGGCTGGACGAAATACTTGATGCCGCTGTTCGCGCCGGGCGTGATGCAGAAATCCGCCACGAGCTCGAAGCTGGAGTAGCGCTCGCGGGTGATGATGTCGCCACCACCGGTGGATTCTTCGCCTTTGTTGTCATTCACGGCGAGGACACCATCCTGAATATTCCAGCCGCGGTTGGGGAAGGCATCCGCCTTGGCGCTGCGCCAGCCTTCGGTGGTCTTGCCGTCCCAAAGCAATTTCCAACCGGCAGCTTTTTCCGCTTCGCTCAAGATGTTGCTGGTTTGTTTTTCATCGGTGATGGCCGCGCTCTTGGCTTCTCCCTTGATTTCGCGGAGACGGATGTTGCGGAACTTGGCGTGCAGACCAGTCTTCGATTTGTCTTTGCCGACGCCGTGCACCTGCAACCCGATGCGCCCGCGCAGGGTCATCGCGTCGGAGAAGTCGGCGCGCGGTTCGCCGTTGAGCCAGATCTTGATGGCGGGCCCGACGCACAGCAGGCGGAGCTTGTTCCATTCGCCGGGCTTGCTGATTTTACGGCCTTGCTCCGTGAATTGATCGGCGCTGCCGCCCAAGCGTCCGGGGTAAAGCCAGTTGCGACGCGCTTCGTCATAGACGCCGGCGGTCCACATCCGGTTGCGCTTGGGGTCCATGTCAATCTCGCACTGATAGCCGTGCATCCGGTCGGCGGGGAGCTTGATGTCCTTGCCGTCGACCCGGATGGTGCGGGCGTCCGGGAAGACTTCGCTGCGGAACATCACGCCGGAATTGAGCGCGGCGTCCACCTGATATTCCAGCTCCAGCTCGAAGTCGCCGAAACTGTCCTTGGGGCAAAGAAAGCTGTTGCCCGTGTCCGGGACAGATTCGCCCACGATGACACCGTCCACCACGGTGTATTTGGCCGCGCCGCCGTGCTGCTCCCAGCCATCGAGGTTTTTTCCGTTGAACAGGTTGATCCAACCATCCTCGGCCCGCAACGACGGGAGCGGCAGAGTGGCGGCGACGAACAATGACAGTAGTTGATTTGTTTTCATGGTGGCGTGTTGTTCGACGTATTATCCCGCCCAAGGGTTTTGAAACAATGTTTTTCCTTCGCCACATCATCCCCTAATCGGGGGAGGCGTTCCTGAAACAAAACCGGCTTTCGTTGCCACCGGACAACTGTTAAGAATCAGCCGTGCAAGACCTCATCGCCAAAGCCACGACGCTGCTTGAAGCGTTGCCTTACATCCAGAAATTCCGCAGCCAGACGTTCGTCGTCAAATACGGCGGTTCGTTCATGGACTCGCCCGACCCCGCCGTCCGCAACGGCGTGGCGCGCGACGTCGTCTTCCTTGAAGCCGTGGGCATCAACCCCGTCGTCGTCCACGGCGGCGGCAAAGCCATCACCCGCGCCATGGAAGCCGCCGGGCTGAAGGCGAATTTCATCCAGGGCATGCGCGTCACCGACGAAGCCACCGTCAACGTCGTGGACAAAGTCCTTTCCCGGGAAATCAATCCGGAAATCGTGAAGACCGTTGAATCGCTCGGCGGCAAGGCGCGCGGATTCTGCGGCGCGGACATCTTCAAATGCCGCAAGCTGCTGCTCGACGACAAGGACAATCCCGGCAAGAAAATCGACGTCGGCTACGTCGGCGAAGTCATCGAGGTAAACACCGACCCGCTGCGCCAGTGCATCCGGCGCGGCGTCACGCCGGTCATCAGCCCCGTGGCGCTCGGCGAGGACGGCAAGATCTACAACTGCAACGCCGACGTCGCCGCCGCGCAGGCCGCCATCGCGCTCAAGGCCAAGCGATTGGTGTTCATGAGCGACGTACCCGGCCTCATGCGCGACCCGAAAGACCCCGCCACCATCATCACGCACCTGCAAATCTCCGAAGTATCCGCACTCAAAACCGCCGGCATCGTGGACAAGGGGATGATTCCGAAGGTGGACAGTGCCGTCGCCGCCATCCAGTCCGGCGTGGACAAGGTTTCGTTCGTGGACGGCCGCCTGCAACATTCCGTGCTGCTGGAAATCTTCACCGACGAAGGGAATGGCACGGAAATCGTCTTGTGAAAAACCAACTCACCGCCGAGACGCGGAGGCGCAGAGTTTCTGTAATTTTTTTCTCTGCGTCTCCGCGTCTCTGCGGTTAAATCACCCCAATGAAAGATATTGCACCGCCGCCGCCGATTCTGCGGAATCAATTTGAGACCATCCGCGAGCAGTTCACCAAGAACGTCGTGCCCAGCTACGGGCGCTTCGACATCGCGTTCAGCCACGGGCGCGGCAGCGAGCTGTTCGACGTGAACGGCAAGCGCTATCTCGATCTCGGTGGCGGCATCGCCGTCTGCGCGCTCGGGCATTGCCACCCGGCCATTACCGAAGCGCTCGTCGAGCAGTCCAAGAAACTCGTCCACGTCTCGAATCTGTATTACACGGAGCAGCAGGGCCGGCTCGCGGCGGAACTCGTGAGCCGCATCGCGCCGGGCAAAGTCTTTTTCTGCAACAGCGGCGCGGAGGCGAACGAAGGTTTGTTCAAGCTCGCGCGCAAATTCGGCCACGACGAAGGCCGGTTCGAGGTCATCACCACCGTGAATTCCTTTCACGGCCGCACGCTCGCGGGCATCGCCGCCACCGGACAGGACAAGGTGAAGAAAGGTTTCGAGCCGATGACACCCGGCTTCCGGCACGTCCCCTTCAACGACCTCGCCGCGATGCGCGCCGCCATCTCGCCCGCCACCGCTGCCATCATGATTGAGGGGGTGCAAGGCGAAGGCGGCATCACGCCTGCGGCGGTGGAATATCTGCTCGGCTTGCGCGCGTTGTGCGACGAGAAGAAGCTGCTGCTGCTCATGGATGGCGTGCAGTGCGGTCATTTCCGGACGGGCAAGTTCCAGAGCTTCCAGCGCATCCTCGAAGGCGTTGCGGGCGCGGAAAAATTTGTGCCGGACGGCATCTCGATGGCGAAGGCGCTCGGCGGCGGTTTTCCGATGGGCGCATTCTGGGTGCGGTCGCCTTACGCCGACCTGCTCGGCGCGGGCACTCACGGCACGACCTACGGCGGCACGCCGCTCGCGTGTGCCGTAGCGTTGAAAGTCCTTGAAGTCATCGAGCGCGAGCAGCTCGCGGACAACGTGCGGACAACCGGGGAATTTTTGAAGAATGAAATCAACCGGCTGGCAAAGACTTATCCCGGCGTCATCAAAGGCGCGCGGGGCATGGGCTTCATCCTCGGCATCGAACTCGCGGAGAACATCCCGGCGTTCGCCGGCAGCGAGAAGCCGCACGCCATACAGTTCGTCAACCGCTTGCACGATGCGGGCGTGCTGACGATTCCGAGCGGTAACCAGATCGCACGGCTGCTGCCCGCGCTGAACCTCACACGCGCGGACGCGGCGGAAGGCATCGGCTTCATCGAGGCTGTGGTCAAAAAGCTGGCTTAAAATCATGCCGCTGCCCGCGCTCATCGCCATCATCCTGGTTATACAAGTGGCGTTGGGCATCGCGCCGAAAGCCGACCGCATGACGTGGGCGATGGAGAACGCGCCGACGTGGATCGGCCTCGTGATTTTGGGGTTCACGCACAAGCGATTTCCGCTGTCGCGGTTCTGCCTGCATCTGTTTGTGCTGCACTCCATCATCCTGGCGGTCGGCGGACATTACACATACGCCAAAGTTCCATTCGGCGAGTGGATGAAGGATTGGTTCGGCTTCACGCGCAATCATTACGACCGCATCGGGCATTTCGCGCAGGGTTTCATTCCGGCGGTGTTCGGGCGCGAGCTGCTGTTGCGCACCTCGCCGTTGCAACGCGGCAAATGGTTGGCATTCCTCGTCGTGAGCGTGTGCCTGGCCTTCAGCGCGTGCTACGAATTCATCGAGTGGTGGACGGCGCTCGCGACCGGCGACGCAGCGACGGACTTCCTCGGCACGCAAGGCGACGTGTGGGATACGCAGATGGACATGTTCATGGCGCTCATTGGCGCAACGGGCGCAATGCTGTTCGTCGCCCGCTGGCACGATCGGTCGTTGGAGAAACTCAAATGAACCCGGCCGCGCTCAAACACCTTGCCGCCGTCGACCCCGTGATGCGGAAGCTCATCCGCGCCATCGGCCCGTGTGCGCTGAAGCCGGAAACAAAACGCTCGCCGTTCCAGTCGCTCGTGCAGGCCGTCGCGCACCAGCAGCTCAACGGCACGGCGGCGGATACGATCCTCACGCGGTTCAAGAAATTGTTCCCCGGCAAAAAATTTCCGCGCCCGGAAGACTTGGCGAAGGTCACGGACAAACAGATTCGCGCGTGCGGCTTTTCCTTCGCCAAGATCGCGGCCATCCGCGACATCGCGGCGAAGACGCTGGACGGCACGATTCCCAGTTCGCGCGCCATCGCCAAGCTTAGTGACGAGGAAATCGTCACGCGCTTGACCGAGGCTCGTGGCGTCGGGCGCTGGACGGTGGAGATGTTGTTGGTTTTCCAGCTCGGACGCGAAGACGTATTACCAGTGGACGATTTCGGCGTGCGCAACGGCTTTCGCCTCGCCCACAAAAAGCGCGAGATGCCCAAGCCGAAGACCTTGGCAGCGTTCGGCGAAAAGTGGAAACCGCACCGTACCACGGCGGCATGGTATCTGTGGCGCGCGGCGGATTTGGCGAAAAAATAGAGTGACTCCGGGCCGGGGCTTGGTTATTAAACTCCCTTTTTGAGGCATGAAACATTTGTTGAGCATTGAGAAGCTGGCCCGGGCGGATATGGAATATATCCTTGCCGCCGCCGGCGCGGTGAAGCAGCAGCGCGGGCATGAACTGACCCAGCCGCTCGCCGGCCAGACGTGGCCGCTGATCTTTTCCAAGTCGTCCACGCGCACACGGGTCTCGTTCGAGGTCGGCATCAGCGAACTCGGCGGGCGGCCGATGTTTCTGAGCGCAGCGGACATCCAGCTCGGACGCGGCGAACCCATCAAGGACACGGCGCGGGTGCTGGGGCGGATGGTGCACGGCGCAGTCATCCGCACCTTCGCACAGCGCGATGTGGAGGACTTCGCACAATTTTCCGGCATCCCGACCATCAACGCGCTCACGGACGACGAGCATCCGTGCCAGATCCTCACGGATATTTTCACGTTTGAGGAAAAACGAGGACCGATCGCCGGCAAGACCGTCACGTTCATCGGCGACGGCGCGTGCAACGTGGCGAACTCGTGGATTTTTGCGGCGGCCAAGCTCGGCTTCGAGCTGCGCATCGCCGCGCCGAAAGCGTTTCAGCCGACGGCGGAATTATTGGAGCGGGCCGGCGGCAAGATCAGTTGCACCGAAGACGTGAATGCTGCTGTGAGCGGCGCGGATTTGATTTACACCGACGTGTGGGTCTCGATGGGCAAGGAGGCCGAGGCGGCGGCGCGGCTGGAGCAGTTGGCCGGCTATCAGGTCAACCAGGCGCTGGTGCGGCGGGCGCGGCCCGGCGCCTTGGTGATGCACTGCCTGCCGGCGTATCGCGGCAAGGAGATCGATGAGGAAACCTTCGAGGCCAATGCGGCCACCATCTTCACGCAGGCGGAAAACCGGCTGCACGTGCAAAAGGCGATTCTGAACTGGGCGGTAGCGTGACAAAACCCGGCGGCGCGGCCGGTCAACCGCGACTTATTTCCCGTAAAGCCGCAGATACTTTACCGCCACGGTCAAATCCTTCGGCCATGGCGCGGCAACGGTGAGCAATTCGCCGGTGACGGGATGCGGCAGATTCAATTCCTCGGCATGAACCATCGCGGAGGCGAGCAGTGGACGTTCAAATTTTCCCGGCTTCAGGCGGAAATGCGGTTTCAACCGCGAGAGCAGCAGCGGCTGACCGCCGTAGAGTTCATCGCCGACGACGGGCCAGCCGGCGTTTTGCAGGTGCACGCGGATCTGATGCGGGCGGGCGGTGGCGGGTTCGCATCGCAGCAGGGTGCAGTGGGCGAACCGCTCCAGCGCGGTGAAAACGGTCTTCGATTTCTTCCCGCGCCGGGCATCCACGTGATGCTTGCCGGGCCTGACGGGATGCGGCGCGACCTTGGCCCCGATCTCAAAGCGGTCCTCCAGCGGCGTGCCGTGCGCGAGGACGACATATTTCTGCAACGGTTTTTCCGAGCCGAACAGGTTGGCGAGCGCGATGAGGGCGGGCTTGTTCTTCGCCAGCAGCAGCACGCCGCTGGTCTCGCAATCGAGGCGGTGTGCGTTCGCCAGATAAGTCAGATTCCGCGACTGTGCCCAGGGTTTGCCGGCGGCGATGCCGGCGTGCAGCAACTGCATCAGGCTCGGGCGGTCGGGATTGTTGCGGTCGGGCGAGACCAGCAGGCCGGCGGGCTTGTCGAGGGCAAGCAGATGCTCGTCTTCAAACAGGACGGGAATTTCCCAGAATTCCTTGGTCGCGGGCGCAGACAGTTTGATGGCGGCGCTCATCGGCGGAATCAAGCGTGGTGGCGGTGGCCCGCAGGTTGCTGCATTTCAAATTACCATCGGGCGCGGCGGGTCACTGCGGCCCGGCTTCCTGACGCCGGGCCAGCGGGGTGTCGCGCAGACCGACGGAAGCTTCGCGGGAGAACCAGGCGTTGAACGCCTCACCCTGACGCGTCTGGCGCACTTGCGCGAGGAAGGCGGGGAGTTCGGCCTGCACCTTGGCTTCGGCCACAGGCGTGCGCGTGAGGACATGGACCACCAATCCGCCGTCACCGGTGGGGACAAAGCCGCTGTTGCCGCCAATAGGCAGGCCGTAGGCGACCTCCTGCAACCGGCCGAGGCTGAGGTATTCCTCGGCTTCGGGCAGGGAGCGGGTGGCCAGCGAGAAAGCGGGGAGCTTGATGGGCGTGACTTTCGCGGCTTTGCAATGCGCGGCGAAGTCCACCCCGGGCTGGAGGCCGGCGGCGAAGTTCGTGGCGGCGGCGCGGGCGAGCAGCGCGGCTTGGTAATTCCTGAAATCCGTGGTGACTTCCTGACGGATGCTGTCGAGCGGGGGGATTTCGCTGGGGATGACTTTCTTGAGCGCGATGACGTAGACGGCGTCCTCGGCGATGATGGGGCCGACGAAGGGTTCTTCGGCAGTGCGCGCGAACGCGGCCTGGGCAAAGCTGGCCGGGACGTTCAATTCCACGGGGCCGGTCCGCTGTTCAAAGGGCGCGGTGATGGCGGCGGTGAGCTTGGAATCGGCGGCGAGCTTTTGCAAGTTCTCGGGGGAAACCGGCGTGAGTTCCAGTAATTTGTCGGTGAACGCCACGGCGTTGGTGCGGGCCGAGCGGAGGGCGAATTCGCGGCGGGCATCGGCGCGGATTTCCTGCTTGGCGGCTTCGGCGGTGACCCCTTTGTAGTAGTTCGTGCCGCCGCGTTGCGCATAGATCGCGTCCACCTGCGCGGCGAAATTGGTGAGCGTGGCAATCTGGCGGTCGGCGATGTCGAAATAATCGGCGGAGGCAAATCTGACGTAGCTGACCTGACGGCGGTCGCCCACGCGATAGCGTGCCATCTGTGCCTTGAAGAATTCGTCCACCTTTTCCGGCGTGACGGTGACGGCGGCCATGAAGTTCGTGGCGGCAAAGGCGGCGATCTCGGTGGTGATCTCCTCGTGCTCATGGCGGAAGAGCAGTTCCGCTTCCGGCGCGGTGGTGAGCTTGCCGCTGATGCCGAGCGCGGTGACCATCTGGCGGACGCCAAGCTCGTATTCCATAAGGTCGTTGAAATCTTTAACCGTCATGCCCTGGGGTTTGAGCACTTTGGCTTCAAAGTCTGCGAGCGGCAGAGCGCCGTTCCCACGGCCCAGTGAGCGGAGGATCTGCCCGGCGGTAAGCCCGACGGCTTCGCGGCTGGTGCGGATGTTCAGGGCTTGCAACTTATTCAGCAGAAACAGGCGCTGGTAGGTTTCGCGTTCCAGATCGAACCCCTGCTGTTTGGCCGCCGGGTCGTTATCCGGCCAGTCGCCGTGACCGAGGAAATAGGAAAGCCGCACCTGCGCGGCGGTGGCGCGGAAGACATCCGCATCAATCGGCTCGCCGTAGATGCTGCCGAGGCTGGCCCGACCCGTACCGGCGTCGGTATTTCCACTACCCGGGCGGAAATAGATGACAAAACTGATGATGGTGACCGTGCTGATGACCAGGAACAGCCATTTCTGGTGGCGGCGAATCGTTAAAAACATAGCGTGTGATTTCCAGTATTGGAGCGGCCAAACTAGCCAGCCCCAGGGGGCGGGTCAAACGCAAAAGCGGTCGGCGGCGGAGGCCGATTCCACGAGCTCCACTTGCAAACCCGCCAAAAACCCCGGCTCCGCCAGCGCCCGCGCAGGAAACCAATTTCACCCAACACGCCGCTTTACAGAGTTTTCAACGCGGACTAAGCTCGGTTCATGTCATCGGAACGCGACGCCACCGAGTTTGTGGACGACGATTTTCAGCCCAGCGCGCCCGCCCCGGCCGCCAGCTATTGGCCTACTGCCACGCCCGCGCCGACGTTGAGCGAGGTGGATGCCGCCGTCGCCGAAAAACAGCAGAAACTCGCCGAACTCAAGCGCGCCCAGGAAGAACTCGAACGCGAACGCGCCGCCCTGGAGGAAACCCGCCGCCGCCAGATGGAATTCCAGACCGGCCGCGAGGAACTGCTCCACCACCTCACCCGCGGGGTCGGCCTGCTGGAAGAATCCGAGGTCACCGCCCGCCGCGACGCCGAGCAGATGGCGCGGTCGCTCGTCGCCTTCAAGGAGGCGCTCGTCAAACTGCAGGCCATCAAGGAAGAGAGCTGGACGAAAGAAAATTTTTCCATCGAACTCACCCGCGCCCTCACCATCGTCGAGAACGCGCGGATGGAATGGAATTCCGCCCGGCTGAAGCTCGCCGTCCTCGGCAGTGAAACGGTCGAAGCGGTTCCCGGCAAGAGTCCGGGCAAGAACGCGGCGGTGGTGACGCCGTTCAGCGAGTTGGGCTTCTTCCAACTCTGCAAGGTCGGCCTTGCGCTTACGTGGCCATTGCTCGTGCCAATTCTCGGGCTGATCATTTACCTCGCGCTCCACTCCCGGCGCTGACCCATTGATGCCATGGGGTGGCTGCCTAAAAAACCCGATCCCGTCACCGCGCGCACCCGCGCGCTCAACGCCCAGATCGCCGCGCTCCAGCAGCAGATCAAAAAACTGGATGTGCAGGTCGGCCGCGCTGGCGCCGGTCCGCGGCTGCGCCCCGCCACTTTGCCGCACGGCGCGAACATCGGCCACACCGCGCCCGCCGCCCCGGCCCCGCCGGCAACCGAGCCGATCTTCGAGGACGTGAACCAGAACCGGCTGAAGGCCAAGGCGGAGAGCGTCGCACCGCCGGAACATTTCAACGAGCTCGGCGTGCGCAAATACGATCTCGCCGGCCTCATCGCCCGGCTCAAAAACAATTTTCGCGGCCCCGCCGCCAGCAATCCGCGCCTGGTGAACTACCTCGCCGCCGGCGGCGTGCAGGGGTTGCGCCCCATGCGCTACGAGAAACGCGTGGCGCGGAATCGCTTCATCGCCTTTGCCCTCGGACTGTTCCTGCTGCTCATCGGCATCCTGTGGGCGTTCCTGCGCAGTCATTGAGATGAAGCCGAAACCTGCTCCCGCAGATCCGTTGGTGGAACTGGCCGTGGTCACGCCGGACGGAATATTCCGCGCCCGCTATTCCGCCACAGGCTTGGCGGCGTTGCGTTTCCCCTCACGCCGCAGCGGCCAGTTGGAACTGAACATCGCCCCCGCGCCCATCGCCCGGTGGCATCGCGCCACCCGCGCCGCGCTCAAACGCGCCCTCGCCGGGCGCGCCCCGCGCGTGCTGCCGCCATTGGATTTGGGCGCGGGCACGGCATTCCAGCAGACCGTGTGGCAGCAACTGCTCAAAATCCCGCGCGGCGAGACGCGCAGCTACGGCGAACTCGCAAAGCTCTTGAAAAATCCCCGGGCCGCCCGGGCCGTGGGCAGCGCGTGCGGAGCGAACCCCATTCCCGTGCTCGTGCCGTGCCATCGCGTGCTTGCGGCGCGGCACAAGATCGGGGGTTATTCCGGCGGGCTGGACTGGAAAAAAAAACTGCTCTGGCGCGAGGAATCGCGGGACTTGTGGCAGGGCTAGCCGGAGCGCGGACGGCGCGCCAGGCACTTAAGATTTTTCTTGCGCCAGCCGCTTCTGCTTGCGCATCACCAGCAGCATGGCGCAGCCGCCAAGGACACCGAAGCCGGCCATGATCACATACCAGAAGAGCCAGCCGTGCTGGGCCTTGGTGGCGTCCAGCACGCGCCCGGTGACGATGAGTGAGATCGCGCCGCCACAGTATTGGAAGGAATCAATCACCCCGGCGGCGAAACCCGCCATCTTTTTGCCGCCGATGTCCATCGGCGCGGCGGCTCCGACAATGGAGTGCGTAGAATTTGCCGTCAGCGAAATCATGATGAGGATGCCGCACCCGACAAGGATGCCGCTGGCGGTCGGGCTGACCAGCCCGCGCAGGATGAGAAGCGCGGCGGTGCTGATGACGCAAGCCTCAAAAAAATAGAGCGTCATGGCGACGGGTGAGCGATGGCCCTTGAAAAACTTGTCCGAGATCCAACCCGAGGCCAACGAGCCGGCGACGGCGGCCATGGGCATCGCGGCCAGCGTCCACGCGACGGTCGGGGGGATGTTCGTCTTCATGTTCATGCCCAACTGTTCCTGAAAATACAGGATCGCCAATTGGTCCGAGCTCGTCCGCACTGCGCCGGTGCAGGCGTAGGCTGCCGCGTAGAACCACACCAACGGATGGGTGAAGATGGTGACGAAGGATTCTTTGAGCGATACGGTGACGCCGGCGGAATTGTCCAATTCATCCTCGATGACGCCGGGAAAACCCGCCTCGTCCGGCGTGGCTTTGGCGGCGAACGACATGAACATGAGCGCCCCCAGCGTGATCAGCGGCGGGATGATGAACAACCAGCGCCATTGGCCCGGCGCGATGACGAGGATGCCGATAGAGATGCCGTTCAGGATCAGCGGCGAGAGTTTCGAGCTGACGACCTGCCCGAGCTGGATCATGAAGCCGAAGATGCCGGCAAACGTGCCGCGTTCCTGCCGCCGGAACCACGCGGCATTGACCTTGACCATGCCCGGCGCGCCAAACGATTGGCACCACCCGTTGACCAGCCAGACCAGCGAGATGGCGAGAAACGCCGGGTCCATCTTGTCCGTGCCGAAAACAAATTTCCCCGCGGCGGCCAAAGCTCCGCCAAGCGCGAGCAACGGCACCACGCCCATCAGCAGGTTGACGCCGATGGTGCCGAGCGCGCCGATCTGCATCGAGCGTTTGCCGCCGATGCGGTCGGAAAGGAGGCCGTTGAAGAGCTGGCCGGTGCCGTAGGTCAGCGACCAGATCGCCAACATGTCGCTGATTTGCGTCGTGGAGAAACCGAATTCCGCCTGCATCCCCGGGGTGGCGAACCGGAAGTTGTAGCGGCACATGTAATAGGAGGCATACATGAGCCCCAAGGAACCCCAGTTCAATCCACGCCGTGCCCGGAAGCCCGGGGGATAGTGACGGCTGGCGGCATCAGTGGCGGCGGTGGGGTTCATGGTCGGGTTAGTTTTTCAGCATCAAGGATTTGCGCGTGAGCTAAACAGACTGCCGCCCGGCGGTCAAAGGGAATTGCCAGAGGAAAAGTGCAGCAATTCCCCGGCGCCAGGGCGAGGGAATTTTGGCGGCGGACGGTTCACGTCATTCCACCGCGAAACTGCCGCAGCGCCACCCACGGATCCACCCGCGCCACGAGAAAATGCGCCCAACGTTGCTGCCAGCGCTGCCAGGGAGTTTGGGATTCCCGCCACGCCACCGGCTCGATCCGCCGGGAATGGGTCAACAGTCGCTCCCCGACCAACCGCGCAGTGGTCGCCACGCCCACCACGTCGAACCGGAGCATGAACTCGTAGTTCAACCGGAGGCTGCGCACATCCAAGTTGGCCGAGCCGACGTATACAGCATCGTCGCAGATGAACAGTTTCGCGTGCAACACCTGCGGCTGATACTCGTAGATCTCCACCCCCGCGCGCAGCAGACGGCGGTAGAGATTACGCCCGGCCAGTTGCGAAACCCGCACGTCAGAATGCCCCGCCAGGATCAGCCGCACGCGCCCGCCGCGTTTCACCACGCGCCCCAATTCCCGCCGCAGCCGACGCGGGGGCAGGAAATACGCCGAAACGATCAACACGTCCCGCGCCGGCGCCAGATCGCGGTGCAACGCCGCCTGGATCGGACTCGGCCCCCGCCCCGGCCGGCTCGATAACAATTCATCGCCCGGGGCGTCAGTCGGCGGTCGGCGCGCCTTGAACGCCCGCAACCGCCGCAGCGGCTGCCGCTCAAAATCCGCCAGCGCGAAGAGCTCTTCGAACGACGCCGTGAGCCGCGCCACCGCCGCGCCCGTCACCCGCCCGCCGATGTCGCACCAACCACGCGCGACGCCGTCGCCGACGTATTCATCCGCGAGATTGAAGCCGCCCACGAACGCCTCCTGGTCGTCGCACACCAGCAGTTTGCGATGGTCCCGCACGCCAAAGCGCCAGAGGCGGAGCGGATTGAAAAACTTCACTTCCGCTCCCGCCGCCGCCAACGGCGCAAAAAAATCATCCGGCAGCAGCCAGGAACCGAACGCATCCACCAGCACGCGCACCCGCACTCCGCGCTGTTGCGCCGCCCGCAAGGCGTCCCGGAATTGCCGCCCCAGTTCGCCGTCGGTGTAGATGTAGGTTTCCAGCCGCACGGATTCCCGCGCCGCGCCGATCGCGGCGAGCATCGCGGGAAAAATTTCCTGGCCGGTGCAGAGCCATTCAAATGCGGTGGGCCGGGAGGCAACCATGCCCTGAAACTATCGGCAACCTCCACGCTTGGCAATCGGCGAGCCGCGGCCAGTCCTTCGCGGCTTGCTTCCGCGCCGCCGGCTGTGGCTAAATGTCCGCCGTGAAAATCATCGGCGTCATCCCGGCGCGCTACGCCTCCACCCGCTTCCCCGGCAAACCGCTCGCCCGCATCGCCGGCAAGCCGCTTCTCCAACACGTCGTCGAACAATGTCAGAAAGCCAAATCCTTGAGCGAAGTCATCGTCGCCACTGACGACACGCGCATCTGGGAATTGGCGCAGAATTTTTGCCGCGCGGAGATGACCCTCCCCGACCACCCCAGCGGCAGCGACCGCATCGCCGAGGTCGCCGCCCGGTGCGCCGGCGATGCCATTGTGAACATCCAGGGCGACGAGCCGCTGATCGACCCGGCGGTGATTGACGCCGTCGCCGCCGCACTCGCAGGCTGTGAAATGTCCACCGCCGCCACGCCGATCACGCACCTTTCCGAGCTGGACAACCCGAACGTCGTAAAAGTCGTTGTCAACGCCGCCGGTCGCGCCTTATATTTTTCCCGGCGCACGATTCCGTATCTGCGTGAGGCCGCCAGCCGTCCGGGAAACGAGCAGTTGGCGGCGTTTCCTTTTTTGAAACACCTCGGCATCTACGGTTACCGCCGCGAAACGCTGCTGCGGCTGGTGAAGTTCCCGGTGTCGCCACTGGAAAACGCGGAGAAGCTGGAGCAGTTGCGCGCACTGGAAAACAGCATCCACATCGCCGTCGTGAAAGTGAATTACGACAGCATCGGCGTGGACGTGCCGGAGGATGTACGGCGAGTGGAAGCAATTTTGAAAACCACGAGTGGACACTAATGCACACGAATTACCAGCGGCGTAGTTCGTGGAAATTGATTCGTGTCTATTCGTGTTAATTCGTGGTTGAAATAAAATGAAATACATATTTGTCACAGGCGGTGTGGTGAGCTCACTCGGCAAGGGCCTGACCGCCGCCGCGCTCGGCACGCTGCTCGAGAACCGCGGCCTCAAGGTCACGCTGCAGAAGTTCGACCCCTACCTCAACGTCGATCCCGGCACGATGTCGCCCTACCAGCACGGCGAAGTCTACGTGCTCGATGACGGCGCGGAGACCGACCTCGACCTCGGCCATTATGAGCGGTTCACGAACGTGAAGCTCTCGCGCATGAACAACCTGACCAGCGGCCAGGTTTATCAGACCGTACTGAACAACGAGCGCGAGGGCAAATATCTCGGCAAGACCGTGCAGGTCATCCCGCACGTCACCGACGAGATCAAGCGCCGCATCCAACTGCTCGCCGAGACCAGCAAGGCCGACATCATCATCACCGAAATCGGCGGCACGACCGGCGACATCGAAGGCTTGCCGTTCGTCGAGGCCATCCGCGAATTTGCGCTGGAGGCCGGCGTGGGCAACACCTGTTTCATCCACGTCACCTACGTGCCGTTCATCAAGGCGGCGGGCGAACTCAAGACCAAGCCCACGCAGCAGAGCGTCGCCAAGCTGCGCGAAATCGGCCTCGCGCCCAACATCATCGCGTGCCGCTGCGAGAAGCCGCTGGACAAGGAGTTGCGCCAGAAGATTTCCATGTTCTGCAACGTGCCCGTCGAGGCCGTCATCGAGGCGAAGGACGTTGACCACAGCATCTACGAGATGCCGCTCATGCTCCAGCGCGAGCGCATGGATGACTTGGTTTGCCGCATCCTGCACCTCACCACGCCCGCGCCGAACATGACGCACTGGCAGGAAATCATCCGCAAGCTCATCGCGCCGCAACACCGCGTGCGCGTGGGCGTCGTCGGCAAATACATCGGCCTGCAGGACGCCTACAAGTCCGTCTACGAATCGCTCATCCACGGAGGCATCGGCAACGATTGCGGCGTGGAACTGGTCCAGGTGGATGCCGAAGAGATCGAAAAGTTCGGCGCGGAGAAGATGCTGCACGGCCTCGGCGGCATCTGCGTCCCCGGCGGCTTTGGCGAACGCGGCATTGAAGGTAAAATCCTGGCCGCAAAATACGCCCGCGAAAACAATCTGCCCTACCTCGGCCTCTGCCTGGGCATGCAGATTGCCACCATCGAATACGCCCGCAATGTGCTCAAGCTCGACAAGGCGCATTCCACCGAATTCAACCCGGACACACCCCATCCCGTCATCGCGCTCCTCGACGCGCAGCGTAAGGTCACCAAAAAAGGCGGCACCATGCGCCTCGGCGCGCAGCCCTGCCAGCTCACGCTCGGCACGAAGGCGGCGGAACTTTATGGCTCGTTCGTCATCAACGAACGCCACCGCCACCGCTACGAATTCAACAACGCCTACCGCGATAAATTCGAGAAGTCCGGCTTCGTCTTCAGCGGCACTTCGCCCGATGGCAAGCTTGTGGAGATCATCGAGCTGAAGCACCATCCGTTCTACATCGCCAGTCAGTTCCACCCGGAATTCCTGGGCAAACCGCACCAGCCGCATCCGCTCTTCAAAGGCTTCATCGCCGCCGCGCACATCCACACGCATCACAAGCCGCTGTGATGCGGCGCAAGCCGTGACCTACGCCGAAGCCATCCAGTTCCTAAACGGCCTGCAAATCTTTGGCGCGAACTTCAGCCTGGAGACCCCGCGCCGGCTGGCGGCACTGGCGGGCAACCCGCAGAACCGACTGCGCTTCATCCACGTCGCCGGCACGAACGGCAAAGGCTCGACCTGCGCCATGCTGGAAAGCATCTACCGCGCGGCCGGGCTGCGCGTGGGCCTCTTCACCTCGCCACATCTGGTCTCATTCCGCGAACGCATCCAGGTCAACCGCCAACTGATTTCGGAAACCGAAGTCGCCCGGTTGGTGGCGGAAATACGGCCATCTCCCGATGCGGGCTTGCAGCCGACATTCTTTGAGTTCGTCACTGTGCTGGCGTTGAAACATTTTGCGGAGCAGCAGTGCGACCTCGTCATCTGGGAAACCGGCCTCGGCGGACAGCTCGACGCCACCAACATCGTGACACCCCTCGCCAGCGTCATCACCAACATCGCCTTCGACCACCAACAATGGCTAGGCGACACGCTCGCGAAAATCTCTGCCGAAAAGGCCGGCATCATCAAACCCGGTGTGCCCACGATCACGGCGGCGGCGCAGCCGGAGGTGCTAGCAGTGATCGAGCGGGTGGCGCGAGAGAACCAGTCGCCGCTGACCCAAATCCAAAATCCAAAATCTATAACCCAAAATTCCGAGTTGTCGCTGCGGGGCGAACACCAAATCGCCAACGCCGCCCTCGCCCTCGCCACCGTGGAAGTCTTGCAACCGCAGATTCCCGTAACGGCCGCGCAAATCCGCGAAGCCCTCGCGACGGTCCGTTGGCCCGGACGCCTGCAACTTCTTGAACGCGGCGCGCAAAAGTTCCTGCTCGATGGAGCGCACAACATTGCGGGCGCCGCGGTGCTGGGCGCGGAACTGGCGCGGTGGCGCTCAAGCTCCAGTTTGCCCAGTGCGCCGACGCTCGTCCTCGGGATGTTGGCCGACAAAGATTGGCGGGCGATGTGCGAAATTCTCGCACCGCTGACATCACGGGTATTGGTCGTGCCGGTCGGCAGCGAGCGGACCGCCAACCCGGAGCAACTCGCAACCGCATGTCGCACCGCGAATCCGCGGGCTGAAGTCGGTTGCTGCACCTCGCTGTCAGCCGCACTGGCGCAGTCGGCGCGGGACGAGTTTGTGGTCATCGCCGGCTCACTGTATCTGATCGGCGAGGCGCTGGCGCGGCTCGACCCGGCGTATGCCGGCGCGGGCGATGAACGCCGATTGAACGAGTGGCGCGGCGGCGCGGCGGGCGGTGCGCGATAAGCGCGGGACAAACAGCAAATCATCATTCCTGCTAGTTGTCCCGCAGGGTTGCCTTGCAGCCGGGCAATCATTAGTTTCCCCGCCTAATCTGACAAGGTCTGGCCGGTTGCCGACCTGCTGAAACCAATGACACGTTTGTTCACCTCCACAGTCGGCAAAAAATTCGTGATGGCCGTCACGGGCGCGGCGTTGTTCCTCTTCGTCGTCGGGCACATGGTCGGCAATTTGCAATTTTTCCTGGGCGCGGAAGCCCTCAACCGTTACGGCCACTTCCTCCAGTCCAACGTGGAACTGCTGTGGACCGCGCGCATCGGCCTGCTCGTGATGGTCGCGCTGCACGTCTGGAGCGCCAGCGCGCTCGCGCGGGCGAACCGGGCGGCGCGACCGGTTCAATACGCCAACTGGAAACCCAACTCCGCCAGCTACGCCTCGCGCACCATGGTCATGAGCGGGTTGATTATCATGGCCTTCATCATTTTTCACCTGCTGCACTACACGGTGAAAGTCCCGGCGGTGAATCTGACGGGCAAAGATTTCAATACGATGACCGAAACGCTGACGGGCGATTCGACGCGGCACGACATCTACGAGATGATGGTTTTAGGTTTCAGCCAGCCGCTGGTTTCAGGGTTTTACATTCTGGCCGTCGGGCTGCTGTGCCTGCACTTGAGCCACGGCGTGAGCGCGATGTTTCAGTCGCTCGGCCTGAAGAACCATAACTACGGCCCGTATCTCGACCGCGCCGCGAAGCTCATCGCCATCGTGCTATTCCTGGGTTACATCGCGATTCCCGTCGCGGTGCTGCTCACCAAATGCGGAGGCTGCTGCCCATGACCACGCTGAATTCCAACATCCCGTCCGGCCCGCTTTCGCAAAAGTGGGAGAGCTACAAGTTCAACACCAAGCTCATCAACCCGGCGAACAAGCGGAAATACAAGATTATCGTCGTGGGCGCGGGTCTGGCAGGCGCAAGCGCGAGCGCCACGCTCGCGGAACTCGGCTACGAAGTGCACAACTTCGTGTTCCACGATTCGCCGCGCCGCGCGCACTCGGTCGCCGCGCAGGGCGGCATCAACGCCGCGAAGAACTACCAGAACGACGGCGACTCCGTGCGCCGCCTGTTCTACGACACGATCAAGGGCGGTGACTTCCGCGCTCGTGAAGCCAACGTCCATCGCCTCGCGGAAGTGTCGGTCAACATCATTGACCAATGCGCGGCGCAGGGTGTGCCGTTCGCCCGCGAATACGGCGGCCTGCTCGACAACCGCTCCTTCGGCGGCGCGCAGGTTTCGCGCACGTTCTACGCGCGCGGCCAGACAGGACAACAGCTGTTGCTCGGCGCGTATTCGGCGCTGAACAAGATGATCGGCCAAGGCGCGGTGAAATCTTACACGCACTCCGAGATGCTCGACCTCGTCGTCGTGGACGGCCACGCCAAGGGCATCATCGTCCGCAACCTCCAGACCGGCGACATTACCAAACACAACGCTGATGCCGTGGTGCTCGCGACCGGCGGCTACGGGAACGTTTACAACCTCTCCACCTACGCGCGCGGCTCGAATGTCACCGCAAGCTGGCGCGCCTACAAGCGCGGCGCGTGCTTCGGCAATCCTTGTTATACGCAGATCCATCCGACGTGCATCCCGGTCAGCGGCGATTACCAGTCGAAGCTGACGTTGATGAGTGAGTCGCTCCGCAACGACGGCCGCGTGTGGACGCCGAAAAAGAAGGAAGATTGCAAAAAGAATCCCGCCGACATCCCCGAAGCCGACCGTGATTATTATCTGGAACGGATGTATTCCGCGTTCGGCAACCTCGCGCCCCGGGACATCGCGAGCCGCGCGGCGAAGACCGTTTGCGACGAAGGCCGCGGAATCGGCGAGACCGGCCTCGGTGTCTATCTGGATTTTTCCGACGCCATTAAGCGCCTGGGCGAAAACAAAGTCCGCGAGCGTTACGGCAACCTGTTCGCGATGTATCACGAGATCACGAACGAGGACGCCTACAAGACGCCGATGCGCATCTATCCCGCCGTCCACTACACGATGGGCGGTCTGTGGGTGGATTACAACCTGATGAGCAACGTGCCGGGCCTGTTCGTGCTCGGCGAGGCAAATTTCTCCGATCACGGCGCGAACCGTCTCGGTGCGAGCGCGCTGATGCAGGGCTTGAGCGACGGCTATTTCGTTCTGCCCGCGACCATCAGCGGTTATCTCGCGACGCAGAAGCCGGACAAGCGTCCGAACATCGACAACCCCGCGTTCAAGCAGGCGGAAGAAAATGTTCAGACACTCACGAAGAAACTTCTCGGCAACAAAGGCAAGCGCACGCCCGCGAGCTTCCACAAGGAACTGGGCAAGCTCATGTGGGATTATTGCGGCATGGCGCGCAACAAGGCCGGCCTGGAAAAAGGTATCAAGCTCATCAGCGAATTGCGCGAGGAATACTGGAAGAACGTCAACGTCCTTGGCGAAGCAGGCGAATGGAATCAGCAGCTCGAAAACGCCGGACGCGTGGCCGACTTCATCGAACTCGGCGAACTCATGTGCCGTGACGCGTTGCACCGCGAGGAAAGCTGCGGCGGCCATTTCCGCGAGGAATACCAATACACGCCCGACGATCCCGAAACCAAGCAGGGCCTCGTGAACCCCGGCGACGTGAAACGCCGCGACGATGCGTTCGCGTATGTCGCCGGCTGGGAATACGCCGGCGCGCCGGATAAAGCGCCGGTCTTGAACAAGGAGCCGCTCATTTATGAAGAGGTCCACATGAGCACCCGCTCCTACAAGTAACGCCAACCCTTTTCAAAGCATGAAAATCACTCTCAAAGTTTGGCGGCAGAAAAACGCGAACAGCCCCGGCTGGTTCAAGACCTACCAGTCGCCCGCGCTGAACGAGAACATGTCGTTCCTCGAAATGCTCGACGTGGTGAACGAGGAACTCGCGAACCGGGGCGAAGAGCCCATCGCGTTCGATCACGACTGCCGCGAAGGCATCTGCGGAACTTGCTCGTGCGTCATCAATGGCAAGCCGCACGGCCCGCACAAAGGTATCGCGACCTGCCAGACCTACATGCGCAGCTTCCGCGACGGCGACACCATCGTCGTGGAGCCGTTTCGTGCCAAGGCTTTCCCCATCATCAAAGACCTCGTCGTGGACCGGAAGGCGTTTGACCGCATCCAACACGCCGGCGGTTTCATCAGCGTCCGCACCGGCAGCGCGCCGGACGCCAATGCGATTCCCGTGCCGAAGGAAAACGCCGACCTGGCCATGGACGCCGCGCAATGCATCGGCTGCGGCGCCTGCGTGGCGGCGTGCAAGAACGCCAGCGCGATGTTGTTCGTGGCCGCGAAGGTGTCGCACCTCGGCCTGCTTCCGCAAGGCCAGCCCGAGCGTTACAAGCGCGTGAAGGCCATGGTCACGCAGATGGACGAGGAAGGTTTTGGCGCGTGTACCGTGACCGGCAGCTGCGAAGCCGTCTGCCCCAAGGAAATCTCGCTCGACTTCATCGCCCGCATGAACCGCGACTATGGCGTTTCGTTGCTGAAGGGTGAGCCGAAGAAGATTGCCGGCGGCGGCGCGGCTTAAGCTGATTTGAAGAAACAAAAAGCCGGGGCAAATCGCCCCGGCTTTTTGGTTTTACGATTGGTCAAAGTTCGCTGGGCGATATGCCCAGACCAACGATGCTGCACGCTTGGATCACGTTCAAGCCGAGCCGCTCGGCTTCCTCCAACACTTCGTCGGATTCTGTTCCGGGATTCAGCCACAGTTCGTCACAACCTTTGGCGGCAATGTCGTGCAGCGCCTTGTAGACCGCGATGGGCGGCAGATAGACACTTACGACATCCGGCCGCGTCGGCACGGCCCGGATGGTCGGGTAACACGGCAAACCCTCGATCTGCGTCTCCTTGTGATTGACGGGATACACGGTGTAGCCCTCCTGTTGGTAGGCGCGGACGGCTTTGTTGCCAAACTTGCTGGGGTCGTTCGAGGCTCCGATGACGGCGACGGTTTTCATGCGATGAGGTTCACAGCTGGTGGTGGTTGCGTGGAGAGAACTTGAAACAACTTCGGTCGATGGGGTGAACGCTGGCTGAAAAAGCTCTTGAGTTACTTCGAGGGCGGGGAAATCTGATTGGCAATGGTCGGCTTGATAAAAATACTGCGACTGCTTGGATTGGCGAGACATTGACGCCAGCCTGCGTTGGTTTCAAGCAGAATTTCTCACAAAACAGAACCCACCATTTCCGCCGCGCGTCAATCTCCCAGCAGCCGCTTCAATTGATCCCGCGCCGCGGCCTCGCGCTGGTTGACTTCCGCCTTGGGGATCCACCGCCGCTTCACAAAATCAAATAACTCGCAGAAGTTGCCGACGTGTTTCTCCAACACCGGCTCGGCGCGGCGCTCCCGGCATTGCTGGGCCACATGCGGATCGTAGCTGACGCAGTTGATGCAGACGCGCAGGTCGGCACGGCATTTCATGCAGACTTCGCCGCGCCCGGGCAAGCCGGGTAATGTCCAGGGTTCACCGCAATTATGGCAATGTCGGGTCACGCGGCCATTTTAGTTTCCAGCCGCCGGTTTGTGGAGTAAAAGAAACGCGCCTTTCAATCATGAGAAAACTCGCCATCCAACTTTTCTGGCTGCTGCTCGCGCTTTTGGGCGCCTTCGCTTACTTCACGCTCGCCGTGCGGCGCGGCGAGCCGGTCAATTCCATCTACATCCTCATCGCCGCACTCTGCACTTACACCATCGGCTACCGGTTTTACTCGAAATGGATCGCCGCGCGCGTACTCATGCTCAACGACCGCCGCGCCACTCCGTGCGAAGTCCACGACGACGGCAAGGACTTCGTGAAGACGAACAAGTGGATCGTCTTCGGCCATCACTTCGCGGCAATTTCGGGGCCAGGGCCGCTCGTCGGGCCGGTGCTGGCGGCACAATTCGGCTTCCTGCCCGGCACGCTCTGGATTCTCATCGGCGTCGTGCTCGGCGGCGCGGCACAAGACTTCATCATCCTCTTCGCCTCGATGCGCCGCAACGCCAAATCGCTCGGCCAGATGGTCAAGGAGGAACTCAATTCCACCGCCGGATTTATCGCCATGTTCGCCATCCTCGCCATCATGGTCATCCTGCTTGCCGTGTTGGCGCTGGTAGTCGTGAAGGCGCTCGCGGAAAGTCCGTGGGGCATTTTCACCGTGGCGGCGACGATTCCCATCGCCATGTTCATGGGCGGCTACATGAGGTTCTGGCGCGTGGGCAAGGTAATGGAGGCGTCGGCGTTCGGCATCGTGCTGCTGCTGCTCGCGGTGTGGGGCGGCAAACTGGTCTATGCCGACGCGACCTGGGCGAGGGCGCTCACATTCGGCGCGGAACCTCTCGCGTGGGGAATTATCTTTTACGGCCTCGCCGCGAGCGTATTGCCGGTGTGGCTGCTGCTTGCGCCGCGGGATTACCTGAGCACATTCATGAAGCTGGGCACGTGCTTCGCGCTCGCGGCCGGAATCTTTTTCGTGCTGCCGGACTTGAGGATGCCCGCACTCACGCAGTTTGCGGACGGGAGCGGTCTGGTCGTGCCGGGAAAATTATTTCCGTTCTGCTTCATCACCATCGCGTGCGGCGCGATTTCCGGTTTCCATACGCTCATCGCCAGCGGCACGACGCCCAAGCTCATCACCCGCGAAGGCTACGCGCGCCCCATCGGCTACGGCGCGATGTGCCTCGAATCGCTCGTCGCCATCATGGCGCTCATCGCGGCTTGCACGCTCGACCCGGGGGTTTATCTGGCGATGAATGTGAAGGGTGAAGCCGCCGCGACAGCCGCGAAGGTTTCTGCGCTGAACTTCCCCGTGACCGTGGAGCAGATGGATCAACTCGCCACCGACGTGGGGGAGAAAACCTTGTTCGGTCGCACCGGCGGCGCAGCGACGCTCGCCGTGGGTATGGCGCAAATCTTTTCCAAGGTCACGTACGGCAAGTGGCTCGACCTCTGGTATCACTTCGCGATCATGTTCGAGGCGCTATTCATCCTCACCACGCTCGACGCCGGCACGCGCGTGGGCCGTTACATCTTACAGGACGCGCTGGGGAGCATCTGGAAGCCGCTGGGCAACACCAAAAACCTCGGCGCGAACGTATTGGCCAGCGCGTTGATGGTCGCGGGCTGGGGCTGGTTTCTCATCCAGGGCGTGCGCAACCCGCTGGGCGGGATCTACACACTCTGGCCACTGTTTGGCATCGCCAACCAGATGCTAGCCGCCATCGCTCTGTGCCTGGCGACGACGATCATCTTGAAAATGCAACTCGGGAGGGCCGGCGTGGCGACGGCCCAAACTCAAGAAGCGGGACGGCAACATCCCGGCCGTCCCAGCAAAGGCCGACCCGCGCTCGCGCTAGTCATGTTTGTGCCGCTGGCATGGCTGCTTTCAGTCACGTTCACGGCGGGGATACAGAAGGTCTGGCATTCCGACCCGAGAATCGGATTTCTGGCGCAGGCGCAGGTTCAGTCCCGGAACTTCGACCTCGCGCACGCGGCGGCGAATACCAGGGACAAAGCTGCACAAGAAAAAGCAGCCGAAGATATGAAGACGGCCAAACAACTCCGCGCAAACAACCTTCTCGACGCCGGCGTCGCCATCACATTTCTCACGCTGACCTCGGTCATCGTCCTCACCAGCATGCGCGAGTGGCTTCTGCTGCTGACGCGGCGCAAGCCCGCCAAGCTGCACGAGGGTGAGCCGGTGTGGCTACCGGAATATGCGGTAAAAGAACCGGGCGCGAACCTCCCCGGCGCGTCCGGCGCGGCGGTCATCGCGCTGGGCCTGGCCAAAGAACTTTCCGGCGAGGCCCAGCTGGAACGCGCGCGGCAGCAGGCCTGCACCTGCACCACCAACGCCAAGCAATCCCCTGAGCAGATTTATGTGGCGACCACCGAACAGCGCTTCAACGGCATACGACGTTGCTGCTAGTCGGCAGGGATGCGGCAGGGCTGGCATGCGCCGGCCCAACTTGATTTGGGATAGCGGCACACCTCCCTCCCGATACGATGAAATCTGGCCTTCGAGCCTGGCTGCTCTTCATGCCAGCAGCGCAATCCCCGCGCAAAACCGACACTGCGGAGGCGGCCGACCGATGGCGGTGGCTGCAGCTCGCGCGGGCGGGCTAAGGCGAAGTGGATTCTATGCCGATGGTGGCAGCCTGGTCGGCGCGGGCGTCCAAGCTTGAATCTTTAGTTTCTTGGGATAACCAGATGGCAACAAAAGTCACGGCCGAGAGAATCGCCAAATAAAGCCCGACGGATAAGACCCCGTGATTTTTGGCCAGCCAGACGGCCACAAAAGGGGTCAACGCCGCGCCCAGTACCCCGGCGATGTTGTAAGCGAGGCCAGAACCGGTGTAGCGTACGTTGGTGGGGAACAATTCGGGAAGGAAGGCCGCCATGGGCCCGAAGGTCAGCCCGATCAAAGCCATGCCGATGGAGAGAAAAAGCAAAAGGAGGCCCAGATTTGCATTTTCGCCAGCGCCCATATTTTGCGGGTTGAGAAAAAGATGAAACGTCAACCCGAACAGTATAATGGCGGCGGTGGCCAGCAACAGGATGAGGCGGCGACCGTATTTGTCCGCCAGCCAGCCGGCGACCGGAATCATGGCCGCAAAAAACAAAACAGAGATGAGCTGCAGCACCAAGAAGCTGCGGTATTCGATGCCGAGGTAACCGAGCTCCTGCCTGCCGATGGCGTAGGAGAGAATCCAGGTGGTCATCAGATAGAAGAGCGCATAGGTGGCCACCATGATAAACGTGCCCTGAATCAGCGGCCGGTAATGATTCCTAAGGACCGTGGCGAGCGGCGACTTGAGTTTCTCTCCGCGGGCGACGGAGCGGACGAACACGGGGGTTTCCTGAATCTTGAGCCGCACATAAAGCCCCACTATCACCAAAACGGCGGAAACAAGGAAAGGGATACGCCAACCCCAGGTCAAGAAGTGACCTTGAAGCTGGGCTTGGGCGGAGTTGTATTGGAACAGGAGCGTAAGGATCAGGAAAAATCCATTGGCCAGAATGAAGCCAAACGGGGCGCCCAATTGCGGCCACATCGCCGCCCAGGCACGTTCTCCATCCCTGGCGGTTTCAGTAACCAACAAGGCCGCCCCCGACCACTCGCCCCCCAATCCCAACCCTTGGCAGAAACGCAGAATGGAGAGCAAAACGGGCGCCAGAAGGCCAACCTGCAAGAAGGTGGGCAGCAACCCGATCAAAAATGTAGCAATGCCCATGGTGAGCAAAGAACCGACCAACGTAGCCTTGCGCCCAATACGGTCGCCAAAATGGCCAAAAACCACCGAGCCGATGGGGCGTGCCACAAACGCCACACCAAAGGTGGCCATGGAAGCCAGCAGCGCCACCCCGGCATCACCTTTTGGAAAGAAAAGGAGCGGAAACACCGAAAC
>Ga0075471_10000132_pt1 | contig 37812 bp, 30 predicted proteins | sample DEB19_08_DNA_2_FD_74787 | JGI IMG/M metagenome (GOLD analysis project Ga0075471, IMG submission 74787) | Aqueous microbial communities from the Delaware River and Bay under freshwater to marine salinity gradient to study organic matter... | ecosystem: Environmental > Aquatic > Marine > Coastal ...
AAACTGTCGCGACTCCGATTGCTCCACGTGAAACCCTGTGGCGGACCCCTACTTGCCGATGCAAAAACGGCTGAAGATCGCCCCCAGCAAGTCATCAGCAGTCACGCGCCCCGTGATGTCGCCCAGCGCATCGTGGGCCAGCCGCAGTTCCTCACCCACCAGATCGAGCGTGATTCCGGAGTCGCAGGCAGCGGCGAGGTGGCCCTCCGCTCGTCGCAGCGCGGACAAGTGCCGCTCACGGGCCAGGAACAAGCCCTCCCCCGCGGACTGCCAGCCCGCCGACGCCAGGAGCCAGGCGCGCAGCGCGTCGATTCCGGCGCCCGTCTTGGCCGACACCCGGATGACTGTCTGCCCCCCAGCCGACGCGCACCCGGGCTCATCGCCCGACAGGTCGATCTTGTTCTCCACCCTCGCCACCGGGGCGCCACGCGGCACGCGGGAAAGAATCGCCCCCTCCTGGGGATCTCCCTCCCCGCCAGCCTCACTCACCAGCAGCACTGCACCAGCGCGCTCAATCGCCGCCCAGGTGCGGGCGATGCCTTCGCGCTCGACCTCGTCACCCGTCTCCCGGAGCCCGGCGGTATCGATCAAGTGGATCGGGATGCCCTCCACCAAGACCGTGGTCCGCACCACATCGCGGGTCGTTCCGGCCACCGGGGTGACTATCGCTACGTCTTCGCCGGCAAGGCGATTGAGCAGGCTCGACTTGCCGACGTTGGCGCGCCCAGCCAAGACAACCGTGAGCCCCTCGCGCAGCACGGCGCCCTGGGTCGCCTGCTCGACCAGCCTGGCCAGCGCAGTCCGCGAATCGCCGATTTGCCGATCAATTGTTTGCCGCGTGCCGGGGTCGATGTCCTCCTCGGGGAAATCGATCATGGCCTCGACCCGCAGGCGCATCTCGCAAACTGTCGCCTCCAGCTCGTGGATCTGCGCCGAAAAGACCCCCGCCAGTGAGCGCAGCGCGCAGCGCGCCGCCTCGGCGCTCGCGGCGTCGATGAGATCCGCCACGGCCTCGGCCTGAACCAGGTCGAGCCGCCCGTTCAGAAACGCGCGGCGGGTGAACTCGCCGGGCTCGGCAAGACGCGCGCCCGCTGCCTCGCAGGCTCGGACCACTTCGTTAAGCACCCTGGGCCCGCCATGGCCCTGTAGCTCCAGCGTGTCCTCGCCGGTGTAGGAGTGGGGCCCCGGGAAGAAGAGGGCGAGGCCCTGGTCTACCGCCTCCTGGTCCGCACGCAGAAAGTTGCAAAGCGTCGCCTGGCGTGGCTCCGGGACGCGTCCCAGCAAAGCGTCCGCAATGGCAGCGGCCCGGGGTCCCGAAACCCGCACCACGCCGACGGCGCCCCGCCCGGGCGCCGAAGCGATCGCGACGATCGTGTCAGCCGCCGGCAACACCGAAGTTAGCGCTTGCCTTTCACCTTGGCGGCAGTTTCGGCGGCGATGGTCCGATTCAGATGCCACTGCTGGGCGATCGACAGGAGGTTCTGCACCACCCAATACAGCACCAACCCCGCCGGGAAGAAGAAAAAGAAGATGCTGAAGACGATGGGCATGGCGAGCATGATGCGCGCCTGAACGGGGTCAGCCGGCTGCGGATTGAGCTTGGTCTGCACAAACATCGACACCGCGTAGACCACCGGCAGGATGTACCAGGGGTCCGGCGCCGACAGGTCGGTGATCCAACCGACCCATGGCGCGTGCCGCAGCTCGATCGAGGCCAGCAGCACCCAGTAGAGCGCGATGAAAACAGGAATCTGCACGAGGATCGGCAGGCACCCGCCGAGCGGATTGATCTTTTCCGTGCGGTAGAGCTCCATCATCGCCTGGTTGAGCTTCTGACGATCGTCGCCGTAGAGCTGCTTCAACTTCTCCATCTTCGGCCCCAGCACCTTCATCTGCGCCATGGAACGGCCCGCCTTGTGATTGAGCGGATAGAAAACCAGCTTGATCAGCACGGTGAGCAGGACGATGGACCAACCCCAGTTGCCGATGAAGCCATGAATGGCCTTCAGAACCCAGAAGAGCGGCGCAGCGAGGATCGTGAGCCAGCCGTAGTCGACCACCAACTCGAGGCCTGGCGCGATTTTCTCGAGCTTGTCGGTTTCCTGCGGCCCAATGTAGAGCGGCATGGCCACGCGACGGGAGGCGCCCGGCGCAACCTCACCCACCGGCACGACGACTCCCGCCGTGTAGAGGTTGTCGCCAACACGGTTGGTGAAATATTCCCGCTCCATCTTCGCGGGCGGGATCCACGCGGACACGAAGTAGTGCTGCACGAGCGCGACCCAGCCGTCGGTGGCTTTCCTGGGGTGAGACTGCTTGCCCTTCTCGATATCGGCGAAGTCCACCTTCACGAACTTTGCCTCGCTGGTGTACACGGCCGGGCCAGTGAAGGTGGCCACCCCCGCGATCGGACTCGTTTGCGCTGCCTCCTGGCTTGGCGGGTTGCCATCACGCAGGAACTGGAAGTAGGCAAACGGGCTTATCGGCACAGCAGAGCGATTGGCCACTTCATAGCCCACATCGATCTCATAGGACCCGCGGCGGAACGTGAGCGTCTTGGTCACCTCAGCGGCGCCCGCCTGGGCTTGGAGCGTGACGACCAGGCGGTCTTGGCCCGGCGCGAGCTCAAAGCGATCGGCCGAGACCTCGTACGGCGCCTTGTGCGAGGGCAGCCCCTCCCCCAGCAATCCGCTTTGTGTGACAAAGAAGTGCTTGGCGTCCGTGCCCATAAGCGTAAGGGGCTTGGAAGGGTCGAGCGCGGAGAAGACCCGAAAGAGCGTCACCCGCCGGATGTCCCCGCCCTCCGAGTTGAGCTCGATCTCGAAAAGGTCCGTCTTGATGAGGATGGCCCGACCCGCCACCGCCGTTGCCGCCTTGGCGGGCGCCGGCGGGGGTGACAAATTCGCGCTTGGCGTCGGAATGGTAGGCGCGGTCGATCCGGGCTGGCTAACCGAGGGCTGCGCCTGGTCTCGCGCCGCTGCGGCTGGCGCTTGCGGTGCGTTGTGCTTTTGCCATGCGTCCCAGAGCAACAGCGCCGAGAACGAGAACACGACAAACGCGACGAGTCTTTGGATATCCATCAGGAAAGCGCCCCCGGCATCAGATCAAAGCAGACACCCCGCCTCACGGCACGGGGTCGTAGCCACCATCCGACCAGGGATGGCACCGACACAATCGGCGCAGAGCCAGCCAACCGCCCTCGGCTGCGCCAAGGCGATCGATTGCCTCCGCCGCATACCGTGAGCAACTCGGGTGGAACCGGCATTGGCCACCCCACCACGGCGAAAGGAATAGCCGGTAGGCGCGCAGCAACCCCAGCAGCGCCGCCCGAATCACGATCGGCTCACCCGGGCCGCGCGATCAAGAAGCTCGCCCAGCGCCCGAGCCCACAGGAGGGGATCCGGCCGCCCCTTGATCGGACGGGCGAGCACCACCAGATCCAGCCCCAAAAGCTTGGCGGGATGGCGCCGAAAGGACTCGCGGACGACGCGCTTCAGATAGTTGCGTACCGTGGATTTGGGCGCCACGCGCCGGCCAATCGACACGCCAAGCCGCGACACGCCGTGACTAGCGGGCGCCACAATCAACGTGAGGTCCGCGGAGTGCAGGCGCGTGCCGGACCCAATGACGGGAGCAAACGCTTCGCGACCCCGAAAGCGGTGGCGCCGCGCAAAGCCCTCGGGGGACGCCATGGAGCCGCGCCTGACCTTTCTCAGACAGCGACGCGCTTGCGGCCCTTGGCGCGGCGAGCGTTAATGACAGCGCGTCCCGCCGCCGTCTTCATGCGCGAGCGAAAACCGTGGGTCTTCTTGCGGCGCGTCGTGGATGGTTGAAACGTTCTTTTCATGACTTTTCCTGGCCGCAGCGAACGCGGCCCCCGTCGAGGACGAAAAACCGCGGATTCTAGCAGATCCCTTGTGGGCGCCACCGCCCTCGCAGCGGCAGTCCGCCTGCGGAGCCTGTGGATAACTCGCTCCCAAGCGGCTAGAATGCTCGGCTGCGTCACCCCCCGCCCCCGCCCGCCCCCTACGCCGCGCCCATGGATTCCGTTTGGCTATCTCTTGCCTCCGAGCTCAAGCGGGATCTGCCGGAGAAGCAATACGAAACATGGATCAAGCCGCTGCGGGCCGAGCGGGTCGGTGACGAGCTTCGCCTCGTTGCCCCCAACCACCACGTTGTTCGCTGGATACGGTCCAACGTGTTGGAGCGTCTCGCCGCGGAAGCGGCAAGAGTGGCGGGGCTGCGTTTGCGCATCGAACTGGTTTCTGATGAGCGGCAAGGCCCCGGCGAAATCGTTGTGCCAGAGCCCGTGCCCGTTGCGCCGGATCGCCCGGCTCGCGAAACCCACCGCCTCAATCCCGCTTTCACCTTCGACAACTTCGTCAGCGGCAAGGCCAACCAGATCGCCCGAGCGGCTGCCATGCAGATCGCGGAGAACCCTGGCACCGCGTACAACCCGCTCTTCATTTATGGCGGCACGGGGCTTGGCAAGACACACTTGCTGCAAGCCATTGGCAGCGAGCTCTTGCGCCGAAACCCCGCCGCCCGCGTCCGCTACAGCCACGCCGAGCAATTCGTCGCCGACGTGGTGCGGGCCTATCAACACAAAAGTTTCGACGCCCTCAAGCGCTACTACCGCTCACTCGACTTGTTCTTGATCGACGACGTGCAGTTTTTCGTGGGCAAGTCGCGCTCCCAGGAGGAGTTCTTCTACACCTTCAATGCCCTCTTCGAGGCCCACAAGCAGGTCGTCATCACCAGCGATTGCTTCCCGAGGGAAATGACTGGCATCGAGGAGCGGCTGATCTCGCGGTTCGGCTGGGGCCTCACGGTGGCAGTGGAGCCCCCGGAGCTGGAGATGCGGGTGGCGATCCTCCTCAAGAAAGCAGAACTCGACGGCATCCATCTCGACGAGTCCATCGCCTTCTTCATCGCCAAGCACATCCGCTCGAATGTGCGCGAGCTCGAAGGCGCCCTCAAGCGAGTCATAGCCTACTCGCGCTTCAACAATACGCCCATGACCCTCGCTTCGGCACGCGATGCGCTCAAGGACCTGCTCGCAGTCCTCAATCGACAGGTCTCGATAGAGAACATTCAGAAGACCGTCGCCGACTACTACAAAATCAAGGTGTCGGAGATGTATTCGAAGAAACGCTTTCGGTCCATCGCCCGCCCCCGGCAGGTGGCCATGGCGCTGGCCAAGGAACTCACGCAGCAGAGCTTGCCGGAGATAGGGGAATCCTTCGGTGGGCGCGACCACACCACCGTGTTGCATGCTTGCCGGAAAGTCGCGGAATTGCGCGAAGCCGACCAGGATTTCTTCCGCGACTACGCCCAGCTGCAGCAGATACTCCTGGGATGAAAGCGCGACAACTCTGGGATAACCGCTCGCCATTGGACAGGCCACGGCCACTGACCCGGGCTTATCCACAGGGATATCTTTTTCATACGCGAGTTCTGAACGTCCTTAGCTCATCTTCAACAAGCTGTTTCATATGGTGTTTTCCGACTTTTCCTCGCAAACAGCGGGCTCCTATTAACTACCTATCTATTTGAGATACCAATATGGTCAAGATAAAGGCCACTGTTGGCCAGCTGCTGGGCCCTTTGCAACAAGTGACGGGGATCGTCGAGCGCCGACACACACTCCCGATCCTCTCCAATGTCTTGGTGCAATCTCATGCGGGTCGCATCGAGTTCATCGCCACGGACCTGGAAGTCCAGATAACCGCTGGTGTTGCCGTGGAGGGCGCCGCGGAAGGAAGCGTTACCGTCGCGGCTCGAAAGCTTCACGACATTCTTCGCTCGTTGCCGGAGGACAGCGAAGTCGCCCTCGAAGCCAAGGACAATCGCATGGTGGTCCGGGCCGGCAAGAGCCGCTTCAACCTTCAGACTCTCGCAAGCGCGGATTTTCCGCGCATGGTGGAAAGCAAGGATGCCTCCCGATCCCTTGCCCTGCCGCAGCGCTCACTGAAGCACGCGCTGGGCCTCGTGCAGTTCGCCATGGCGGTGCAGGACATTCGGTATTACCTCAACGGTGTCCTGTTTGCGGTCGATGGCGACACCCTTCGCGTTGTCGCCACCGATGGCCATCGCCTTTCCTATGCCGCTGAGAAGCTGGGGGCCACCCACGAAGGCGTCGAGGCCATCCTTCCCCGGAAGACCGTACTGGAGCTCATCAAGCTCCTCGGCGATGGCGACGAGCCGGTCAACATGGTCATCGGGTCGAATCAGGTTAGGTTTTCGTTCGGCGGTATCGAGATCGTCTCGAAGATCGTCGAGGGAAAGTTTCCGGACTACGGCAAGGTCATACCTGTCGGCAACCGAAATCGAGTTGAAGTCGATCGCCACGTTCTGGCGCAATCGCTCAATCGCGCCTCGATCCTGTCGAATGAGAAGATCCGGGGCGTGCGTATGGTTTTCACGAAAGACGCGCTTTCCATCATCTGCTCCAACAACGACCAGGAGGAGGCTGAAGAGAGCCTCGCCATCGCCTACGACGGCGATGCCATCGATATCGGCTTCAACATTTCTTATCTGCTCGATGCACTGAACCACGTGGATGCGGAGCGAATCTCCATGAGCATGGGAGACGCCAATTCGAGCGCGCTTGTCCAAATTCCCGGCAACGATGATTTCAAGTACGTCGTCATGCCAATGCGCATCTGACTCACGCTGAACTGACGAACGAAAGCACGGAATGACCCCACCGAACGACCCCGTCACCGAGCGGGCGAGCGCCGACTACGACTCCAGCAGCATCCGCATCCTCAAGGGCCTGGATGCGGTGCGTAAACGCCCGGGTATGTATATCGGCGATACATCGGATGGGACGGGCCTTCACCACATGGTCTTCGAGGTGGTGGACAACGCCATCGACGAGGCGCTGGCGGGCCACTGTGACGATATCAAGGTCGTTATCCACACCGACAACTCCATCTCGGTGGTGGACAACGGCCGCGGCATCCCCACGGACATCAAGGACGACGACGAGCTTCAGCGCTCCGCCGCCGAGATCGTGATGACCGAGCTTCACGCGGGCGGCAAGTTCGACCAGAACTCCTACAAGGTATCCGGCGGCCTTCACGGGGTCGGGGTCTCGGTAGTGAACGCGCTGTCCGATTGGCTGAAACTTCGCGTCTGGCGCGAGGGCAAGGCCCACTTCATGGAGTTCCGCCGGGGAGAGGCGGTTGCGCCGCTGCGCGTGACCGGGGACACCGACCGCCGGGGAACGGAGGTTCACTTTCTCGCCTCGGCGGAGACGTTCCAGGTCGTCGAGTTCCACTACGACATCCTTGCCCGCCGGCTGCGCGAGCTTTCGTTCCTCAACAACGGCGTGAAGATCGAGTTGATCGACCAGCGAGCCGGCAAGAGCGAAAACTTTGCCTACTCCGGCGGGGTGCGCGGATTCGTGGAGTTCATGAACCGCAGCAAGACCGTTCTCCACCCAAATATCTTTCATGCGCTGGGCGACAAGGACGGCATCACCGTCGAGGTCGCGATGCAGTGGAACGACTCCTACGGGGAGTCGGTACAGTGCTTCACCAACAACATTCCGCAGCGCGAGGGCGGCTCGCACCTGACGGGGCTGCGTGCCGCCATGACGCGAACGATCAATGCCTATATCGAGCGGGAGGAGATCGCCAAGAAAGCCAAGATCGAGACCTCTGGCGACGACATGCGCGAGGGCTTGACCTGCGTGCTTTCCGTCAAGGTACCCGAGCCCAAGTTTTCGTCTCAGACCAAGGACAAGCTGGTTTCGTCCGAAGTTCAGCCGGTCGTTCAGGAGATCGTTGCGCAGAAGCTCGGGGAATTCCTCCTAGAGCGCCCGGCCGACGCAAAGATCATTTGCAGCAAGATCGTCGAGGCGGCGCGCGCTCGGGAGGCGGCACGAAAGGCGCGCGAGCTCACCCGGCGCAAGGGGGTTCTGGATGGCGTAGGCCTGCCGGGAAAGCTGGCCGACTGTCAGGAGCGGGACCCGTCGCTTTGCGAGTTGTATCTCGTCGAGGGCGACTCCGCAGGCGGCTCCGCCAAACAGGGGCGCGACCGAAAATTCCAGGCGATCCTGCCGCTCAAAGGCAAGATCCTCAACGTGGAGAAGGCGCGCTTCGACAAGATGCTCTCCTCCCAGGAAGTTGCCACCCTCATCACCGCCCTGGGAACGGGCATCGGCTCAGGGCCGGGACCCGATGCCTTTGCCGTCGAGAAGCTTCGCTACCACCGCATCATCATCATGACGGACGCCGACGTCGACGGCGCCCATATCCGCACGCTCCTGCTGACGTTCTTCTATCGGCAAATGCCGGCGCTGGTCGAGCACGGGCACATCTATATCGCGCAACCGCCCCTCTACAAGGTCAAGGCGGGCAAGGAAGAACGCTATCTCAAGGATGAACATGCGCTCAGGCAATACCAACTCGCCCGGGCGCTGAATGGAGCAAGCCTGTCGCCCGGCGAGGGGCGAGACCCGCTGGTGGGCGAGGCATTCGAGAAAATCGCGGTCGATTACCTGACGACCGAAGCCATCATCGATCGCCTGTCGCAGGGCATGGATGCGGAGGTGTTGCGTGCCATGCTCGCCGTGCCGCCCATCAGGCTCGACTCGCAAGAGGGGGCGGCTGCAGCCGCCCGAAGCCTGCATGCTGCGCTATCTCCGAATGGGCCCAAGACGCACATCGAACGGGACCCAACGTCGGAGGGCTGGCGGCTGCGATTGGAGAAGGTCGTTCATGGCAACCGTGTGCTGACGGTGATCGACTCTGCCTTCACCGGCAGCGGCGACTACGCGCAGATCCTGCGCACGGCAAACCTAGTGGGCGGGCTTATTGGGCCAGGCGCGCAGGTGCGGCGGGGCGAATCGCCCCGCGGAATACGCACCTTCAAGGAAGGCCTGGATTGGCTGCTTGCTGAAGCGCGATCGGCAATGGGCATTCAGCGCTACAAGGGCCTGGGGGAGATGAATCCCGAGCAACTCTGGGAGACCACCATGGACCCGCAAAAGCGAGTCCTGTTGCGCGTGCAGGTGGAAGACGCCATTGCTGCCGATGAAATCTTTTCCACCCTGATGGGCGACGAGGTGGAGCCCCGACGGCAGTTCATCGAGCGAAACGCTCTCGGGGCCGTCAACCTAGACGTGTGATAGCAGGGCGGCGAAGCTTTGCTACGCCGCCTTCTTCATTCGCCCGGGCTTCGCGCCCTTCTTGGACTTCGCAGCCAGCAACGCCAACGCCTCTTCCAGCGACAGGGCGCCAACGGCATCCGGGTCCGGCAGGGTGGCATTCACCTTGCCGTGCTTCACGTAGGGGCCGTAGCGGCCGGCATGAAGCGAAACCGTTTGCCCGTCCTTGGGGTGCTTGCCCAACACACGCAGGGCGCCCCTACCGCCCCCCGCGGGATTGCGAGGCTCCTTCAGTAGCGCGATGGCACGCTCCAACGCGACATCGAAAACACTTTCCTCTCGAGGCAGCGACTTGAACTGGCCATCGTGGTTCACATAGGGGCCGAAGCGACCGATGCCCGCAATGACTCGCTTGCCGGTCTCTGGGTGATCGCCGAGGGCGCGGGGGAGGGCGAGGAGTTTCAGGGCCAGATCGAGTGTCGTGGCTTCCAGGGTGGTGCCCTTGGGTACCGACACGCGCTTGGGTTTGTCCTTGCTTTTGGTTCCCTCTGCGCCCTTGCCCTCCACCTCGCCCAGCTGGAAATAGGGGCCGTAGGGCCCCTGCAACAGAAGCACCACCTTCCCCGTGGCGGGGTCGTGACCCATTTCCTGACGGGCGGGGGCGTCGGTGGCCTCGCCTGACCCATCGAGGCTGCGGGTGTAGTCGCAATCCGGAAAGCCGGAGCAGCCGACGAATCGCCCTCGCCTCCCCAGCCGGATGGTCAATGGGTGGGACCCGCACTTGGGGCATTGTTCGTCGAGGGCCTCCTGCGTGACCTCCTTGCGGGAGACGGACTCCTTGGCCTCGACCTGGGCCGAGAAGTCGCGCCAGAAGCGCTCCAGCACCGGCACCCATTCCGATTTGCCGTTGGAGATGTCGTCGAGCTCATCCTCCATGCGCGCCGTGAAGTCGTAATCGACCCAATGGCCAAAGTGCTCAGTGAGGAAGCGGTTGACCACGCGGCCGACGTCAGTGGGCTGAAAGCGCTTCTTGTCGAGAACGACGTACTCGCGATTTTGCAGTGTCGAGATGATGGACGCGTACGTTGACGGCCGGCCGATGCCATGCTGCTCGAGCGCCTTCACCAGGCTTGCTTCCGAATAGCGCGGCGGCGGCTGGGTGAAATGCTGCTCCCCGTAGAGCTTCAGCATTTTGACGATGTCGCCCTTCTCGAGGGGGGGGAGCCGCTTGTCCTCTTCCTCCGCCGCGTCGTCGTCATCCTCGTGGTACACGGCATAGAACCCCGGAAACACCATCGTCTGCCCTGTGGCGCGGAATACGTTATCCGGGCCGCCAACGGCAAAATCCACCGCGACCGTATCGAACTTTGCGGGCGTCATCTGGCAGGCGAGCGTTCGCTTCCAGATCATCTCGTAGAGCTTGCGTTGTTCATCCGTGAGATAGGGGGCCACCGACTCCGGCGTGCGGGCAACCGAGGTAGGGCGGATGGCTTCGTGCGCCTCCTGGGCATTCTTGGCGGTGCTGCGGTAGGCGACGGCCGATTTGGGCAGGTAGTCGCTTCCGTAGTGCTTCGTGATGTAGGACCGAATCTCGGCCACCGCTTCACGGGACAGGCTCACCGAGTCGGTTCGCATGTAAGTGATAAGGCCTGTGACCGCCTTGCCCAGTGACACGCCCTCATAGAGGCTTTGCGCCACCTTCATGGCGCGGTCCGTGGAAAAGCCCAGCTTCCGAACGGCCTCCTGTTGCAGCGTCGAGGTGGTGAACGGTGGCGCGGGAGAGCGCATGCGCCGTTTCTTTTCCGTTTCGACGACCCGGGCCGAGCCCTTGGCGTGCTTTTCCAGGAAGGCCGTGACCTCGTCGTTTCGCGCAGCGCTGCCAATGGCGAACGCATCGAGCTTCTCACCCTGAAAATGGGTGAGCTTGGCCGAGAAGGGCTGCTTTGCCTTCTCGGCATCGAAGTGAACCGACCAGTATTCGCGAGTCTTGAAGCTTTCGATTTCGATTTCGCGCTCGACGATCAGGCGAAGGGCCGGGCTTTGCACGCGGCCTGCCGATAGCCCCCGCCGGATCTTCTTCCAAAGCAGCGGCGAAAGGTTGAAGCCCACCAGGTAGTCAAGAGCGCGGCGCGCCTGCTGCGCGTTGACCAGCGCCATGGAGATTTCCCGCGGGTGGTCAACAGCCTCTTTCACTGCGCTTTCGGTGATCTCGTAGAAGACGACCCGCTTGAGCGACTTCCCCTTCAATGCCCGCTTGCCGCGAAGAATCTCCGAAAGGTGCCACGCAATAGCCTCACCTTCCCGATCCGGGTCGGTGGCGAGCAGGATGTGGTCGGCGTCCTTGACGGCCTTGGCGATGGCATCGACATGCTTCGAATTGCGGTCGATCACTTCGTATCGCATCTCGAACCCGTTGTCCGGGTCGACGGCCCCCGACTTCGGAACCAGGTCGCGCACGTGGCCGTAGGAAGCCAGCACGTCGAAGCCTTTGCCGAGGTATTTCTTGAGGGTCTTCGCCTTGGATGGCGACTCAACAATAAGGAGGCTGGAGGTCATGCGTGAGCCGAAAAGGAGCGGGTCATTCTATACCGCGGGGTTGCGGATGGCGCTTGAGTCGTCGGTACAGGCCGCCGGCCAGGCGCTCGATGGAGCCCGCGATTTCGAGCTGCGCAAGCGTTGCCAGCACGGTTTGCGTCGAGTGGCCGGAGCGCGCGACGAGCGTGTCCACGCTCGTTGGCGCGGCGTCGAGAAAACCGAGTTCGTCGTCGTTGTTCTGCACAGCCTCCGCGGTCCCCCGTGACGGGCGCGTGGGAACGCCGAGCTCGCTCAGCACGTCGACGGGCGCCTCAACAAGCGCTGCGCCTTGCTTGATCAGGGCGTGACAGCCGCGCGACAACGGGGAGTGGATGGACCCGGGCAGGGCAAACACGTCGCGGCCTTGGTCGAGAGCTTGGCGAGCGGTGACGAGGGAGCCGCTGCGCTCCGCCGCTTCGATGACCAGCACCCCAGCGCTCAGGCCGCTGATGAGCCGGTTGCGCCGAGGAAAGTGGTGCGCCCGTGGCGCCGTCCCTGGGGCGTGCTCAGAGAGCAGGAGGCCCGTGTTTTCGAGTTGGCGCGCAAGCGCCTCGTGCGCTGCCGGGTAGATGCGATCGGGCCCGTTACCCAACACGGCGATGCTGCCCCCGGCGCCGGCGAGCCCGCCGCGGTGTGCGGCGCCGTCTACCCCCAGGGCGAGCCCGCTCACGATACACAGGCCGCTTCTCGACAGGGTCGCCGCGAAGTTGAACGCATCGTCGAGGCCCTGTCGCGTTGCGTTGCGACTGCCGACTACGGCGACGCTGCGGCGAGCCATGAGCCCGAGGTTTCCGCTGGCAAAGAGCGCGACGGGGGGGTCTGCAATCTCCAGCAGCGCCTTGGGGTAGGCCGCATCAGCCAACGTGAGGAGGCTGTGCCCGGCCTCGCTCAACCAGGCAACGCTGCGACTCAGCAAGAGACGGTCGGGGCCCGCGAGGAGTGCCCTGGCAGGGGCCTCACCGACGAGAGGTGCCAGCACGCGCGCCGGCAGGCGGAGTGCGACGTCAGGCGGGCCGGCCGAGGCGAGCAGCCGTCGCTGCGCAGCGAGGGAGACGCCGGGGGTGAGGATGAGGCGAAGCCACCACTCCCAGTCTGCTGAGTGAACGAAACTCATAACCCTCCCTTACGCCGATGGCCCTGGTTTTCCTACAACGCAGGACGGCTTGTCGCCGCTGACGCCGATTGGCGCTGGGAGGGGATTCTGGATCCTACGGGGAGATGACGAGGTCGCCCACGGCAAGCGGCCGAGCGCTCTTCAGGACGATGCCGTAGGACAGGCTCTCGAGCACCTTGAAGATGAGCACGACGCCGTTGCGATCGTCCGGCAGGCGGCTCTCCGGCTGAGGGAACGGGGGTGGGAGCCCATGCGGCCAGTCGACGATCGGCACGATCTGGTCGTCGCGAAGGCCCAGCAGGTCCGCGGCAAGCGAGGGCCTGCCTGCCCGCGGACGATGTGTCAGTTGGCCGCGTCGCACGGATGCCAGCACGTGTCCCGGCTCCAGGCCGTGTCGGGTGCCGAGGTTGAGGACAACCACGGCGTACTGGGCGAAGTCGGACACGGCGCCCCGAACGGACACGATCGACCCCCGCACCGCGGCCGCGGGCGCTCGCGGGTGAAGGGAGGGCGCGGTGACGTCCGGGGCGGGGCGTAGCCGGTCATCGACATTGACTTCCATCAAGGCGCGGATGATTTCGAGTGTTGCCGGCGCGCCAGTCTCGCGGACGCTGGCTTCCCCGATGTGAATCGCCTCGTATCCCAGCACGGCGCCCGTGTCGGGGTCCTGCAGCGCGGGACCCTGACGAAAAATTTGCCAGATGCGCGGGCCATCGGGAGGGATGCCTGAGGCGTACACGGCGGCCCCTGCTCCGGCGATGACCCGATCCTCTTCCGCTCCCACGACGCGGGGCAGGTCGGCGAGCCCCCCCGCGTCCACGACCATGGTCTGGATGAGGAACGGGCCGATGGCGCCGCTCGGAATCGAGCGGGGCACTATCGACAACGGTTCCGCACGAACGCGGGGAGAGAGCGTGACGATCGTGGCCTCGGGTTGCGGGGCCGGGTCTGCCCCCAGGCCGGACGTCGACTGCGCCCGGGAAGTTGCCGGAACCAAAAGGGTCAACGTGAGGACAAACGCTATAATCGGCTTCGGCATGGAGGCAGGCCGGGGAGTCAAAATCCCCTGCGTGTTGAAGGGCTTGGAGCGGGTTCTTCGAGCAATCCGAAAAAATACTGCGCCCAATTGCCACCGCTAGCAAGCAAACATGGCCCTCCTCGACATCATTCATTATCCCGACCCACGCCTCCACATACCGGCGGCGAAGGTCGAGTGCATCGACGACGCGACCCGCAAGCTGGTGGCCGACATGGCCGAAACGATGTACGCGGCCGAGGGCATCGGGCTGGCCGCTACGCAAGTGAATGTTCACCAGCAAGTTTTGGTGATCGACGTGAGCTCCGACCGAAGTGGCTTGCGGGTGTTCATCAACCCGGAAATCCTGCGGTGCGAGGGCGCGTCGGTCAACCAGGAGGGCTGCCTGTCGGTCCCGGGCATCTATGACAACGTGGAGCGCGCCGAGAGCGTGACGGTGACGGCCCTTGACGAAAAGGGCTCCCGCTTCACGCTCAACGCCTCTGGCCTTCTGGCGACCTGCATCCAGCACGAGATGGATCACCTGCAGGGCAAGGTCTTCGTCGAGCGGCTCTCCGAGCTCAAGCAAAACCGCATCCGCGCGAAGTTGAAGAAGCGGCAGCGCAAGGCGGCGTAGGCCACGCTTTGCGGCTGGCTTTCGCGGGCACGCCGCCCTTCGCCGCGACCGTCCTTCAGTTCCTGCTGGAGGCGCGGCACGAGGTGGTTCTTGTTCTCACGCAGCCCGACCGCGCCAAGGGCCGCGGGCTCCAGGCGTCTCCCAGCGCGGTATCCCTTCTCGCGCAGGCCGAGGGCCTGCCCCAGGCGAAGCCTGTTTCCCTCGCCGGCCCCGCCGAAATTGCCACGATTGAGGCGGCGGACGTAGACGCCATGGTGGTGGCGGCCTACGGGCTTCTGTTGCCAAGAGCCGTGCTGGCGCTGCCGCGCCGGGGTTGCCTGAACGTTCACGCCTCCCTGCTTCCGCGCTGGCGCGGTGCCGCGCCGGTGCAGCGCGCCATCATCGCGGGCGACGCGCAGACCGGGGTTTCGATCATGCAAATGGAAGCGGGGCTCGATACCGGGCCTGTCTGGCTTCAGCGCGCCTTGCCCATTACGCCGGAGGCTACGGCGGGAACGCTCACGGACGAACTCGCCCGCCTGGGCGGCAGGGCCATGGTGGAGGTGCTTGACCGGCTCGATGATCTTCAGCCCACCTCTCAGCCCGTGGCGGGCGTCACCTACGCGCCCAAGATTTTGCGGGGCGAGGCCGGGCTCGATTGGTCACAGCCAGCACAGGCCCTGGCACGCCAAGTCCGGGCATTTGACCCGTTCCCCGGATCGGAAACAACTTGCCGGGGCCAGCGAGTCAAGGTGTGGCGAGCGCAGCCCGTTTCGGGGTCTGGGTCTGCCGGCGAGGTGGTGGGCGAGAGGGGTGGCTGCCCGGTCGTGGCCTGCGGTTCAGGCGGCCTGCTGCTCCAGGAGCTGCAGCGACCGGGAGGGCGGCGCTTGGCGGCCCACGTTTTCCAACAGGGCTTTCCCATGCCGATTGGGGAGCGGTTTGGTTAGTGAGCGCACACGGCTGTTGCGGCTGTGCAACGAAAGCGCAGCGAAAACAGTGTCTGTAGTGCCCCCAAGTGGTAAATTGCCGACACGTCGTACGTGTCTTTCGTGCCGCGGGTCATGGTTTTGCCCCGCCGGCCCGATGCCTTTGGGGATCCCGGTGACCGTTTGCCTGCGACAACTCGTGCATTGGTCCAGCTGCCGAACGGCGCTGGGCTTACTGCTGGTCGCGGCGCTGGCCCTTCCCCACCGAGTCGTGGCGAGCAGCGAAGGCATCTCAGCGCGCTCTGCGGTCGTTACACCCTCGGCGGACGGCTATCGCCTGGATGCATCCTTCGACATCCGCCTTCCCCCCGGCTTCCGGGACGCGATTACCCGCGGCATACCCGTGCACTTCCTGGCGGAGTTCGAGCTCTCCAAGGCGCGCTGGTATTGGTTCGATCGCCGGCCAGTGAAGCTGGTGAAGTCGTACACGTTGACGTACGTTCCCCTCTTGAAGCAGTACCGCCTTTCGGCGGGCAGCGCGTCTCAAAGCTTCGCGCGCCTGGAAGACGCATTGCAGTCGCTATCGCGCATCCGCGCCTGGCCGGTAGCCGATCGCGGCCTGCTGGAGCCGGGGGAGAGCTATCAGGCCGCGCTTCGCCTGCGGCTCGATACCGCGCAGCTTCCCAAGCCGCTTCAACTCAACGCCGTTTCCTCCCAAGCCTGGAGCCTCACCTCGGAGTGGTATCGCTGGTCCGTGGATCCATGAGGGCATTGGTGTTGCTGTGCGTGGTGACGGGCGCAGTCCTCGTCTACCTCCTTGCGCAGGGCCCCGCAGACACCACCGACTTTGCCAGACACACCCCAGCGCTGCTGGGCTTGGGCGCCCTGCTCGCGCTGGGGTTGGCGGGGCTCATCGCGCGCCAACTCTTTCTTCTGCGGGGCAAGCTCCGGGCGCGCATGTTCGGTGCGCGCCTCACCCTGCGGCTGATGTTGGTCTTGGCGATGATGGCCCTCATTCCGGGCGGGCTTGTGTACGCCCTCGCCTACCAATTCATTCAAAAGTCCATCGACTCGTGGTTCGAGGTCCGGATTGATCGGGCCCTTGAGGGCGGGCTCAACCTCGCCCGAAACGCCCTCGAGCAATCCTTGCGCGAGCACGAAGTGAGGGCGGCGGAGCTGGTCCGCCAGCTTGCGGCCCAGCCGCCCTCGAAGGAGGCGTTGCTGTCCCTGAGCGCCGCGTCCGGGCTGGAGCACGTGTCGCTACTCGACGAGCGGGGCAGGGCACTCTTGGTGGTCGACGCAACGGGATTCCCGGCGGACGGCACGCCGCCGGAAGCACGGGTGCTGGCCGCAGCTGACCAAGCCGGCAGCATCAGCGCCGTCTACACCCTTCCCGACGGAAGCCCAGCCCTTCGAGCCGTGTTCCGGGTTTCGGGCGCTCCCATGAGCGGCGAGCGCTACCTGCAGGCCCTGCAGCGCCCGCCGGCCCCGCTCGCCGCGGATGCGCGGGCCGCCGACAAGGGCTGGCGCGACTACCAGGGGCTCACGCTTGCCCGAAATGGGCTCAAGCAACTGTTCGGGCTCACCCTGACGCTGGCCATGCTGTTGACGTTGTTGTCCGCCATCTTTCTCGCGTTTCTGCTGTCGGAGCGCCTGTCGGCGCCACTATCGGCGTTGGCAGAGGCCACGCGAGCCATCTCGAAAGGCGACTACACGCGCCTGAACCCCGTGCGCAGCCGCGATGAGTTCGGCGTGCTTACCCAGTCGTTCAACACCATGACGCGCCAGATCAGTGACGCCGCGCTCGCCATGGAGCGCAACCAGCGGCAACTCGAGAATGCCAAGGGCTATCTCGAGGACATCCTCTCCAACCTGAGCTCGGGGGTGCTCTCGTTCGATGAGCGCCTCTATCTCAAGACGGTGAACGCGGCAGCTTACGAAATCCTGGGGGTCCCGTCAGGCGCCTTTCACGGGCTCAAGTTGCCGGAGTGGCCCCAGCGAGTCCCGCCGGTCTCGGTTTTTGGCACGGCGCTGTTGGCGCGCTTGGGAGAGCTCGCCCAATCCCGCTGGGAGGAGCAGATCGAATATCGCCGGGGTGAGGCGTTGCGAACCCTTCTGGTGCGGGGTACCCGTCTTTCGGCGCGGGGTGAGGCGGGGTTCGTGGTTGTTTTCGATGACATCACCCACCTTGCGCAGGCGCAACGCGACGCGGCCTGGGGTGAGGTTGCGCGGCGCCTTGCCCACGAGATCAAGAATCCGCTGACCCCGATCCAGCTCTCGGCGGAGCGCCTGCAGAGAAAGTTGCTGGAGAAGCTGCCCGAGCCCGAGGCCGATGTGCTCAAGAGGGCCACCGGCACCATCGTGAACCAGGTCACGGCGCTAAAGGGCATGGTCGACGATTTCAGCCTCTACGCGCGCTCCGCCCGCATGTCTGCGGAAACGCTCTCGCTCAACGAGCTCGTGCGCGAAGTGCTGGTCCTCTACGAGTCCATGGGGGTCGCCATCGAACCTCGCCTCGCCGAGGGCCTGCCCCCTATCGCTGCGGACCCGGGCCTTTTGCGCCAAGTGCTACACAACCTCATCCAGAACGCCCTCGACGCCATGTCGGGGCTGGAGGCGCCGCGCCTCGTGGTCCGCTCGGGCTTCACCGGCCGCGATGTAGAGCTGAGCATCGAGGACAACGGGGCCGGAATCGACGAGGCGATGATCGACCGAATTTTCGAGCCCTATGTGACCACCAAGACCCAGGGCACGGGCTTGGGCCTCGCCATCGTCAAGAAGATCATCGAGGAACATCACGGGCGCATACAGGTCTCGAACGTGAAGCCCCGCGGCGCGCTCGTGAGCATCGCCTTCCCCTTCCCGGCTGCAGCCTGAGCCTGTCGTGAGCGCCAACCACATCCTGGTCGTCGACGACGAGGTGGGCATTCGGGAGCTCCTCTCGGAGATCCTTCGCGATGAGGGCTACGGCGTGCGGCTTGCCGAGAACGCGCAGGCCGCGAGGCTGGCAAGGCAGGAGATGCGCCCCGATCTCGTGCTCCTGGACATCTGGATGCCGGATACCGACGGCATCACCCTCCTGAAGGAGTGGGCCGGCTCAGGGCTGCTCACCATGCCGGTCATCATGATGTCCGGGCATGGCACGATTGACTCGGCGGTCGAGGCGACGCGCATCGGGGCGAGGGACTTTCTGGAAAAGCCGGTGAGCCTGCCCAAGCTGCTGGCAACGGTGAGCAAGGCGCTTGCCGCCGGGCGTGCGCTGCCGCGGCCCGGCGGGCTGGCGCTCTCCCAGTTTGGGCGATCACGGGTCGCCCAGGAATTGCGCCAGCGCCTCGACCAGGTGAGCCGCCTGCGCACGCCGGTCCTGCTCGTCGGCGAGCCCGGCTGCGGGTTCGAGGTCGCGGCGCGGCACCTGCATCAGCCCCAGACGCCCTGGGTGGCGCCGGAGGGCAGCGGCTGGTTGTCGGCCAATCCCTTTGGCCCCCTGAACGAGGCGCGTGATGGCCTGCTGTTCGTGGCGGAGCTCTCGTCGCTCAATCGCCAGGAGCAGCGCGGCCTCGCGCAGGTCGTAGGCAAGCTTGAAAAATTCAACACGCGACTTGTCTGTGCTGCCTCGGGGCCGATGTCCCGTCTTGTGCAGGACGGCAGCTTCGATGCGACCCTGTTCCACCAACTCTCCGGCTTGACGATTCGGGTGCCCTCGCTCTCGGAGCATCCGGAAGACGTGCCCGAGCTTGCCGCCAGCCTGCTCAATGCGCTTGCCGAGGCGAACGAGGCCCCGTTCCGATCCCTCGCGGTCAGCGCGCAGAATGCGCTGCGCCAACTCGACTGGCGAGGCAATCTGCCGGTGCTTCGTAACGCCATAAAGACGCTTGCCCTCACGACCGCAGCGCCGGAAATCGGCGCCGACGATGTCGCGCGCGTTGCCAAGGAGTTCGGGTTGGTGGCCCAGGACTCGCCGCAGGCTGGCACGGCGCTTCCCCTTGACCTGCCCCTTCGCGAGGCCCGTGAGTTATTCGAGCGGCAGTACTTTCTGCATCACATACGGCGCGAGAACGGGAATATGTCCCGCGTCGCCGATCGAGTCGGGCTGGAGCGAACGCACCTCTATCGAAAGCTCAAGCAGCTGGGCATCCGGCCGCCGGGCCGGTCCTAGCGCAGCCGCCTCGCCTCATCGGCTGGTCAGGGGCGGGTCAACGACCTTGCCGAGGCGAACGGCCGTGAGGCCGGTCTTGATGTTGTTGGGCACCGGCATCACCAGCACGCAATTGTCATAAGGCGCGCGCACGGGCTCGTCGCCGTCGTAGGCAATCACGTCGCCTGCCTTGGCAACGACTTCCATGCCGGTGAACGCGCGCGCGAAGCGGAAGCGCGGTGTTCTCGCGACAACCGCTTGCGTCACTCGCACGAGGCGCGGCGCAGCCACGCTGGGCGCCGGCAAGGCAGCCGCGACCGTTTCGGGCGCGACGACATCGACCTGGCGAAGGAATCGCCAGGTGGTCTCCCAGGCTACGTGCTCCGCTGCCCGCTCCCAATGCTGCCCGCATTCCACGAGCAGCGCGTTACAAGGGCTGTCGGGCTCGCCGAAGCGGCCGTGGTCTCGCATGCGCCGGCCGTTTGCATGCCCAACATCGCTCACGACAAGCTCCGGGACGCCCACATCGAACGCGAAGGCGATGCCCTTGTCCAGCGGGCCGCAGATCATCACCGGCGGGCTTGGCTCAAGCATGGAGTGGATGTCGAGCAGGAAGTCTGCTGCCTCCACGAACGGCCGGAGCTTGCGCGCTCGCCGCAACTCCACGCTGTCGCGCGGCCCGTCAAGGGACTCGTTCGTCCAGACCCGGTTGAAATCCTCGTCGACGAACCGCGTGGCGTAGGGATCGCTCGGGTCGAAGCGAAAGAAGGCGTCGACGTTGGCGAAGGCGAGGGTCAGCGTCCCGCGGCGCGGCCGCAGCCCCTGTCGCAGCAGACGGTCAACCACGATCGCCCCGCAGATTTCGTTGCCGTGGGTGATGGCGTTGATCATCACGTGCGGCCCGGGCTTGCCGCTTTCGAAGGTGTGCACGAAGTCGACACCGGTGAGCGAGCGGCGATGGCCCTCGATGTCAGGCGCAGCGAGCTCAACATTGGGGCTGGTCATGGCTCAGGCTCCCTTGCCCTTCATCGGGGCCTCATGGTGGTGATGATGGTGGTGGTGGTCGTGCCCGCAATTCGCGTGGCCCGGGGCGTGGCCGCAGTGGTGCGAGCCGCGATCGGCGGCGTAACGGGCGACCTTGCCGAGCAAGGCCGTGATGGACTGCGTAAGCGCGCCGAAGTCCGCCGATTTCTCCCGCGTGCGCTCGTTCATGTAGAGACGGCGGTTCACCTCGATCTGAAGGCTGTGGCGTCGAGAGGCGGGATCCGAGAAGGCGCGCACCAACTCGACACCCTTGTAGGGGTCATTCACCTTCACCTCGAAGCCCATGCCCACCAAGGCCTCGCGAACAAAATGGGTGAACTCCGCCTCGCAGGTCGTGCCGTCCCGGTCGCCGAGAACAAAGTCGGGGCGGGGGATTCCGGGGCCTTCCGCCGCAACTGCGGTGCTCACCGCTGGCATCGAGTGGCAGTTGATGTGCCATACCGCCCCGAAATGGGCATGCGTGTCATCCAATGCGTCCTTGACCGCCTTCTGGTAGGGCTGGTGGTATCGGGTGATGCGCCGCGTCACTTCGTCGACGGATAGCTTGCGCCCATAGATCGGCTCCCCCGTGTCCAGCAGCCGCCAAATGAGCCCGATGCCGAGCTCTGTCTTGCGGCTGGCGAGCGCAGGCCCCGGCCAGGCGGAGGCGAGCAACGACGCGTCGATGTCGAGCACCGAGCGGTTCGCGTCAATGTAGACGCGGGGAAATCGCGCGGCCAGCAGCGTTGCCCCCAGGCCCGGCGCCGCGCCGAAGAGCTCGTCCACGTAGGTGTCCTCAGCCTGCCGCAGCTGGTCAAGGGAGACCTGCGCGCCAAAGTCGTCGGGGTAGTGGCTGCCGCTGTGCGGTGAGTCCAGGACGAGGGGAACCCTTGCCCCGACCGGGTGATGCTGCGTGTAGGCGTGGTGGGAGGTCATTTCGTGTCGTTGAGGTGGCAAGCGGAAAAATGGCCGGGCGCGACCTCGCGAAAGGCGGGCTGCTCCCGGCGGCAGCGCTCGGTCGAGTGCGGGCAGCGCGGATGAAAATGGCAGCCAGGCGGCGGGGACAGGGGTGACGGAATCTCGCCCCGAATGGGCTGAAAGGCGCGCTTTCGGGGCTCGATCGTGGGGATCTCGGCGAGCAGGGCTTGCGTGTAAGGGTGATTGGGCCGCGCAAACACCTCCCCGGCGGTTGCCAACTCGACCACGCGCCCCAGGTACATGATCGCGACGCGATCGGACAGGTGACGAACGACGCCCAGGTCGTGGCTGATGAAAAGGTACGTGAGGCTCAACTCCTCGCGCAGCCGGATGAAGAGGTTGAGAACCTGGGCCTGGATGGACACGTCCAGCGCGGCCACCGCTTCGTCGCAAACGAGGAACTGGGGTTGGACCGCGAGCGCCCGGGCGATGCCGATACGGCTTCGCTGGCCGCCGGAAAACTGGTGCGGGAAGCGCTTCGCGGTGCTGGCATCGAGGCCGACACGAGCCATCAGGTCGGCGACGTACGCCTCGCGATCCTCGCGGCCGATGAGCCCATGGACGACAGGCGCCTCCCCAATGACATCGACAATCCGAAGCCGGGGATTAAGCGATGCGAAGGGATCCTGGAAGATCATCTGTATCGCCAGCCGCTCGGCCCGTTGGGAGCGCCCGTCGAAGGCAGAGTAGGGCGCGCCGCGCCAGAATCGCTCGCCCGAGGTGGGCTCCAGGATCCGCGCGACGATTCGCCCGAGCGTCGACTTTCCGCAGCCCGATTCGCCCACTAGCCCGAGCACCTCGCCCTGCTTCACCTCGAGGCTCACCGAGTCCAGCGCCCGCACCACTTGCTGCGCCGGCCCGGCGCCGACCCGGGCCGCAATGCGGGAGGCCAGATCCATTCGCGACGCGAAGCGCTTGGAGACGTCACGCAGGGCGACGAGGGGGGGCTGCTCCCCGGTGACCGGGCTGATCATGGCGATGCGGCCGCCATGGGCTCGCCAACAGGATGGAAGCAGCGCACGAATCGCCCGCGGGCAAGCTCGGCGACGTCGGGGCTCGAGGCACACGCAGCGCTCGCCGCCGCGCAGCGTTCGCGGAAAGCGCACCCCTCGCCCATGCCGAGCAGCGAGGGCGTCATGCCCGGGATCTGGCGCAGGGGCTCGCCCCGGCGGTTGCGGCTGGGCACGGAGTCAATGAGCCCGCGGGTGTACGGGTGCAGCGGCTGGCCAAGCACTTCCGAAACGCGCCCGGTCTCGACCACGCGGCCGGCGTACATGACGCAAACCGTGTCTGCAAGCCCGGCCACCACCGACAGGTCGTGGGTGATCCAGATGAGCGCGGTGCGGCTCTCGGCGCAGATCTTTTGCATTTCAAAGAGGATCTGGCCCTGGATGGTCACGTCCAGCGCGGTGGTCGGCTCGTCGGCGATGATGAGGTCCGGCTGGTTGACGAGCGCAATGGCGATGGCCACCCGCTGTCGCATGCCGCCGGAGAATTGGTGCGGGTAGGCGCGCAGCCGCTCGTCTGGCGACGCGATTCCCACCCGGACCAGGGCCTCGCGAGCGCGGGCGAGCGCGCTCTCCCGCGACACGCCGGCATGGGCGAGCACGGCCTCGACGATCTGCGTGTCCACGCGAAGCACGGGATTGAGCGTCATCATCGGGTCTTGGAAGATCATCGCGATGCGCTTGCCGCGGATGGCGCGCCACGCTACCGGGTCGAGCGTAGCGAGGTCGACGCCGTCGAAGAGAATCCGTCCGCCCACGATTCGGCCAGGCGAGTCCACCAGGCCCACGATGGAGTAGCCGGTCATCGACTTGCCCGAGCCTGACTCGCCGACCAGGCCCATCACCTTGCCGCGCGCCACGGAGAAACTCACGTCGTCGACAGCCTTCACCACGCCCGCCTTCGTGAAGAAGTGGGTGCGAAGGCCCTCAACTTGGAGAAGCGGTTCGGCGCTCATCGACGCAACCTCGGGTTGAGCACGTCCCGCAGCTGGTCGGCCACCAGGTTGATCGCCATGATGGTGAGCAGCAGGGCCACGCCAGGATAGAAGCTGATCCAGTACTTGCCCGACAGCAGATACTGAAATCCGTTCGAGATCAGCAGGCCCAGCGACGGCTCCGTGACCGGCAGGCCCAGGCCCAGGAAGGACAGGGTCGCCTCCAGGGCGATCGCGTGGGCGACCTGCACGGTCGCCACCACGATCAGCGGCGGCAGGCAGTTGGGCAGCAGGTGCCGGAAAACGACGCGAGCTTCGCTGAGCGCCAGCACCTTCGCGGCTTCGACGTACTCCTTCTGCCGCTCCACCAACGCCGCCGAGCGAACGGTTCTCGCGTAATAGGCCCACTGCACCGCCACCAGGGCGACGATGATCTTGTCCACCCCCTGCCCCAGCACGGCGAGCAGGATGAGCGCAATGAGGATCGAGGGAAACGACAGCTGGATGTCGACCACTCGCATGATGATCGCGTCGAGCCAGCCGCCGAAGTAGGCGCTCAGCAGCCCGAAGACCATGCCGATCGACAGCGCAAGCCCGGTGCTTGCCACGCCTACCCCGACGGAGATGCGAAGGCCGTAGAGAATTCCCGACAGCATGTCGCGGCCCTGGTCGTCGGTTCCCAGCCAGTAGGTGCCGCCGGTCGAGGACTTCTCCCCGGGCGCGAGCTTCGAGTCCAGGACATCGAGCTGGGCGAGGTCGTAGGGGTTCTGCGGTGACAGCAGTGGCGCGAGCAGTGCCAGGCCGACCAGGGCGACGAGCAGGCCCAGGCCGGCCATGGCCAGCCGGCTCTCGGCGAAATCCGCGCGCAGCCGCGCCCAGGGGCTGTCGGTCGCCATGGTCAGTGGGCGCCGGCCGCGCCGCCCAGCCTGACGCGCGGGTCCAGCAGGGAATAGAGGATGTCGACCACGAAGTTGATGACGATGAAGAGCGTCACGATCGAGAGCAGGTAGGCGACGATCACCGGCCGGTCGAGCTGGTTGATGGAGTCGATGAGCAGCTTGCCGGTGCCGGGCCACGCGAAAATCGACTCCGTGACGATGGCGAAGGCGATGACCGACCCCAGCTCCAGCCCGATCACGGTCACGATGGGAATCAGGATGTTCTTCAGCACGTGCACGCCAATCACTCGGCGCTGTGAGAGCCCCTTGGCGCGAGCGAACTTGACGTAATCCTGCAGCACCGCCTCCCGCGCGCCGGCGCGTGTGAGGCGGATGAGCAGCGAAAGCTTGAAGAGCGCGAGGTTCAGCGCCGGCATGAACAGGTGGGACAGCCCGTCGAGGGTGAGAAAGCTCATCGGGATGCCAAGCACATCGACGGTGTCGCCCCGGCCGTTGGACGGGAGCCAGCCCAGATGGACGGAGAAAACCATGATCAGCACGAGCCCCACCCAGAAGGTCGGCAGGCTGAAGCCCACGATCGACCCCGCCATGATGCTTCGCCCGACGACGGATTCCGGGTAGAGCCCCGCCACCAGCCCAAGGGGGATGCCCAGCGCCACGGCGATCACCATGGCGACGAACGCCAACTCGATGGTGGCGGGCAGCTTTTCGATGATGAGGCCCAGCGCCGGGACGTTGAAGACGAAGGACCGGCCGAGGTCCCCGGCTGCCGCGCCCTTGAGGAAGATGGCGTACTGCTCGAGAAAGGGCTTGTCCAGCCCGAGCGCGGCGGTTGCGCGGGCCCGCTCCACTGCGTCGGCCTGGGGGTTCACCAGCAGCTCCACCGGGTCCCCGATCGCGTATACGCCGACGAAAACCAGGAACGACATCAGCACGAGGACGAGGAGGCTTTGCCCGAGTCGGCGAAGAGCGTAGGCAAACACGGCGGGGGCGGCCTCTCGGGTTCTGATTCAGGCGGAAGCGAGCGGGCCCCGCATTCGGGGCCCGTCGGGTTGCGGGGCTGCTTAGCGCGCGGCGACGGGGCGCAGCCCGGAGGCGAGCGTGTACTGGTCGGTACGAGCGGTGTAGCGCAAGCCGCGGGCCGAGGCCCAGGTGCTTACCTCGTAGTGGATCGGGATGAGCGCCGTGTCATTCATCGCCATCTCGGCGGCCTGCTGGATAAGGCCCTCGCGCTTCTTGTCGTCCATCGTCACCAACGCCGTTTCAAGGAGCTTGTCGAACTCCGCGTTGGAGTACCGGCCCCGGTTCGTGACCCCCATGCCCTTCTTCGGGTCGTGGGTGGCCAGAAGCGAGCGCAGGCTCGAGCCCTGCTCGCCCGACTCGGTGCCCCATCCCAGCAGGTTGTAGCCAAACTCGAGCTTCGAGGCGCGAGTGAAGTAGACCGCCGAGGGCATCGTTTCCACCTTGGCGTCAATGCCAACGCGCGAATAGAACTGCGCAAGGGTCTGCGCGATCTTGTCATCGTTGATGTAGCGGTTGTTCGGCCCGTGAATGGTCATGGCGAAGCCGTTCGGGTAGCCCGCCTCGGCGAGCAGCTTTTTGGCGCCTTCGGAGTCGAACTTCTGCGGCTTGAGCTTCTTGCTGGTTCCGTAGAAGAAGTCCGGCAGCAATTGCGCCGCTGGCACGGCCTTCTTTTCCATGACGCGGTCGGCGATGGCGTCGCGGTTGATGGCCATGGACAGGGCCTTGCGAACGCGAGCGTCCCGGAACGGGTTCTTTTCCAGAGGCTTGCCTGCCTTGTCGGTGACGAACGGGGGCGACTTCTCCGTGCTCTGGTTCAGGTGAACGTAGATGACGCGGTTGGACACCTTGTCCACGAGGGAGAATCGGCTGTCCTTGCCGAGCTTGGCGATGTCGGACGTGGGGACCGTTTCGATCAGCTGGACGTCCCCGGACAGAAGCGCTGCAACGCGCGCGGCCGGGTTGCTCAGGATCTTGAAGGTGACCTTGTCCCAGGGCTCCTCGCCACCCCAGTAACCGTAGTTCGCCTTGAGAACGACACGCTGGTTGGGAACGTATTCGGAAAACTTGTAGGGGCCGGTGCCGATGGCAGCCTTGCCGGAGTTGTAGTCCTCGGTCGCCGCCTTCTCGCCGTGAAGCTTCGACACGATCAAGACAGAGGCCAGGTCGCTCGGCAGCAGAACATGGGGCGTGGCCGTTTTCAGCACCAGCGTATGCGGGTCCGTGGCGCGGGCGTCGACGATGGGCCGCGTGAAGGTCGCGAAGGACGAGGGGCTGTTGGGCACGTTCGGGACGCGCTTCAGGGTGAAGAGCACGTCTTCGGCCGTGAACGGGGAGCCGTCATGGAAGCGGACGTTCTTGCGAAGCTTCACTTCCCATGTCAGGTCGTCGATGGCTCGCCACGAGCTCGCGAGGCCCGGAACCAGCTTCTGGTTGTCGTCGCGACGAATCAGCGGCTCGAACACGTGCAGCATCATCGAGTTGTTCGGCGAGAGGTTGTGGTAATGCGGGTCCATCGAGGTGATGGCCGCCTGCAGGCCGATGGAAACCTCCCGAGGATTGGCGGAGGCGGGGGCAAGAACGGCCAGCGCAAGGCCGGCGACGACGAATCGCAATACGCGGTTCATGACGAAAGCTCCTCTTGGATGGGGGCCCGCGGCTGACGCCGGGGACTGTTTGCTGCCGCCGGCGGATCATACCGCCAATCGCGGGCGGCACCAGCCACCCACCTCAGCGTCCGCTGAGCAGCGCCTCGAGGGTGTTCGCTGGCACTTCCCGGTTTACCGATGCGGCGCCAATGCCCTCTGGCAGGATCAGGGTGATCCGGCCGCCCTCGTTCTTCTTGTCCCGGCCCATGGCCGTGAGCCACCCGTCCAGGGGCAGGCTCGGGGGTCGCACGGGCAGCCCCGCCTGCTCGAGGAGGCGGGTGATGCGGCCCAGGTCATCGCTCGACAGTCGGCCCATCCGGTGGGCCAGGGTCGACGCGAGGACCGTGCCGGCGGCGACCGCTTCTCCGTGGAGCCAGGCGCCATAGCCGGTGAGCGACTCGATGGCGTGGCCGAACGTATGGCCGAGGTTCAGCAGGGCGCGCCTGCCGTGCTCGCGCTCGTCCTGGGCGACGATCTCTGCCTTGATCTCGCAGGAGCGGCGGATGGCAAAAGTCAGCGCCGCGGCATCGCGCCGCAGAAGCTCGTGCAGATGGGCCTCCATCCAAGCGAAGAACGCCGAGTCGTGGATGATCCCGTACTTGATCACCTCCGCGAGCCCCGCCGCGAGCTCGCGGTCGGGCAGAGTGTTGAGCGTTTCGGTGTCCGACAACACGGCAATCGGCTGGTGAAAGGCCCCAATGAGATTCTTGCCGAGGGCATGGTTGATGGCGGTTTTCCCGCCGACTGACGAGTCCACCTGGGCGAGGAGCGTGGTGGGGATCTGGATGAAGTCAACGCCACGCTGGAAGGTTGCCGCGGCGAACCCCACCAGGTCGCCGATGACGCCACCGCCCAGCGCCAGCAGTACCGTCCTTCGGTCCGCGCCCCAGGCGATGAGCTCGCCGTGCAGGCGATCAAGGGTTTCCCAGCACTTCTGCGCCTCGCCGTCCGGGACGACGATGCGCAGGTAGCGGCTGCAACTCGGCTGCAGGGCTCGCTCCACCCCGGGGCCATGCAGGCCTGAGACGGTTGCGCTGGCAACCAGAACGGCCTGCCGGCCGCGAAGCCAGGGCTCGTAATGCCGCGGGCTGTCGAGCAGCCCCGGGCCGATTACGATGGGGTAGCTTCGATCGCCCAGTTCGACCCGCACCGTGGAGGTCATGCGCGCTGCTCCAGGGGCTGAGCCGGCGTGGCCAGCATGGCCGCGAGCCTTTCCCCCAGGTCCGCTGCGCTCCCAGCGCCGCCCTCGACCACGAAGTGGGCCGCTTCCCGGTAGAGCGGGTCCCTTGCGCAGAGCAGGCTCTCCAGGGTTGCCCGCCGGTCCCTCGCCTTGGCGAGCAGGGGGCGTGAGGTGTCGCGGGCCGTCCGTCGGCACAGGTGGTCGAGGCTTACGCGAAGATAGATGACGGTGCCGGCTTCGCGGATCAACTGGCGGTTGCCGGGGTCGAGCACCGCCCCGCCCCCGGTGGCCACCACGGTTCGCTCTCGCCGGGCGAGTTCTTCCAGGACCAGGCGCTCGCGGCGACGAAAGCCCGCCTCGCCCTCGATGTCGAAAATCGTGGCGATGGGCACGCCGCTTCGGGAGACAACCTGCTCGTCAGCGTCCACGAATTCGAGCCCGAGCCTCGTGGCGAGCGCCCTGCCGACGGTGGTCTTTCCCGAGCCCATCATGCCGATGAGGAAGAAGAGGTTGCTGGGCTTCATGGGAGGCGGGGGGCGGCTGGAGGGCCTCCAGACTGACAGCGGCCGTCAGCGAATCGCGAGGGAGTCCTTGATGATTTTGGGCGTGACGAATACGAGCAACTCGGTCTTGTCATCCTGCCGCAGCGTGCGCTTGAACAGGTTGCCCATGAGCGGGATGTCGCCCAGCATCGGCACCTTGTCCACTGTGGTGCGGGTTGTCTGCTCGAAGATTCCGCCCAGCACGATGGTATCGCCGTTGTCGCACAACACTTGAGTCTGCACCTGCTTCTTGTCGATGGACGGCACTCCGTTGAAGACTTGGCCGACGGAGTCCTTCTTGACCGCGAGGTCCATGATGATCCGGTCGTCCGGGGTGATTCTCGGCGTGACCCGAAGCTCCAGCACGGCGTCCTTGAACTCCACGGCAGTGGCACCGGCTTGCGTTGCATTCTGGTAGGGAATCTGAGTGCCCTGAGAGATGATCGCCTGTTTCTTGTCGGCGGTAATGACCCGCGGGCTCGAGACCACCTTGCCGCGATTTTCCGCCTCGAGCGCGGAGAGCTCGATGTTGACCAGGTTGCCGCTGCCGAGGTTCAGGATGGTCAGCGCGAGCTGTCCGGCAGCGGGGGTGATGGGGAGGTTCACGTTGAGCTGCTCGGATTGCCCGCCCGACGGCACGGCGCCTTGGGGGCCCATGTTTGCGTTGCCGGAAAACGTGGGATTGGCGAGGCTTGCCGAGCCGCGCGAGATGGCGCCGCCCGTGGCCGCCGTGGTGTCGGTGAGGGTGCCGGAGAGGCCGTAATTGCGCGGGCCCCGGTTGTAGGCCGCCTGCCCGCCGAAGCGCGCGCCGAGATTGCGGCTCCACTTGTCGTCGGCGATCACGATGCGGGCCTCGATCACCACTTGCCGGACCGGCACGTCGAGCTGTTGCACCAGGCGACGGGCCTCCTCGAGGCGCCGGCTGGAGTCCTGGACGAAGAGCGTGTTGGTGCGCTCGTCGAACGTCGCGCTGCCCCGCTTCGACAGGATCTTCTGATCCTTGTCCGACAGCAGCGCGCGCAGCGCCCTCGCGTCGGCGTAGGAAAGCGGGAACGACTCGGTTCGTAGCGGCTCGAGCTCGGAGATCTGCAGGCCTTCCTCGAGGGCCTGCTTTTCCTTGGCGGCCAGCTCGGTTGCCGGGGCGATCAGAACCACGTTTCCATTCTTCCGCTTGGCGAGCCCCTTGGCTTGCAGAATGATGTCAAGAGCCTGGTCCCATGGGACGTCCTTCAGGCGCAGCGTGAGGCTGCCGCTGACCGACTCGCTGGTGATGATGTTGAGCCCCGTGAAGTCGGCGATCACCTGAAGGACCGCGCGCACCTCGACGTTCTGGAAGTTGAGGGACAGGCGCTCGCCGGCGTAGGCGGTCGTGGCGCCCGGAACCAGCCGGTTGGGGTCCTCGCGCTGTGGTTTCACCTCGAGGATGAACTGGTTGTCCGTCTGGTAGGCGGCGTATTCCCAGACGCCGCGGGGCTCGATCACCAGGCGCGCGTTGCCGGACTGCTCGAAAGCATCGACGAAGCGCACGGGGGTGCCGAAATCGCCGACATCGAGGCGCCGAATGAGATTCTTGGGAACCCCGCTGTTGAGAAAGTCCACCAGGATCAGCCGGCCCTGTTGGCGGATGTCGATCCCCGTACTGGCCGACGAGAGGTCCACGACGACCCGGCCCTCGCCAGCGTTCCCACGCCGGAAGTCGATGTCGACCAAGTGGGCGCGCGCGGCTGCCGTTGCCCGAGTCGGATCTGCGAGCGCGGGCGCGGTGGGCGCCGAGGCGGTTGCGGGGGTCGACGCCGGCCCTGCGGCGGGCGCGGCAGCGAGCGAGGACGGGTCCAAGGTCACGACCAGAGCGCGGCCGTCGATGGCAGCGCTGTAGGGCACGCTACGGGCGAGGTTCATGACCAGGCGGGTGCGGCCGCCCGCCTCCACCAGAGACACGTTTCGGAGGTCGCCCACGCCCGCCTCGATGAGCGGTCGGCCCACGGCATTGGTGGTATCCGGGAGGTCGAAAGCGATGCGGGCGGGATTCGTGACTGCAAAGCTCGTTGGCGGTGCCGGCAGCGCTGACTTCAGCCCAATGCGAACGATCACCCGGCCACTTTGGGCGGCCGAGAAGTCAACCGACTGAATCTCGTTGCGGGCGGCGTCTTGCGCCCAGGCCGGAGGCAGGATGGCGGTGGCGAGCGCGATGAGGCCCCTCAGGCTTCGTGTCACGATGGTGGCGTTCACTTTTTCTCTCCCCTCACGTCGTCGATCAGCAACAGGGACGCCGGGCGTTCCGCCCAGCTTCCGGCGCCGTCTTGAACAATTTCCTTCAGCTTGACGCCTGCCTCGCTGATCTCGGTGATTTGGCCGAAGTTCTGGCCCAGGTAATTGCCCTTCGCAACCCGGTAGAGCGTGCGCTCCGCCCGCACCAGCGCGAAGCGTTCCCCACCCCGCTCCAGAGTGCCGACCATGCGCAGCTGGTCGAGGGGGAAAGCCTCGAGTGGCTCGCGTCGGCGATTGAGGTCGGGTGCGGGTCCCCCGCCGCCGCGAGCGGCAACCCGGCGGGGGCGGAAGGGGTCGGGCAGGTCGAACCCCGTGTAGGCGAACGGCTCGAACGGCTTCATCGCCGGGAGCGGCTCGACCTTGCGTGGCAGGCCCTTGTCGGCGTTGCGAACGAAGTCCCGAAGTTCGTCGCCGTCGGCGCTGCAACCGGCGGCAACAAGCCCAGCGAGACAGGCGACGATTGCGACCCTGGCGCTCACTTTTTCGCCGCCTTCTTGGGCGCGCCTTTGCGCTGGCTCGCCACCTCGTCTTCATCCAGGTAGCGATAGGTCTTCGCGACCGCCTCCATCGACAGGGGCCCGTCTTTGCCAGGCGAGTCGATTTTCAGGTCCGTCAACAGCACGATGCGGGGCGTGCGAGCCAGGTCACTCGCAAAGGCGCCCAGGTCGTGATAGCTGCCAGTGACCTTGAGGCTCACGGGCAACTCGGCGTAGAACTCCGTTACGTTTTCGCTCGGGTTGGGCTTGAAGAGCTCGAAGCCGAGCCCGCGGCCGATGCCCGCCTGGTTGATGTCGACTAGCAGGGATTCCATTTCCTTGCGGTTCGGCAACTGCTTGAGGAGCGCTCCAAAGGCCTGCTCGATCTCCTCGCGCTGCTGGCGATAAGCCTCGAGGTTCACGGCCAGGCGCTTCTTGTCGAGGAACGTCTGTTTCTGGCGATTGAGCTCCGCCTTGCCCTGCTCGAGCGCTTCGGCCTGTCCCTGCCAGAGCGCGAAGTACGCCGCGACCTGGACCACCAGCGCGAGCAACACGCAGGCCGCGGCCTGCGCCGGCACCGGCCAGGCGCCCGGCCGCCGGGGGTCGAGGGAGCGCAGCTCCTCGACGAGTCTCACGGGAGCTTCCCCTTGGCGGGCTGGAGCGTGTCACGCTTGATCGAGAAGTTGATCGAGAATTCGTTGGCGCGGCCGGCGCCGGCGGCCTCTGCGCCTGTCGCCCGGATCTCGACCAATTCCGGCGCTTGCAGGTACTGCGAGGCGCCGATGTTGCGCATGAAAGTCGAGACGCGGGCGTTGGACTGGGCGATGCCGACCACGTTCACGCGCGTGCCGGTTTGCTTGAGCGACTTGAGCTGCACGCCCTCGGGCAGCTGGCGCAAGACTTGGTCGAGCAGTTGCACGGCCTCCGACCGGTTTCCCTGAAGCCCCTCGACGACCTGCTTCTTGGCGAGCAGGGAGGCGGTTTCCTCTCGGATCCGCCGGATCTCCGCGATTTGCTGGTCGAGCTTGGCGATTTCCGCCTTCAAGTAATCGACGTTTTCCTGCTGGGCGTTGACTTGCCGGTCGAGCGCAAACCAGACGCCGCCGGCCAACACCACGCCGGCGAGGCCCGACAGCGCCGAGACGCGGACGAACTGCGTCTCGCGGCGTCGGCGCCGCTCCTCGCGGTGGGGCAGGAGGTTGATCCGGATCATTCGGCGTCGGCGCGGCGCATCGCGAGGCCGCAGGCCACCATCAGACTTGGAGCGTCGCTCAGCAGTTGCCGGGGCTTGATGCGAGGCGCCAGCGCCATGTTGGCAAAGGGGTTCGCGATCGTGGTGCGAACCTGCGTGCGATCGGCTACCAGCGTGGCCAAGCCCTCGAGCACCGCGGAGCCCCCGGTGAGAACAATGTGGTCGACGCGCGTGAAATGGGTGGCGGTGAAGAAAAACTGAAGCGCTCGCTGGACTTCCTGGGCGAGCTTTTCGCGAAAGGGCGCGAGCACTTCGGGGGAATATCCAGCCGGCAGCGCGCCACTTCGCTTGCCGGCCTCTGCGGCCTCAGGCGTTAGGGAGTAGGCGTTTGCGATCTCGAGCGTGAGTTGGTTGCCGCCGATCTGCTGCTCGCGCGAGTACACGGCCTGCCCCTCGTGCAGAACCGTGGCGCGGGTGACGAGCGCGCCGATATCCACCATGACCACCACGCTCTTGTCCGTGATCGATGCGGTGGGCGCGCAGAGCGCTTCCAACGCCGCCTGGGAGGCGTACGACTCCACGTCCATGACCACCGCCTTGAGTCCGGCAGCCTCCGCCACGGCCACCCGGTCCTCGATCTTTTCCTTGCGCGAGGCGGCAATCAGGACTTCGACGTCGTCGACCCCAGAGGGCGCCGGCCCGATCACCTGGAAGTCGACGTTTACTTCGTCGAGTGAAAACGGGATGTACTGGTTTGCCTCGCTCTGGACCTGGGCTTCCATGGCGTCCTCGGATTGGCTTCCCGAGAGGACGACCTTCTTGGTGATGACCGCCGCTGCTGGAAGGGCCATCGCCACGGATTTGACCGAGCTGCCCATGGCCGCGTGGGCCCGCTGCAGGGCATCCCCGACAGGCTCGATGTTGACGATGTTCCCGTCGACGACCGCGTCCCTCGGCAGCGGCTCGATGCAATAGCGCTCGAGGCGAAAGGCGCCGGCGCCGGCGTCAGTGAGCTCGACCAGCTTCACCGCGGACGAGCTGATGTCGCAGCCAATCAGCGCCGAGGAGCGGGAAAACGGGGACAACGGGAAGGCGAGCTTCGGAAACATCCGGTCGATGAGCCGCTTCACTCGTTCACTCGGAGAAAAGCCTTGAAAGACTAGCAACAACCCCCGGAGGTGTAAAGCAAAACGCCCGGGAAGCGGCCTGGCGGAGCCTTATAATCAATCGGTCTTGTTTTCCTGTCCGCACACGGCCTAGCCCGGGAACCGACGGCCCGTCATGAGCCCCCGCTGGTGGTTCTATCCAATCTTCATTGCCGCCTCGCTCTTGCTGGTGGCCATCGGGGTGGGCGCTCTCACGGTCGTTCTGCTGCTGCCCCGGCTGCCCTCGCTCGAGGCGCTCACCGATTACCGGCCGAAGATACCGCTTCGCATCTACGGCGCTGATGGAGACCTCATCGGCGAGTTCGGCGAGGAGAAGCGAGCGCTCGTGCGCATCGCGGAGGTCCCCGACGCGCTCAAGCAGGCGATCCTCGCAGCGGAGGACGATCGGTTCTATCAGCACGGCGGCGTGGATTACGCGGGCGTGGCGAGAGCCGCCCTCGCCAACCTTCGGGGGCGGCGGGAAGGGGCGAGCACCATCACCATGCAGGTGGCGCGTGCGTTCTTCCTCACCCGTGACAAGACCCTCGCGCGGAAGGTCTCGGAAGTTTTGCTTGCCTTCAAGATCGAAGCCAACCTTTCCAAGGACCAAATTCTCGAGCTCTACCTGAACCAGATTTTCCTCGGCAACCGGGCCCATGGCTTCGGCTCGGCCGCGCAGGTGTACTTCGGCAAGCCCCTCGCCGAACTCTCGGTGGCGGAGGCCGCCATGCTGGCGGGGCTGCCCCAGGCGCCCTCGCGGCAAAACCCGTTTGCGAACCCTAAGCGAGCCAAGCAACGCCAGCAATACGTTCTGCGCCGGATGGTCGATGTCGGCTGGTTGTCGCAGGCCGGCTACGAAGCGGCGCTCGCAGAGCCGCTGCGCCTCAACCCGACGCCCCGGGATGCTTCGCCGCTGCGGGCCGACCACTTCGCGGAAATGGTTCGGGCCGCGATCGTGGAACAGCACGGAGAGAAGGTTTACGTCGAGGGTTACCGGGTCTACACCACGCTTCGCCGTCGTGACCAGGAAGCAGCAGTGGCTGCGCTTCGCGCGGGCGTTCTCGACTACGACCGTCGGCACGGCTACCGCGGGCCGGAAGCGTATGTAACCCTGCCCTCCGGGCGCCCGGAGCTCGCCGAGGAGGCCATCGACGATGCGCTGCAGGATCGCGAGACCGTGGGCGACCTGGCGGCAGCGGTCGTGACCGAGGCCTCGCCGACCCGGGTGGTGGCCGTGCTGCGCCGGGGCGAAGTGGTTCGCGTTTCCGGCGAAGGGCTTCGCTTCGCGGCCCGGGCCCTGGGCGAGCGGACCAACCCGGACCGGGCCATCCGGCCCGGAGCGGTCGTACGCCTGCAGCCCGACGGTAAAGGTGCCTGGTCCATCGCCCAGTTGCCGAAGGTCGAGGCGGCGCTCGTCGCGCTCGACCCGGCAGACGGCGCCATCCGCGCTTTGGCCGGCGGCTTCGATTTTGGCGCCAACAAGTTCAACCACGTGACCCAGGCCTGGCGGCAGCCCGGCTCCAGCTTCAAGCCCTTCATCTACTCCGCTGCCCTCGAGAAAGGCTTCACGCCCGCATCCCTCCTGAACGATGCGCCCTTCGTGATCGATGCGGCGAAGACAGGTGGCCAGCTCTGGGAGCCGAAAAACTACGACGGCAAATATGACGGGCCGATGCGGCTCCGGGTGGCCCTCGCCAAGTCGAAGAACATGGTCTCCATCCGGCTGCTGCAGTCGATCGGCACGGCCTATGCCCAGGACTACATCCACGAAAAATTTGGCTTCGACCCGAAGCAGCACCCGCCGTACCTCACCATGGCCCTGGGTGCCGGGTCGGTGACGCCCCTGCAGATGGCAGCCGGCTACGCCACGTTTGCGAACGGCGGCTACCGGGTGAAGCCGTGGTTCATTGCCCGAGTCCTGAACGAACGCGGTGAGGTGTCGTTCGAGGCCAAGCCCGAGGTGGCTGGGGAGGAAAACGGCGCCAAGCGGGTGCTCGACCCGCGCAACGCATTTCTCATGACCAGCCTGCTGCAGGAGGTGGTCCGTTCAGGAACGGCAACCCGGGCACAGAGCCTGGGCCGTCAGGACCTGGCCGGAAAGACGGGCACCACGAACGACCACATCGACGCGTGGTTTGCCGGGTATCACCCCAGCCTGGTGGCGGTCTCCTGGATTGGCTTTGACACCCCGTCCCCCATGGGCGCGGGGGAAACCGGCGGGCAGGCGGCGCTGCCCATGTGGATCCAGTACATGGCACGCGCGCTCGCCGGAGCGCCAGAGGCGGAATTCAATCCTCCGCCTGGGGTCGCCACGATCGCCATCGACCCGGCGACCGGCCACCGAGACCCCAACGGGCGCAGCCGCACGGTGGATTACTTCTACGCCGAAAACCCGCCCGCAGACTCGGGCGGCGGGGCGCGGGCGCGGGACATGGCCCGCCCCTCCGACGACGTACGCAACCAGATTTTCTGACGACGCTCACGATGCGAAGCCGGTCCCGCCGAGACGGCAACCTCCGCCGACAGATTGCCTACCTGGCAGCGCGTCTCGTCGCCGAAGAGGGCGTGACGGACTTCGCGTTCGCGAAGCAGAAAGCCGCCCGCCAGGCCGGGCTCACCGAAGCGCGCCTGTTGCCGGACAACCGCGAGATCGAAGCGGCGCTGCGCGACTACCAGGACCTCTTCCAGAGCGAAACCCAGCCCGAGGAGCTGCGTGCGCTTCGCGAGGCGGCCCTGGCGCTCATGCGCCAACTGGCGCCCTTTCGCCCGGTGCTCGTGGGCCCCGTATGGGGCGGAACCGCCAACCAGTTCTCGGAGATCACGCTGCAGGTGTTCGCCGACGATGCCAAGGAGCTGGCGCTCTTTCTGGTAAACCATCGGTGGCGCCACGAGGATGACACGAGGCTCGCGAGGGTGGCCCACGCGGCGCCGACGCCGCTTGCGCGCGTCCGCTTGTGGTGCGGGGAAACGCCGGCCCTGCTGCAGGTGTTTCGTCCGGAAGATGAGCGCCGGCTCGCGAGAGCCTCGTCGGAAGAAGACTTGGCCTCGCGCGGCCGCATCGCCGACCTCGAGGCGATTCTTGCCGCCTAAGGCGCGCGCAGCCGCTCGGCGGCCTCGAGGGCGAAGTAGGTGAGCACCCCGTCGGCGCCGGCTCGCTTGAAGGCGAGGAGCGATTCCATCATCGTGGCGGGCCCATCGAGCCAGCCCGCCTGGGCTGCAGCCTTGAGCATGGCGTACTCGCCGCTCACCTGATAGACGAACGTCGGCATGCCGAAGCGCTCCTTCACGCGCCGAACGATGTCGAGATAGGGCATCCCCGGCTTGACCATCACCATGTCGGCCCCCTCGGCAATGTCGAGGGCGACCTCGCGCATCGCTTCGTCGGCGTTCGCCGGGTCCATCTGGTAGGTTTTCTTGTCTCCCTTGCCGAGGTTTGCGCCGGAGCCCACCGCATCCCGGAAGGGCCCGTAGAACGCCGACGCGTACTTGGCCGAGTAGGCGAGTATCCGCGTGCCGATATGGCCATTGGATTCGAGCGCCTCGCGCAGGGCTCCGACGCGGCCGTCCATCATGTCCGACGGTGCCACGACGTCGACCCCGGCGGCTGCATGGCTGAGCGCCTGGCGGGTGAGGACGGCGATGGTTTCGTCATTCAGCACGTAGCCGGCGTCGTCGATCAGCCCATCCTGGCCGTGGCTTGTGTACGGATCGAGGGCAATGTCGGTAATGACCCCGAGCTCCGGAAAGTGAGCCTTGATTTCGCGCACGGCGCGCGGCACCAGCCCGTTTGGGTTGAAGGCCTCCTCCGCCTGCGGCGTCTTCAAGCCGGGCTCGACCACGGGGAACAGCGCGATGGCGGGAATTCCCAGCCTGCTGGCGCGCTCGAGCTCGGGCAGGAGGAGATCCACGGAGCGGCGCGTAACGCCTGGCATCGAGGCAACGGGCTGCGACAGCCGCGAGCCATCCAGGACGAACACGGGCAGGATCAGGTCGTCCACCG
>Ga0075471_10000133_pt1 | contig 37746 bp, 26 predicted proteins | sample DEB19_08_DNA_2_FD_74787 | JGI IMG/M metagenome (GOLD analysis project Ga0075471, IMG submission 74787) | Aqueous microbial communities from the Delaware River and Bay under freshwater to marine salinity gradient to study organic matter... | ecosystem: Environmental > Aquatic > Marine > Coastal ...
TCTCCTGACCACCCTCACCTGCACCCTACTCGCGACCGCCGCTGCCACGGCCACGGAACGCCTGTTCACCTACACCTACGAGCCCGAGACGCTGCCCAAAGGCGCGTGGGAAGCCGAGCAATGGGTCACGCTCCGCGCCGGCCGCAACGCCACCGTCGGCAAGGAAGACTATATGCGCTGGCAGTTCCGCGAAGAAATCGAATACGGCGTCACCGACCGCTATCAGGTCGCCGCCTACTTCAATCACGAGTCTGTGAGCTACGACATCCCCGGCGGCGGCAGCTATTCCCATTACCACCAGACCGGCGTCTCGTTTGAGAACAAATATCTCGTCCTGAACCCGGCGGAAAACCCCGTCGGCTTCTCCATCTACCTCGAACCCGGCTGGGACTGGGCGCATCGCAAATTCGAGTTTGAGCAGAAACTCATCTTCGGCCAACGCCACGGCGATTGGAAGTGGGCGCTCAACCTCACGCACGAAACCGAGTGGGAACACAACTACAAGGACGTCGTAGGCGAATTTGAAGCCACCTTCGGCCTCACGCGCCAGTTGAGTTCCCGCTGGGCGGTCGGATTTGAAATGCGCCACCACGCCGAAGTCGAGGAATACGAAACCTGGGAGGGCTACGCGTTCTACCTCGGCCCCGTGGTGAGCTACCGTACGGAACGCTGGTGGGCCGCGCTCACCGTCATGCCGCAGATTTACGGCGCGAACTTCGAGGGCAATCCTGACGGCAACTCCAGCCTCGACCTCGACGGCCATGAGCGGCTGAACGTACGCCTGTTGTTCGGCTTCGACTTCTGATGTCGCCGCGCCGTGTTAGTCTGGCGATGACGGTAGGCGTGCTGCTGGCGGTGACCGGCTGTGCCGGCTCGCGCCAACCGAACGCCGCAGCCGCGCCGCCGCCGCTTCCTCCCGGCGGCGGCGCTCCGCTGCTCACGAATGAACAAATCGCCGCCGCCCGCAAGCTCTACATCGCCAAGTGCACGGCCTGCCATAAGTATTATCCGCCGGCAGATTATTCCGCTACCGACTGGGAAACTTGGATGCGCAAGATGAGCCGCAAAGCACGGCTCAAGCCGCCCGAAGACCAAACGCTCCGGGAATATCTATCGCTGTATCGCCAGTCGCCGTGAAGTATTGCGGCTGGTTGTGCCGCCCAATCGCGAAGTGGGAACGCCGCCTTCAGGCGGCAGAAACGTGAATATCCTCGCTGCTGCCGCCTGAAGGCGGCGTTCCGCTTGTTCGATAGTCTCCGTTCTATTTCCCCACCGTCACCGGCTTCAACGTCAGCGGGTCGCGCAGCGGCAGGTCAAGGACTTTGCCGAGGTCGTCGAGCTTCACCGCGTGGTTCGGGTGGCCGAGCAGAATCTCCTCCTTCTTGCCCACGATGAGAATCACGAGCTTGTCCGGCGTGAGATATTTCTGCGCCACGCGCTGCACATCGGCCACGGTGACGGCGGCGATGCTCTTCCGGTAGTTCTGGAAATACTGCGGATCCGTCTTGTAGCGCCCGCTGAATTCCTCGGCGGCAAGCGCGGCGGCGACCTGTTTCTTGGTGGCGAAAGCGCGCGGGAAGCGTTCGATGGTGGCGGATTGCGCGGCCTGCAATTCCGCGGCGGTCACCGGCTGCGCGGCGATCTTTTTCATCTCATCCAACACGATCGAAGTCGCGTAGGGTACGGTGCGGGATTTGGTCTGGAACGCCGCCGTGAACGAGGCGGGGAAATAGACACCGCCCGGGAACTTCGAGCCGGCCGAATACGCCAGCCCCTCGTCAGAGCGCACGCGGTTGACGATGCGGGACGTGAACCCGCCGCCGCCGAGGATTTCGTTCATCATGCTCACCGCGTGGTAATCGGGGTCATCGCGGCGCAGGCCGGGCAGCACGAGGGAGACACGGCCTTGGTTCACGTCCGGCTTGTCCACCACATACACGCCGGGCGCGGCAAAGGCGGTGTTGGTGGGGATGTCGGCGAGTTTTCCCGCAGGAATGTATTCCCGCATGGCGATGTTGGGACGACCGTTAAAAACTTTTTCCAGCTTGGCGATCATTTCGCCGCGTTCAAAATCACCGCTCACCGCGATGACGAAGTTGGACGACCAGAACCATTGATAATGGAAAACCTCGATGTCCCGGCGCGTGATACCTTCCAGCGATGCCGCCGTGCTCAGGCGGTTCGCCCAGAAATTCTCGCCATACGCGAGCCGGCTGCGCTCGATGGCCTCGATGGTAGCGGAGTTATCGTTGCGCTGCTTCATGTCCTGAAGCAGTTGTTCCTTGCGCAGCTTGATTTTATCCTCCTGAAAACGCGGTGCGAACAGCACATCGCGCAGGATTCCCAGGCCTTCGTCGAGGTCCTTGGAGAGCAGGTTCAGGCTTACCACGCCCTCGGTGTCGCCGATGCCGGTGTTGAGGTCGGCGGCGAGAAATGCCAGCCGCTCCTCTAATTGCTCGGCGGTGTTCGTGCCCGCGCCGCCATGCGCGAGCAGCCAGCCGGTGAGCGCGGCCAGCCCCTCTTTGCCGGCGGGTTCGAGATACTGCCCGGTGCGGACGTGGACGCTGATGTTGACCAGCGGCAGTTCGCGATCCGGCACGACGTAGGCGACAGGGCCGGACTTGAGTTGCACCCGGTAGTCGGCGGCGCGTGGCGGTTCGTATTTCAGCGCCGGGAAGGAAATCTTTTCCGGGCGCTCGGGGATTTCAGCGGCGGCAGAGGAAACGAGCGGCGACAAAAAGGCCGTCAATATCGCAGTCAAAATTAAGAATGGAATAGTTTTCACTTCGCCACCCCCTTCCCGGACGCCCCGTCCGGTTTGCGCGTGAACGTCGCCACGGCGCGATTTTGTTTGGTGAAATATTCCTGGGCCACGCGCCGCACATCGGCGGCGGTCACAGCCTGATATTTGGCGGCGGAGTTGTTGAACTCGCGCCAGTCGCCATTACCGTCGCTGACCAAGAGATGCGTCATGATGCCCATGTTGGATTCCAGCTTGCGGAATTCGGCGGCGGCGAACTGATTCTTCACCTTCTGCAATTCCGCTGCGGGCACTTCCGCTTGCTGCAATTTCTCCAATTCGGCGTAGATCCCCTGCTCCACTTCCGCCGGTGTGTGGCCCGCCGCCGCTTCGCCGCGGATTTCAAAACTGCCGGCCCACTTCTGCGCTCCGTTCCACGCACCCACTTCCGTGGCCACGCCGCTGCCAAGCACGAGGCCCTTGTAGAGCCGCCCGGTCTGTTCGGAAAGCAACTGCGCGAAGATGTCCAGCGCGTAGGCATCCTTGTGCGCGAACGCCACCGCGTGCCACGCGATGCGCACCTGCGGGTTCGCGTCCGCCTCGCCGTTGAGCCGTTTCTCGCCCGGCTGTTTCATCTCCTGCGTGACGACGTCCGGCACGGTGTTCGTTCCCCGGGGAATGCGGCCCAAATATTTTTCCGCAAGCGCGAACGCCTGATCCGGGTTGAAATCCCCGACGAGGCAGGCCGTGAGATTTTGCGGGGCATAATACGTCGCATAGAATTCATCCGCCTGCGCCTTCGAGATGGCAGGAATGTCCGACGGCCAGCCCACCACCGGCCAGCTATACGGATGCGATTGCCAGAACAGCGAGTTGAACGCCTCGTTCAAGAGCCCCAGCGGCGGCGAATCTGTCCGCATCCGCCGCTCCTCGAACACCACGTCGCGCTCGGTGTAGAATTCGCGCCGCACGTTGTTCAGCAGCCGGTCGGACTCCAGCCACATCCACAACTCCAGCTTGTTGGCCGGCACACTGCAGAAATACACGGTCATGTCCTCGGAAGTGAATGCGTTCATGCCCGACGCACCGTTGGCGTCGTAGATCTTCCAGAATTCGTTCTTCACCATGAGCGCGCGCTGCTTGGCGGCCAGTTCGTTGAACCGCTTTTCCAGTTCGCGCCAGCGCGGTGACTTGTTCTCCGGCTTTTGCCAATCGTCAATCTCGCCCCGCCGCGACGCCGCGCGCAGCTTGGATTCCTCGGCGCGCATCTCCTCGCGGATTTTCTCCTGCTCCTCGATGATCTTCACATCCTGCGCGCAATCCTTCGTGCCGATAACCTGCGAGCCCTTGAACATCATGTGCTCGAACAAGTGCGCGATGCCCGTGATGCCGGGCCGCTCGTTCGCGCTGCCCACGTGCGCCACCCAACCGCCCGCGATGCTCGGGTCGTCGTGGCGCGGCACGAGCAGCAGCCGCATGCCGTTGGACAAGGTTTTCTCGATGACCGGCAACTGCTGCGCCGCGAGCGGTGACAGCCCCGCGCCAGCCAACAACAACGTCAGCGCGAGCCAGCGACGGACCAAAATGGTGGGGAATGAGATTTTGAACATGACAGTCTGACCAGTGTAGAATCGAGACGTTCAACCGCAACCGAAAACAAATCTCATCAAGGTAGGTCGGCGCTGCCGCGCCGCCAGTTTTGGCTGGCGATGCCGGCGCTCCGGCGTATCCTCGCCCGAAATGAAACGCACCACCTCCTGCGCCGCCGCATTCACCCTTCTGCTCGCCGCCAGCCTGACCGCCCTCGCCCAATCCGGGCCCGGCAGCGCCGGCATGAATGCCAGCTTCACCAGAATCTTCGGCGCGAACAACGCCTTCACCGCCGACGTGGACATGGATATCACCGCCCCCGACGGCAAGACCATGAGCCTGCCCGCGAGCTTCGCCGTGCTCGACACCAAGATGCGCTCCGAGATCGACATGACCAAAGTCAAAGGCCAGGCCCTGCCGCCCGAAGCGCTGGACAGCATGAAACAGATGGGCATGGACCACATCATCAACATCACCCGCACCGACCTCAAGACCACCTACATCATCTATCCCGGCATCAAATCCTACGCCAAGATGTCCCTGTCCAAGCAAGACGCCGCCGCGCTGGACAAAGACCTGAAAGTCGAAACCACCGCGCTCGGCAAGGAAACCGTCGCCGGCCATCCCTGCGTGAAGAACAAGGTCGTCATGACCGCCAGCGACAAGCAGACGCAGGAATTCACCGTCTGGAACGCCTCCAACCTGAAAGATTTTCCAGTGCAGATCCAGACCTCGGGCAAGGAAGGCTCGCTCCTCATGCGCTACCAAAACATCAAGTTTGTGAAGCCCGACGCCGCGCAATTTGAACCACCCACCGGCTACACCGCCTACGCCGACATCCAGCAAATGATGATGGCCGCCATGCAGAAGATGCTGAGCGACATGGGAGCGCCGAAATAACCTGCGCCTTGCAGCCGCGCTTGTGAAACCGCCGACACCCCTGCCCGCCGGGAATCTGCGTTGTCACCAACGCGGCTAAGGCACGGTGGCGATGAGGTCGTAATCGGTGTGCCCGACAACTTTTACGCGGGCGAATTCGCCCACCGGCAGCTTGCCCCGCACATAAACCCGGCCATCGATGTCCGGCGCGTCCGCTTCACCGCGGGCGACCAAGTAGTTCTTGGTTGAGAGCTGAGAGTTGAGAGCTTCCGATTCGCGCATCAGGCCGTGTTCCCAGGAGGAGACATTCGCCTGCTGCAACTGCTTCGCGTTCGCCGTGCCTTCGATCAGCACCTTCAACTCGCGGCCCACGAAGGATTCGGAGACGGCAACGGCGACCTGATGTTGCGCGGCCATGGCGAGTTCGCGGCGTTTTTGCTTCACTTTGTCCGAGATCTGGCCGGACATCGCGCCGGCGCGGGTGCCGTCTTCCTGCGAATACGCGAACACGCCGAGCCGCTCGAACTTCGTGTCGCGGATGAAATCGAGCAGCGTGTTGAAGCTGGCCTCGGTTTCGCCGGGGAAGCCGACGATGAACGTCGTCCGCAACGCGATGCCGGGGATGCCGGCGCGGATGCGGGCGATGAGGTCCACGATGTATTGCTGCGAGGTCTCGCGCCTCATGCGTTCGAGCATGTTCTCGTGGATGTGCTGGAGCGGGATGTCCACATAGCGCGCCACTTTCTGGCACGCGGCGATGGTGGCGATGAGTTCATCAGTCCAATGCGCCGGGTGCGTGTAGAGCAGGCGGATCCAGAAATCGCCTTTGAGCGAATTCAACTCGCGTAGCAGCGTGCAGATGGTGGTGGCATCGGTGGCGAGGGATTTGGCGGCGGCGGAAAATTTCTCCGGCGAGGAAATCGCGCGGCTGTGGTTCGGGCGCAGGTCGAGGCCGTAGTAGGTCGAGTCCTGCGAAATCAGATTGATCTCCTTCACGCCGTCAGCGATGAGCGCCTTGGCTTCGGCGACGATATCCGCCTGCGTGCGGCTGCGGTGCGAGCCGCGCATCCGGGGGATGATGCAGAAGCTGCACGGGTGGTTGCAACCCTCGGCGATCTTCAGGTAGGCGAAATGGCGCGGCGTGAGCCGGAAGCGCGGCGTCTCAAAATCGGGGATAAACACCGGGCGGGCGGTCACATCCAGCAGAGGCGAGGATGGAGGATGGAGGATGGAAGATGGCTTTGCGCTGACGACCCTTCTGGTCTTGCCGAATTTGTCGGTGCCGCGGAGGGATTCTTCTTTTTCGTGGGCGGAGAGGTCGCGGTTCTTTTCCAGTTCGTTCAGCCGCGCGGTGACTTTTTTCTTCTGGCTTCTGGCTTCTGGCTTCTGGCTTCTGGCGCTCCGCGCCGCGATCGCCTTGCCCACGATATCGCCGACTTGTGCGACCTGGTCGATGCCCATGAAGGCGTCCACCTCGGGCATGAGCTGGGGGAGTTCCTCGCGGAAGCGTTGCGAGAGGCAGCCGGATACGATCACGGCCTGGCCGCGCTGGTTGGCGTCACGGAGCTCGACGGATTCAAGGATGGTGTCCACGCTCTCCTCCTGCGCGGAGTCAATGAAGGAGCAGGTGTTGACGATCACGGCATCGGCTGCCGCGGCATCGTTGGTAATCTCCACGCCGGATTTGAGGAGCGAACCGAGCATGATCTCGGCGTCCACCAGGTTCTTGGCGCAGCCGAGGGAAATCATCCCGACCCGCAACGGCCGGCTGGAGGTGGTGGGCTTCATGTCAGGCAGCGCGGATGCGGGCGATGAGGTCCTTGCTCTCCACCGCGTCGCTGACGGCGACACAGATTTCCTCCACGACGCCGTCGTGCGGGACGTAGACGGTGGTCTGCATCTTCATGGCTTCGAGGACGAGGAGCTTGTCGCCTTTGGCGACCTTCGCGCCGACGCTCACGGCGAGCGCGGTGACGAGGCCGGGGATGGGAGCGCCGACTTCGCCGGGCTTGGCGGGATCGGCCTTGACGCGGGCCTTGACGGTGGGTTTCACGGCTTTGTCCACGACAGCAAGCTGGCGCGTCATGCCGTTCAACTCGAAGCTGACGGAGCGTTTACCCTCGGCATCCACCGCGCCGATGTTGACGAGGCGGATGAAGAGGACTTTGCCCGGCTCGATCTCGATGGAGATTTCCTGGCCGATTTTCATGCCGTAGAAAAACGCCGGGGTCGGCAGCACGGAGAGATCGCCGCTGGCCTGCACTTTGCGGACGTATTCGGCGAACACTTCGGGATACATGACGTGGCTGAAGACGTCGTCGATCGTCGCGTCGCGCTTGAGCTTGGGCGCGAGTTCGTCCGCGATTTTCTTGAAGTTCAACGGTTTCAAGCCCGCGCCGGGACGGCCCTTGACGGGTTTGCGATTGCCGAGGACGACGTGCTGGAGCTTCTTCGGCCAGCCGCCCATCGGTTGGCCGAGCCCGCCGCTCAGCATGTCGATCACCGACTCGGGGAACGACACGCTGCCGGGTTCGAGGTTGACGACGTCGGCGGGTTTGATGCCGCGCGTAATGAGGAACATGGTCATATCGCCCACGACTTTGCTACTGGGCGTGACCTTGACGATATCGCCGAAGAGTTCATTGACCTCGGCGTAGGTGCGCGCGATTTCGGGCCAGCGGTGCGCGAGGCCCATGCCGGCGGCCTGTTCCTTGAGGTTGGTGAATTGCCCGCCGGGCATCTCATGCAGATAGACTTCCGCGCTGCCGGCCTTCGGCGAGGTATCAAACGGCGCGTAGAAGGTGCGGACATGTTCCCAGTAGTCGGCGAGCTCGTTCAACGCGCCGAGGTCCAAGCCGGTGGCGCGCTTGGTGAATTCCAGCGCGGCGACGACTGAATTCAAATTCGGCTGGCTCGTCGAGCCGCTCATGGACGCGATGGCGAGGTCGGCGATGTCCACGCCCGCGTCGGCAGCGGCGAGCACGCTCGCGGCGGCGATACCGCTGGTGTCGTGCGTGTGGAAGTGGATGGGGATGCCGATTTCTTCCTTGAGCGCTTTCACGAGCACGCTTGCGGCGGCGGGTTGGCAGAGGCCGGCCATGTCCTTGATGGCGAGGACGTGCGCGCCCATCTTTTCCAATTCCTTCGCGAGCTTGACGTAATATTTCAGCGAATACTTGCTGCGCGATTTGTCGAGGATGTTACCGGTGTAGCAGAGGGCGGCTTCGCAGACGGCGTGGGTTTCGTTCACGGCGTCCATGGCGACCTTGAGGTTCGGCAGGTAGTTGAGCGAGTCGAACACGCGGAAGATGTCCATGCCCGCCTCGGCGGAATGCTTCACGAAACCGGCGACGGCGTTGTCGGGGTAATTGGAATAGCCGACGGCGTTCGAGCCGCGGAACAACATCTGGAAACAGATGTTCGGCACAGCTTCGCGCAAGGTGCGCAGGCGCGCCCACGGGTCCTCGTGCAGGAAGCGCAGCGCGGTGTCGAACGTCGCGCCGCCCCACATCTCCATCGAGTATAGGTTCGGTGTCCGGCGCGCGACGGCAGCGGCGACGGCGAGCATATCGTAGCTGCGCAGGCGCGTGGCGAAGAGGGATTGATGCGCGTCGCGGAAAGTCGTGTCGGTGACCAGCAACTGCTTTTGCTTGAGCGTCCATTGCGCGAACTTCTTCGGGCCGAGTTCGAGCAGCAACTGCCGCGTGCCAGCGGGCGGGACTTGTTTGTGGTCGTAGGCCGGCACGCGCGCGGGGGTGAGCAACTCCTTCGGCACGTAACCTTTGGCGTGCGGGTTGCCGTTCACGGTCACGTCGCCGATGAAGGCGAGCAGCTTGGTGGCGCGATCGCGCTTGGCCTTGAACTTGAAGAGCTCGGGCGTGGTGTCGATCAAGGTGGTCGAGGCCTGACCGCTGCTGAAGATCGGGTTGTGGATGACGTTTTCGAGGAACGGGATGTTCGTCTTCACGCCGCGGATGCGGAATTCGCGCAGGGCGCGATCCATACGTTGCAACGCAGCGGCAAACGTTGGCCCGCTCACCGTGAGCTTCACCAGGAGCGAGTCATAGAAGGGCGTGATGACCGCGCCGCCGTAACCCATGCCGCCATCGAGCCGCACGCCGAAGCCGCCGGCGCTGCGATAGGTTAGGATGCGGCCATAGTCGGGCTGGAATTTGTTCTCCGGGTCTTCCGTGGTGATGCGGCATTGCACGGCGTAACCGCTGCGGCGGATTTCGTTCTGCGCCGGGATGCCGACTTCCTCGCCGTGCATGGGCTTGCCATCGGCGATGAGGATCTGGGAGCGCACGAGGTCAATGCCGGTGATGACCTCCGTGACGGTGTGCTCCACCTGGATGCGCGGGTTCATCTCGATGAAAAACCATTCCTTGGTGTCCTGGTCGTAGAGAAATTCCACCGTACCGGCGTTGTCGTATTTGATTTCCTGGCAGAGCCGCGCCGCGGCGGCGCACAACTCGTGACGCACCTGTTCGTCCAGTTCCACGCTGGGCGCGATCTCGATGACCTTCTGGTGGCGGCGCTGCACCGAGCAGTCACGCTCGTGTAGGTGAACGACGTTCCCGTGCTTGTCGCCGAGGATTTGCACCTCGATGTGTTTCGCCCGCGGAATGTAGCGCTCCAGAAACACCGCCGGATTGCCGAAGGCGCGGCCCGCCTCGCCCTGTGCTTCGTCAAGCAGGTCGGCGAGATCGCCAGGCTTGGTGACGACGCGCATGCCGCGGCCGCCGCCGCCGAACGCAGCCTTGATGATGAGCGGGAAGCCGATTTCCTTGGCGGCCTTCAAAGCGGCGCTGCGGTCGGAGATCGGGTCTTCCGTTCCGGGCAGCACCGGCACGCCGACTTTTTGCGCGAGCGCGCGGGCGGCGGTCTTGTCGCCCATGTTTTGCAACAGTTCCACGCGCGGGCCGACGAAAATGATGCCCGCTTCCTCGCACGCCTTGGCGAAGCTGGCGTTCTCGGAAAGAAATCCGTAGCCGGGATGGATCATGTCCACGCCCTTTTCCTTGGCGAGCGCGATGATGCTGGGGATGTCCAGATACGCACCGACCGGCCCCTTGCCTTCGCCGACGACGTAGGCTTCGTCCGCCTTGAAACGGTGGATGGCAAGGCGGTCTTCCTGCGCGTAGATGGCGACGGTGCGGAAGCCCAGCTCGGTGGCGGCACGAAAGACGCGGATGGCGATTTCGCTGCGGTTGGCGACGAGCAATTTTCTCTGGCGCGGTGAAGATGTTTGCAAACCCATAATTAGACCGGAGCATAGCAATGCGGCGGGGCAAGGGAAAGCCTTCCGGGGAAAATTTTTGCCGCGCCGGCCAACATCCGGCTTGAACCGACGAGGTTTGCCGCTAATTTCCCGCCATGCGTTCCGCCCTTGTCGCCAGTTGTTTGATTTCGCTTTCCCTGCTCACCGCCTGCCGGCATCCCGCTCGCAGCAATATTACACCATCGCCCGCCGCCAAAACTGATTTCATGAAAGAATTCCAAGCCCGCGCCGCCAAGTTCAACGCCGTCGTCGCCCTGCCGCCATTTGAGACCACCACCAACGGCATCGCCGCCGCCGCGAAACAGGCCATCGCCAAAGGCAACGCCGCGCTCGACTGCATCGGCGCGTTGCCGCCGGCGAGCGTGACTTTCGCCAACACCTTGCGCGCGCTCGACGACATGAGCTTCCACACCGGCCTGATTTCGAGCCGCCTCCACTTGATCAAGGAAACCAGCACCGACGCCGCGTTGCGCGAAGCCGCCACGGACGCCATCAAGGAACTCGAGGACTGGGCGGTGGGGCTGGATTATCGCGAGGACGTTTACCGCGCGGTGCAGGCCTACGCCGACACCAAGCCGCAGCTCGCCGGCGAGGACGCCAAGCTGCTCGAGGATTGCCTGCGCGATTATCGCCGCAGCGGTTTTCTGCTCCCCAAGGCCGAGCGCGACGAGGTGGAACGCCTGCGCAAGGACCTCGCCAAGCTTGCCACCGACTACGAGGTCAACATCACCAAGGCCCAACTGCCCCTGCGCTTCTCCAAGGCCGAGCTTGCCGGTTGCCCGGACAGCTTCCTGGAGCAGATCGCAACCAACGGCGAATATGAAGTGAAGGCGAACATCACCTGGCACTACATCATGGTCATGGACAACGCCAAGGCCGAAGCCACGCGGAAAAAACTTTTCCTCGCCCAGAACAATCTCTGCCGCGAACAGAACATTCCTTTGCTGGAAAAAATTCTCGTCCTGCGCGACACCATCGCCAAGAAACTCGGCTACGCGACGTGGGGCGATTTTCAGACCGAGGTCAAGATGGTCAAGAACGCCGCCACCGCCATCAAGTTCCTCGAGGATTTGAAGACCGGGTTGCAGCCGAAGTTCGACGCGGAACTCGCCCAGTATCGCAAAATCAAAGCACGCGAGACCGGCGACTCCAACGCCACGCTCAACGCCTGGGACTGGCGCTATTGCGCGAACCAGTTGAAGAAGGAGAAATACAACGTGGACGCCGAGCAGTTGCGCGTCTATTTCCCCTACCAACGCGTGCTCGACGGGATGTTCACCATCTACCAGCACATCTTCGGGCTGAAGTTTGAAGCGGTCGAGCCGCCCTACAAATGGGTCGCCGACCTCCAACTCTACGCCGTGTCCGACGCCAAGACTGGCGAACCGCTCGGGCTCTTCTACCTCGATATGTTCCCGCGCGAAGGCAAATACCACCACTTCGCGCAATTCGGCCTGATTGACGGCAAGCGGTTGCCCGACGGAAAATACCAGCGCCCGACCGTCTCCCTCGTCTGCAACTTCCCCGCGCCGACCCCGGACAAACCCTCGCTCCTCTCGCACAGCGATGTCGAGACACTCTTCCACGAGTTCGGCCACGCCATGCATTCCATCCTGACCCGCGCCCAATACGCCCGCTACTCCGGCACGAGCGTGCCGCGCGATTTCGTGGAAGCCCCCTCGCAGATGCTCGAGAACTGGGTCTGGGACAAGAAAGTTTTGGACAGCTTCGCCGCCGACTACCGCGACCCGTCCAAAAAGATTCCCGCCGAAATCCTCGCCAAACTCCACGAAGCCAAGCTCGCCACCGAAGGCACGCGCTACCGCCGCCAACTCTCCTTCGGCCTCACCGACCTGACCCTGCACACGCAGATCAACGCCGCGAACCAAAGCGAAGCCCTGCCACTCTCGAACAAAACTTTGAGCGAGGTCTTCCTACCCGTGCCGGCGGACACGGCGTTCGTGGCCTACTTCGGCCACCTGATGGGCTACGACGCCGGCTACTACGGCTACGCCTGGGCGGACGCCATCTCCGATGACATGGCCACCGTGTTCCAGACCGCGCCCGACGGCTTCTACGACCAAGCGGCGGGGATGCGCTTGCGGAAAGAAATCTACGAGCCGGGCGGTTCGCGCGACGCGAATGTGTCCATCGAGAAATTCCTAGGCCGCCCGCGCGCACTGGAACCGTTTCTCAAAAAGCTCGGCATTGGGAAGTGATCTGGAGATATCGCGGCACGAGTTTCTCGTTGAAATTCCTTTCCGCCTCGGAATACTCCCGCCATGTCAAATCCCGTGACCCGCTGGCCGCAGCAGATCAAATACATCATCGGCAACGAAGCCTGCGAGCGGTTTAGTTATTACGGGATGCGCAGCATCCTCGCGGGCTACATCACCGGCGCGGTGTTACAGGGCGGCTTGGGGCAATCAGCGGACCGATCCACGGAGATCATCCACACTTTCGTCGCGGCGAATTACTTCATGCCGCTGCTCGGGGCGTGGCTCTCAGACAAGCTCATCGGCCGCTACCACACCATCCTCTGGGTGTCGCTCTTCTACTGCGCGGGTCACGGCGTGCTGGCGTGCAGCGATTTCGTGGGCGGCGTGGACGGCAAACTATGGTGTCTCTTCGCCGGCCTGGCACTCATCGCTTTCGGCTCGGGCGGCATCAAGCCGTGCGTGTCGGCGTTCATGGGCGACCAATTCGCGCCGGAACAATCGCATCTGCTGCAGAAAGCCTACGGCGCATTCTACTGGAGCATCAACCTCGGTTCGTTCTTCTCGTTCCTGGTGATCCCGTGGATCAAGAACCATCACGGCTACAGTTGGGCATTCGGCGTGCCGGGCATCTTCATGGCCCTCGCGACGTTCGTGTTCTGGCTGGGGACAAAACATTACGTCCGCGTGCCGCCCAGCCGCGAGACGAAGACGGCGGGCTTCTTCAAAGTCTTCTGGCACGCGCTCACCAACCCGAAAGTGCCGGGACAGGATTTCTGGAGCGGCGCGCGCCAACGGTTCACCGCCGTGGAAGTGGACGCGGCCAAGTCCGTCCTGCCTATCCTCGGCATCTTCGCGCTCGTGCCGCCGTTCTGGTCGTTGTTTGACCAGACGAATTCCACATGGGTGTTGCAAGGCGGCAAGATGCAGCCGTTCGAATTGTTCGGCCTGCACATCGGGGCGGAGCAGATGCAATCGGCGAATCCGCTCTTGGTGATGATTCTCGTGCCAATCCTGACGCTGCTGATCTACCCCCGCCTGGGCAAGCTGGCTTCGCCGCTCCGGCGCATGAGCTACGGGATGTTTCTGGGCGCGTTCTCCTACGTCATCGTGGCCGCGTTGCAACAGCGCATCGAAACGGGCGCGCAGTTGTCCGTCGCGTGGCAGATTCTGCCCTACCTCGTGCTGACCGCCGCCGAAGTGCTCGTCTCGACGACCGGACTGGAGTTCGCCTTCCGCGAAGCCGCGAAGGAGATGAAGAGCCTCATCATCAGCTTCTGGCTGCTGACGGTCACGTTGGGGAATCTGCTCGTGGCGGGCATCACGAAATTCTCGGCGGGCGGCGCGGGCGGCGAGGAATCGGTCACCTCCGGCCGCTTTTTTCTCTATGCGGGGCTGTCGTTCGTGGTCGCGATCCTCTTCAGCGCGGTGGCGGCCTTCTACCAATACCGCGACCCTTCGGCGGCACACGGCAAGTAATCAAGCAACTATTCGCTGGCAGGAATCGCGAACCGCAGCGGCATCCTCAATCAACTCGCGCCGTCAGCAGCAAATCTGCGCCGAGCTTCCGCCACTGGATTTCGCGCAGCTGAATCGCCTCGCTCAAGCTCCGCGCGCCGTCGCCGGCGACGGCTTTGCGGGAATCGCGGCCGCCGAGAATCTTAGGCGCGTAAAAAAACGCCACGCGCTGCGCCAAACCGCCGAGCAGAAATGAGGCGTTGACCTCGCCGCCGCCTTCGACGAGCAAGCTGGTGACGTTTTGTGCGCCGAGTTTTTTGAGCAGCCAGCGCAAATCAATTGCCGATTGGCGATTGGCGATTGGCGATTTGGAACACGGCGCGACGAGCACATTCACGCGCCGGGCCAGCGCGGCGACGCGGTGCTTGGGGGCGCGCGGGCCTACGACGATGGTGGTGAGCGCGGCGTGTTCGTCACTCACGACCTTGGCGGAGAGCGGCGTGCGCGCCAGCGAATCCAGCACGATGCGGCGCAAGCGATGACTTTGGACTTTGGACTTTGGACCTTGGACTCCACGAGCTGTCATGCTCGGGTCGTCCGCCAGAATAGTGTTCACGCCGACGAGGATGGCGTCGCTGCCGTGGCGCAGTTTCATCCCGAACGCGCGGGCCTTTTCGCCGGTGATCCATTTGGATTCGCCGCTGGCGGTGGCGATCTTGCCGTCGAGCGTCATCGCGGCTTTGACGGTGACGAACGGCGTGCGGCGGACAATCCAGTGGTTGAAAGCTTCGTTGAGTTGCGCGCAATCGTTGGCGAGAACGCCGTGAACGACTTCAATGCCGGCGCGGCGGAGGATTTTGAAACCTTTCCCGGCGTGGTTCGGGTTGGGGTCGGTCGCGCCGATGACGACGCGGCGGATGCCAGCGGCGATGATGGCCTCGGTGCAAGGCGGCGTGCGGCCATGCGTGCAGCAGGGTTCGAGGGTGACGTAGAGCGTCGCGTCGCCCGGGGAATGGCAGCGCTTGGCGGCGTCGCGGAGGGCTTCGATTTCGGCGTGGGGCTGGCCGGCACGGCGATGCCAGCCGCGTCCGATGATCTGGCCGCGCTTCACGAGCACCGCGCCGACCATGGGGTTGGGCGAGGTGTGGCCGGAGCCGCGCCGGGCGAGCCGGAGGGCGAGGCGCATGAATCGGGCGGCGGTCATGGCTGGGACTGCGCCCCTTGGTTTACCGCCGCCGCCGGGCCGGGCCGAAGTAGTAGCCGCCGCTGAGGCGCACGCCTTTGACTTTGCGTTCGTGGCCGACGGCCTGGCCGGGTTTGCCTTCTTCAAAGACGGCGGTGTATTTGTAGTTGAAGTTCTCCAGTTTCACGCGCGGGATCTTCTGGCTGATGAAGCGTTCGATGGAGGCGACGTGCGGGGAGTCTTCGGCGACCATGATGGTAAAGGCGTCGCCGCTGGCTTCGGCACGGCCGGTGCGGCCGATGCGGTGGATGTAATCTTCGGGATGCTGCGGCACGTCGTAGTTGATGACGTGGCTGACTTTGGAGATGTCCAGTCCGCGCGCGGCGATGTCGGTGGCGACGAGGACTTCGAAGCGCCCGTTGCGGAAACCTTCGAGGGCCTGCTCGCGTTCGCGCTGGGTGCGGTTGGAGTGGAGGACGGCGACGGCGTGGTTGTTGCGCTTGAGCAGGCCAGCGATGCGGTCGGCACCGTGCTTGGTCCGGCAGAAGACGATGACGGAGTCGTAATTCACGCTGTCGAGCAGGGCGCGGAGGAGGTCGCTCTTCTGGCTTTCGGCGACGGGATAGATGACGTGCTTGACGGTTTCGGCGGGGGAACGGCGCGCGCCGATCTCGATGGTCTGCGGGGCGCGCATAGCCCATTGGATGAGCGTTTCAATCTGCGGCGGAACGGTGGCGGAGAAGAGGGAGGTGTGGCGGTCGCGCGGGCATTTTTCCACGATGCGGCGGACGTCGGGGAGGAAGCCCATGTCGAGCATGCGGTCGGCTTCGTCGAGGACGAGGTGGCGGATGCCATCGAGCTTGCAGGTGCCGCGCTCCATGTGGTCGAGTAAACGGCCGGGCGTGGCGACGATGATGTCCACGCCGTCGCGGAGGGCGTCCATCTGCGCGCCGTAGCCGACGCCGCCGAAGACGACGGCGACCTTGAGGTTGGTAAAGCGGGCGAAGTCGCGGATGGCGGTCTCGACTTGGGCGGCGAGTTCGCGGGTGGGTTCGAGGATGAGGACGCGCGGGCGGGGCTGGTGTTCGCCCAGTTTGGAGAGAATGGGCAGGCCGAAGGCGGCGGTCTTGCCGGTGCCGGTCTGGGCGCTGCCGATGACGTCCGTGCCGGCGAGGATGAGCGGGATGGCGCGGAGTTGGATGGGCGTGGGTTCGACGTAACCCATCGCCTTGACGCCTTCAACGAGCTTGGGTGCGAGACCTAATTGTGCAAAAGCCATGGGCCACGATAGCAACGGAAACCGCGCAAAGGAAGCCGGATTTAGCCCGAACGCCGCGCCCTACCCCGTCGACCAACGGTCGATTCCCGGCCAGAGGTCATTTTGGCGGCAGCGCGCCCCGCCAGCCAGCCTCCCATTGGGCGGTGAGTTTTTCCACCAGCGCCTGATTGCCGGCTTGGGCGACGAGGTTGGTGTTTTCCTGTGGGTCGGTCTGGTGGTCGTAGAGTTCGACCGCGTCCACTTTGCGCTGATTCTCGCGTTCCACCCAGCGGGTGAGGCGGTAGCGGTCGGTGCGCATGGTGTAGCCCATGAGTTTTTTGTCGCCGGTGGAGCGTGGATATTGGCTGAACGCGGCAGGTTTCCAGTTTTTTTGCGGGTCGGTCAGCAACGGTTTGAAACTGATTCCTTCGAGCGTTTTCGGCAAGGGCAGCCCTGCCAATTCCGCCAGTGTGGGGTAGATGTCCACCAACTCCACCAGTGCCGCCGTGTGCTGGCCGGAACTGGCCATGCCCGGAACATAGATCATCAGAGGTGCGCGGGTGTCGTTCTCCACGTTGGTATGTTTGCACCAAGCCTGATGCTCGCCAAGTTTCCAGCCGTGATCGCCCCAAAGGATCACGATGGTGTTGGAACTCAATCCCGAGCGGTCCAATTCATCCAGGACCCGACCCACCTGCGCATCCATGTAGCTCACACAGGCGTAATACCCGTGCTTCAACTTCCGCGCAAACGCCTCGGAAAACGGCCGTTCGGCGGGCACGCCGGAGTAGGAATTAACTTCCCCGCCGGGGACTACCGCATACTTCGGCGCGCCGACGGGATAAAATGGATTGGGGGCAAGGGGGATTTTCGCGGGGTCGTAACGGTCGAAATATTTTTGAGGCGCGTTGAACGGCAGGTGCGGCTTGATAAACCCAACCGCCAGAAAGAACGGCGGCTGCGGCTTGGTTTTCAATTCCTTCAGGGTGGCCACCGCCATGTCCGCCAATTCCCCATCATGCAAGGAATTGTCCGGCCGCGCCACCGGCTCCACTACCGCCCCCCGCCCTTTCTTGGATAACACCACCTTGGGACCGTCCGGATCAACTTCCCGCGCTCCCGCTCCATGCGGCGCCTTCGGATACCGTGTCGGCACCGACCAAGAGGCGGCATCATCCAAACCCGAATGGTAAATTTTGCCCATCGCAGCCGTGTGATAACCGTTTTCCTTGAACAATTGCGGCAAGGTGACGAGATCTGGCTGTGCCTTGCGAAAGTGCGTAGCCAAATCCCAAACCTTGGTCGTATCCGGCCGCGTGCCCGTCAATAAACTCGTGCGCGACGGCGAACAGACCGCCTGCTGGCAATACGCCCGGTCAAATACCAACCCGCGCTTGGCCAGCCGGTCCAAGTTCGGACTCTGGATTTCTTTCACGCCGTAGCAGCCCAGTTCCGGCCGCAGATCATCCACCGCGATAAAGAGAATGTTGGGTTTGACCGGCGCACCCGCCAGCAGGGCAGCGCCGAAAACCTGATTGTTGAAGATCAAAACGACGACAGTTGCCCCCAGCGCCAGTGACGAACAGATGCTGCTTTGCTTCATAATTTTTTCCGGCCATGCCGGCGTTTTGGTAAAAGCTTGGCCGGGCGGGATGCGCCGGGCGCAGGTTCGGGAAATGGTGGAGGCGGCGGGAGTTGAACCCGCGTCCCTGATAGGCAGGCCAGCTGCGACTACATGCTTAGTCCGGAATTTTTTGTCGGCTATGGGATGGCGTCCGAACTCGAGTCCCACTGCTTAGTTCGCATGAATTTTTCTCGGCTTGGGCGCGCGATCTCCGCCTTCAGCCATGCCTGCTGTCGCGTTCGTCCCGCCTAGCAGGTGTCAGCGGGCGAACGTCGGGGCCTTAGGCCGCGAGAGCTAATTCTTCGTTAGCAGTTATTTTTTGGTTCGATGATTAACGAGGCCAACGAACCGTCCTCGGCATGCCGCCTCTGGCGTATCTCTCAGGTCGAAACCAGTACGCCCCCAAACAGCTATCGTATCATCCTGCAAATCCTGGGGGCGGTCAAGTCGGCCCTTGAACCCAAGGAAACATCCGTGGCTACTGGATCAGCCCGCGCTTCCGCAGCATCGCGGCCACCGCCAAGTCCATGAGCAACTCGGCGAGCGGCTTCGTCACTTCGTCCAGCGCGGCGCAGGCGGCGAGGAGTTGCTTCGCGTCTCCAATCTTCGTCTCGGGATGCTCGCGGGCGGCGGCTTGTTCCAATTCATTCAAGGCCACTTCCACTTTCGTTTTGGAGTCCGCCTCCAGTTCGGCGGCGGCGGTCGCCAGCCCCTTACGCGTGGCGGCAATCAGTTCGTGCGCCTTGAGCTGCGCCTCCACCCAGCGGCGCGCATCCAAATCTTCGAAGGCATGCTCCACCGATTCCTCCACCATCTGCTGCACCGCCGCATCGTCCACGTCCACGGCGGACTTCATCTCGACGACTTTCTCGCGGCCGGTCTTGGTGTCGCGGGCGAGCACATGCAAAATGCCGTTCGCATCAATCTCAAACTGCACACCCACGCGCGGGACGCCGCGCGGCGCGGCCTCGAATTCGAGCGTGAACTTGCCGAGACTCCAGTTGTCCTTTGCGCGTTCGCGTTCGCCTTGCAGGACGTGGATGAGCATCGTGCGCTGCGCATCCATCGCGGTGGTGAACATCTCGCCGGCCTTCACCGGGATGGTGGAGTTGCGCGGGATGATGACGTTGCAGAGGCCGCCAAAAGTTTCGAGGCCGAGCGAAAGCGGGGTCACGTCCAGCAGCAGCACGTTCTGGAATTCGCCGGAAAGAATCGCCGCCTGGATCGCCGCGCCGAGCGCCACGGCCTCGTCGGGATTCTGCGAGGTGTTGAGCTGCGGGCCATCCGCGCGGTGGTATTCGGTGCCGAGCCGCACGCCGCCGCGCGTCTCCGCGAAGTCCACGCAGCCGAACCATTCGCTGACGAGCTGGCGCACCAGCGGCATTCGCGTCTGCCCGCCGACGAGGATGACCTGGTCCAAATCCTTCGCGTCCAGCCTCGCGTCGCTCAAGGCACGGAGACAATGCGCCCGCGTGCGCAGAATGATTTCGCGCGTGAGATTTTCCAGCTCGGTGCGCGTGAGCGTGCAACTGAACGAAAAGTCCGGCGTGAGAAACGGCAGCGCGATTTCGACGGCGGTTTCCGTGGAGAGCTTGATTTTCGCCTGCTCGGCGGCTTCGCGGATGCGGGAGAGAAATTGCGGATCGGCGATTGGCGATTGACGATTGGCAATCTGAATCTTCCCCACAAGAAACTCCACCAGTCGCTTGTCCAAGTCATCCCCGCCCAGCCGCGTGTTGCCGTTGGTGGCGAGCACTTGGAACACACCCTCGTTGAGTTCCAAAATTGAAAGGTCGAACGTCCCGCCGCCCAGATCGTAGACGGCGATCTTGGATTTTTCCTGGAGCTTGTCCAAACCGTAGGCCAGCGCGGCGGCGGTCGGCTCGTTGATGATGCGCTCGACGGTGAAGCCGGCCAATTCCCCGGCACGCTTGGTGGCCTGACGCTGCGCGTCGTTGAAATACGCCGGCACCGTGATGACCGCCCGCGTCACGGATTCGCCGAGCGCGGCTTCGGCATCGCCCTTCAATTTCTTCAGCACCTCGGCGGAGATTTCTTCCGGCGAAAAATTTCTGCCATGGATGGGAATCGTCACGACGCCCGCGCCAGCAGCGGTGACGGGATAGGTCGATGCCAGTTCCTCAGCGGAAATGTCCGCGCCGCGTCGGCCGATGAAACGCTTCACCGAATATATCGTCTCCGCCGGTTTCACGAGCCGCACGCGGTTGGCTGGATGGCCGACGAGCGCCGCCGCATCCGCCGCCGGCCAATGGACGACGGACGGCGTGAGCCGTTGCCCGGCCACGTCCGCGAGGACGAGCGGGATGCCGCTGTCCACCGTGGCGACGAGCGAATTCGTTGTACCTAGATCTATGCCGACAATTTTGCCCACGCGCGAATGCTGCCCGATGAGACGACGGACTCCAAGCCTAGAGCGGTTGGAATAAAACTGCCCGGAACCCCATTGCGAATTGTCTTTCCCGAACTTCAGCGGCGAATACACCGCCATATTCACCAACCCCGCCGGCCACGCCACCAGCGCGGGCGCCACGCTCACCGTGGTGTTGCCGCCCGCACCGCCGCGGATTGAAGCGCTCGCATTACTGTCGGACAACACGGTGCAACTATCCGTCGTCGGTGCGGCCGGGGGCAATTTCTCCATCCTAGCCTCGCCAAATCTGCAGGACTGGTCGGAACCGACCAACCTCACGAGCGTCACGGGAGGCTTCGACTTCACCGACCCGGAGGCCACAAATCTGGCGCAGCGGTTCTACCGTGTGCAACCGTGGCCGCAAACTCCGGACCTGGGCGCGGATTTTCTCCCGGGCACGCCGGATAAAGTCTGTTCAACCCCACCCGTTTGTGATACATGAAGCGGGCCTGCGACGCTCCGGCGCGAAATGAATTTCCGCCCCAACTGCGCGGAAACTGAAATGACCACCACAGCCAATTTAACCGCGCGCCAACGCTTCAACCACGCCGTGCGCTGCCAGCCCGTGGACCGCGCGCCGATGTGGCTGATGCGCCAGGCCGGCCGTGCGCTACCGGAATATCGCAAGCTCAAGGAGAAGTGGACGTTCGTGCAGCTCTGCCAAAATCCGGAGCTCGCCGTCGAGGTCACGCTCCAGCCGATCCGCCGGTTTGGATTCGACGCGGCAATCTTGTTCAGCGACATCCTCGTCATCCCCGAGGCGATGGGGCAGAAATATCACTTCAAAGAGACCGGCGGCGTGCAGATGGATTTCGCCGTGACCAGCAAGGCGGACATTGAAAAGCTCTCCGTCGAGCACGTCGTCGAGCGGCTGAATTACGTCGAGCAGGCGCTGAAGATGTTGCGCAAGGAACTCGGTGACCAGACCGCGCTGCTCGGTTTCACCGGCTCGCCGTGGACGCTGGCGACGTTCATGATGGAGGGCGCGAGCGTGCCGAAATACGGCCGCGCGCTGCAACTCTTCCGCGAGGATAAGCAGACCTTCTTTGCCCTACTGGAGAAACTCACCGCCGCCGTCACTGTGTATCTGAAGATGCAGATCGCCACGGGCATCGACGCGCTGCAGATTTTCGACAGCCACGGCGGGCATCTCGCGCCGACGGAATTTCAGGAAGCCAGCGGGCGCTGGACGAACCAAATCATCGCCAGCCTCGGCGGCAAAGTTCCGGTCATTCATTTCTCGCTCGGCACGCATGGCAACTGGCCCGACTTGATCGCGAGCGGCGCGAACATCCTCGGCATCGACTGGCAGACCGACTTGGCTGAGGCGCGGAAAATCATCCCGGCGCATATCGCGATGCAGGGGAATCTTTCGCCCGTGTTGTTGGCGGAAGCGACGCCGAAAGCGGTCGCTGCCGAGACGAATAAAGTTCTGGAAACCATGCGTGGCCGGCCCGGGCATATCTTCAATCTCGGTCACGGTTTGACGCCGGCGGCCAAGCTGGAGAACATTCAGGCATTGGTTGATACCGTGAAGAATTTCAAATGAAGACGCTGAACGTAGATCTGGACCTGGTCCGGAAATACAATGTTGCCGGGCCACGTTACACGAGCTATCCGCCCGCGACGAAGTTCACCGATACCGTCACGTGGGAGCAGTTGTCCGCCAAGATCGAGGACAACAACCACACGCCGCGCGACCTCTCGGTCTATTTCCACATCCCGTTCTGCGAGACCCTCTGCTGGTTCTGCGGCTGCACCACTGTCATCACGCTCAACCACGATCGAGGCATGGGCTACGTCGAGGCAATCGGCCGCGAGGTCGCGAAGATGTCGCCGCGCCTACACAAGGACCGCAAGGCCGTGCAGCTTCATTTCGGCGGCGGTTCGCCGACATTCCTGCGCCCGGACGAATTGCGCCGCCTCGGCGAGATCATCCACAAGCACTTCACGTTCGCGCCGGACATCGAGGCGAGCGTGGAAGTTGACCCGCGCCGGCTTACGCGCGAGCACCTGGTCGCCCTCAAGGAGATCGGTTTCAACCGCGCGTCGATGGGTGTGCAGGATTTCAATCCCGAGGTACAGAAGGCGATTCACCGCATCCAACCGCGCGAGATGACGGAGCAGGCGATGGATTGGATGCGCGAACTTGGCTTCAACTCCATCAACCTCGACCTCATCTACGGCCTGCCGCACCAGACGCCCGCGTCGTTCAACGAGACCCTCGACACCGTGCTGGAAATGAAGCCCGACCGCCTCGCGGTGTTTAGCTACGCGCACGTGCCGTGGATCAAGCCCGCGCAGAAAATTCTCGAAGACAAAATCCTGCCCACGCCCGAGTCCAAGCTCGAAGTCCTCAAGCTCGTCATCGAACGGCTCACGGCGGATGACCAATACGTTTACATCGGCATGGATCACTTCGCGAAGCCGAACGACGAGTTGACCATTTCGCAGCGCGAGAAAAAGTTGCAGCGCAATTTCCAAGGCTACAGCACGCGCGCCGGGTCGGACATCTATGCGTTTGGCATGAGCGCCGTTTCGCAGACGCCGGACGTTTATTGGCAGAACGAAAAGGAGCTACCAAAATGGCAGACCGCCGTGGACGCCGGCAAAGTGCCGTTGCACAAGGCCTACATCGTGAGCGACGAGGACAAACTCCGCCGCGAAACGATCATGCGCACGATGTGCGACCTCTCCCTCGACTTCGGTTCGATCTCGCAATGCTTCGGTATCAACTTCGAGCAGCACTTCGCGAAGGAACTGGCCGCGCTCGCGCCGTTTGCTGCTGACGGCTTGGTGAAGCGGCGCGCGGGCGGCTTCGACGTGACTGATGCTGGCCGCTTGTTCATCCGCAACATCGCGATGACCTTCGACAACACGCTCGCCCCTGTCGGCGAGCGGCGGCACTCGAAGACGATTTGATTGAAATGAAAACCGTCGCAGTCATCGGCGCAGGTATAACGGGGCTGACGGCCGCGTTTTACCTGAAACGCGCCGGTGTGCCGGTGACGGTTTATGAAGCCAGCGGGCGCGTCGGTGGCGTTATTCAGTCGCTGCGCAAGGATGGCTATCTAGTCGAGTTTGGACCGAACACGCTGTTGGAAACTTCACCCAAGGTCGGCCAACTCGTCCGCGACGCAGGCTTGCAATCGCGGCGGCTTGATCCCGACCCCAAAGCTGAGGCGCGCTACGTCGTGCGTTACAAACGGCCCATCGCGATGCCCGGCTCGCCGCTCGGTTTTTTCACCACGCCGCTGTTCACCGCCAAGGCCAAGCTGGCCGTGCTGCGCGAGCCGTTCGTCAAGCCGCGCCGCGATGGCGTGGAGGAGAGCATCGGCGAATTCGTCGTGCGGCGGTTCAATCAGGAATTTCTGGACAACGCAATTGATGCGCTCGTCGCAGGCATTTACGCAGGCAATCCGCGCAAGCTCTCGCTGACGCACGCGTTCCCCAAGCTCAAGGCGCTCGAAGACAATTACGGTTCGATGATCAAAGGGCAGATTTTGGGAGCGCGGGCCCGGAAAAAATCCGGCGAGGTGGCGAAAGACCGCGCGCCGAAGTTTTCCTTCGACGAAGGCTTGCAGGTCTTGCCCATCGAACTCGCGCGCCAACTCGGCGACGCCGTCCGCCTCCACACCGCCGTCACCAAGCTCACGGAAACAACCGAGGGCTGGCGCGTGGATTGGCAAGCACCGGGCGCGGCGAACCACACTGAGCACAGCGCGGTAGTGTATTGCGGCACGGCTTACCGGCTAGCGGAGCTGAAGATTGATTCGTATCAGCCGGTGGATTTGTCGGCGCTGGCGGAAGTCCGCTACCCGCCGGTGGCGAGCGTGGTGCTCGGTTTTCGGCGCGAGGATGTGGCGCATCCGTGCAACGGCTTTGGCATGTTGATTCCCGGCGTAGAGGGCTTCAACATTCTGGGCACGATTTTTTCCTCGGCATTGTTCCCGAACCGCGCCCCCGCCGGCCATCTCACGCTCACGAGCTACGTCGGCGGCGAGCGGCAGCCGGAACTCGCGGCGCTGCCGCCGGAGAAACTCATCGAGCTGGTCTGCACCGACCTGCGTATGCTGCTCGGCGTGAAGGGCAAACCGACCTTCGAGCACACGGTACTGTGGCCGAAGGCAATTCCGCAATACAACGTCGGCTTCGGCAAATACCGCGAGCTGATGGGCCTGGCCGAAGAACGCGCGCCGGGCCTGTTCCTCGCAGGGCATTATCGCAACGGCGTTTCCTTAAGCGACTCGATCGTGGCCGGCTGCAACGTGGCGGAACGCGTCGAAAAAGAACTCGCCGCCCCCCTGCCCTACCGACGCGGTCAAACTGGAAACAGCTGAGCTTCCATCGGCTTTTTCGCGGTAGCTTTGGTTTCCCATTGAACGCCCTGCCCCCGGTTTGTATCGTCCCGCGAATGCCGCCGCCGGACAACTCACCGCCAGTTTCCCAGCTCGCCGCGCCAGTGACGACGCTGTGGGGTATTGGCAGTGAACGCGCGCGGCTGCTGGCGCGGCTGGAGATTTTCACCATCAGGGACTTGCTGCTGCACGCGCCGCGCCGTTATGAAGACCGTCGGAAATTTCTTCCCATCCGCGACTTGAAACTTAAGGAAGCAGCGACTGTCCGCGGCAAAATCGTCGCCGCCGGGGTGAAGCGCTTCAAGCACGGCACGCGCGCGATGTTCGAGTGCATCCTGGACGACGGCTCGGCGCTGCTGCATTGCCGCTGGTGGCAGATGCAGCCGTGGATGGAAGACTACTTCGCCGTCGGGCGCGAGTTCCTCGTCTTCGGCAAGCCGGAGACGCTCAAGCCGCGCACGATTGATCATCCCGAAACCGAACTGGTCGAGCCGGGCGACGATGAATTCGTCCACGTCAACCGCATCGTGCCGGTCCATCCGCTGACCGAGGGACTCACCGCGCGCGTGCTGCGCGCGTTCGTCTGGCGGGCGCTGGAGAAGTTTGAAGCGCTGATCACCGAACCGACGCCCGCACCCGACCTGAAAGTTTATCCGGCGCGCGCCAACGCGGTGCGCATGATCCATTTCCCCGAAGAACTTCCCGATGTGGAGATTGCGCGGCAACGGCTGGCATTGGATGAGTTCATCGCGCTGCAAATCCAGATCCAGTCGCGCCGCAAAAAGTTTGAGGCGAGCGCCCGGGCGTTACCGTGTCGCGGCGACAACCGGTTGATGAAACCTTTTCTCGCGCAACTCGGCTTCAAGCTCACGGAAGCACAGACCCGCGTGCTGCGGGAAGTTCGCGCTGACCTCGGCGGCGTGCATCCGATGCGGCGGCTGTTGCAGGGCGATGTCGGGTCAGGCAAGACGGCGGTGGCGGCATGCGCGGCGGTGATGGCGCTGGAGAGCGGTTTCAACGTGGCGGTGATGGCGCCGACGGAGATCCTGGCGGAGCAACATTTCCGCAACTTCACGAAGTGGTTGGGGCCGCTAGGAGTCCAGGTGCTGTTGCAGACGGGCAGCCGGAAGAGCGGCGAGGATGGAGGATTGATGATGGAGGATGGCAAGAGCGCGCGTCCCTCCATCCTCCATCCTCCATCCTCTATCTTCGTTGGAACGCACGCGCTGTTCACCTCGGGCTTCGAGATTCCAAAGCTCGGCCTGGTCATCATCGACGAACAGCACAAGTTCGGCGTGGCGCAGCGCGAGACGCTCGTTCGCAAAGGCAATTATCCCCATCTGCTTGTGATGACGGCCACGCCGATTCCGCGCACGCTCGGCCTAGCACTCTACGGCGACCTCGATGTGTCGGTGATCGATGAATTGCCCGGCGGGCGCGGCGAGATCAAGACGTTCGTCCGCGGGGGGGACAAGTTGCCGAAGGTGTGGGAGTTCATCCGCGGCAAACTGAAAGCGGGGCGGCAGGCTTACATCGTGTATCCGCGCGTCGAGGAAAGCACGGATGGCTTCAAGGCGGTGACGAAGGAATTTGAGAACGTGCAGCGCGCACTCGCGCCGTTCACGGTCGGGCTGCTGCACGGGCGCGTGAAACCGGCGGAGAAAGAAGCGGTGATGGGGGATTTCCGGGCGAACAAGTTGAATGCCTTGCTCGCCACTTCGCTCATCGAGGTGGGCGTTGATGTGCCGAATGCGACGGTGATGCTTATCGAGAACGCGGAGGCGTTCGGGCTGGCGCAGTTGCACCAGTTGCGCGGGCGCATCGGGCGCGGGGCGCACGAGAGTTTTTGCATCCTGATTTCGGAGGCGAAGAATCCGGAGGCACGCGGCCGGCTGAAGGTTTTGGAGGCTACGGGCGATGGTTTTGCGATCGCCGAGGCAGACCTAAAACTGCGCGGTCCGGGCGAACTACTCGGCCAGCAGCAGAGCGGCGCGATGCGGCTGCGGTTCGGCAGTCTCATCGAGGATCTGGCGCTCATCCGGCAGGCGCGGGACATCGCGGCGAAAAGTCTCTAGCTCCGGAAACTGGATCAGCAAGAAGATTCAAAAGCCTTTTCTTCGCACAGTTTTGGCGAGAGCTAACTTCCGCTTGGATTTTCTGGCGACCCGGCGTAGGGTGCCCTCATGAAGACGACTTTCCTCATGCTCGCAACAGCGGCAGCTATCCTGACCGGTTGCGGCGACAGCTCCAAACCAGGCACGGCAGCCAATACGGTTTCCAACACGGTCAACGCCCCGACGGAATACCTCGGCACTGTACTCAACGCCAAGCAGACGGCGGAAAAGAGCATTGACACCACCGCCATCAACAACGCGCTCAACCTCTTCAACCAGATGGAAGGCTGTTACCCAGCCGACCTGAACGAACTCGTCACCAAAAAATATCTGCGCACCCTGCCGCCGCCGCCCTATGGTTACAAGATCATCTACGACGCGACCAAGGGCGAGGTAAAGGTCGTCAAAAATAGCCCGCCATCAGGGGGCGGGACGGAAGCAAAAGGGCAAAAACATGACGGACTGCGAAACATCGCCGAAGGAAAATTATCGGTTTGAACGGGCGCAGTAGAATCAACAGTGGCTGCTCTTCCTGTTGTGCGGCCTGCTGGTCGCGCTGGATTATCTTGCGCTGCCCTATCAGGTTTTTCCGTTTCTCTTCATCTTCCCGGCGATGCTCGCGGCGTGGAACCGCGGCTTCTGGCGGGCACGCGCTTCGCGCATCATACGCTGCTGGGCGGCCCGCCGGGCTCAGGCGCCGCCGGGCTCAACGCGCTGGTGCGCTGGGGCATTTTGGTCTTGCTGGCCTGGCTGGTGACCATCATCGCAAATCAAACGCGCCGGCTCGGGGCGTCCCGGGAATAATCATGCCCGGCTAGAAGGCCGGCACCTACGTCCGGCGTGCCGACTGGAAACTCATCCGGTTCTTCGCGGATAACGACAACGGCAGCGACCACCTCGAACCCTATAACCTCCGCGAAGATATCGGCGAAACGAACAATCTCGCCGCCGGCAAACGCGAACTCGTGCGCGAACTCAATGCGCTCATCACCGACTTCCTGCAGACACCGAGGCTGTCATCCCCCGTCCGCAACCCCGATCACCGGCCCGGCGCTACGCAGCTCCCGGCGCTAGGAAAAAAGCCCGGCTATGCCTGCGCCTGAAGCCGCTGCCTGATCGGTGGTGGCCGGCGCGACGGACGTTGGCGACCGTTGCGCTTGATTTTTTCTCTCGCAAAACCGTGCCCGCGTCCCGACAATCACCCTTTCATTATTGATGTCATGAACGAAAAGATTGTCATCCTTGATTTCGGCTCGCAATACACGCAGGTCATCGCGCGGCGCGTGCGCGAGTGCAACGTCTATTCGACCATCATCCATTTCAACACGCCCGCCGCCGAGATCGCCGCGTTGAAGCCCCGCGGCATTATCCTCTCCGGCGGACCGTCGTCTGTGTATGCACCCAAAGCACCGCTGCCGGACAAGGCGATATTCAACCTCGGCGTGCCGATTCTCGGCATCTGCTTCGGCGTGCAATTGCTTGCGCAGTTCAACGGCGGCAAAGTCGAGAAAGGTCTCAAGCGCGAATACGGCAAGGGCACGCTCTCCATTAAGGACGGCTCGTGCAAACTCTTCGCCAAGTTGCCGAAGTCGCTCCAGGTCTGGAATTCCCACGGCGACAAGCTCACCAAGATGCCGGCTGGTTTCAAAACCGTGGCGACGACGGAAAATTCCGAATATGCCGCCATCGAAAACCGCGCGAAGAAATTTTTCGGCCTGCAATTCCATCCGGAAGTCGTGCACACGCCGCGCGGCAAGGAAATCATTTCCAACTTTGTCCACAGCGTTTGCGGCTGCGGCAAGAACTGGACGATGCGCAATTACGTTGACCAAGCTGTCGAAGAGATTCGCGCACAGGTCGGCAAGGAACACGTCATTCTCGGCCTCTCCGGCGGCGTGGATTCCAGCGTGGCGGCGGCGCTGTTGCACAAAGCCATCGGCAATCAACTCACCTGCATTTTCGTGAACAACGGCGTGCTGCGTTCGCGGGAAGCGGAAGTCGTGCAGCAGGTGTTCGGCAAGAGTTTCAAGATCAAGTTGCAATACGAAGATGCGACAAAGATTTTCATGACGCGGCTCAAAGGCGTCTCCGATCCCGAGAAGAAGCGCAAAATCATCGGCAAGACGTTCATCGAAGTTTTCGCAGCGGCGATGAAGCGCGTGGGCAAGGCCAAGTTTCTCGCGCAGGGCACGCTTTATCCTGACATCATCGAATCCGTGCCCATCGCCGGCAATCCCGCCGCGCTCATCAAGAGCCATCACAACGTCGGCGGCCTGCCGAAAAACATGAAGTTCAAGCTCGTCGAGCCGCTGAAAAATTTGTTCAAGGACGAAGTCCGCTTGCTCGGCGAAGAACTCGGCGTGCCCAAGGAGATTGTCTGGCGGCAGCCGTTCCCCGGACCGGGCCTCGCCGTGCGTATCCTCGGCGAAGTCACGCCCTCGCGCTGCGAGATTTTGCGCAACGCCGACGCCATCGTGGTGGAGGAAATGAAAGCCAGCGGGCTATACTACAAGATTTGGCAGAGCTTTGCCGTGTTGCTGCCCGTGCGCAGCGTCGGCGTGATGGGCGACGAACGCACCTACGATTACACCATCGCCATCCGCGCCGTGGAATCGCAGGACGGCATGACCGCCGACTGGGTGAAGCTGCCCTACGATCTGCTGGAGAAACTCGCCAGCCGCATCATCAACGAAGTGAAAGGCGTGAACCGCTGCGTGTTCGACATCACCAGCAAACCGCCCGGGACGATTGAGTGGGAGTGACCTCTGCTGCGGTCGCCTAATCCACCGTGCGCATCTGCACGGTGTCCACCATCTGTTCGCCGATGACAATGGCGCCGATGACCACGATGGTCTGACCTTTTTTCAACCGCCCGGTGGTAGTCAGGATTTTCAGCGCGCCTTCGATGGTGTTCCCCGGATCAATCATGTCGAACGGCACGACGATCGGCGTGATGCCCCAAGGTAGCGTCAGCCGGGCGGCGAGTTCTTCCTGCGCGCACAACGCAAAGATGCGGGAATGGCGCGGGCGCATCCACGCCGTATGGCGCGCCATGTGCCCGCGGCGGGTGAACACCAGGATCGCCTCAGCCTTGAGTTCGTTGGCCATGACGACGGCACTTTTGACGAGCTTCTGCCGGGTGGTGCCGAGGGTGGCGCCTTCAAAATAATTGGCGCCGCCGCTGCGTTCGGTGCGCTTGGCGATGCGGTCAAAAACCTCGATGCATTTCAGCGGATATTTGCCCACGGTGGTCTCGCCGCTCAGCATGATGGCATCAGCCTGCTCGTAAACGGCATTGGCCACGTCGGTGACTTCGGCACGCGTGGGCATGGGCGATTCGATCATGCTCTCAAGCATGTGCGTGGCGACGATGACGGGTTTGCCGGCGCGCTGGCAGGTCTTGACGATGCGCCGCTGGATGATGGGGAGTTCCTCGTAAGGCACTTCAATGCCGAGATCGCCGCGGGCGACCATGACGGCGTCGGCTTCGGCGACGATGGCGTCGAGGTTGCGCAAGGCCTCTTGGTCCTCGATCTTGGCGATAACGAGCGGTTGGGTCTTGTGGTCGGCAAAGAGCTGTTTGAGCTGGAGCAGATCGCGAGCTTCGCGCACGAAGGAGAGCGCGATGTAATCCACGCCCACCTCGAGGCCGAGCGCGACGTCCTGAATGTCTTTGGCGGTGAGCGCGGGCAGGCTGACTTTGACACCGGGAAGGTTGATATGGCGGCGGCTGCCGAGCGTGCCTTCGGTGAGGACTTCGCACTCGACCTTGTTGCCGGCCTTGGCAAGCACCTTCATGTGAATGGCGCCGTTATCGACAAGCACCACGTCGCCAACACTGATGTCGTTGACGAAGTTCTCGTAGTTGACGTTAACGGAATGCTCCTCTTCGCTAACCTCGCCGCGGACGGTAAGGGTGAATTTCTGTCCGGGCTTGAGGTCCAGCGGCATGGAGACATCGCCGGTCCGGATGGCCGGGCCTTGGGTGTCCATCATGATGCCGATGAACTTATTATCCGCATTGGCGGCCGCGCGGATATCGGCAACGACGCGGCGCACCCAGTCATGCGGGGCATGGGACATGTTGAGCCGGAAGATGTTCACCCCGGCGGCAATCAACTGCCGCAGCATTTGCGGCGAATCTGTGGCAGGCCCGAGCGTGGCGACGATCCGGGTACGACGAAAATCTACAGATTTCACTGAATCCATTATACGAACCTAGCAAAGTTGCCAGCGCGGAAAAAGAATATTCAGCCGGCTGCCGGGATGATTAAATTTCAAATGAGGCTTGCCATTATCCGGCGTGGGCGGCATATATTTCCCACAACTTATGGCTGACGTAGCAAATAAATATCCTGAAAACATAGGCGGCAAATTCTTCGTGGACAATCAATGCATTGACTGCGACCTCTGCCGCGAAACCGCTCCTGACAATTTCAAACGGAACGACGACGGAGGCTACTCCTACGTCTACAAGCAGCCGGAAAATCCCGATGAGGAAGCCCGCTGCAAGGAAGCCAAGGAAGGCTGCCCCGTGGAAGCCATCGGCGACAACGCCTGATCGCTCCGCCAAACTTCACCAAACCCGCAGGTTCACGCCTGCGGGTTTTTTGCTGCCAAAATCGTCCGCCGCAACAGGTCCAGCGCCTGCCGCGCCGTCAGTTCCTTGAACGTCGCGCGGTCGAACGGATTGAACTTTTTCTCCACCACAGTCCCGCTCGCTGCGGCCAGCGCGATGAAGACCGTGCCCACCGGCTTGTCCATCGTCCCGCCGCTTGGCCCGGCGATGCCCGTGACGGCCACGGCGAAGTCCGCGCCGGTTTCCCGCCGCGCGCCCTCGGCCATCTCGCGCGCCACCGCTTCGCTGACCGCGCCATGGGTCTGCAGAGTTTCCCTGCGGACGCCGAGAAATTTTTCTTTGGCCGCATTGGCGTAAGTCACCAAGCCCGAGAGCAGCACCGCCGAAGCGCCGGGGATATTCGTCAGTTGGTTTGCCATCAGACCGCCGGTGCAGGATTCCGCCAGCGCCAACGTCTGGCGCCGCTCTGTCAGCAGGCGCAACACGACGGCTTCCAGCCGGTCATCGTCCTCGCCGAAAACGCTCCCGCCGAGCTGGGCGCGCACCTCGGCGGCGGCTTCTGCAATCAATGTTGGCGCAGGTTCGCCGCGCGCTTCCAGCCGCACATCCACCTGACCCATGTGGGCGCAGTAACCGATGACCAATCCCTGCCCCACCAGAGGTTGCAATCGCGGCGCGATCTGATCGGCAATGCGCGATTCACCAAGCCCGACCGTGCGCAGCGTGCAGCACGAATAATTTTCGCGGACCGGAAAAATCCGCGCCAGCAGCGACACCACGGACTCCGTGAACATCGGCTTCAATTCGCGCGGCGGCCCGGGCAGCATGATGAGCCACTTCCCGCCGGCTTCCATCGCCAACCCCGGGGCAGTGCCATTGCGGTTCGGTAAAACAAGCGCGCCCTCCGGCACGAGCGCCTGCACCTTCATCGAGTCCAGCATGACGCGCTGGCGGGCAGCGAAATAATTTTCCATCTGCGCGAGCACGGTGGCGTCCGGACGGAGAGTTTTTCCCAGCAACCGGGCGATGCTTTCCCGCGTGGTATCGTCCGAAGTCGGGCCCAGCCCACCTGTCGTGATGACGAGGTCGGCGCGGCCCAGCGCCTCGCGCACCGCCGCCGCGATGTCCGCGGCGGTATCCGCGACCGTCACTTGGCGCGTGATGACGCAGCCGCGATCCGCCAACTGTCGGCCCAGCCATTGCGCGTGGGTGTTGAGCGTGCGACCGAGGAGCAGTTCGCTGCCGGTGTTGACGAGTTCGATGTTCACAGCACGCGGAGTGTAGCAGGCAACCGGAGCAAAACCAACCTGCGTCGGAGAAAAATTCGGCGGCGAAACAACTCCCGCTCCACCGCCGCAAGCGACCGCGGGTGACCGCCAAGAGCGCTCCCCGCACGCCCGGAATCAATGCCGCAGCGAGTAGATCACCACCGAAACCATCGCCGTAAGGATCAGCCCCGCCACCGCCGCCGAAATCTTGAAAGCAGTCGGGGAAGCGTGATCGGCGGCGGTGGTCTTCGCACCGAAGGTGCGCGGTTCATTCGCTTCCTTGGCCCGCACCAGCACCCGGGCCAGTTGCCCGGTCAACGGCGCGGGAATGATGAGACTCCGAAAGCAGGTCGGGCAACTGACGATCTTACCGACGTCCCCGAGATCCGCCTGGAGATGCTGCTGACAAACCGAACAGGCAAATTTGAATTCACGGTTCGCGCTCATGGTTTCATCCATAGAATAACCCGTGCCAAAGGGATTTTCGCCGGGAGCAGCCTCTGCCCATAAAGGAATTGCCCATTTTCCGCGAGTATTGCCGTCCGTGCGCCGCCAGACTCGCCACTGGAAGAGTGAAATTGGTCCGCCCGGGTCAAAATTCACGCACCGGCGCGCGCCAGAAATCACTTCTTCGCCGGCACCGGTTTGGTCGGCGGCTTGGGCTTGATGATTTCGGCGGTGAAATTACCCGCGACGTAGCTCTGCTGGTCGTCGGGCAGGCACAGATAAATTTTCCCCGGCAACTTCGACCCGGCCAGCGCGCCAAACTCAAGCCGGAGGGCATATCCGGAATTGACCGGCCGCGGCAGCCGTTTTTGCGCAGCGTCTTTCGACCGGAGCGTCACCTTTGGCACCGGCGACTGGTTCGTCGTGACGACGATCGTCTTTCCGGCCAAGTCAGCGCTCCGCACCGCGTGCAGACCGATGGTCACGCCGAGATCCGGCGGACCGCCTTGGCCGCCCTGCCGCAACGTCAAAAGCCCCCCCAATAAGATCGCCCGATCAGATTTAAACTCCTGCCCATTCAAGCGCCCCGCCGCGGGCGCCTCCGGGAAAGCTTCCGCCTCAAGGTCTAGCTTCCACTGGGCATTGCTCCCGACTGATGTCGTCACCGGCACGACCTCCCGGCGAACGTCATTTGCCTTCGGCTCACCCGGCGCGCTGGCAGGCTTGAAAATTTTATCACGAAACACGAACGCCGCGGCTGCCACAGCTGCGACCAACAAAACCACCACCAACGCCACCACCGGGAATTTGTTCGCCGGAACAGGCGCGACTGTCGCCCCACCCGCCGCCGTGCCGATGGGACGCTGTTTCGGCAACTTGCTGCCGGTCAGGATGAATTTCGGGTCATGGACCGCCGGCGCCTGCGGGGCAACGATTTTCTGGAAGCATGTCGGGCATTCCATGATCGTGCCGCTCTGCGCCGCATCACACCGGATGTGCTGGCCGCAGTGAGGACAGGCATATTTGAATTCGCTCATGACCACGGCCAACATCCCATTTTTCGCGCCGCCCGGCAACCCGACTTTTCGTGTTTGGGAGTGACTTTTCCTGCGGCGCGGCGCAAATTCCAACCACTTTTAATCGCATGAAAACCAACTCCCCCGTCTCCCGCAGCGGACGCTTCGCCCACGGCCCGGGCGCGGACGTCGCCGCCTTCTCCGAATCCATCTCCTTTGATTGGCGGCTCTGGCGGCACGACATCGCCGGCTCGCTCGCCCACGCCGCCATGCTCGGCAAGATCGGCGTGCTCACGCGCCAAGAAGTCGCCGCCATCGGCAAAGGCCTCAAAGCCATCGCCCGCGAGATCGAAGCCGGCAAATTTCAGTGGAAGCCGGAACTCGAAGACGTCCACATGAACATCGAGTCCGCGCTCACCGCCCGCGTCCCCGCCGGCGCGAAGCTCCACACCGCTCGCTCCCGCAACGACCAGGTCGCTCTCGACGTGCGGCTCTGGTTGCGGGACGAAATCGCGTTTCTGCTCGGTGAAATCTCCGACCTGCAACGTGCCCTCGTCACGCTCGGCGAGAAATATTCCGACGTCCTCATCCCCGGCTACACGCACCTGCAACGCGCCCAGCCCGTCTATTTCGCGCACCACGCGCTTGCCTATGTCGAGATGCTGGAGCGCGATTGCGACCGGCTGTGGGATTGCTGGTCGCGCGTCAACGTCTGCCCGCTCGGCAGCGGCGCCATCGCCGGCTCAACCCTGCCGCTAAAGCGCGAACTCGTCGCCAAGCTGCTCGGCTTCGTGGACGCGAACGGCAAACCGCAGCTCACGCAAAATTCCATGGACGCCGTGAGCGACCGGGATTTTCTTGTGGAATTCTCCGCCGCCGCCGCGCTCGCAGCTGTGCATCTCTCGCGGCTCGCCGAGGACGTCATCCTCTGGGCCAGCGCGGAGTTCAACTTCATCAAGATCGGCGACGCCTACACCACCGGCTCGTCGCTCATGCCGCAAAAGAAAAATCCCGACGTGGCCGAACTCACGCGCGGCAAATCCGCCCGCGTCATCGGCAACCTCGTCTCGTTGCTCACGCTGTTGAAGGGCCTGCCCATGACCTACAACCGCGACTTGCAGGAGGACAAGGAACACCTCTTCGACACCGCCGACACCGTGCGCGCCAGCGTGCGGCTCATGGCTGCGATGCTGCAAAACACCAAGGTGAACCGCGCCACCTGCGCCGCCGCCGCGAGCGACCCCGCCCTGCTCGCCACCGACCTAGCCGATTATCTCGTGCGGAAGGGAATGCCCTTCCGCAAGGCGCACCACGTCGTGGGCGCAGTCGTGGCGCTGGCCGAAGGCACGGGCAAACCGCTGAACCAGCTCGCGCTCGCCGAACTGCAATCCGTGGACAAAACCTTTGGACGTGACGCGCTCGCAGTCTTCAACCTGAAAACCGCGATGAATAAACGCAATCACACCGGAGCGCCGGGGACGAAGCAAGTCGGAGCGCAATTGCTGCGCTGGCGGAAGCAGCTTTCATGAACTCCCTTCCAAAAACCGGCACCACCGGCAAATTCAGCTTCGTTGTCGCCCCGGAACACACCATCACCTTCGCCACGGATGGGATGCCCGCCGTGTTGAGCACGCCCAACCTCATCGGACTCATCGAACGCACCGCGCGCGAATCCCTGCACCCGTTCCTCGCCGCCGACGAGCGCACGGTCGGCGCGGAGATTGAATTGCGCCATCTCGCGCCCTCGCCCGTCGGCGCGCGCGTGACCATCACCACCCGCGTCATCCACGCGGAAGGCCGGACGGTCTCGTTCCAAGTGGAAGCGCGAGACGAACATGAAGTCATCGCGCGCGGCGTCCACAAGCGGGGCGTCATCCGCACCGGCAGTTTCGCCAAACGGGTTCACGGCAAAGCAAAATCATGACGGCCGCGCTCCAAGCATTGTTGAAGCAAACCTCGCGCTCGTTTTACCTGACGCTCCGGGTGCTGCCCGCCGCCGTGCGCCCCCAGATCGGCCTCGCCTACCTGCTCGCCCGCGCCACCGACACGGTCGCGGACACGGAAATCCTGCCCGTCGCGCAACGGCTCGCCGCGCTGCAGGCCTTGCGGGCGCGGATTCTCGGGCAAAGCTCCGCCGCGCTGGATTTCCGCACCCTCGCCCGCGAGCAAGGCGCGCCCGCCGAACGCGCATTGCTGGAGAACATCGAAGCCGCGCTCGCCGAACTCGAAAAAACTTCCGCCGAGGATCAACCGCTCATCCGCGCCGTGCTCGAAACCATCACCGGCGGGCAGGAACTCGATCTGCAGCGGTTCGCTGGAGCTTCCGGGAAAAACATCATCGCGCTCCAGACCGCCGCCGAATTGGATGATTACACCTATCGCGTGGCTGGCTGCGTGGGCGAGTTCTGGACAAAGATTTGCCGCGCGCACCTTTTCCCGGCCGCGAAACTCGACGACGCCCGCCTCCTCGCCGACGGCATCCGCTTCGGCCAAGGCCTTCAGCTCGTGAACATCCTCCGCGACCTGCCCGCCGATCTCCGCAACGGCCGTTGCTACCTCCCAGCTGCCGACCTCGCCCCGCTCGGTCTCGCGCCCGCCGACCTACTCGATCCCGCCAACGCGACGAAGCTGCGACCGCTTTACCACCAGTGGCTCGACCGCGCCGAGGCGCATCTGGCCGCCGGCTGGCGCTACACCAACTCCCTGCCGCAGAGCTGCGTCCGCGTCCGGCTGGCCTGCGCCTGGCCGGTTCTAATCGGCGCGGAAACCCTTTGCCGCCTGCGCCCCGCCAACATCCTTGACGCCCGCCAGCGGATAAAAATCAGCCGGCCCGAGGTCCGGAAAATCATTTTGCGCTCGCTCTGGCGGTATCCATTTCGCGCAGCCTGGCAGCGTCAATTGCCCCCGCAAACCCACGCTTGAACTGCCGGAAAGCAGTTGCCACAACGGAGCGGTTGCCGTTACTATCAGCCCCATGCAGATTTCTAAGTTTTACAAGTTTTTATTGGCCGCCGCTCTGCTTGTCGTGGGCCTTTGCCCCATCATCGCCCAAACCGAAACCGAAGAAGAGGCCGCCCGCGCCCAGGCCCGCGAACAGTTGAACCGCAAGATGGCAGAGCTCGAAGCGCAGTTGAACGAAGCCGAAACCCCGAAACCCATCGTTGAAGGCGACGCCGAAGCCGAACGCATCGCCGACGCCCTCGTCGAGGAAGCTGCCGCCAAAGCCGAGGCCGAAGCTGAAGCCACCCGTATCGCCGCCGCCAAAGCCACCCAAGAACTCGCCGCCCAAAAAGCTCAGGAAGAA